>WNGB01005994.1_pt1 | contig 18025 bp, 19 predicted proteins | sample 5400681 | NCBI WGS metagenome assembly WNGB01 (sample SAMN13153367, study PRJNA577476) | soil metagenome | isolation source: 115 cm soil or saprolite under grassland replicate 2 | place: USA:California | collected 2016-06-15 | reverse complement strand
CAATGCAGGCTGACGCAACCGAGGCGCCCGAGGATTACGGCGAATACGCCGGGCTGCTGGAGGACCCGCCCAAGGAAGTGTTCGAGCGTATGGCCGCGGTGGCTCCGCCCACGGTCGAAGAAGGCGGCGCGCAGGCATTTGGTCCAGGAGATGCCTTCGACGTACTGTGGTCAGGCGCCAAGCAGGCCCTGCGCCTTCTCACGTACGCCGAGATGAAGCAGCGAGCCGGCGTCGTGGGTAAGGAGGGCCTCGGTCCAGCGCTCGGACGGCTCGCCAAGATGCACCAGAACGTGCGGGTACACCTGTTGGGACACAGCTTCGGAGCACGCCTGGTCTCGTTTGCGCTGGCCGGTCTCCCCCCGGGGGTGAAGCCGGTCAAGTCCGTGTTCCTACTTCAGGGCGCGTTTTCTCACTACGCCTTCGCCGATCGACTGCCGCACGATGCGAACCGCGGCGGGGCTCTGGCGGGGATGCTGCAGCGGGTGGAGGGCCCATTCGTGGCATCGTTCTCGGAGTTCGACTATGCGGTTGGACGGGCATACCCAATCGCGGCCATGCGCCAGCGCCAAGACGCGCAGTTTCTCGAGGACGTGCTGAAACGTTGGGGGGCTATTGGGTACGACGGGGCGACAGGCGGTGGACGCCACGAGTCTCCCGTTCAAGGTTGTGGGAGACGACTACGGCTTCAAGGTCGGCGCTATCGTCAACCTGAATGGCAGAGATGTGATCAAGACCATCGAGAGCCGCTTCTCCGGAGCCCACGGTGATATCGTCCACCCCGAGACGGCCTGGGCTGCGCTGGCTGCCGCCGATCTGGTCGGCGCGAACAGGGGAGGCCCTGCGTGACCATCGAGCCCTCGGGTTCGGCGGACCGTCGGATCGCCCGCGACCGATTACTCCAGCACAGTGTCGTCGCCGAGCCGTTGAAGGACCTGCAACAGCTTTACGACATGGGTCTACTCGACAAGGCCGCTGGCGGCAACCAGGACACGCCCGTGCCTGTCGTGGTCGAGCTAAACCTGCGTTACAAGAGCGGCATCACCGAGGCGGCGAAGGCGGTCGACGAGCTGCTGAAGTCCGTCACCGATGGTCGGGCGCGGCCTTCGAAGCCGGTCTCAGATATCTACATCCGCGTCTACCTGTCGATGAACGATGTCCAGAAACTCGTCCACGCCGATGCCGTGGTGGACGAGATCAGTGACGGTGAAGCTCGGGCAAAGTCGCTGATCGAGCGCACCATTTACCGCATCTGGCCGGACTTTCCGGTGGAACCGCTGATCTATCGCTCTGTCTCGACGATCAAAGCCGACGCGGCGCAGCGGTCGTTCGCGGCGAGCGGTAAGAACATTGTGTGGGCTGTCATCGACTCCGGGATCGACGCCTGCCATCCACACTTCAAGTCGCTCGAGACGCTGAGTGGCGAAGAGGTCAACCTCCTGCATCGCGACTTCGCTGCAGCGCATGCGACAACCGAAGAGTCAGCCGCTGCGGCTTTGACCGACGACTTCGGGCACGGGACGCACGTCGCCGGCATCATCGCCGGACGCCTCCACGAGGAGGGCGAATTACCGGACTTCCGCATCTACGAAGAGACAAAGTCCGACACCAACTCGGATGTCGACGCCACCGGGCGCATCGAGGACCGCACGGGGGAGGCGCGGAAGGACGTCGAGTGGCTCGCCGGGGTGGCTCCGCTGACCAAACTGGTGAGTCTCAAGGTGCTCGACCAGAATGGTCGAGGCTCATCGATGACCATCGTCGAGGCGCTCCAGCACATCCGTACGGAGGTCAACGGCACAGCAGCAAGCTGCCTCGCATACACGGGGTCAACCTGAGCATCGGCCACAAAGCAGCGCGAATTCCTGCGGGCCTACTCCCATCGCACCGAGCAGCATGGGCGCGACGTCGACCAAGGTTTGCGGGGCGAGCCGATACCGGCCGCCCGCGCCGCGATGACTCAACTGGCCACCATCGGTATTGCGGGCGTGAACACGCAACCGCTCCACCGTGCGACGCTCGGCATCGCAGGAAACTGGGGCAGCACGCCCTCACGTTCAGCACGCCAGCTCGCTTCCATCCGTGCCCGGCGGTTCTCGGCTGGGCGACCGTGCAGCCAGAGCATGCTGGGCACGCGCTTGCTACCTCTTGGACTTCACCTACGTCACGTGTCCCGACCGCGCCACTCGCACGCTCCGCTACCGATCGGGATTTGCCAGGCTGTGCGCTCCCGAGTCACGGAAGCTCCCCGTTTACCTCGATTCGGCCGCCTATCGCGAGGCGGCGGGCACGGCCCCAGCATGGACCAGCTATCGCCGTTACTGCGAGGCCATCGATCTCGTCCGACCGAACGGCGCGATGGCCAGAGATATCCTTGGCGACCAGGACGCATCACGCGAGGGCTTCCAGCGGCTCTGCAGTGACGGATACCGCGACGTGGTGATTCCCGTCTGGCAGGTCCGCCCGGCTTGGGATTCGACGCGCGGCGCCGCGGCCCATGGGCGCCTCGCCGCCCAAGACGGCATTGCGTTAGCAACGGAGAAATTTTTGTCGCTAACGTGATCGCCGGTTGGCTCGTGACGTGATGGCCGCCTTCGCGCGTCGTGCTGCCAAGCGAACGTTTGGCGTGAGCGGGCCGTAGTCACGGCCATCCTCACCGTTGATCACGCGCTCGATGAACGGAACGAGCGACTCATCGCCTACACCGGCGAGCGCGTAGAACGCGGCATCCACGACGTCCGTGTGCGGACTCTGAGCGAGTGTCATGAGAGCTGGGATTACGCTGGGATCTCCATGCTCCGCTACCGCCATCGCCGAAATCCAATCGACTCGATCCGCGTGATCTTGGAGCGACCGAGTTAACGCCAAGCGCACGCGCTCGTTGCTGTATTCACGGGAGAGGGAGTGGAACCCTGTGGCCGCGCCTCGACGGACGTGTGCGTCCGGGTCCAATAAGGCTGCGAGCAGTGGATCGACGACTTCAGTTCCGCCGATTCTCCCCAACGCGCAACCCGCGCCATATCGAGCTTCGCGTGATTCTGCTTGATCCAACAGGAGTTCGATTAGGCGTGGTACTGCCGGTGTCCCGACGCGCCGCAGGCTCTCGACAGCAGCCGCCTGCGCTGTCCCATTCGCCAGGCGTTTCGTGAGGCGCTCGATCTGGTTCGGTAAATGCTCGATTTGGGGCACCGCAGCATCGAGCGGTGTCAGCGCGAACGTGACCCAACGACGCTCGTAGATGTGTCCCGACGCGCCGAGAATGTCGACGTTAGTCCTTCCCTCGGGCCACTCGATCAAATCCTCGCCAGCGCCTGTAGGGCTGCAGAGCTCGATTCCCTCAGTTCCTATGTCGATGACGGCAGTGCCAATGTGCACACCCTGCAGCGGTGCGCGGCCAACACCTACCGTCACCTGGACCGGTACATCTGACGCCGTCGTCACCAAAACTCCCCGCGGCCCAACGCTCGCGCCCGAATCCGTGAACGATGCACCAGGAATTGCGTCTGGCGCTCCGGCATCCAAAAGTCCAATCTGGTGGTGGGACGGGGTGAACGTTCGCCGAGTGAGGATGCGCCAGCGTCCTGTTCTCAGCTGGTGCGAGCGATTAACTCGACTTTAGAGTGCGCCCAGACGAAGCCTCATCTATCCAGGAGGTGCAATTCCTTCGCCGCCAAGGCCTAGCCAGCCAGCGGCAATCGAGTCTTGCGCTGTGCGAGGTAACGAACATGGCGAAGCGTAGACAGAGCGACCGGCAGGCCGCAACGAGAGTGAAGTGATTGAGCCCCGTAACCGAGATTGTGCAGTGGCCGACCGCGTTCTAAAGCGGGAAGGCACCAGTAGGCGTGGGTTATGGCGACTACGTCGGAGACGCTGCCGGGGTCGGAGAGCGTGGCATGCCGGGAGACGGATAGGTGGAGGAACTGGGGAAGGCCTTGGGGCTCTCACGCGATGAGTAGCGGAAGCAAAGCACGGATGACGAGCGACCGCCATGGCCCCAAGGTTGGCAGATCGGCCCGTAGTACCGAAGAAGCGGGGCAATGCCCGCCGAGGAAAGGGGCCGAGCAGGACAGCTTGTTCGACGAGGGATACACGGCTGCACCTGAGGCAGATTCAACCGTGTCCACGAAACTCGCCGAACTCGTCGCACGCGCAAGAGAGGAGGCTCGACTCACGAACATCGTCCAGTTCCTGGACGAGGAGTTGCTACGTTTGGCGTTCCGTTCCCTGCGCAAGCAAGCGGCGCCAGGCGTTGATGGACAAAGCTACGAAGACTACGCAGCCAACCTTGACCGAAACCTGCGGGATCTGTATGCACGAACGAAGAGTGGACGCTATCAGGCGCCCGTGATTCGGCGGGTATACGTTCCCAAGGCGAACGGAAAACGTCGCCCGATTGGTATCACGACGATCGAAGATCGCGTGGTCCAAAAGGCGGTGGCGTGGGTGCTCAGCGCAGTGTTCGAGCAGGATTTTCTGGAGTGCTCACACGGGTTTCGCCCGAAGCGCAGCCCGCACACGGCGTTGCATCGCCTGCGTGAAGGGATGCGGTTGCACGGTGCGCGCTACGTGGTTGAGGCGGACCTGGCGAGCTATTTCGACTCAGTCAACTGGGCGTGGCTTCGGAAATTCGTACAGCATCGGGCAAACGATGGGGGACTTCTACGACTCCTGAACAAATGGCTGAAAGCCGGCGTGATGGAGAACGGAGTAGTCACCCAGATGAGTGACGGGGTGCCTCAGGGTGGCCCAGTCAGCCCGGTGCTTTCGAATCTGTACCTGCACTACGTCCTGGACCTGTGGTTCGAACGACGCTTCAGAAAGACCTGCCGAGGCTATGCTGAACTTACGAGGTTCGCTGACGACTTTGTAGCCGCGTTCCAGAACCGCGAAGACGCCGAGCGATTTCGGCAGGAAGTGGACGAGCGATTGGCAGCCTTCGGGCTGCGGGTCGTGCCCGAGAAGACGGCAATGCTGCGCTTCGACGGCAGTCTGTTGCAAGGTGGTCCAGGGCGACCGGCCGAGAAACCGGGCACCTTCACCTTCCTTGGCTTTACCCACTACTTGACGAAGACACGTCGTGGCACGATCACCATCGGCCGCACTCCAAGCGTGAAAGCACGCGAGCGCTTTGTGCGCAAAGTGACGACGTGGGTCAAAGCGAACCGCCACCAGCCCGTCAGAGTTCAGCAAGCGCACCTAACGAAGATGCTCAGCGGCCACTACCAATACTTTGGACTGTACTTCTGTTGGCAGGCGCTGAATGGCGTTCTGCTACGAGTACGCAGAGTATGGCATCGGGCGTTGCAGCGCCGCAGTCAGAAAGCCAAGCGACACACTGATTGGGCGACGGTGGCGGCGAAACCGTGGTTCCAACTGCCGAAGCCTCAGCTGACACAGGCGTGGGTTTAGCCATCGAACGCTTGCCATGCGACCGATCTGTTCTGGGGAGCCCGATGCGTGAATAGCGCACGTCGTGGTTCTGACCGGGGGGTGGTGAGGTGACTCTCCCCCCTACCGGACTCAAAGAACAGGCCCAGACGGTCGGAGGGACTTCCGGTTTGTGAGAAGCGTGCCAAGCTCGGAGTGTGTTGAAAACCGAAGAGTTGGCGACGCTCCTCCGCTTCCGGCAGGAGCTCTACGACAGCCTGGGCCTGCGTCAGGATAGCCTGTTCGAGCTGGTGGATGCAGTCTTGACCGCAGCCCAGCGCAGTACGCTGGTGCGGCTCAGTTTGACCGGCTCATTCCGCAGACTGTGGCCGAGCACCTGCGACGCGCTCGCTGATGGAACGGTCGACGTGTCGATGCTGCGCAGGCTGTTCGCGGGAACGCTGGCGGACTCGGCGATGGTCGAGGGTTGTCCAGTGTGGGTCATCGACGGCACCAACTGGCCACGCCCTGCCGCGCGCGCCAGCGCCGAGCGGACCTGGGAATACCGGCCGCTGCCGGGCTGGCCCCAAAACGGAATTGTGCCCGCCTGGTCGTATCAATGGTTGGTCGCTGTGCCGGACGCGGCTGGCAGTTGGGTGCTGCCGCTGGACGTGCAACGCCGCGGACCGACGGCAGAGTCGGCGACGCAGGTGGCGCTTGACCAGATCGCCACTGTACGCGCCGCCCAAGGCGCCGATGCACCGCGTCCGGTGGTGACGCTCGACAGCGGTTACGACCTGGAGACGCTGGCCCAGGCCAAAGTGGACGCTGACCTGTTGGTGCGCTTGATCAGAAGCCGCGTGGTGTATCGCACCCCCGAACAGCATCCCGGTCGAGGGCGGCCACGCCTGCATGGCGAGCCGTTTCGGCTAGCGGATGAGCGCACACATGGCCAGCCGCAGCATTCGATCACGCTGACCCATGCGGCCTACGGCGAGGTCTGGATCGATGCCTGGACCGATCTCCACGTGAGTGGCGCGCCGGATGCTCCGTTCAGTGTGGTGCGCGTCCAGGTCGAACGCCTGCCCAACAAAAAGCTGCCACCTCGGCCGCTCTGGCTGGCCTGGATCGGCGGCCCGCTGCCGACCGACCTGAGCACACTGTGGCGCTGGTATTTGCGGCGCTTCACCGTCGAGCACGCCTTCCGCTTCTTCAAGCAGACCCTTGGCTGGACCACCGTACGTCCCCGCAACGCGGATGCAGCTGACCGCTGGACCTGGCTGATCGCCGGCGCCTGCTGGCAACTGTGGTTGGCTCGTCCACTGGTCCGCGACGTGCGCATGCCATGGGAACATCCTCGCACCGACGGCTTGCTCACTCCAGGCCAAGTCCGGCGGCACTTCACCGGAATTTTGGTCCGGGTCGGTACTCCGGCTCGCGTACCTCGCAAGCGCGGAAAATCCCCTGGACGCCACATCGGACAACGTCCGGAGCCTCCACTCCACTACCAAGTGGCCCGGCGGACTCCGCCACGCGCCGCTTGACCTCACAATTTCTTGTCCAAACTTCAACATCTAAAGAGGCTTGGAAAATAGGCTGCTACCGGTGAGGGTGTGGTTGGTGCGACACTGAGGGATGACCAGTGTTCCGGTAAAGCAGAGGATGAGTGGGCCGAGGGTGCGGCGTGTTCGGCCGCGACGCGATTTTGCCGCCATGGAGGAGCGGCGCATGCGCGCCGCGGACCTGTTCGAGAAAGGTGTCATTCCCGCCGAGATTGCCCGCCAAGTGGGGGTCTCGCATCAGATCGTTTCTGACTGGCGCGGGGCGTGGCGACGGGATGGTCGAGATGGTCTGCGCGGCGCAGGGCGAGCTGGACGACTGCCGAAGCTGAGCCGCGACCAACTCGCCCTGGTCGCGGTCGAATTGGCCAAAGGTGCCGAAGCCAACGGGTATCTCAACGACCTGTGGACCTTGAAGCGCGTGGCTGAGGTGATCGAGCGGCTGACCGGTGTGTCCTACCACCCAGCCCACGTCTGGTACATCCTGCGCCACGGCCTGAACTGGAGTTGGCAGCGACCGGCCCGCCGAGCGACCGAACGCAATGACGCGGCCATCCAGCGCTGGGTCAAGCAGCGCTGGCCACAACTGAAAAAACGGCACGGCGCCAGAACGCGCTGATCGTGTTCGAAGATGAGTCTGGGGTGTCGCTATTGCCTTCGGTACGTGCGACCTGGGCACCCAGGGGCCACACCCCGGTGCTGCGCCATCGGTTCGGCTGGAAGCGGCTGTCGCTGGCCGGTGCCCTGGTGTACGAATCTGATGGCAGTGATGCACACCTGGTCTTCGAACTGCGTCCTGGCGCCTACAACGACGAAACGCTCATTGAGTTCCTGACGGATGTGCACCACATCGAGCACCGTCGGGTGCTGCTGATCTGGGACGGACTGCCCTCGCATCGCAGCCGACACATGCTGGAGTGGGTCGCCAGCCAGCGCGATTGGCTGAGCATCGAGCCGCTGCCTAGCTATGCGCCGGACGTCAATCCAATCGAACACGTCTGGGGCAACCTCAAATCCACGGAACTTGCCAACCTGTGCTCCGACAGCATCAGCGAAGTCGCCAATATCGCGGACGACGGTCTGGACCGCATCGGCAGTGACGCTGCGCTCTGTTTCGCTTTCCTCCGCAACTGCGGTCTCCGTCTGTGACCGCCAATTCAAGCCGGCAATTTCCCAAAGCTCTTTAGTTGCTCTCGAAGCCGGGCATGCGTAGCAGACGCGATTTTGCCGTATAGCACCCGATGATCACAGGCGGCAAACCGTAGGCCGGAGAGCGAGGCGGGCACGACCCTAGCGGGACACGAGCCCGATCTACTTCATTACCTGCTCCAACTTGTCAATCCCGTTAAGGAAGCACGGACCGAGGCCTATTGCCGACCTACCGGCAAGCAGCCTGAGGTGAAAGAACCCGGGCGTCGCGACGACGCCGCTGCCTAGCAAGACCGTGGCGACGAGGCGTTTCTTGTCGATGGCGAGATCGACCGCCTGACGCACCGCCTTGCGATCGAACGGCGCGAGCTCATCGTTGAGCTGCAGCATGGTGCTGGCGAAGTTGGGACCTTTGGCTACTTTCAGCGGCGCCTGGTCGAACTGCTGGACCTGCCTGGGCGGCAGCTCTTTGAGTCCAGCCTTGGATCTCGGCTATCCGGAGCGCTTGAAGCGCCGTGTTGGCGTCCTTGATTACCGGGAACAGCAGCTCACCGACAAGCGGTGGGCCGAGGAAGTTGTCCTTGTTGGCACGCATGCGGTAGAGGATGTTCGTGCACTCTAGCAGCTTGTACGGGCCAGACCCGACCGTGGCCAATGTCTCCTTCGTCTTCTCGCCAGGCACGCCCTCCCAGACATGCTTCGGCATGATCGGCACGTCTGCGGGCGCGCGGATCGTGAAGGACCGATATGGCGACTTGAGCTTTACGGTTAACTTGTCGGCGCCCGAGGTCGTGATCGAGTCGACGGGGCGCAAGCAACGACGTGGTGAACTGCCCCTGTGTGTTGGCCAGGAAGTACTCGTAGGTGAATTTCACGTCGTCTGCTGTGAGGGGTTTGCCATCGTGCCAGCGCACACCCGAGCGGACCGTGATCTCGTACGCGGTGCCATCCTGGCTTGCTTTCACATCGGTCGCCAACAGCGGTTTGGTCGATTGCTCGGCATCGAGTTGGAGCACGGTGTCGTACATCAGCCCCAGGCCGACGACGATCACCGTGCACGCGGCTGCGACGACACTGAGCGACGGCATCCGGGTGTCAGCTGGACGCTGGTAGGCCGTGGCAAGCAGGCGCATGTAGACCGCCAGCGACAGGACGCTGTTTGCCGACGACACCAACCAGCCGAAGCCCGCATCCAGCGCCACCGCAAACAGCAGGAGCTTGCCAAAGAAGCCAGCCAGCGGCGGAACACCCACGAGCGACAGCAGGCAGATCACTAGCGCCGCACCACCCCACGGCGCAACGTCCCGTTCCCCGCCACACTGCTGATGTCTCGACCAGTGCGGGCAACGATTGCGAACGCGCCGAGGTTCATCGCAGCGTAGGCAGCCGCGAAGACAGCTAGGGACTGCATCGCCAGTGGGCTGACCCCCAACGCAACCACGCCCAGCAGAAAGTTGCCGGCTTGGGCGATTGAAGAGTAGGCCAGCAGTCGGATGACATTCGACAGCTCCTGCGCAGCCAGGTTGCCGTACGTCATGGACACCGCCGCCCGTACGGCAACAGTCGTCCGCCAGTTGACGGCGGCATCGGGCAGACCACCAAGCGCTTGAGCGAGCCCGAACACGGCGCCGTTTGGCGCCCAGCCAACCATGACTAACGCAACCATGACTTACGCGTGAGCGGCGTGACAAACAGCGCCCCCGTCGCAAGGTCAGTCGCAATCACTCCGGGCGCCAGAGGCAGAACCGCCGCGGCGAGCAGCGCGGCGATCAGGAGCAATAGCGGAGCCGTCTCGTACAGCACCCGATCCGGCTAGCGCGGGACGACTGACCCGCGCGCGACACGCGCGAGTCCCGCCATCAGGGGTGCACCAGGCGCCAGCCGACCGGTCAAGCTCCACTCCTCGAGCAGCGCGATGGCGTAGACACCGACAAGCACCGCCGGCAGCAGCCACCAGCCACTCACTGAGCCAACTCCCATGGTGACAGGTCGAGCGACGCCACTCCGAGCAGTGCATCGGCGAGCTCTCGATCGCGCGTGACTGTTTCGACGAGGGCGGCCAGACGATTCGATGGCGTGTCGATCCGGACATCGACAATATCGCCGTCAACCAGGGTCAACGAGAGTGCGGCCCTACCGCGGGGCGTTTCTATCTCCGCCTGGCCCCTCCCCGAGAGTTGTCGCGCTGGTGGTGCGTTGCGCGGACCTGGTCCACCGGCAGCAAGAAGCAGGTCAATGCTCTGCTGCACCTCCGCCAAGCGCACCACCAAAACGGGCCATTACATCGCCCGTTCATGACCCGCCAGATAGAACCGCCCCGGGTTCGACTGGCCGCCACTCGCCGGTTGCATCGCGTCGAAGCCGCGGCGGTCCACCTGCGCTTTCAGGTGCGACCGGCGTCGTCGGAACGCATGATCCCATTGTGATGGCCGAAGAAGACCACGTTGGGCCCAGCTGGACTGAAGACCAGGGCATGCTGGTCGCTCGTGTCGAGTGTGGCCAGCACCGCGGACGGCGCGCCACTGCCTGAACTGGAGCGCAGGAAAAGCAGTGTTCCCGCTACGACCGCGACGAGACCGAGCGCCCAGGGCGCTGGCGTTCGAGTTGAGCGTGGCTTCTTCTTTTCCTTCGTGGTGCGGCCGCGGCTGGCCACGCCGGCCATGCTGCCGTGTCAGAAACGCGCATGAGGATCCTACGTTCGAGGTTCACCTCTAGAGGCCGGTCGAGTAACCGTTCTGAAGACGGCCTAGCCCTTGTCCTCGCCTACTTTCGCGTGACCCAGGGTACGCTGCGCGAGTTCAAATGTGACAATCGCGTGCGTCCTGTTTTGCCTCGCTGTCCCAGGGTTTTCCGCCGTTTGGCGGCAAATCTGGCGGCAAAACTTCGAGAGGCTTGGCCTTGTCGCGTCGGGCAGTGAACCGAATCCGTAGCAAGGCTCGTCATCTTCCTGCTCGAGACGTGGACGATGCCCGGACACGCGCGAGGGCGAAAAGGCCACCGAAGCGGTACCACTCCGCGATGCGCACAAGGGCGGTGGCGCGGAGAATGTCCGGCTCGCGCCAGGCGTCGAGAAAGATTTTCAGCCAGCGGCCCGCCTCGCCGTAGCCTCTGAGGAACCAGAGCCGATGTGCGTCAATCGCCAGTTGGAGGCCGATCCGGGTTGCGCCCTGGGCGTCCTGGCACCACGCCACCGCCGCTCGCAGGTTGTCGTGCTCCCGCGCCAGATGGCGCGCCATGGCGGGCGTGTCGAAATCCGGCTCGTCCTGGGTCGCATGCGCGAAAGCGGCGTACCAGTCGCGATGGCGGTCCCTGATTGCCGCGCCCTCCGCTGCGTCGAGGAGCCTCTCCTCAGCGTATTGACGGATCGTCTCCAGAAGGTGGTAGCGGATCGCGCCGCCGTCCTCCTCGACGACGACGAGTGACTTCTGGACGAGCGCCGCGAGGAGGTCGAGCACCTCTTCCGGAGCAATCCTCTCTCGCTGGTCCTCTGGCTCTTCAGGGCGCCGCCTACAGATTCGGCCGCCTCGAGCGTCCAACCCCCGCGGAAGACGGCCAGCCGTCGGAACAGCGTGCGCTCAGATGGGGACAAGATGTCGTGTGACCAGTCGACCAGGGCGCGGAGCGTCTGTTGGCGGCGCAACGCGGTGCGGCTGCCACCGGTGAGCAGGCGGAAGCGGTCACTGAGGCGCTCATTGATCTGCTCAGCGCTCAAGACGGCGACACGCGCAGCGGCTAGCTCGATCGCAAGTGGGATCCCGTCGAGGCGCGTGCACACCTGCGCCACCGCGGCTGCGTTCGCGTCCGTCAGCGCGAACCCGCGTTGCACGAGCCGCGCGCGCTCGAGGAACAGTTGGATCGCATCGCAGCGCAGCAGCTCGTCTAACACACCAGGACCGTCGCCAGGCGTGTCGAGCGAGGGCACGCGCCAGATCGCCTCGCCGCCTAATCCAAGGACCTCGCGACTGGTTGCGAGCACGCGCACGCCAGCGCACTGGTGGACGAGGTAGTCGGCCAGCAAGGTGCTCGCGTCGAGGAGGTGCTCGCAGTTGTCCAGCACCAGCAGCGCGGTTTTGGACCCCAGCAGGTCGATCAGGGTCTCGGACCGCGGATCGGCCAGGCTGCTCGTGCGCGCCGATCGCGGCGAGTGCAGCACCCGGCACCAGGGCTGCGTCGGTCAGGGGAGCCAGGTCGATGAACCACACTCCGTCGGGGTAGGCATCAAGCAGCTCGGCAGCGGCCTGCAAGGCTAGTCGCGTCTTGCCGGTCCCGCCAGTGCCGGTGAGTGTGACGAGCCGGTGAGCAGCGATCAGCGCTCGCACTTCAGCCACGTCCGCTTCTCGCCCGACAAAGGAGGTGAGCTGTAACGGCAAGTTGTTCGGCGCTGCTGCGAGCGAGCGAAGCGGGGGGAAATCGTCCTGCAATGTTGGATGTCTGAGTTGGAAGACGTGCTCGGGCGCGATCAGGTCTGAGAGCCGCTGCTCGCCCATGTCGCGCAGACCAAGACCGTCGTGTGGTCCGGCGCGTGCGAGGTCGGCCGTGGCCTGAGACAGGAGCGTCTGACCACCGTGGGCGATCGCCCGCAGCCGTGCGCAGCGGTTGACAGCCGACCCGTAGTAGTCTCCGTCTCGCAGGTCGGCCTCGCCTGTGTGCAATGCGATCCGCACCTTGAGCCGTGCCGGCGTCGGCCACGCCTCCGTCCGCAGCGCGTGCTGGATGGCTGCAGCCGCCGCTACAGCGTCAGTGGCCCGAGCGAAGACGCAAAAGCGCGAGTCACCCTCTCCACGGGGCCGAACGACCTGTCCGGCGTGCTGCGCGACCGCCTGTTCGATCAGGTGATCGTGGCGTGCCAGTGCGGTCCGCATCGCCTCAGGGTGCGCCTCCCACAGCCGCGTAGAGCCCTCGACGTCGGAAGAGGAAGGTCAGGGTCCCCGTCGGCAAAGGGGCCATGCGGGCGCCAGCCTACCACTCGGCGGGAGTAGGCCTAGACTCGGGCGCTAGGCGGTGGTCGTGGGTCGGAACGCTCCTTTGTGGACATGCCCCAAGCGTGGTGCGTAGCTGGTTGGGCGCAACATGTGGCATGCGTGCGGCGACTACTCGGTGACGACGAGCTGCGCGGCTGGCTGTGTGAGGCGTACCGAGTGATGGGCGAGGAGCACCGGCTCGATGCGCACCCGGGGCTACAGGCTTCTTGATTGGGCTCGCTTGGGGTGTCGGACGTAGTGGTGCGACCGTTGTGACGACGTGCTGGCCGCGGTCGGATTGGATGCGAACTGCTGGTGAAAGAAAGGCGTTTTCTTTGAAGGTTTGGTAGAAGAAGTAGAAGGACACGGTCAGGGCGATTGCGCCTGCCAGTTGGAGTGCGATGGGCATATTTGACCAGTGAAAGCGCACCGCATCCAGTGGCATGGTGACGAGCCAGACGATGAAGAGACCGTTGAGGGCGGCGAAGAAGAATTTGTCCCACAGTTTCTGGTCGGACTTGCCGATGCCGGTCATGCGCTCGGTGAGGAGGCTCGGGTTGTAGCGGATGAGCCAGACGCTGAGGGCGATGACAAAGCCGAAGAAGAGGGCCAGGAAGGCCCACCCGGCGAGCCAGGCGATGGTGCCCGCGGCGGTGAAGAGGATGGCGGCGAAGACGCAGAACATGCCGGCCACCTGCGCGATCAAGAGCGGCAGCCTCACGCGCATGGTTGAGTGTAGGACTGACGAGCGCGGGGGCTGAGGGATTGGGGAACGCGGCCGGGCGCGGTGGATATACTGCGCACGAACCGCATACGCGACGAGCGGGGGAAGTCCGGTTTGATTCCGGTGCTGTCCCGCAACTGTAAGGCGGCTCGCCGAGGCGAGCTGACGAGCCAGAATGCCCGCCGCCGCACCCGCCGTGCGCCTCCGAGCGAGAGGCCCATGAACCGGCGCGAAGCCAGCATCCCGTAACGACAGCGCGCGGCGAGAAACCCGACCCGAGGAGGTCATCGAATGCGCGCTCGGCTATTGGTCTTACTGGCTCTGCTGGCACTGCCGACCACGACCGTCAAGGCCCAGACAGGGTTTCCGCTGACGGTCACCGACGACTCGGGCGTGCAAAGCACGTTCGCGGCGCCGCCGCGGCGCATCGTCAGCCTGAACCCCGGCCACACGGAGACGGTCTTCGCGCTCGGCGCGGGGGACCGATTGGTCGCGGTCGACTCCTTCGCCAACTACCCGGCCGAGGCCGAGCTGATCCAGCCGCGACTTGAGACCTTCCCGACGGTGTCGGTCGAAACAGTGGTGAGCCTGAAGCCAGACCTGGTGCTGTCGCTGGTCGAGCGCGACGACGTGCTGAACCAGATCCGCCAGCAAGGCATCCCCGTGATGAAGCTGCTGCCGCGTGACTTCGACGCCACCACGCGCGAGATCGCCATGCTGGGTCAGGTGCTGGGTGCGCCCGAGCGCGGCGCGGCGCTGGCGACAGAGATGCAGACGCGCAAGCAGCGCATCATCGAGCTCGTGGCGGACGCCCCCCGACCGAGCCTGTTCTACGAGCTCGATGCATCCGACCCGACGAAGCCGTTCGCGGCGGGGCCGAACGGCTACTACGGCCAGATTGCCGATATCGCCGGCGCCAGCAACATCTTCGGCGACCTGCCGGCCGACTTCGGCCAGGTCAGCGCGGAGAGTGTGATCAGCCGTAATCCCGAGCTGATTATCCTGGCCGATGCGTACGAGCCGTTCAATCCGCAGACACCGGCGTTGGTCGCGGCTCGGCCAGGGTGGAGCCAGGTCGCGGCGGTGCAGAACGGCACCGTCTACGCGGTGCAAGCCGACATTTTTTCGCGGCCCAGCCCGAGGCTGGCTGACGGACTGGAAGCGCTGGCGTACCTGGTGCATCCCGACCGTTTCGAGGCATCGGGCGGCCCGAACCTGGCGCCGACGCCAACCGGGTTTCCGTACTGCGACCCCGGGCAAGTGCCGGCGTTCACGTTTGGCTTCGGCGAGCTGAACGCGGCTCTTGGGACCGAGATGGGCGAGCCGACCGAGTGCGCGCACACCGATGTCGCCAGTGGCGATGCGTACCAGCAGACGACGAAGGGACTGGCGATCTATCGGCGCTCGTCGAATACGCCGTCGTTCTCGACCGGGCTGGGGCGGTGGGAATTGACGCCTGACGGGTTGGTTGGACCGCCGGTGGGCGCACCTGGCGAGTGACGGTGATCGCACGGGTTGAACCGGGAACGGGGGAGGATTTGGCGCAGCCCTCACCCCAGCCCTCTCCCAGAGGGAGAGGGAGCTCGCCTCGGCCCCGGATGGGGTTGGTGCTCGGCGGGCTGACCGTGGCCCTTGCGGCGGCGATGCTCTTGGGGGCGGCTTTTGGGACGGTGGCGCTGCCCGCGCAGGCGCTCGTGCAGATGACCCTCAACCACCTGTTCGGCATGGGGTTCGAACAGACGTGGCGGCCGCAGGACGAGGCGATCTTCTTCGCCATCCGACTGCCCCGCGTGGCTGGCGCTGCGCTGGTGGGCGGCTGCCTGGCCGCGGCGGGGGTGCTATTCCAGGGGCTGCTCCGCAACCCGCTGGCCGATCCGTACGCGCTCGGCGTGTCCGGCGGGGCGGCGCTTGGCGCGGCGCTCGGGTTCGTGCTGTCGATGACGTTCTCGGTGCTCGGGTTCTCGCCCGTGCCGGTGCTGGCGTTTGGCGGCGCGCTGACGGCAATGGTGGTGGTATACGGGCTCGCACGAGTCCACGGCCGGGCGCCTGTGGTGAACCTGCTGCTCGCAGGCTTCGCGATCAGCGCCATCCTGGGCTACGGTGTCTCGCTGCTGCTGATCCTGAACGATCGCTTGCAGCTGAACCTGCCGCGGGTCTATGGCTGGCTGCTCGGCGGGGTATCGGTGACGCAGTGGAGTCAGCTGAACCTGGTGCTGCCCGTGGTGCTACTGGCGATCGGCGGCGGCTGGCTGCTCGGTCCCAGCCTGGATGCGCTCGGCCTGGGTGAGGAAGCCGCCCAACAGCTGGGTGTGGCAGTCGAGCGCGACAAGCGGCTGGTCATCGTCCTGGGCTCGGTGCTCACGGCGTCGGCGGTGGCACTATCCGGGCTGATCGGCTTCGTCGGGCTGTTCGCGCCGCACGTGATGCGGCTGCTGGTGGGGCCCGGCCATCGGCGGCTGCTGCCCTCGGCGACATTGCTCGGCGCGACGTTTCTGGTGCTCGCCGATCTGTTTGCGCGCGCGCTGCTGCCGCCAACCGAAATTCCCGTCGGCATTCTGACCGCCTTCGTCGGCGGACCGATGTTCCTGTGGCTGTTGCGGCGGGAGCGGCGAGACTACCACCTGTGACGCTGTCCTTCGAGGGTGTCGTGGCCGGCTATCCAGGAGGCGGTGACGTGCTTCGCGGGGTGTCGCTGGCGGTCCAACGCGGGCAAGTGATCGCGCTCGTGGGGCCCAACGGCGCGGGCAAAAGCACGGTGCTGCGCGTGGCGACACGCGTGCTCGGGCCGCGCGCGGGGCGGGTGATGCTGGCAGGCGACGACCTCGCGGCTCTGCCCGGCGGACACATCGCGCGCAACGTCGCGATGGTCGCCCAGCAGGCGGAGGTGCCGTCTGGCATGACCGTGCGCGAGCTGGTCGGGCTCGGTCGCACGCCGCACCTGCGGCTATTGCTGGGATCGGGTCGGCACGACCGCGAGGCTGTCGAGTGGGCGCTACACGCGACCAGTGCAGACGGATTTGCGGACCGGTTCGCGGACGAGCTGTCGGGCGGCGAGCGGCAGCGGGTCATGCTTGCGCGGGCATTGGCTCAGGAGCCGCGAGTGCTGCTCCTCGACGAGCCAACTGCCAATCTGGACCTGCACTACCAGGTGACAGCGCTCGACCTGGTGCGCGGCCTGGCGCGCGAGTCGGGACTGGCGGTGCTCGCGGCGATCCACGACCTGCAGCTGGCGGCCCTGTACTGTGATCGGGTGGTGGTGCTGGACGGAGGCTCGGTGGTGGCATCCGGCTCACCCGAGGAAGTGCTCACGCCCGCGGTGCTGTTGCCGACGTTCGGCCAGGCGGTCGTGGTTGCGCGGCACCCGACGCATGGGGTACCGCTGGTATCGGTTGCGCCGAACGGTCACGCCCGACACGCGCCAACATAGAGCCACGATGCGCATCGTCGACTTCGAGGTCATCCGCCTCCAGGGCCCCGAGCTCAGCCAGCCGGTGCGGCCGGCGTGGGCACCTGGAAGCGTCTGGTCGCGCCGTGACGCGGTGCTGGTCAAACTCACGACCGACGAAGGCATCATCGGCTGGGGCCAGCCTGGCTACGCGGCTTCGGCACTGCTGGAGAGCTGGGTCAAGCCGCGACTGCTGGGCAGCGACCCGTTCCTGCTCGAGCAGCACGCGCGCACCTTCCGCAACGCGGATGGCTGCTGGGGTGTCGAGATCGCACTGTGGGACATCATCGGCAAGGCCACAGGCGAGCCCTTATATCGGCTGTGGGGAGCGCACAAGGACCGTGTGCCGGGCTACGCGAGCTGCATCGAGCTGCGCTCGGGCGAGCAGCGCGCGGAAGATGCGCAGGCCCGGCTGGCGGAGGGCTGGCGGGCCATGAAGCTGCGTCTGCACGACTGGACCGTGGGCCAGGACATCGCCCAGGTCGAAGGTGTGCGCCGAGCGATGGCTAACGACTTCGTCGTGCTGGTCGACGCGAACCAGGCGCAGCAGCCGGGCACACCGCAGCCCGAGGAAGGCCCCGTCTGGACCTACGAGCGGGCGCTGCAGACCGCGCGCGAACTGGAGCGGCTGGGCGTGTTCTGGCTCGAGGAGCCGCTCGACCGCTACGACTTCGAGGGCCTGCGGCGGCTGTGCCAGAGCGTAGACATCCTGATCGCGGGCGGCGAGAACAACCGCGGCCTGCACGAGCTACGGTGGCTGATCGAGCAAGACGTCTACGACGTCATACAGCCCGAGGCGATGGTCGCCGAGACCATGAGCGGT
>WNGB01006150.1_pt1 | contig 18027 bp, 15 predicted proteins | sample 5400681 | NCBI WGS metagenome assembly WNGB01 (sample SAMN13153367, study PRJNA577476) | soil metagenome | isolation source: 115 cm soil or saprolite under grassland replicate 2 | place: USA:California | collected 2016-06-15 | reverse complement strand
CAAACCCTTCCTTCTTGACCGAGCGAAGAAAATCGCGCGGATATTTGTGCCCGCGCAACCCAGGCTTCGTTACCGGCGTTGCGTCAAAACCGCGCTCGAAAGTGAATCCCGATTCAATCGGCGTGTAGTAAAGCGTGCAGACCACGAAGTATTCCCCGTCGTGACCTTCAGGACGCCGCGCCAGTTTTTCGTTCTCATACGTCAACCGTTGCACGACTTCCGGCCACGGAATGTCCGCGCGAAGATCCGAGCAGGTCACTGCCAGAATGCCAAGACCTGCGATTTTTGCGGTTAGTCGACGAAGACGGAGTCGACCGGTCCACCGATTAGGACTGCGATAGGAAGTTTTTTCCATTCGTATTCATAAGGGGGTTGCTTCCATTGAAATTGTTCAGGGTAATTTTTGCGAATGCATTTGATGATTTCTACTCCGGTCAGAAACGGTCGGAAGTTTTCGCGATCGACCACGTGCAATTGAGCGCCGCCGCAAAGCTCTCCCGGAAATTTGTGAAAAGTCGGCTGAAAATAATCCTCGCGAAAGAAGACGCCCGGAAGCTTCAAATCGTTGAGCTCGCGACAGAGCCTTTCCGTTTCGATGAATGGCGCCCCAAAGATTTCGAATGGCCGGGTCGTGCCGCGACCTTCGGAAATGTTCGTGCCTTCTAATAAACACATTCCAGGATATACGGTTGCCGTGTCGAGCGCCGGCATGTTGGGGGAGGGCATCACCCAGGGCAGACCTGTCTCATCGAACCACATCGCGCGCGCCCAATTTCTCATTGGCAGGACTGATAACCGACAATTTGGGAATGCTTCGTCTCGAAATTGTTGCGCCAGTTCGCCAATCGTTTTTCCGTGGCGAACTGAAATCGGATGCAGACCGACAAATGATTTGTAATCTGGGTCGAGGATCGGTCCTTCTGTAATTACGCCAGTAATTGGATTTGGCCGGTCAAGCACAACAACTGCGACGCCAGCTTTTTCGCAGGCGCGCACGCAGAGGTAAAGCGTCCAGATGAAAGTGTAATACCGCGCGCCAATATCCTGAAGATCGACAAGCAGAACATCCAGACCCTCCAACATTTCCGCAGTCGGTTCGCGATGTTCACCGTAAAGACTGTGAACCGGAATGTGAAGCCGCGGGTGCCGGTAACTTTTCCATTCCACCATGTTGTCCTGAGTCTGACCGAGGAATCCGTGTTGCGGACCAAAAAACGCAGCGAGCTGGAATAGATCGCCATTGTGCCGCTCAAGAATTCGCGACGCATGCTCAAGCTTTGCCGAAACCGATGCGGGATGAAGCAGCGCGCCGATTCGGGCGCCGCGAAACTCTTTCGGCCAAAGTTCGTGCAGATGATCGAGTGGTAGTTCAACGGGCATGCGCGAAATTTGTGCGAAGGCTTTGTAGCGGCATTTGTGTCAAACGCCGAACCTAAAGTAGGCGCTTGGCACAAGCGCCTCTACAACTTTCTGCGCAGGGCAAGGATTGCCAGCATTGCCATCGCAGTCACAGCCGCGCAGAGCTTCGCGAACAGGTCGCCATGGCGCGTGTAAAAAGTTAGCTCGTCCGCGATCGGCACCTTGATCTCGCCCGTGAGGACGCCTTCGGTGAACGTGCTGCCGGTCTCATCCTGCAACATTTGTGTGACGCGTCCGAATTCGTTTACAAAACAGGTGACTCCCGTATTGGCTGCTCGAACCATTGGCCGGCGTGTCTCAACGCAGCGAAAAATCGCATTTGCCAGATGCTGACGCGAACCGCCCGAGCGCAAAAACCATGCGTCGTTCGTTACATCCACGAGCAGATTCGCGCCTTTGAGGACGAATTGGCGCACCAGATCTCCAACCGTGTCTTCAAAACAAATCAGCGGCGCGACGCGGACATCATTATTGGTGAGGCGAAATACGGTGTGATCCCTGCCGAGATCGAAATCGCCGGGCACCCATTTGCTTGCGACAGCGGCGAAAAGGGGAAACGAATGCCGCAAGGGAATATATTCGCCAAATGGCACGAGATGCATTTTGCGATAAATTTGCATCTGTTGCGTGGCGCCCGAAACCAAGAGTGCCGCGTTATAATCATGTCCATCGTCCGCATCGAGCGTGCCGAGCAGCAGATCGGTTTTCGATGACGCAGAAAACTTCGCAACGAAGTCGCCGCTTTCTGTGTTCAGATCGCGAACCGGGTCGGGCATCGAGCTCTCCGGCCAGACGAGCAAGTCCGGTGGGGCGCTGGACCGAAGCGCGATTTCACTCAATCGCGCAAAGCGCTGGAAAATCTGAGCGCTGAATCGAGGATCAAACTTTTCGTGTTGCGGAACGTCCGCCTGCACGGCCGCGACGCGAAGAGTTTTTGCGGGCGGCCGATTCTGGGCGCTATAGAGTCCAAATGCCAAAAGCCCGACAATCCCGGCCAATGTCAGTGTGAGGTCGAAATGCGGCCGCACCTGGTGTGTTTGCGCTTCCCGAAACAACCGAAGCGGAGTGGTCACCGCAATGACGTTCGCGAATGCAATGACGAACGATAATCCGGTCACACCGCTGAACTCCGCGATCTGAATAAGAGGCCAGTTTCCATGGAGCGCGACGCCAAGCCCATTCCAGCCGAAACCACTGAACAACCATCCGCGAACCCATTCTTGCGCGACCCACGCCACCGCGGCCAGAAACGCGGTCTGCAAATTTCGCCATGACCCTAAGAAGTCACCCGGCGTTATCAGGCCAATGAACCAACTCCAAAAGGCGAAGTTAAGCCCGAGATAAATCGAGAGCAGCAACGACAATCCGCGGAGCCAGAAATTTTCATATAACACTCCCAGCGAACCGAACCAGCTGAACGTTGCGGTAAAAAAAACAACTCCGGCCACGTACCCGAGCACCAGATTGCGCAACCATCGTCGCTTTGAATTTCGTCCGGAAAACCAAACGGCCGCGATCAGTGGCGTTAAAGCAATCCAGCAGAGCCAGCTTTGGTCGAACGGCGGAAAGCAGGCCGTACAAAGAAGTCCGGTGGAGATTGCTGCCAGCCAGGGCCAAAACCGCAGCGCTTGGACGACAAATGGTTTCATAATTGTCCAACGCAGCGATGATTAATTCTCCCTCGCAGATGTTGAGAAAGTTTCTCGCCTCTCCCTTTCACAAGGGAGAGGGTAGGGTGAGGGTTTCATCCATTATCAGTTTTTGAAATCGTTTTCGGCCTGCATTATCCGCGCAGGCGCGACTGAGCGTCTGTCTGCAACCAATCCCAGAGACGATTGAGTTTGTCTCCGACTTCCGTTTTGATCTGATCGAGTTCGGCGGAATCGAATTTCCTGTTTTCCGGGCGGCACTGCGCAAAGAGGTAGTATTTAATCTTTGGCTCGGTTCCCGAAGGCCGCACCGCAATCCGCGTTCCGTCTTCCAATTTGAAAATCGACATCTTTTCTTTCGGGACATCGTCGCCTTCGACGTCCTTGATTTCATCGGTTTCGAAATTCCTGATGCTTTCCACTTTCGACCCAAGCACCTCTGAAAAAGGGTCGGTCGCGTATGATTTGACCAGGCGCGCAATTTTGTTCGCGCCTTCCGCTCCTTCGAAGACGAGCGAAGCGTTTTTCTCCGCGAAGTACCCAAGCATTGCATAAATGTCGTCGAGCAATTCATCGACTGTTTGGCCGCGCGACTTCGCGTAGGCGGCCACTTCACAAAACATGATCACGGCGCCATTGCCGTCCTTGTCTCGGACGAAATCGGCACCGCTATAACCGTAGCTCTCTTCGCCGCCGAACACGTAAAATGAAGAATGTTCGAGACGAAGTCGCCGTGTCTCTTCTTCCGTAAGGTCCACATAATTTTGTCGCAGCCCTTCGGGAATTGCGCGTTCGTATTTGCCCAGCTTCGCGCCGATGTATTTGAAGCCGGTCAATGTTTCGACGCAGCGCAGACCGTAATGGTCCGCTATCGTCTTTTGCAGATCGGTTGTGACGAATGTCTTAATGATCACTGCGCGGGACGCATTTTCTTTATTCAGCGCTCCCTTATCGAACAGCGTCTTCGTCCGGTACCAGGCAAGCAGCGAACCGATTTGGTTCCCGGTCAGCAATTTCAGTTTGCCGTCCTTTGCCCGAACGGCTGCGCCCATGCGATCGCAGTCTGGATCGGTGGCGACCACAAGATCGGCATCTTCCGTTTGCGCGAGATCGATCGCAATAGTTAACGCCTCCGCATTTTCCGGGTTCGGCAATTTGACCGTTGGAAATCGCCCGTCGAAACGGTCTTGAACCGGCACGACCTGGAAATTGAATCCGAGCCGCTTCAGCATCGGCTTTATGATTACGGTGCCAGTCCCATGGAGCGGAGTGTAAATAATATGCAGCGATTTCGCCTCGCGAATAATCTTTGGATCGAGAATCAAAGTGTCGAGCCGTTGCATGTACGCCTCATCAATTTTTTTGCCGATGGTCGTCACTTTGCCTTGTTCGGTGCCTGGTAGCGGCGTGAAGGTTTCGCTCGTGATCGCGTTTACTTTTGCAATGATCCTGCTCGCATGCGGCTCGATGACCTGCGCGCCGTCACTGAAATAAACTTTGTAACCGTTGTCGTGCGGCGGATTGTGGCTGGCGGTGATCACGACGCCAGCATTTGCTTTCAGGTAGCGAACAGCAAACGAGAGTTCCGGCACCGAACGAGGTCCATCAAATACGAATGCGTCGCAACCATTCTCCGACGCAACTTTCGCAGCGAGACTGGCGAATTCCTTTGAGAAAAAGCGCGGGTCATACGCGATCACGATTTTCGGTTCTTCGTTGGTGGGGCGAGACTCTGTCGAGCCGACGAAATCGCTCAGATAGGCAACCAATCCTCGCGTTGCACGACTGATGTTAAAGAAATTCATTGCATTTGTGCCAATGCAGGGGAATTCAGGCCGTTGATCTTCGCGCGAATTGCCCCGCTCCCCTTTTGTCACAATTCTTCCAATTGTGCGTCCGCGAATACCGCCTGTTCCAAAGGCGAGCGTCTGGTAAAAGCGATCGTTTAATTCCGACCATTCATTGGAGTCGACGAGTTCCTCGACTGCACGCAAATAAAGGTCCGACGGCGCTCCTGCCAGCAGCGTGCGAATATTCGTCGCCGCCGATTCCATCAATTGCCCGTCCGCAACTGCGCGTTCGATTTTCGAATTCAACTTTCCAATGTTGGCCGACATCGCTGCCAACTGTTCCGCCATCGATGCGCTTTGCAAGCGCTCCGCTTGCCGGGAGATGGGGCAACCGAAGCGGTCGCTCTACAATCTAGTTCTCAGTCACGACCGATCGGTACACGAGTATTGCCGCGGCAATATCTTCTACGGCCATGCCGAGCGATTTGAAGATCGTCGTTTCACTTGCGCGCGACGGAACTTTGCCGGCGAGCGCTTCGCCGAGTTCGGCGTGAATTGCTGCTCCAGAAAGAATGATGTCGCCGGATTCTTTCAGCGCGCCTTCGCGTGAATCAACGAATATGACATTTGCCATTGCATCGTCGTCCAGTTCGCGCCAGTCCGGGCGGCACGCTCCGGCCGCGTTGATATGACACCCGGGCTTAAGCCATGAACCTTCTAAAACCGCTGTCTTCGAGTTCGTCGCCGTGACAACGACGTCCGCGTTGCGCACTGCTTCTTCAGCAGACATCGGCTTCGCGCTAATTTCTTTCGCGAATCGCTTTGCATGCTCGCGCGTACGGCTCCACACACGAATTTCCTCAAACTCTCGAACGAGCTGGAGCGCTTCCGCGTGACTGCGCGCTTGTACACCGCTGCCGAGAATCGCGAGAATCTTTGCGTCAGGCGACGCGAGAAGCTTTGTCGCAGCGGCAGAAACTGCCGCAGTACGCATCTCGGTGATCAAACGTCCATTCATCACCGCGAGTGGTGTGCCCGTTTCCGGATCGACGAGAAAGATGGTCGCCATGTGCGTCGGAATTCCGCGCTCTGCGTTCGATGGATAGAAGGTTACAGCTTTTAGACCGAGTCCATCAGAAGTGAGCGCCGGCATCATTCCAAAGAATCCGCCGGGAGGATCGACCGTAATGACCGAGCGCACCGGCTGAGTCACTTTGCCGGCTGAAAAATCGATCAGCGCTTTTTCCATGGCGGGAATCAGGTCCGCCATTCGCAAATGCTGTCGCACTTGTTCTTCGTCGAGAAAGAGTACTTGATCCGTTTTCATTGGATGCTGGCCGTTGGAAGTGTCGCGCCGGACTTGCTGGCGAGCGCGTAGAGAACGTTGGTTTCAATCGCGGAAATCTTTGCCTCGCGAATGAACGCCAGATTCGCGTCTTTTACTCTCTCGCGTTCTGGCACGCTTAACTGCTCGATCGTTCCGCGGTAACCCGACCCTAAAACGATTGTCCACCAAGCCTCTGCAGAATTAATTGGGTGAAGGCGATTTTCAGCGGTGATTTTTGGTGCTTCGACGCCGCCTTCCCTCAAAATGTTTTTGAGGTTTGCTGCGTCGTTGATGCGATCCCACGGATTAAAACCTTTGTACAACTCAGCCCGCACATTCTTAATTGAGCGCCAAAATGCGTTGTTGGCCGGCTCGAACAGATTTGGTCCCCACGTCGTCACGGCGAGCTGGCCGCCACGCCGAACTAGACGCCAAAGTTCCCGCACAGCCATCGACATGTCGGGAACGAAGAAAATTCCGAACACGCACACGACCGCATTGAAACTTTCGCTTGGAAATCTGAGGGAGAGCATGTCGCCGAGTTCGAATTGGACGTTGCCGAGATGTTGTTGAGCTGCCTTGGCTCGCGCCAATTCCAGAAGCTCTTTAGCCAGGTCAACTCCTATGACCTTTCCTCGTGGTCCCACCAGTTTCGCAGCGAAAAGCGCAGAAGCTCCGGTCCCGCAACAGACGTCAAGGACACTCGATCCAGGCGGTAGCAAAAGCAGTTTAATTGTTTGACCGCCGAAATAGTTCCAGAAGCTGAGCGGAGAGCTATCGTAGAAATCGGCCGCTGCGTTGTATGTGAAAGCAGCGCGACGTTGTGCCTCCTCTGCTCCGTTTGGTATCATTCAATTAGTCCACTGAAATTAAGGCTCCCGGTCGATAATTATGTCTGAGAAAATGCAAACCCGCTGCCTCATCGTAGGCGGTGGACCGGCCGGAATGATGGCTGGTTATTTGCTGGCGCGTGCCGGCGTGCAGGTGGCAGTGTTGGAAAAACACCCCGATTTCAACCGCGATTTCCGCGGCGACACGATTCATCCGTCCACGCTTGAATTGATGCACGAACTCGGCTTGCTTGATGAATTCCTGAAGCAGCCACATCAGGAAATTCGGGAGCTGCGCGGGGTGGTCAACGGGCAGGTCGTGCCGATCGCAGATTTCAGAAGACTCCCGACGCGCTGCAAATTCATCGCGTTCATGCCGCAGTGGGATTTTCTCAATTTTCTCTCGGGACATGCCAAACGTTTCCCAACGTTCCAATTGTACATGGAAACCGAGGTCGTCGATTTGCTCATCGAGAATGGGCGCGTGATCGGCGTGCGCGCAAAGACTCTACACCGCGAACTCGAAGCGCGAGCAGATCTCGTCATCGGTGCGGATGGACGACATTCAATTGTTCAAGCGCGGGCCGGTCTCGAACGTCGCGAGTTTGGCGTGCCAATCGATGTGCTCTGGATGCGCATCTCCAAGAAGCAGGGTGATCCGGAACAATCGTTCGGTTTTTTCCAACACGGCAAACTTCTCGTGTTGCTTGATCGCGGTGATTACTGGCAGTGCGGCTTCGTTATACCCAAAGGCGGCTTCGATGAGATCAAAGCGCGAGGGCTGCCGGAATTTCAAAATGACATTGTCAGCTTTGCCGGATTTCTGCGTGATCGTGTGGCCGAGCTGGACGACTGGTCGAAAATCAAACTGCTCACCGTCCAGATCAATCGTCTGCGCGACTGGTGCCGCGAAGGATTGCTTTGCATCGGCGATTCTGCGCACGCCATGTCACCGGCGGGGGGCGTAGGCATCAATCTCGCCATTCAGGATGCGGTCGCGACGGCAAACTTACTCGGGGAAAAATTGCGAAACGGTCCGGTTTCCGTGGATGATCTGCGAAAGGTGCAAGCACGTCGCGAATGGCCGACGCGCCTGATCCAGGGAATGCAAGTTTTTATTCATCGTTGGATCGTCACCGGTCGAGCGTCCCGCGAAAAACGGTCGTTGCCGCTTGTAGTTCGTTTGCTGAAATGGTTTCCATTTCTCCGGCAACTTCCCGCCCGTTTTATCGGCCTGGGTCCGCGTCCCGAGCACTTTCGCAGCCTGAGACGAGACCCTGTCTCGTAGTCTGTCATGTCAATCGACCTGGACAGAATCCGCGCGGCGCATGAGCGTATTCGCGCGTACATCAAACGCACACCGGTGATGACGAGTTCGCGGTTGGATGCGGCGAGTGGGGCGTCGCTGTTTTTTAAGTGCGAAAATTTTCAGAAGATCGGCGCGTTCAAAGCGCGGGGCGCGACAAATGCCGTATTTTCGCTTGATGACGTGACGGCGCGGCGCGGTGTGGCTACCCACTCATCCGGTAATCATGGAGCTGCGCTGGCGCGTGCAGCTAAACTTCGCGATATTCCGTCCCATATTGTCATGCCGTCGAACTCGGCGAAGGTGAAGGTGCGCGCGGTCGAGAGTTACGGTGCGCACGTGGTCTTTTGCGAACCAACGGAAGCAGCACGCGAGACGGCATGTGCAGAGGTGATCAAGAAAACCGGCGCGACGCTGATTCATTCGTTCGAGAACGAAGATGTCATGGCAGGGCAGGGGACGGCGGCAGTGGAATTACTCCAAGACGTTCCCGATCTCGATCTTGTGCTCTGTCCAGTCGGCGGCGGTGGGTTGCTGTCCGGCACGGCAGTCGCCGCGAAATCAATTCGGCCAAGCATCAACGTGATCGCGGTTGAGCCCGCGAATGCGGACGATGCAGCCCAATCGTTTCGCGCGGGACGATTGATTCAAACGGAAAAGAAATTCACGATTGCCGATGGACTGCGAACAAATGTAGGCGCGCCAAACTTTGCGATCATCCAACGTTACGTGCACGATATCGTCACCGTGAGCGAAGAAGCGATTGTCTCGGCCATGCGCACCATTTGGGAGACAATGAAAATCATCGTCGAACCATCAGCGGCCGTTCCGTATGCCGCGATCGGCGAGCGCAAGATCGACATCGCCAGAAAGCGGGTCGGTATCATTCTCACCGGCGGCAATGTCGATCTCGACGCGTTGCCGTGGATATAGCGTGAATCGTGCAAGCTTACGTTTTGTTCTTTGTGGCCAGTATCGTGGGGGGAGCGATCAACGCGCTGGCCGGTGGCGATGGACTGATTACATTCCCGTTGCTAATGCTGGTCGTAGCGCCGCTGACCGCCGACGCCACCAGCGCGGTCGCCCTATTTTCAGCATATCCCACGGCCGTTTGGCGCACCCGTGGCCAGTTAGCCGGCGTCCTGGATCGCGGATGGTTGTGGTTGCTTCTGATCCCGAGCGTCCTCGGCGGTTTGTTGGGGGCGCTATTACTGAGTCGCACAGGCGAGCGCAACTTTGTGAAGTTTGTGCCCTGGTTGGTCATGTTGGCGACTCTCATCATTCTCCTGCGGCCGATTCTGGTTCGACGGAGAGAGGACGATAGCAGGCAACCCGATTTCGCAGCGGCGTGGTGGCCTCTCGTAATGGCGATCATTTTCGTGGTCGCGCTCTACGGCGGGTATTTCGGCGCAGGCATCGGCATTCTGATGATTGGCGCCTTGAGCTTTATTTCGCCCGGGGATATCCAGCACGTGGTCGCGCTGAAAAATCTTTTGACCGGTTGCCTGCGAGGCATGGCAGTTATCGTGCTGATAATCGAAGGAAATGTGGACTGGAAATACGGCGTGCCGATGGCGCTTGGCGGTTTGGCTGGCGGCTACATCGGCGGATTAGTGTCGCACCGCGCGAACCGTGTCGTTGTGCGCTGGATCGTTATCGCGATCGGTTTTGGAGTTGCAGCTTATTACTTTTGGAAGCTATACGGCCCCCCGGTTGTGCGCGTAGGAGGCGAGTAAATCCAGAGATCAGAGGAAATCATACGGGGAAGACAGCAATCTAAGAACGACGCCACCTGCTTCGACGACCGCAGGCGAGCGCCTTTGCCAGGATTATTTTGCGCAAACATGGGAACCATTGCGCCCGCGGGAATCGAACTTTCTTATATGAAAACGTTGAGTTTCATTACAGCGGTATTGCTTCTCTTGTTCGGCGCTGTCACCTCGCGCGCAGCGAATCTGGAGAAAATTTCGGCTGAGACCGGAGTTCCCGCCGCTACGCTGCAGTCAGAAAGGACATCGACCGGGCTCGGCTGGGGTGAATTGGAGAACGCGCACCTGCTAGCTAATGCATCCGGCCAAAGCTTTAATGACATCGTAGCGATGCACCAGGCTGGCGAAGGCTGGGGCAAGATTGCGCACGATAACGGCCTAAATCTCGGCAGGATTGTGAGCAATGCGCACCGCTCAAGCCAGGGAACAGCGCATGCGCAGAACCTCAGCACGGCTCATGGCAAAAGCACGGCGGTCCATGGCAAGAGCACCACGGCCCATGGCAAGAGCGCCACGAGCGTCCATGGTAAGAGCGCAATGAACATTGGCAGAGGCCACACGTCGAAGATGAGTTCGACGCGGGATGTCGGTCGCAGATCGAGCTTTAGGTCCGGCTTCAGCAGATCTTATGGCATGCATTCGATGGGTCACATGAGCGGATCTCATGTCATCGGCTCAATTGGCCACGGCGGCAAGTAAAGAGAGTTGAAGGCTAGAGCGAGTTTGAAAGAGTTGTAGCCACCGGCCTGTGGCCGGTCCATCGCTGCGCTGTTTGTTCGTAATGGCGACACGGCCGACAGGGCCTTGGCTACAGCGCGAGGTATGGCGTTGATGCCTGGTTCGGGCAGGTTGATCGCTCACTGGAGGAAGTCCCGCCGATCTCTAAATATCCGTTGTGGCCCAAAATTTTCGGAATGCGTTTGGCCAGCTCAGGTCGATGACACTTTTACGAGCGAACTTGCCCATGCGCTCCCGCAGCGCGGGATCGGTCGCGAGCGCACGGATAGCGCGCGCAAAATCGTCAGCGTCATGCGATTTGGTGATAAGACCGGTGGCTTTATCTTCCACCAACTCTTTGGGGCCGCCGGAGTCGGAAACGACGACCGGCACGCCGGAAGCCTGCGCTTCGATGATAACGTTGCCGAAGGTATCGGTCGTGCTGGGAAAAACAAAGATGTCGGCGGAGGCGTAAGCTGTGGCCAGTTCCTTACCCGTGAGGTAGCCTGTAAAAAATGCCTCGGGCAACGCTTCGGCGAACGCCTCGGAGTAGGGGCCGTGACCGACGACAAAAAGCTGCACGGGAAGCTTTTCATCGCGTAACTGCCGAAAGGCATCCGCCAGAACATCGAGATCTTTTTCTTTCGATATCCGGCCGACGTAGAGCAGACGCACCTGAGCATTGTCCGCGCCAAATTTTTCCCAAAAGGTCGGCTCACGTCGCGCAGGGCTAAACAGGTTAGTATCGAGACCGCGCGGGAAAATTTTCAGTTTTGCGGGATCGAAACCGCGCTTGATCCAGCTCTGGCGATATTCCTCCGAGTTCACAAAGACGGTGTCGAGTTGGCCGTAGAACCAGTGCATGTAACGCCATGCAGCGCTTTCGAGAAAGCCGTCCTCGGTCAGAATGCGGATGTATTGCGGAAAATCCGTGTGATAAATGCCACTCGTTTGCAGATTGAGCATCTTGGCCGCGAGCAGCCCGGTTAATCCAACGGGTCCCGGCGTACTGACGATGATCTCAGTAAATTTTTCCCGCTGAATGTAATCGAGAATCTGGAGAATCGGCGGGAAGCTGAGCTTTTGCAGCTCGTACTCGGGCAATTCGAATTCGCCGATCGGCTTAAAATTCCTGATCGGGATATCGTCTGTTTGCAGCTCGCCGCGTGAAACGACCACGATCAATTCTTTTCCAGCAGCGGCACCAGCCGCGGTCATCTTGCGAATCGTCGTCGCGACCCCATTGACGTCGTCGAGAGTATCGGTGAACCACGCTCGTTTGCGATTTTGCAGCGCGGCCGGCACTTCGCCAGTCAGCTCTCTGAAAATGCCACGAAGCCATTTTCGCGACGGCGCTTGGCTGTGAAAACCGTAGATATATGGCGTAAGGATCACGAGGATCGGCGCGATTGCGATGAGAGCCTGCATGCTTTCGACCATGTTGCCGCTGCTAAGCTGCTGAACGAATTTGTTGAAAAACCGAAATGCGAGCTGTTCGGCCACCATGTTTGCGAGGAGGAATGTACGGCGCTCCGGCTCGCTGACTGCGTCCACTTGCCTGGCGAGTTTCGCCTTCACTTCAGGTCGCGCAAAATAACCGGAGAGCTCTTTCCAGAGCGACATGTTTGCAGGCTTCAACAGTTCGAAGATCTTTCCCGACAAGACAGCTTGCCCGGCCAGGCCCGCTTTTTCTCCAAGTGTGAATTCCGTTGGATCTCGCCCTTCCATAAAACGCGAAAACATTTTTTCCAGCAACGCTGCGCTCGGCCCGAGTTTTTCGTGGAACCGGTCTTCGATGAAACGCACAAGCGTGTTGTAGAAACCGTGGGAAAGGGCGAGGGGAGTTCCACCGCGGCCTCGTACGCTGCAATTGCCGTTGCGAACGTGTGCGAGAAATTTTTCCGCGGACCGCGCCGCGCCCGTTTCCGTAAAAGCCGAAGCGACAAATTGTCCGCCGTGGTCATCCGAGCCGCCGACGAGAATCTTTCTCCATGGCTCCGTATGTGTCGGCGCAAGATTATGGCGATTTGCCAGCAGCTCGATCTTGTCCGGCGTCAGCTCACTGAGTAGAGTCTGGGCCAGATCGCTCAAAAGAGCGTCGCGCAGACCGTTGATTCCCTCGAAATGCTTGAACAGAAGGATGAGCCGCTCGAGATGGCTCGCCTGCAGTTTGCCGTTGACGCTATAAAGAGGATGCGCAACCGCGTGCGCGATTTGCGCGGTTTGGACGTAATGTTGCAGCTCAAAAATATTATCGCGGACCCCTTCGATCTCGCGGTGCTGCTGCTCTGAAATTCCCCAAACTAGGATGCTCAGCTTGCACTGATCCTGCGGGAAATATGTTGTAACCTGCTCGCTAATAAAAGTGTGTGGCAAATCTGTAATTTGTAGGCAGCCCTCAATCGTATCGTGATCGGTGATCGTCACATAATCCATGCCGCACTGGAGCAACTGCCGGTGGAGCGCCTTCGGATCCGAGTAGCTATCGGGAAAATCGAAACGACGGAACAGCCATTCCTCCGAGCGCGCACTGTAGCGCGAGTGGATATGAAGGTCGCATTTACTCATGACTAGACTCCGCGTCTTAATCTTTGTTCGGCGATCCAGTCCTGGTAGGTGGTCGTGGTTCTTGATCCCGCCGTCGCTTCGATAAGATCCATGATCTGCCGCCAAATCGGCGGATGAGAATAGTCGGGCGGATGAATGCTGATGCGCAAGAGCGGGCTCCTCTGCAAAACCCGGAAAAGCACGGCGTTCCAGGCACGGCTGACCGCGCGTCGCCAGCCGGCTCGGACGCTATAAACAATTGATCGCGCTGCAAAATCTTCGCCCGAACGCAGGTCGCGGACTGCGTGCAACCGCGCCGTGTATTCCAATTCGGCATCACGCACAGCGCGCTCGGCTCCTTCGCTGAGCAGCCAGGCAGGTGCAACAAAGCCGCGCGGCTTCAAGCCGCTGGTGCGAAATGCATCCCGTGCCGTTGCGATCCGGCGGAGGGCTTCGTCATAATCAAGATCGTAAAACTCGCCTTCGTCTGCAGTGTAGAGGTGGGTAAGAAACTTGTCGCGTATCGTTTCGTTCGCGCGACGTGGCCGTTCGTGAAAAAACCCGTGGATGACAATTTCATGGCCGTCCGATTCCAGTTCTCGCAGCCAGGAAACGAACTGCCGATCTTTGGTGGCAAGGCCTTGATGATGATAATCGGGCACAACTAGAAGAGAACAAACCGGCACGCCAATGCGGACGAGCTCGGAAATAATCTTTTCTACCGCGTCTCGCGTAGCGGGAGCGACGTCGTGGATCGACACCACTAGAAAATCGCGGGAAGCGGCTGGCGTTGCCGCTACTGGCAAAAATTCCATTGTCGCTGCCGATTCCATCTACCTTCCTTTGTCGTAATTTTCGGCCCCGCTGCGGGTTCCAACAAGGCAAATTCGACCGGGTGAATTGCCTGCGGAGCGGCCGATTCCGCTTATCCCATGCTCATCTTCAAAATCTCGAGAAACTCCGATTTGGCCAGCGGCATAACCGACAAACGCGATTGGCGAACGAGCGGAATCTGTTTCAACCGCGGGTCGCTTTTGATTTGGCGCAGGGTTACCGGCTGGGGCAGAGATTTGATTGGCGCGAGATCGACGGCGCTCCAGCCGCCTTCCTTTGCCGTGGAGTCCGGGTAAGCCGGTCGTGTAACCCTGGCAATACCGACGACCGCTTTCTCCTCTCCGGTATGATAAAAAAGCACTTCATCGCCGTTTTTCATTTTGCGCAGATTATTTCGCGCGGTGTAGTTGCGGACTCCCGTCCAGGCAGTTTCTCTCTCGGCCACAAAATCCGACCACGAATACGAGGTCGGTTCCTGTTTCACCAGCCAGAAGTTCTTCATTCGTAATAGTAGCACAGACCACCAGGCTGGGGCGAGACAGTGGAATGCAACTCCGTTGGGCGCACGGACCACAGGTCTATGTTCCAGCGGCGACGTATTCGACAATTGCGCCGGGTTATTTCACAATCGATGTGATGCCGCGGCTGCCATTCATCACGTTTGAAGGATCCGAGGGATGCGGGAAGTCCACCCAGGTGAAAAGACTCGCGGCCCGTTTCGAGCGTTCTGGCATTCCATTTCTCGTAACACGCGAGCCCGGCGGCACGGCCATTGGCGAATCGATTCGCGAGCTTCTTCAATTTGCACCGCATAACGCCGGCATGATGCCGGAGACCGAACTGCTCCTGTTTGAGGCCAGCCGAAGCCAGCTTGTCCGAGAGATAATTAAGCCAGCGCTGGAGCGCGCCGTTTGCGTGATCGCTGATCGTTTCTTGGATTCCACGACTGTTTACCAGGGCGCGGCGCGAAAATTGGGCCGGCAATTTGTCGAACAGCTGAACGCATTCGCGATCGGCGACTGCCTTCCCGATATCACTTTCGTGCTCGATATCGATGCAGAAACCGCGCGTTCTAGGATGCAACAACCGCGCAGAGCAGACCGGATGGAACAACAACCTGCGGAATTCTACGAGCAAGTGCGCGCAGGCTATCGAGAGCTGGCCGCGCGTGAACCAACCCGCATTGTGCTCATCAATGGCTCGGGCGACGCAGACAAGATCGAGAACGACATTTGGGAAACACTCCGGGCGCGTTTCCCAGTATTGGCAAAAACACCAAACATCAGACATCAAACATCGAACATCTGAAATGGCTTTTTCTCGCACAGCAGCGCTCGGCTATCTGCGACGCGCCCATGACCAAAACCGGCTCGCGCACGCCTATTTGATTTCCGGACCGCCCGGCAGCGGAAAACAGATGCTGGCGGCAGAGCTCTCGAGCCTCGTAAACGGGACAAACGTGAACGACGTCTTCTCCGCGAAAGCTCGAGAGATTTTCGTCGCCCGACCCGAATCGAAATCTCGGCGCATTGTTATCGAGCAGATTCGTGATCTCGAGCATGCGCTGCAAATGCGCGCCTCAAATGGCCGGCGAAAAGTCGTGATTATTTCCGATGCCGATCGGCTTCAACCGCAGGCGGCGAACGCGTTTCTGAAGACACTGGAAGAACCGCCGAAAGATTCCCTGCTGCTTCTTCTGAGCGCCTTACCCGAGGCTCTGCCGGAGACAATTCTTTCCCGGTGCATCGCAATTCCGCTTGCCCCGCACGACCAGCGTGAAAGCAAAACCGCGGAAGAAGAAAAGCTCGTGGAACTCCTGCAGCAATTCGTCCGCGAGCAGAAGTGGGATATTCAGTACGCGTACCGGCTTGCCCAGGAATTTCAGCGTCTGCTCCGCGCGATTCGGGAACAAATCAAGCGCGAAACAGACGAGGCATTGAAAAAGGAACAAGCGCGCTATAAGGACGCCACGGATGGCACCTGGCTGGAAGAACGCGAGCAATACTTCAAGGCGTTGACCGAAAGTCTTTACCTGCAAAGGCGCGCCGGATTGATCGAGGCATTATTCGCCTGGTGGTCTGACGTTCTTCGATCGAGTACCAATGTAGAGCGCCGTAATTTGCCCAGCGCAAGAAAAGAGACTGGTGCGCTCGCAACCCGTTTCAACAGCGCCGAGATTTTGCAACGCGTCCGTTGTCTTGAGGAGCTACGCGATCATCTTGGTCGCAATATTCAGGAAGCGCTCGCCGTTGAAGTCGCTTTCCTGGCCATCTTCAGTGATTAGGCCAGTTCGTGTTTGATCTGCGTTAATGGATTCGGCTTGGCTCACCAACGCGTCTGCGTAATCTGCGGAGATTCAAATGAGATTCGAAAACCAAACTGCGATCGTGACAGGAGCAGGGCGGGGGATTGGGCGCGCGATCGCGTTGCGCTTGGCAAACGAGGGCGCGCGCCTAGCGTGCGTGAGCCTGACAGAAACGAATGCGAAAAATACTGCCGACGAAATCAACTCGATGCGCCCGGATGCGGCGAAGGCTTACGCGGTAAATGTCGCCGATCATGCGATCGTGCAAAAAGTTGGGGCCCAGATTCTCGAAGACTTCGGCAAGATCGACATCTTGGTGAACAACGCCGGCGTGACACGCGACCTATTGGCGATGCGGATGTCAGTGGAAGATTGGGACGCGGTCATCAACACGAACTTGCGCGGCGCCTTTAGTTTTACGCATTCGATTCTTCGCTCGATGACCAAACAGCGGAGCGGCCGCATCATTAACATCAGCTCGGTCATCGGGCTGATTGGCAATGCCGGGCAAACAAATTACGCGGCGAGCAAAGCCGGACTGATCGGCTTCACCAAATCGCTGGCGCGCGAATTGGCCAGCCGCAATATCACCGTCAATGCGGTGGCGCCGGGATTTATCACCACGGATATGACCGCCGGTCTCTCAGATGAGATTAAGAAAACGATTCACTCGAAGATTCCGCTCGATAGAACGGGCACGCCCGAAGAAATCGCCAGTGCCGTGGCGTTCCTTGCATCAGCGGAGGCAAATTACATTACCGGTCAGGTGCTCTGCGTCGACGGTGGGATTGTGATGTAAGGTAGCGCGACCTTCCAGATTGCGTTGGGATAATGCGCTAAAGACTTGTGTGCCCAACCACGAACCTCGCAAGCGCGACAGCATCCCCTGCAACTCTCGCAAAACAGAATGCATCTTTTGAGAAACTTTCGCACAAGTGTTCGAGCGTCTCAAGAGCGGCAGAACACTGCCGCACTCCAAAACGTAGCCGTCCTTGTGTGTACACATCAACGCTTGCGTCGTGGAGTGCGGCGGTGCTCCGCCCCTTTTCGAGTGAATCCGCAGGAAATGTCGATCGATAGGCCGTTTTACAGCATCGGATTTTCAAAGTTCAACAGTCCGGAGACGCTTTCGCCACGTTTGCTTTCGCCACGTTTCCGGCGCGGACATGTACGCGCATTCCAAAATTCAAGCGCCTACGTGCGCAGCATGATCGTAATGCGTCCCGCAGCCAGGAGAACATCGCCGGCTGAAACCTGACATTCGTAAACAGTATTCGCCATCTCTCCAAACAAGCGGTGCGCGCAAATCTGAAGGGGCGAAGCTAGGTCATCCAGACGCATCACGTGCAAGCGCGCATCTCGTAGCGCGGCCAGATAGCCAGGCGGCGCCGTCAGGCCGACCGAGCGGGCACGTAATCCACCATGCGCGGCAGCAGCTTGGGCAGCGTATTCGAAAGCGTGCACTGCCGACAGCTGTCCATCGCGACCCAACGGATTCGCCGGATCACGATGCGTATTACTGGTACAGGCAATC
>WNGB01015209.1_pt1 | contig 18032 bp, 20 predicted proteins | sample 5400681 | NCBI WGS metagenome assembly WNGB01 (sample SAMN13153367, study PRJNA577476) | soil metagenome | isolation source: 115 cm soil or saprolite under grassland replicate 2 | place: USA:California | collected 2016-06-15 | reverse complement strand
CGCCAGGAGCGCGAGCTGCGCGCCTGACCCGCCGCGCGAACAAGCTGGGCTATACCCTGTCGCAGGTGGGCGAACCGACACCAGTACTGCCCACCTAATACCAACCCGCGTTCTCGCGTATAATATATGACATCGTTATTAGCCGCATTGATGAGAGGATATACCTATGGCACGTGTCACGCGTGTTGCGCCACACCTGACGCTGGACGAAGTGAAACAGAAGCTGCATGCCGCCACCAAGCCATGGCTTCAGCAGCGTTGGCAGGTGTCCGCTCTGAGTCGGATGTCCAACCTGGTTACGCTGCTATGATCAGTGGCAGAAAATTATGGATGATAGGCCGTTCTACCGTTGGGGTTGATGTCGAAGTTGGCGATTCGATCAGCCGCGGGGTTGGCGTCACCGTACTGGTGGGTGTTGGTGTCACTGTCTGTTGCGTCGCAACGACTTCATAGGCACCAATATCGCACCGTGGTATCCCGGTACCGGTACTGTTTTGCGGTCGGGTAATCCCGCGTTGATCAGTTGGTGGACATGCGCTGCTATCGGCGTTATCAATCGCGGGACTGCCAGTCAATAGGGCATGCGTCAAGGTATGTCCGCCATTGTCCTGCAAAGTATCAAGCCCAGCATGGTCGGTAATGTAATCACTTGGGGCAGTGAAGCCACAAGTCGTATCCGTGCCCAAGTTTGAGCCCTCTGACTGAACCGCACCTCGCATTGAGCCACGATTGACTCCCGCGTTATTGGCGATCAGAGTGTTGGAAATGATCGTGGTATCACCGCGCATCGAGAGACCTGCAGCGCCTGCTGCGGCATTATCGGCAATTGTGACATGCGTTAGTTGCAGGAATCCTTCCGCTTGCATACCGCCCCCTGAATGCACGGCATGATTGCCGCTAACGGTAACGTTTGTCAGGCTAGCGGAGGAGGAACCGCCAGCGACTAGGACGCCTCCCCCATCGCTGAATGCGGCATCATTGAGCGCCTCATTATTGGCGATGGCAGCGTTACGGATAGTCAGCCGCGCTGGCTTGTTCACGGAGATCCCACCTCCACGGAAGGCGCGATTATCGCGAATGATGACATCAATGAGGTTGACATCGGTGTAAGCGGTGATGCCACCGCCGCTTTCTTGCCCAGCATCGCCGTGTTGGATAGTTATCTGTGAAAGGGTCACTGGTTGCGTGGCCTGGACGAAGAACACACGCCCTTGTTGGCCCCCATCAACGTGCGTCAGATCGGCACGTGCACCAATAAGTGTGAGCGTTTTCGTGATAGTCAAATTCTCGTAATATGTTCCTGCCGCGATGTGAATAGTGGCACTATCCGTTGCTTTGGTGATGGCAGTGCGTATGGATTGACACGCGGTTGACGGTGATAAACAATCGTTGTTATCCGCACCAGTCGGATCTACATACCAGTGTGTGCCAGCCGCAGTAACACGATAGGAGGGACTGGATGCGACAAGCGCGTACACTCCAACAATCAGCAGGCTGAGCGCGAGATAGACGGTAAGTGAGGTGGTGGTAAGCCGCCCGTGCTGGGGTTGCTGGTGCGTATTCATTGCGGCTCCTATGCTTATATGTCAGCGAAGATGGGGAGCACTGGTATGCCCAAGGTCTGGATACAAGTATAGTCGATCGTATGGAACAGTACAAGCGCTTTTTTCTGGAACGTTTACGGCCGTGAGTTGCCCGAGCTTGATGCGCCGCCGAACGAACTACGGATTCACGTGGCGCGCCGCCGCCACATAATCCGCGTTGAACTAAGCCGCGGATGCGTCCGGGCTTTGGAACTTGCACTGGGTCCTTGTCGATGCGGGTCGGGTGCAGGAAGCGCTACCATGCCATCAATCGGTGTCGATCGCCACAGTCGACGGCGGGAGCAGGGCCACATCTGGCGTGTGTGCGGGCCGCCGCACTGTGTTCGTCACCCTCACAGCAGGGCAGGTCCCGCTCCCATGCGCCTGCCAGGCATACGACGTGCCAGGTACGCGCTGCGCACCTGGACCAGAGTGACGTAAAGTGCCGCAGGTGGCTTATCCGCCCTGTATCGCTGCAGGTGGACTCCGGCTTGTGCGTGGGATGGTCTGTACCAGCACCATCGGTTGCCCACACCGAGGACAGCGCAGCACGTCCGGTGCAGGGGGCACCGACGTTGGAGCCACGGCCGCCTCACCCGCCGCGGCCGTCGGTGGCGCGAGCGCCGTCCGTGCCTGCGCGAGCAGGTGCCGGTTGCCCACACGACAGAGCCCGTAGTAGCGGACCGAAACTCTGCCCCTGGGCAAGACGTGCTGCAGAAAGCGCCGGATGAACTCCTCAGCGGACAACCTGCAGGTTTTCGTTCGCCCACTCTCCCGATCTGTATAGCGAAAGGTCACCTGGTCGTCCTGCACACTGACGATCCGGTTGTTGCTCAGCGCGGCGTGCCCGCTCCCCACCGGCCGACAGTCGACTACCCCCGCCTGTGTCCATGTGTCGCCACTCACTTCGGCAAACAGGGGCGTCTGGCGCAACGCCGCTCGGAATTTGGCACGAAACAGCTGCGCGAGTGGTCTCACATGCACCAGGAACGGCTTGCGACCGACGATCCAGGTCTGGCCGTCTGGCGCCAGCCCCAACGCCGGCACGCGGTAGTGGACATGTGGATGGTAGCGCAGGGCGCGCGTCCAGGTCTGGAGCACACCGATCATGCCGATCTGGCCACCGAGAAACCGCGGGTCGTGCGCAAGCTGTTGGAGCGCCGTGGCTGCGGTGCGGAACAGCAGGATGTAGATCGTGCGCTGGTGATGGCGCGCGACGGCCCGCAGGCCAGCTGGAAGTGTGAAGGTCACCAGAAAGTGGGGCACGGGCAACAGCAGCGCTTGTTGCGGTCGATCACCATGGTCGCGGCGGGCAGCACCTCCTCCACGGCCGTGCTGGAGCCGTCCCAGATGTCGGTGCAGACGNNTGGTGCTGCCACTGCGGCGGGCGGCGGGGATGGTCGTGAGCCACGCCACCACCGTGGCCTTCAACCGATCCGGCAGCACGGCCAGCACATGCAGATCCCCGCGGTCGGTTTGGGCGCTGATGACGGCCACGAAGTCACGATGGCCTTTCAGGAGCGCGATCTCGTCGATGCCGCTGGTCGCGCACGGCAGGAGGGTGTCCCAATCAACGGTGGTCGCGATCCAGCCGTCGAGGATGCCCAGCAGCGCAGCATAGGTGCCATCCGCCTTGGCCGCCACATCGGTGGGGGTGCGATTGACCAACTGGAGGATCAGATGGCGCTCATACTGGCTTCCGACAACCCACGGTTCAGTTATCAAAAGTTCCTCGATTACATCGAGGCACGCCGCGCATAACAACGCGAAGTTTAGAAAGCGAGGTGATACGTATAAGAGAAGCAGTGAAATCCTTCAGGAGGTCCATCCCAAAGCTGTACGCGTCTGATTCGAGAGACCCATTCGCTTGGGTTCGATTCTTCGACCGTCTATCGGGATGGGTATGGTACGTTCTTGAGTACGACGGCGACAATACGTTCTTCGGATACGTCGAAGGTATTGGCGCGGAATTTGGATACTTCAGCTTGTCCGAGCTTGAAGCATTCAACAAGTCGTTCGGTGTTTAGCACGTTAACAGCTGCAAATGGAATGACTGACACATGGCTCATCGCTGGTATGATGGAGGTGCCTAGCAACCATCAACCACCAGGAGGCTCACATGTGTCAGTCCGAGCCAGTCTATCACGAATCGCCCTCGTTGGCATTGCTCCAGCCCAGGATGCTCTCGCGGTTGCCCAAGGTCGTGGATCCGACCGCGCGAGCGCACATCATTCAACTCGCGGCCGGCATTTTTGAGAGCCATTCGGCCTTGGTGGCCAACATCGCTAGCAGCAGTGCGTTTCAAGCCCACACCGACAGCAGTAATGAGACCCAAGTGCGGCGCATTTTGCGTGATGAACGCTTGTTTCTTGCCTCGGTCTACTATCCGCTGATCCAGCACTTGTTCTCCGAGATGCATCCGAGTGTGCTCTACCTGACGATCGATGAGTCGAGCCATGGGAGTGATTTCAACATCTTCAGCGTCAATCTGATCACCGATGCGACCGCCATTCCGCTCGGCTGGCTGCTCTACGCCACCGATGAGGCCTGGGCCGAGGATGCGCGTGATCTGTTGACGGGGCTGGCACCCTACCTGCCCAGCAATGCCCAGATCATTGTCTTGGGCGACCGGATTCATACCGGCGAACCATTCTTGGAGCGGTTGGACATCCTGGGATGGCACTACATCTTTCGGGCGAGTGATGATACGCTGGTCGAAACGCGGCGCGGTTGGAAGATGCTCAAGCGTTTGGCGCTCAAGCCGAACGAGGGACGTTTCTTGGCGTAGGTGCGCATCTGGAAGGGCAGCGGCCGACGCACGAACGTGAGTTGCTACAAGCTGGCGCGCAAGGGGTTTCGCACGGTCACCTGGTATGTGGTCTCGATCCTGCCGCCTTCCCAGGAACGGTTTGTCGAATATGCCTGTCGGTGGTGGCACGAATGCGGTTTGAAGAGCCTCAAGAGCGCCTTGTTCGATTGGGAACGTGGCCGGATCATCGAGGAGGAGCGGGTGACGATCTTGGTGATTGGCATTAGTTGCGCGCTCTGGGCGATGTGGTTGTTGGGGCGCGCCCATGAACACATCCCGAAACGCAAACCGACCACGACCAAGCCGCAACCGCGCCGGAAAAGCCTCATCAAGCAGGGGTTGAGTGCCTTTACGAATGCGAACAAGCAGCAGCGGCGTTTGACCCTCGGAACGCCGCCGCAACCACGCGTCCTCGACTATGAGCGCACGTTCGGCCCGCTAGCGAAGAATGATGTCATGCAATAAGCCGCATGTGCTAATATCCGTATTGCGGAAAATACAATGTTGTTGTGCGAATGATAGATCCCGAAGCGGGTAAATTTATGGTAAGAGAAACCTTCACCAACCGATGCTGTGGTCCGTACTCAGACAGCACGCGGGCCACAGCAGCTGAAGACTGCGGCCCGCGTGGAACTCCGCTGACCTGCGGTTAGGCGCAGTGGGGTTTGTCGAAGAAGACCACCAAGCCACTTGCACTTAAAGTTGAACGATGCCAGGAGTTGGGTCGCCCCGTCCTTCGCATCCCAGCGGATGCCTTCGCGGGCCTGGCAGCCGGCGAGCGGGCCCTGGTTGATGTCCGCCAAGCAGCGGAACCCACCACCCGTCTTCAGAAACGCGCGCTCCAAATTGTAGGCACCGCCCCCCGTCAGAAAGGCCGCGCCGCTGGGAAAGCCGCTGATGAGTTTGGCGTTAGGGAGTGGTATAAATTATGCTGCTGCCCACAGATCAGTGCGCGCATTACAATGCTCGATCACCATCCGAATGCGCGTTTTATGCAATGCAAGGTCTTTACTAAACGAGAGCGTTTTTCGCACGAGATTCGCGCACCATTGACGTAACGTATTATTCAATCGCTCGATATGATTGGTTTCACCCGCCTCTTTTGGTACGGGACGGTGGCGTTTAGACGGAAGGACACATGGATAGGCGCTCCATTCATCGGTGTAGATAATCGCGCGCTTACGGTAATCTGTTGGCAGCGATTGCCAGAGTTCGCGCATGTGTCGGCAGAACGGTCACCAAAGGCGAGAACAACGACTTTACGCGTTTGGCGCTCAAGCGCCATCCAGACCCAGAGTTCGTTGCCTTTTGAATCGACATATGACCACAATTCGTCCATTTCAAGGATGGGGCGCTCAACCGAGGGCGTTATGGTTTCGCCAATGGGGTGAAAGGTCTTTTTTTAGCCGTTTGATAATGGTTGACCGGCTCATGCCCGTGACACGGGCAATCCCGCGCTGCGATACCCGTTCAAGATGGAGTTTTTCGACCAACGCCTCTTTCGCGGCACGTTCACGCGCGGCATCGTCGGTGGTCGTGTAAATACCACACGATTTACAGTGATATTTCTGACGTCCAGCGGCCGTCAAGCCATTTTTCTTAACGTTGGTGCTGCTACATTTCTTACAACGCAACATGGGCATGCTCCTTATCTGACTCACAGGACAACAACAGCACGTATTATACCACTACCTCCAGTCATATGTCCACATGACAAGATGCCAGCCTCCGTCGGCGATCTCCTTATAGCTGACCGTCGCGAGGCTTCCGGAATTCCACCAGATCTCAAGCTTGGGCTTTTTTCCTCCATCGAGGGAAAGTACCCACTTGTTTGATCCGGTGTTACCAGTCGCCGCCATTTGTCCGGCTATATTTGATCCATCCTGGTTTGGGATGTTTTTGATAATCTAAACGGGGGTCTCCGGCGCTTTTGGTGAAGCAGACCGCCCGCATGCGGCGCGTACCCGTTGGCGCAGCAGGGCGAACTGCGCGCGGCCAGCGCCGCTGCGTTTGATGAACGTCAAGCGGTTGCCCTGGCCCGCGCCCTGGCCGTTGCGAACTGGGCGCGGGCGTGCCGCGGCCACCGCCGCTTGGTCCCCTCGGATCCTGCCACAACGCTCTGGACCTCAGGGATCCCGCTCATGCCGGCGCGCGTCAGCCAACTCGCCCGCGCATCCCCATGCCGCGCACGCACGCTACGGATGAATGCCTGGGCGAGGGGGTAGGCGGTTTGCACGGCGGGACCGGTTTGGCACAAGCGCGCGACCAACGCACGATCAGCGTCCGCCAAAGCAGCGGGTCGGCGCACGCGCAGCCATGCGGCCGGCCGGGCCGCGCCGATCCGCACCGGGGCAGGTCGTGCGCCATCATGGGGCGGCGGGGGGCGCCCCGGTCGTTTCGGCGGGCCAGCGGCTGGGACGGTCGCGGGACCGCGGTGCCGCTGCGGGGCGCCCCACCGCGCCACCACGGCCCGCGAACCACCCGAGCCATGGTGATCACGGAGATCCCGCCCGCGCGATCGGCGACCGTGCAGCGGCGGACGGTCTGCCGCCCCAGTCAGGAAGATGCCGACCGCGATCTCGCTGAGCGAAAACCGAGCTAACATCGAGTTGGCTCGCTTGCCTACCTCCAACGCTGCGTCAATGGGCGCGCTGTCGCTGTGATAAGTGGCAAAAAGCTGGGCGGCAACAACAGGGCTTGTGAATGTTCAGGAGGTGGGGGGGAGGAGTAGGGCGAAGGCGCGTTCGGGGTGAGCGGCGAAGGTGCGCCGCCTCGCGGCGATCGCCCAGGAGCCGGTGCGATAGATGAGGGTGAGCGCCAGGTTGCGCAAGGCCGCCAGGACCTGCGGGGCGTGGCCGGTGCGCAGGCGCGAGCGGTCCGAGCCGCAGGTCACGTCGCGCACAGAGTGCAGCCCGTTCTCGATCTGCCACTGGGCGCGCACCAGCCCCAGCACCTCCGCCGGGCTGGCGCGCTCGGACGGCAGCGTGGTGAGCACCTAGACGACCTCGACGGTCGTGCCCGTGCGGGTGCGCACGGTGCGCGTCAGCTCGCCCACCTGGACGACCTGCGGCCACCGCGACTGCCGGCCCAGGCAGACAGTGCCGAAGCGCGGCGCAAGCTGGCACGGCACGGACTGTCTGTTGAGCCGACGGCGGCGCTCGCCGCTGCTGGCCTTTCTCCATAGCTCAGGCAAGCGGGGCAGGCTCCGCTTCTTGTGACCAGAGCAGCACGACGCCAAGAGACACACATCGCTGTCGTGGCCCGCACTCCTTCAGGACTCAAAGCTGCTTCGTCTTCTGGAGCTGGCGAGCTGTTTTTGCAGATAGGTCAGTTTCTCAGGGTTCAGCAGAACATCGATCTCCTGAATGCCCACGGCGCTCAGGGTCAGGCTGATGACGACGGCCAGGCGGCCCGCTTCCCAGCACAAGATCGGCTTGCTGGCCGTGGATCGGCTTGAGGTTCGACGGCACTTTGCCGCCACCATCCGACCAGGAGATGGCATCCTGCGCCAGAAGGCTGGTCAGCGCCGCCATATCCCCGGCCTGACTGGCGGAAAGAAAACTGACCAGCAGCTGGCGCTGGCGCTGCGGCGCGGGCGCGAAACGCGCGCGCTTGTCCTGCAACGCCTGCCTGGCCCGATGAAAGATCTGGCGGCAATTGGCCGGGCTTTTCTCCAGCATGCTGCCGATTTCGCGAAACGGGTAATCAAACACTTCATGCAGGAGAAAAACGGCGCGCGCTGGCGGGCTGAGAGCCTCTAGCAGGCGTAAAAAGGCCAGCGAAAGCGCTTCTTGTTGCTCAAGGTCTGCGAGCGGGCAGGCGCCGTCCTCCGATGTGAGGATCGGTTCGGGCAACCAGGCTCCACTATACTGTTCGCGGGCGACACGCGCCGATTTCAGCTAATCCAGCGCCAGACGGGTAATAATGGTGCTGAGATACGCCTTCAAGGAAACGATCTCCTGGCACGCACGCGCCTGCTAGCGCAGATAGGTCTCCTGCACAAGATCCGCCGCGTCACTCGCGCTACCCGTCATCCGATAGGCAATCGAAAAGAGCAGCACGCGATAGTGCTCGAACGCTTCTCCCTGGTTCCCCGTTCGCTTGGATTCATCCATTGCTCCCATTTCTCCGTCGGTCGTATTGTCGGCCCATATCAGGACAGCGAACAAACAGCGGGGTGTCACATCTGAGGGTGCTCGCTCGTCTCCTGTACGAGCCGCTGAGCGGCGTTCAAAGCACAGCGTAACAAGCGAGGAAAGAGCATGCACCATATTCTGGTCACTGGCGGCACGGGCACGCTCGGGCGCCTCGTCGTGGCGCGGCTGCGGGACGCCGGCTGCAAGGTATGGGTGCTCAGCCGGCGCAGCCGCGCGGGCGGGGAGGGTATCGAGTTCGTGAGGGGTGAGCTGGCCACGGGCGAGGGGATCGAAGCCGCGGTGGAGGGGGCCGAGATCATCGTGCACTGCGCGGGCAGCAGCAAGGGCGACGAGGATAAGGCCCTGAACCTGGTCCGGGCAGCGTCGCGGGCCGGGGCGCGGCACCTGGTGTACATCTCGGTCGTCGGCGCCGACCGGATCCCAGTCGTCAGCGGCGTCGACCGCGCCATGTTCGGCTACTTCGCGTCCAAGCTGGCCGCCGAGCGCGTGGTGGCCGATTCCGGCCTGCCGTGGACGACGCTGCGCGCCACCCAGTTCCACGACCTGATCCTGATGGTGGCGCGGCAGATGGCCAGGCTGCCGGTGATACCGCTCCCGGCCGGGTTCCGATTCCAGCCGGTCGACGCCGGCGAGGTGGCGGCCCGGCTCGTGGAACTTGCGCTCGGCACGCCGGCCGGGCTGGTACCCGACATGGCTGGGCCGAAGGTGTACAGCGCGGCTGAGCTGCTCCGCGGATACCTGCGGGCCAGTCACCGGCACCGGCCGATCATTCCGGTCTGGCTGCCAGGCAAGGCCGCAGGCGCGCTCCGGGCCGGCGCCAACCTGGCCCCCGGGCGAGCTGTGGGCCGGCGAACCTGGGAGGAGTTCCTGGCCGCGCGGGTGAGTTCGTCAAGCGACAGAAAGTCTAGCCTGGCTTAGCGGCCGACAAGGAGTTGCGATCGACGCCACGATGCGTGCCGCGTTTATCACCGAACCGGGGCCCCCGGAAGCGATACAGGTCGGCGAACTGCCGGTGCCGGTTCCGGGCCCGACGGTCGTGCTCGTCGCCGGCGAGGTGGCGGCGGTCAAGGCGGCCGACACCTTCAGCCGGTCCGGGCGATACCCGACGCCGATGCCCCTGCCGTTCGTCGTCGGCCGCGATCTGGTCGGCACCGTGACCGCCGTCTGCCCGGGCAGTGGATTCGCTCCAGGCGAGCGTGTCTGGTGCAACAGCCTGGGACACGGCGGCCGGCAAGGCTCGTGCGCCACCTATGCGGTCGTCCCCGCTGACAGGCTCTATCCCCTCCCGGACGGCGCCGAGCCAGCCGCCGTGGTCGCCGCATTCCACCCGGCGGCAACCGCGTTCATCGGCCTGCACCACCGGGTCTGCGCCAGGTCCGGGCAGGCGATCCTGGGGGCAGACAACGATTCCTGCATTTTTGGGCCATTTGACCATAAGCCAGGCCGCGGCTCACTGGCTGGCAGTTGAGAAGATCGGCAGATCATACTCCAGTGGCTCGGGCAGGCGCGTCACGTCCAGCGGGTAGCGTCCGAACCGGTCCAGACCGGACGTCCGGTAGGGACTCAGCGCGGCGATCGCCGCTGGGTCCAGCGGGTAGCCTTCGTGGTGCAGCCGCGTCAGTTCCCGGCTGAGTTGGGCTACGGTGGAGAAGATCAAGCAGTTCGCCACCAGGTGGCAGGGTTTATGAATGTTCGGGGAAGAAAAAGCGCCTGACTTCTGGTACGATCGGGCTGTCATCAACCACCGATCTGCCGAAGGAGGCGCATCCGCATGTATTCTACCCCGCTCGCCCAAGTGTTGGCTGCCCTGCCGCCAACAGCCCCCGTGCCGGCCGACGCTTTCAGGCGACTGTCAAGCTGGCGATTCGAGCTGCATTGAAAGATACCGGATAACGAGGCGGAACCATTTGACGGAGACCCTATCCACACACATACCCTGGCCGTAGGCGTGGAGCAGGCATCGATCGTGATCACCCAGGGAACGAAAAACTTCTACTTCCTCGATCCGCCCGACCTCCCCGTGGTGGTCGAGCGGCTCCGGGCCGCCGGGTATCGCGAGGCGCCCCACTGGTACCTGACGAAGCGAGGCGCTGGCCTCCTCATCACGCTGAAGACGCGCCGCACAGGATTCGGCTTCAGGCTCTGGGCGGCCCCGCGGCGCTCGATGCCTATGGCGATCTGTTCGAGCGGTTGCCGATTGAGACGTTTGTCGCGAGGTTACTGCGCGACGGCTGGCAGGAACGCTACAGTCTCTGCCTCGTGGGCCAGAAGGTCGCGATCTCAATTGTGGAAAGCGTCGGTCGTGCTGGGATCATCTACCACCTGGACATCCGGGGTTTTCGTCCGCAGATGGTTCGCGCGCTGCTGGACTCGACTGGGGTTGAGCAATTGGCCTGAGCGGCTCCGCTGCCCCCTACCTGCTCATCCCCCCGTTCACAGCGAGGGCCGGGCAGCCTTCCCTCGTCGCTCGCTGAGCGGCTGCACGGCATTGCCGGCTGGGGCGCGTGTACGCTGCTGGCAGCGTACACGCGCCCCAACCACGCCTGCGATGACCTGTGGTAGAATGCAGCACGGTAGCACTGTATTACCCCATCTACGACCACTCCCTGGCCGCGACCGCCGGTCTGTTCATCCATGTTCGATTCGGACTATGCCCCTGCCCGTGCATCCTGGTGAGGATGACTCTGCATGGAGGTCGCTAATGCCGCGCACTGTCCCTCTGATTCTGATTGTGGACCCTGATGCAGCCACCCTGGCGGTGTGCGAGGAGCTGCTCCAGCGAGTAGGGTATGCGACGGTCGCATGTCAGGCGGCCAGGGAGGCCCAACGACATATCGACATGGATCGACCGGATCTGCTGCTAGTGGAGCTGGATCTGGAGTGGTATGACGCTGGATGGGATCTGATGTGCTGGGTATGGCAGGGGTCAGCGACCGCCACCCTCCCCGCGATTCTGTGCTCGGCGGATCGGCCGCGCTTGCAGGCGTGGAAGAGTCATCGGCAGGCTGGGCCATGCCAGATCCTGGCCAAGCCGTTCAGCGGAGATCAGTTGTGGACAGCGGTGGCGACAGCGCTCACGCTGGCACCGCTGCGCAGCCGGGCAGTCGGGGAATGAACTGGCGTGTCGGCCGACCGTCGAACCTATCCAGTTGATTCGGGTTGGGAGCATCCTCGATCGCCTGCGCGTAGATACTCAGGAACCCGCTTTGCGTAAATACTCTTCTGAAAATAGCTGCGATTTTCATTCGCGGTGGTGGCCTGCAAGGCCTCATGACTTAGGTCGCACTCAACCCAACAGCCATTCATCTACACCTTGTGAATTACCACCACAAAATAGAGCATTGCCGATCCTAAAGCCCTACATCCTTTTGCGTGTTTGGGACAATACACCCTATAATATTGGCGATTCTACATGCCCAGCCGAGAAGCAAATATCTATGCCGTTAGGATAATGTCGTGCCTGCCAAGGTCGTGCTTAGAACAAGCAAGAGCCATAGCCCCTTTCGGGATATTCTGAATCGCTTGATCACTTGCCCAATAGGGGAGTCTTTAATTCTCTGTTCAGGATACATCTGGGAGCCAGATGCGGATTCTAGCACTTACAAGATCCTTGACGACGGTTTATTAGAGACGATAAAGAAAGGCTGTGCGAGTGGCGTTACGGTCACAGTAGCTGGCAAATTTTCAGAAGAAGTCTGGAAAGAACACTATCGGAACTTCGTTTCACTGGAATTTTGAGAGTGACGTCCTAATTTGGCCCAACAATCCTGAACTCAATACATATTTTAGATCTTCTTTGAGTAACCAGAACCGTGTAGGCAACTTGGACTTAATCCTCGATCCCGAAGTTCAACAACTTAGCGAGCAAGAGCAGCTTGATAATCTGCTCAGTGACATAGAATCTGGCAACCTTACACAATTAGATTCTGAATAGCCGGTAGTGTCATCAGTGCCGGCAACCATCCACGCTGCGGATGAGCCGAATTAGTGAGACTCAACACACGCCTATGTTGTATTGGTATTGGAACCGCGGCAATAGCAAATTTCGTAATTTCGTGCCGCTAGTTGACAGGGGGTGTATACTGCTGATGTAGGTTTTCACTCGTATCCCCTCCTGGCAATCTCATACAATTCCATTCCCTACACCGACTGTTAGGTGTATCACGCGCCGCCAGACTCAGCCACGACATGATGGACACATCCTCCGACTTTGGCAGGCAAATGCCATCGCTTTCTGATGCGATTTGCTTCTAGCAAACGGCGTCCTAATGCGGAACTGCTCTGCCACGTAAAGTCGGAACATGCGTCAACGATGTTATGGCCGAGTTTGTCACGCACCATTCAGAAAGGAATCCACCATGACCCAACTAGACAACGCAGTCCACCCCTTCCGCATCAACGTTCCAGAAGAGGCACTCGTCGACCTCCGCCGGCGCATCGCGGCGACGCGGTGGCCCGATCAGGAGACCGTCACGGACCGATCGCAGGGCGTCCAGTTGGCGACGATGAAGGAGCTCGTGCGCTACTGGGAAACGGACTACGACTGGCGCAAGGCGGAGGCGAAGCTGAATGCCTTGCCGCAGTTTGTGACGGAGATCGACGGGCTCGACATTCACTTCGTGCATGTCCGCTCGCGTCATCCGAACGCCCTGCCGCTGATCATGACCCATGGCTGGCCGGGCTCGATCTTCGAACTCCTCAAGGTCATTAGTCCGCTCACCGATCCCACCGCCTATGGCGGACGCGCGGAGGACGCCTTCGATCTCGTGCTGCCCTCCATGCCCGGTTATGGCTTCTCGAGCAAGCCGCAGGGCACTGGCTGGGGTCCCGACCGCATCGCGCGCGCATGGGATGAGCTGATGAAGCGTCTGGGATATACGCACTACGTGTCGCAAGGTGGCGATTGGGGAGCAGTCGTTTCAGACGTGATGGCGCGGCAGGCGCCTCCGGGACTGCTGGGGATCCACGTCAATATGCCGGCGACCGTGCCACCGGATATCGCGAAAGTTCTCGCCTCTGGCGGTCCAGCGCCGTCCGGACTGTCCCCCGAGGAAAAGGTCGCATTCGATGGAATGGATGCCCTCTACAAGAAGGGCTCCGGCTATGCCCTCATGATGGTGACGCGCCCGCAAACCCTGGGCTACAGCCTGGCGGATTCGCCGGTCGGGCTCGCTGCATGGTTCTATGACAAGTTCGCCGATTGGACGTATACCGATGGCCATCCCGAGCGGGAACTCACGCGCGATGAGATGCTCGACGACATCACGCTCTACTGGCTCACAAACACCGGGACATCTTCCGCGCGGCTCTACTGGGAGAATAACGCCAACAACTTCAACGCCGTGGACATCTCCATCCCTGCTGCCGTGACGGTTTTTCCCGGCGAGATCTATCGTGCGCCACGCAGCTGGACCGAGCGGAGTTATCACAAGCTCATCTATTTCAACGAGGTCGACAAGGGCGGTCACTTCGCGGCGTGGGAACAGCCGGAACTCTTCGCTGCCGAGATCCGCGCGGCGTTCAGATCACTGCGCTAGTTGGAGAGAGGGGGACGGTGGGCACAACGTGTGCCCGTCGTCCCACGCCACACGCGGCACCATCGATGTGAATCCGATTGGAGAGAGATAAATGAATACAAATTCGACAGAGCAAATGGTCACCCGCGAAGGCTCTCGGCCGGCCAGCGCCGAGCAGCGGTTGAAAGAACTTGGCATCAAGCTCCCGACCCCGCCTGAGCCGTTCGGCACCTATGTGGAAGCGGTGCAGACGGGCAATCTGCTTTTTCTGAGCGGGATGCTTCCCACGGAAGGCCACGAGGCGAAATTCATTGGGCGCGTCGGCGCGGAGCTCGATGTGGAAGCGGGGCGCAAGGCGGCTCACTTCGCGGCGCTCAACGTCCTCGCTGTCGCACGGCAGTATCTGGGATCGCTCGACAAAGTGACGCGGATCGTCCGGCTCGGCGTGTCGGTGGCCACTTGGGGAGATGTCCGCGATCAGCCGAAAGTCGCTGACGCCGCTTCGGAGTTGCTGCAAGACGTCTTCGGAAAAGACAAGAACCCGTGCCGCTTGGTGTATGGCGTCGCAAGCCTTCCGCTCGGCACCCCAGTCGAGTTGGAAATCATTTTCGAGGTGGCGGGGTAAGAGGTTCCGTGATGCAGGGACCCACCGCAGCGTCACGGAGGTATTCCGCAGTGGGAGGAAAGCTGGCGAACCTCCAAGAGAACGTATTGCTGGCCCAAGGAAGGGAATGTCCCATGAAACACCCGACGTTTTATCGCACGATACAGATAGACGGGCTCTCCATCTTTTACAGAGAGGCCGGCCCGAAAGACGCGCCGACGCTTCTCCTACTGCACGGACTTCCCTCTTCATCGCGGATGTTCGAGCCGCTCTTCGCCCGGCTTGCCGATCGCTATCACCTTGTCGCGCCCGATTACCCGGGCTTCGGACACAGCGACTGGCCGGACCCGAAACACTTCGCGTATACGTTCGATCACTACGCCGAGATCATGAATCACTTCACCGAGGCGCTCGGGCTCTCGCGCTACACACTTTACATGCAGGATTACGGCGGCCCCGTGGGTTTTCGCATGGCCTTGGCCCATCCAGACCGGATCGAGGCTCTGATCGTCCAGGACGCTGTGGCGCACAACGAAGGCCTGGGAGCAAATTGGAAGCCGCGGCGGGCTTTTTGGGCCGATCGGGCTGCCAACGAGAGCACGCTTCGCACAAATCTCCTGTCGCTGCCGACGACGCGGACGCGCCATGTCGGGAACGATCCCAACGTGGAACGCTATGACCCGGATCTCTGGACCGATGAATTTGCCTTTCTCAACCAGCCCGGCCAGGCCGACATTCAAAGCGACCTGTTCTACGACTATCGAACCAATGTGGACGCCTACCCGAAATGGCAAGCATGGATGCGCGAGCGGCAGCCGCGCCTGCTGGTGATCTGGGGTAGGTATGACCTCTCGTTCGAGCTCTCCGAGCCGGAAGCGTATCGCCGGGATGTGCCGAACGCTCACGTTCACGTTCTCGACGCCGGCCATTTCGCATTGGACACGGCTGCAGATGAGATCGCCGCATTGATCCGAGGCTTTGTCGGTTCTTCAGGTTGAGGTTTCCTGGCGCGGTACGTTGGGTAAGGGCGCTATGAGAACGCTGTTTTATTTGCACGAGGCAGATGGCGGCGGTCACTTCGCGGCGTGGGAACAGCCGGAACTCTTCGCTGCCAAGCTCCGAGCGGCTTTCAGATCACTGCGCTAATTGGAGCGAGGGGACGGCGGGCACGACGTGTGCCCGTCGTCCCACACCACAGGAGGCACCATTGATATCGCGATCAACCTGATCTCACGACCCCGTTGACTGGTTTGTCGACACTCACCCGAGAAAGGAACGCTCATGACTCAGACACCCCCCACCAGTGCTGGCCCTCTGACCGTCGTGCTTGTGCATGGCGCCTTTGCTGATGCGTCCAGCTGGACTGGCGTGATTGAGCGGCTGCAGGCGAGCGGAGTGCAGGTGACTGCCCCCGCGAATCCGCTCCGTGGCCTCTCTCTTGACTCCGCCTACCTCGCCAGCGTGTTCGACCAGATTCCCGGCCCGGTCCTGGCCGTCGGCCACTCGTACGCGGGTGCGGTGATCACCAACGCCGCCACCAGAGCCAGCAACGTCGTCGGCCTGGTCTATGTCGCCGCCTTCGCCACCGACGAAGGGGAGCGCCTGGGCGATGTCGAAAGCACCTCGAAGGATAGCGTGCTGGGCACAGCCCTGGTTGCGCTGCACTATCCGACGGGCCAGGGCGCCCAGACTGCCGTGGAGTTCGCGGTCAATCCGGCACGCTTCCATGAGGCCTTCGCCGCCGACCTGCCCGCCGCGCAGGCCGCCGTGATGGCCGCCACCCAGCGCCCCGTTGCCGAACTGGCGTTCTCCGAGCCATCCGGGGTGCCCGCCTGGAAATCCTTGCCGGCCTGGGCCGTGGTGGCGAGCGGCGACAAGGCGGCCGGCAGCGATGTCATCCATGCCATGGCAAGCCGTGCCGGGGCTACGATCACCGAGGTCGAGGGCTCCCACGTGATCATGATCTCGTAGCCACAGGTCGTCACGGACGTGATCCTGACCGCGGTCGCCGCCGTCGGCTAGGCGGGTGGGCGGCCGCGGCCGTTAGCTGGTCGCTTCCCGAACCACGAGGCGCACTGAAGCAGATCGATGCCGGCGTTCTGAATGGTGCAGACGCACATCGCCGACACATCCAAGCATATGAAAGGCATTCATCATGAAAGCAAACAAGCTCTTGCTCGCCGCGAGACACCCCGCAGCGGTTCAATTGCGCATTGAAGGTGCGTTGCCTTCTCTCGACGGCGCGACCGAGTGGCTCAATTCAGAGCCATTGACGACGACCGGCCTGCGCGTGCGCGGAAGCGTCGTCCTCATCGACTTCTGGACGTATACCTGCATCAATTGGCTACGCTCACTTCCCTATGTCCGCGCGTGGGCCGAGAAATACAAGCATCACGGATTAGTAGTGATCGGCGTGCACGCGCCTGAGTTCGAATTCGAGAGAAACGTCGATAACGTTCGCCGAGCCGCGAAGGACATGAGGGTCGATTACCCGATCGCAATCGATAACAACTATGCGATATGGAGTGCTTTCGAGAACCACTATTGGCCGGCCCTCTATTTCGTCGATGCGCAGGGGCATATTCGACATCATCAGTTCGGCGAGGGTGAATACGAACAGTCGGAAATGATTATTCAACAATTGCTGGCCGAGGCCGGGATCGGCGACATCGGTCAGGAACTGGTTTCGGTCGATGCCCGTGGTGTTGAAGCTGCCGCCGATTGGGGCAGCTTGCAGTCTCCGGAAAACTATGTCGGCTATGCGCGCACCGAGAACTTTGCGTCTCCCGGTGGTGCGGTATTGGACACGCGTCGCGTCTATGCTGCCCCCGCGCGGTTGACGCTCAATCAGTGGGCCCTTGCGGGTGATTGGACGGTGGAGGACCAAGCCACGGTGCTGAACACGGCCAACGGGCGGATCGGGTACCGCTTTCATGCCCGCGATCTGCATCTCGTCATGGGACCGGCGGCGCGAGGATGGTCCGTGCGCTTTCGCGTGCTCATCGATGGACAGCCGCCGGGCGCTGCGCACGGAATTGACGTTGACGACCAGGGCAACGGCACGGTGACCGAACAGCGGCTGTATCAGCTGATCCGACAACCGAAGCCCATCGCTGATCGACAGTTCGAGATCGAGTTTCTCGATTCGGGCGTGGAGACTTTTGCGTTCACGTTCGGCTGATCCACGGCAGAGGCTATTCACCCGATCACCGCGCCCTGGCGGTGGCCTCGATCGGGTCGAACCCAGTCACCTTCATCGATGCCGCCATAAATGCGACCGCCGACAATTCGTCACCGCTGACCGGGCGCAGCAAGTGTGTGGGTGGCCTCGCAGGCCGGTCTCACCAAACTGCTGGCTAACAC
>WNGB01005991.1_pt1 | contig 18034 bp, 15 predicted proteins | sample 5400681 | NCBI WGS metagenome assembly WNGB01 (sample SAMN13153367, study PRJNA577476) | soil metagenome | isolation source: 115 cm soil or saprolite under grassland replicate 2 | place: USA:California | collected 2016-06-15 | reverse complement strand
TACTGGGTGACGGGCAAGGCGCCGAAAGCTCTCGGCTCCGCCCATCGCCTCTCGGCGCCCTATCAGGCGCTCCGCGCCAGCGACGGCTACTTCACCGTGGGGGCCAATACCGACAAGCTCTTTGAAAGTTTCTGCCGCGCCATCGGCCGGCCCGACCTGCTCGAGGACGGACGCTTCACCGTGGGGAGCGGGCGGCTGGAGAACCGCGCGGCGCTGATCGCCGAGATCGAGAAGACCACGGAGGGCGAGGCGCGCGCCCACTGGCTTGAACGGCTGGATCGCGAGGGCGTGCCCGCCGGACCGATCAATACCTATCCCGAGGCGCTGTCCGATCCCCATGCCTTGGCTCGCCAGATGGTGGTGGATCTTATCCATCCAGGGGCCGGGGACATCAAGGCCCTGGGCGTCCCGGTGAAGCTCTCCGACACGCCTGGAGCGGTGGATCGCCCGGCACCGCTGCTCGGCCAGCATACGGCCGAGATCCTCAGCGAGCTGGGTTATAGAGAATCAGAGCAGCGGGCGCTGAGGGAGCAGGGGATCATCTAGCTGATCGAAGCCTGGCAGCGAAGGGTGAAGTCCTGCTCCATCTTCCGGTACTTGGCTTCGATCCCCGCCTTGATCTTTTGCCACTCTGCGTCAAACCTCTGCTGCTCCACGGCCCGGCAGTCGGCGTGTCCGCGTCCCGCCGGACAGCGGCCGAAGGCATTCCAAAGCGCCTCGCGATGAACATCCTCAGCCCACTCGAACTCGGCCAGCCTGAGCTTGGCGATATAGCTGCGGGACTGGGCGGGCCGGGCGCAGTCGAGATCGGCCTGTGCCAGTGCAAAGATGCCGGTGAGCACCACAGCGATGAGCTGGCCAACCATCAGGCCTCCCATAGTACGCCCGGCTCAGGGAATGGGCCGTAACCCCTTGTCTTCCTGAGCGAAGTGCTTGACACCCCCAGGAGCCTCGGCTAGACTCTCGCCACTTCATCGCTCCGGCGTGGCAGTACCCCCCAACGGTCGGGACAGGGCCTGGACGAGCGTGGAGATTCTCTCCAACGGCATAGGCGAGTTTCGCTTCACGGATCCCGATGTGATCCGCGCCTGGATGCGCGATCACAAGAGCCGTGACTTTGTCGACAAGACCGCGACCGAGGCGGAGGCCGTCTCGCGCTTCGTCAAGGATGGAGACTACCTCTCCTTCGATTTCTCCTCGTTCACCCGCGGACCGCTCTGCCTCATCCGCGAGATCATCCGCCAGGGCCGGCGGAACCTCTGGTATTGCGCCAAGTTTACCTTGATGGAGTCCACCCTCCTGGCGGCGGCGGGAGCCGTCTCGAAGATCGATGTGGGCTTCATGGGTCTCGGCGAGACGCTCAACCGGGCGGTGGAGGCGGGCCAGATCCAGGTGAGCGAGTGGACCAATGGAACACTGACGCTGCGGCATCAGGCCGGCGCCATGGGCGTGCCCTTCCTGCCGACGCGCGCCATGCTGGGGTCCGACACGCTCACGTACTCCGGCGCCAAAGTCGTTCGGGATCCCTTCGGCGGCAAGCCCGTCGCCCTGGTCCCGGCGGTCAACCCCGAGGTCGGGCTCATCCACGTGCACCAGGCCGACATCTACGGCAATGCGCGCTGCTTCGGGCCGGGCGTCTCACCGCTCGAGACGGCGATGGCCTCGCGGCGGGTGATCATCAGCGCCGACGAGATCATCGACCACGACGATATCCGCCGGGATCCGGCCAAGACCACGATCCCGTACTACATGGTGGATGCCGTGGTTTTTGCTCCCTTCGGCGCCTACCCGGGCGGCGTGCAGGGGCTGTACGAGATGGACTTCGAGCACTTCGGCGAATACAACACGCTCGAGCGTCTGGGGCGGCTGAAGGAGTACCTCGACAAGTACGTGTACTCGGTGGGCTCGAATACGGAGATGCTGGAAAAGCGGGTGGGGCTCGAGCGGCTCAATGCCCTGCGTCGGCGCGCGACCATCCGCGAGGGCTACCGGTGAGCGCCGCCGATCTGGTCTCCTCGCTGACCTGTCGACCGTGCATGGGCGCCGGGGCCGGGGCGCCTCCCTCAACCACTATAAAGCAAGCACGGGTTTCGGGAGGCATCCCCGACCCCGGCACCTCTCTCTTGTCAGAGGTCGTGGCATGACGGCGGCGTTCACCGAAGCGGAGTTCATGATCGCGCTCTGTGCCCGGCTGCTCGAGGACCAGAAGACCGCGTTCATCGGCTTCGGCATGCCGCAGGTCGCCGCGATCCTGGCCCAGCGGCTGCAGGCGCCGCACCTGGTCCAGGTCTTCGAGTTCGGCGCCATCGGATCCGAGCCGCTCACCCCGTTCGTGCGCAATACCATGGGCGGACCCAGCAACTGCTACCGCTCGCTGGCCTTCACCACCATGAACCAGATCTTCGCCCAGGCCCAGCTCGGCCTGATCGACTACGGAGTGCTGGGCGCCACCCAGATCGACCTCTACGGCAATATCAACTCGACCATGCTGGGGACGGACTATCGGAAGCCCAAGAAGCGCTTCCCGGGCTCGGGCGGCGCCAACGAGGTGGCCTCGTTCTGCTGGAAGACGATCGTGATCATGATGCACGAGAAGCGCCGCTTCGTGCCCCGCGTGGACTTCGTGACCTCGCCGGGCTATCTCGACGGCACGCCCGAGGCGCGCGAGCGCGCGGGGCTGCCGGCCGCCACCGGCCCGTGGCGGGTGGTGACCTCCAAGGCGCTCTTGGGATTCGATGAGGACACTCACAAGATGACTTTGCTGGGAGTGCTTGAAGGCCTCAAGGCCGAGCACGTGCTCGCCGATATGGACTTCAAGCCGCTGGTGGCCAAGACGGTCGAGCGGCTCGCGCCGCCGAGCGAGAGAGAGCTGAGCATCCTGCGCGAGCAGATCGATCCGGCCAAGACGATCATCGGGAGGACCGCGAAGGCATGACCCCGACGACTACCGCTCCCGAGAAGAGCCCGGCAGGCCCGCAGGGCGTGGCACTCGACCCCGCGCTCGACACTTTTCCTAAGCTGGTCGCGCGCAATGCCATGCGCTGGCCAGGGAAGATCGCTATCCGCGAGAAGGACCTGGGCATCTGGCAGTCCTACACGTGGAAGGAGTACTTCAAGCAGGCCCGCCTCATCGCGCTCGGGCTGGCCTCGCTCGGCTTCGCGCGCGGCGACAAGACCGCCGTCGTCGGCGACAACCGGCCCCAGCTCTACTGGGCCATGCTGGCCACGCAGAGTCTGGGCGGCGTGCCCGTGCCGCTCTATCAGGATTCCATCGAGAAGGAAATGCAGTTTATCGTCGATCACGCCGAAGCCCGCTTCGCGCTGGTCGAGGACCAGGAGCAGGTCGACAAGCTCCTTCACGTGAAGGAGCAGTGTCCACGCCTCGAGTACATCATCTATGACGATCCCCGCGGGCTGCGTCATTACGCCCAGCCCTTCTTGATGAGTCTCGAGCGACTGCAGGAGCTCGGCCGCAAGTTTGCCATGGAGAACCCGACCTATTTCGAGGACCAGATCGCCACAGGGCGGGGCGACGACATGGCGGTGATCTGCTATACGTCGGGGACTACCGGAGTCCCCAAGGGCGTTATGCTTTCGCACCAGAACCTCATCGTCACCGCACAGACGGCGGCGACTCAGGAGGGCCTGCGCCGCGATGATGAGGTGCTTGCCTATCTGCCCATGGCCTGGGTGGGGGACCACGTCTTCTCCTACGCACAGTGCATCCTCACCGGCTTCGCCGTGAACTGTCCCGAGAGCGCGGCAACGGTGCTGCAGAACCTGCGGGAGATCGGGCCCACCTACTTCTTCGCCCCACCGCGGATTTTCGAGAGCATTCTCACCACTGTCATGATCCGCATCGAGGACGCCGCCTGGGCCAAACGGAAGCTCGTCCACTTCTTCCTCGATGTGGCCCAAGGGATCGAGCGGCGGCGGCTCACCGGCCGGCCGGTGCCCTTGAAGCTCCGCCTCCTGTACGCATTGGGGCGTCCGCTGGTCTACGAGCCGCTGAAAGACAACCTCGGCATGCGACGCGTTCGCCTCGCCTACACGGCCGGCGAGGCCATCGGCCCCGAGATCTTTCTCTTCTTCCGTGCGCTCGGGATCAACGTCAAGCAGCTCTACGGCATGACGGAGTCGAGCGTGTTCGTCGCGATACAGCGTGACGGGGAGGTGAGGCTCGATACGGTGGGGACGCCGATTCCCGGGGTGGAGATTCGGATCTCCGGAGGCGGAGAGGTGCTCTTCCAGAGTCCCGGCACGTTCCAGGGCTACTACAAGAACCCGGACGCCACGCAGGAGATGATGGAGAACGGCTGGGTCCACACCGGGGACGCGGGCTTCATCGACCACGACGGCCACCTCAAGATCATCGATCGGGCCAAGGATGTCTCCCGCCTCGCGGACGGTACGCTCTTCCCGCCGAAGTACATCGAGAACAAGCTCAAGTTCTCGCCCTTCATCAAGGAAGCCATGTGCGTGGGCCAGGGGAGCACCTACGTGAGCGCCCTGATCAATATCGATCTGGCGGCCGTCGGCAGCTGGGCGGAGCGCCGGAACATCCCGTACACGAGCTATACCGACCTCGCCCAGAAGGCGGAAGTCTACGACCTGATCTATCCGGAGATCGTTCGGGTCAACAAGAGCCTCAGTGAGGACGAGCTGCTGCGAGGAGCGCAGATCCGCAAGTATCTCATCCTGCACAAGGAGCTCGACGCCGACGACCAGGAGATGACCCGGACCCGCAAGCTGCGCCGGCGGTTCATCGCGGAGAAGTACCAGACCCTTATCGACGCGCTCTACTCGGATGCCGCCCATGTCGCAGTCGAGGCGAAGGTGACCTATGAGGACGGGCGGACCGGGATGATCCGCGCCGACGTCAGGATCCGCGAAGTCGAGATAGCCGGAGCGCCGGCCACCCCGTGACGCCAGACGGTCGCTTCCGGGACAGGCTCAGGTTCATCGAGGCGCTCGAGACCCTCGACGTCGACTTCTCCAACCTCGCGTTCTCCTCGAAGGAGGACGTCGACGAGTTCTACGACGAGGTGGATCGCCTGCTCCAAGGGACCAACCGCCGCTGGTACTTCCTCGTCAACTACGCCGGTTGCACGATCGCCGAAGACGCCTGGGATCACTTCGGGGAACGCGGCAAGCACTCGAACATCACCCACGGCCTGGGCACGGTGCGCTTCGGCGTGTCGATGCCGATGCGCGAGACCATCCGCGCACGGGCGATGCTCGCGCAGTTCCGGGCCAATATGTTCGAGACCCGAGAGGACGCGCTCGCCGCCCTGGCAGAGATGCGGAAGCGTCGCGTGGTCACGGGCGTGTCATCCACGGAAGCCCTGCTCCAGGTCCAGGACGTGGCGGTGAGATTTGGCGGCATCCAGGCGCTGCGCGGGGTCAGCTTCGAGGTGCAAACCGGCGAGATCTTTTCGATGATCGGTCCCAATGGCGCCGGGAAGACATCCATGCTGAACGTCATCAGCGGCTTTTACCGCCCCGAGCGGGGACGGATCGTCTTCAAGGGGGAGGATCGGACGAACCTCAAGGCGTACGAGGTGGCCGAGCTCGGCGTCGCGCGGACGTTCCAGAACGTGGCCCTCTTCAAGGGCATGAGCGTGCTGGACAATATCATGACGGGGCGGCTGCTGAAGATGCGCGGCAGCTTCCTACTGGACGCGCTCTGGTGGGGCCCGGCGAGGCGCCAGGAGCTCGAGCACCGCGCCGCGGTCGAGCGCATCATCGACTTCCTCGAGATTGAGGCCATCCGCAAAGCCCCGGCGGGTCGGCTGCCTTACGGCCTGCAGAAGAGGGTCGAGCTCGCTCGGGCGCTCGCGGCCGAGCCCACGCTGCTGCTGCTGGATGAGCCGATGGCGGGCATGAACGTGGAGGAGAAAGAGGATATCGCCCGGTTCATCCTCGACATCAATGATGAGTGGGGGACCACGATCATCCTCATCGAGCACGACATGGGCGTGGTGATGGACATCTCGAGTCACGTAATGGTGCTGGACTACGGTGCGAAGATCGCCGAGGGCAGCCCCGGCGAAGTGCGGACGGACCCGGCGGTGGTTCGGGCCTATCTTGGGGAGCCGCAGTAAGGGCGCGCGATGGAACTCCTCTACGGCGTCTTCGTCGGACCGTTCCGAGACATGCTCACGGCCCCCACGTTCCTGATCGAGGTCCTGATCGGTGGCATTGCCGCGGGGCTCATGTACTCGCTGGTCGCCCTGGGCTTCGTCCTGATCTTCAAGGCCTCGGGCGTTTTCAATTTCGCCCAGGGCGTCATGGTGCTCTTCGCGGCTCTGACCCTGGTCGGGCTGATGGAGCGGGGCGTCCCGATCCCCATTGCCCTCGTCCTGACCGTACTGGTGATGGTGGCGCTGGCCTTCGCCATTGAACGGATCGTGCTGCGGCCGCTCGTGAACCAGGAATACATCATCCTGTTCATGGCCACCATCGGGCTGAACTTTTTCCTCGAGGGCTTTGGCGAGCTGCTCTGGGGGAGCAATGTCAAGAAGCTCGACATCGGCATCCCGGACAGCTCCTTCATCGTGTCAGGAGTGCAGGTGAACAAGCTGGAGATGACCGCAGCCGTCACCGCCGCCGTGCTGGTGGCGATCCTGGCCGTCTTCTTTCAGAAGACCCGGGTTGGCCGGGCGCTCCGGGCGGTCGCCGACGACCACGAGGCGGCGCTCAGCATCGGCATCCCGCTCAAGACGATCTGGGTGGTGGTATGGGCCGTGGCCGGCATCGTCGCCATCGTCGCCGGCATCATGTGGGGCGCCAAAAGCGGCGTGCAGTTTTCTCTCTCGCTCATCGCGCTCAAGTCGCTGCCCGTGCTGATCCTCGGCGGCTTCACCTCGGTGCCCGGCGCCATCGTGGGCGGGCTCATCATCGGGGTGGGGGAAAAGCTCGGCGAGGTCTACTGGGGCCCGCTGGTAGGCGGCGCCGTCGAGAACTGGTTCGCTTACGTCCTGGCGCTGGCTTTCCTGCTGTTCCGGCCCCAGGGGCTGTTCGGCGAGAAGATCATCGAGCGCGTCTAATGCGAGCCCATCTAACATCGCCTGACTTCGTTCTCGGTCGTCGCCGATCCTCAACGTACAAGTGCGTACGCCTCCGGTCGGCTCCTCCCTCGGGCCTCGTCACGCTCGTTATCTGGGCTCGCATCCTGCCGCGGGACAGCCTTGCCCGTCGAGCGGTATTGATCCCGTGATCTACCGCGAGGCCGGCCAGTTCAAGACGACGTACGCCAGCGACCAGGCGGTCTTTCCCATCGCCCAGGACCGGTGGTTCGTCATCCTCGTGCTGGCGGCCGCCTTCCTGGTGCCGCCCCTCGTCGCCAACGAGTACTGGCTGCAGGCGGTGCTGATCCCGTTCCTGGTCTATGCGCTGGCCGCCATCGGCCTGAACCTGCTCACGGGCTACGCGGGGCAGCTCTCGCTGGGCACCGGCGGGTTCATGGCCGCCGGCGCCTACAGCGCGTTCAAGATCAGCACCGCCTTCCCCGGGCTCAATATCCTGCTCGTCTTCGTGCTCTCGGGCGTGATCGCCGCGCTCGTCGGTGTGGTCTTCGGCGTGCCGAGCCTGCGGATCAAGGGCTTCTACCTGGCGGTGGCGACACTGGCGGCCCAGTTCTTTCTGGTTTGGCTCTTCAATAAGGTCGCGTGGTTCACCAACTACGCCTCCTCGGGCACCATCACGGCGCCGCCGCGCACCGTGCTGGGCCTCATGGTCACGGGTCCCGCCGCGACGGCGACCGCGCGATATCTGACCGCCCTCACCCTGGTGGTCGTTTTCGCCGCGGTAGCCAAGAACCTGGTCCGGGGCCGGGTCGGCCGCTCCTGGATGGCGATCCGTGACCGGGACATCGCGGCCGAGATCATCGGCGTGCACCCGCTGCGCACCAAGCTGCTCGCCTTCGCGATCAGCTCGTTTTACTGCGGGGTGGCCGGGGCCGAGCTCGTCTTTCTCTATCTCGGGAGTGTCGAAACGCTGGCCTTCGACATCAACGTCTCGTTCCTCGTCCTGTTCATGGTCATCATCGGGGGCCTCGGCAGCATTCTCGGCTCCTTCCTCGGCGCGGCGTTTATCGTGCTCGTGCCGATCTTCCTGACGAACGTGCCCGAGAAGATCGGCCTGGGTCTGCCCGTGGCGCTCCAGAAGCAGGTCGAGCTCATGGTTTTCGGCGGGCTCATCCTGTTCTTTCTGATCGTCGAGCCGAACGGGCTCGCTCGGCTGTGGCAGATCACGAAGGAGAAGCTGAGACTGTGGCCGTTTCCACATTGAGGGCGCGGCCCGGGAATCGGAGCGAGGAGGTGGTTGTCGCGGGGCCGCGGTAGCGGATCGAGTCGGGCCTCCCGCGCATTGGGCCGGGAAGGATCATCACTTGCCATACTGGAGGAGAGCATGAAAGCAAGAACGTGTCTGATCGCTCTGCTGATCGCAGCGCTCGCCGTCGGGCCGTTGGCGGGAGCCGCTTTCGCGCAGGCCAAGGAGATTTTCTTCCCGCTGCTGGTCTACCGCACCGGCGCGTATGCGCCCAGCGGTGTGCCGATCGCCAATGGCTTCGTCGATTACTTCAGCCTGCTCAACGAGCGGGACGGAGGCATCAACGGCGTCAAGGTCGCCTGGGAAGAGTGCGAAACCCAGTACGCGACGGACAAGGGCGTCGAGTGCTACGAGCGGCTCAAGGGCAAGGGCGCTGTCGTCACCAATCCGTACGCCACGGCCATCACCTATGCGCTCATTCCGAAGGCGCCGGTGGACAAGATTCCGGTGTTTTCCATGGGCTACGGCATGACCGCCGCCGCTGACGGTCGGTGGTTCCCCTGGGTGTTCAGCTTCCCCACGACCTACTGGAGCCAGGCGTCCGCCGTCATCCGCTATATCGGCCAGAAGGAGGGCGGGCAGGACAAGCTCAAGGGCAAGAAGATCGTCCACGTCTTCCACAACAGTGCGTATGGTAAGGAAGCGAACCCGACCCTTGAAGAACTGTCCCGCAGGCTCGGCTTCGAGCTGACCCTGCTGGCGGTTGACCATCCCGGCCAGGAGCAGAAGGCCACGTGGCTCCAGGTCCGTCGAATCAACCCGAACTGGATCTTCATGTCCGGCTGGGGCGTGATGAACCAGGTCGCCATCAAGGAGGCGGCGGCCATCGGCTATCCGATGGACCACTTCATCGGCAACTGGTGGTCGGCGAGCGACGCGGATGTCGTACCGGCCGGGGACGGCGCCAAGGGTTACATCGGCGCCACCTTCCACGCACCGGGCACCGGCTTCAAGGTGCACGCGGACATCGTCAAGTTCGTCTACGACAAGGGCAAGGGCGCCGGCGAGAAGGGGCGCATCGGCGAGGTGCTCTACAACCGCGGCGTGGTCAACGCGATGCTCAGCGCCGAAGCGGTCCGCACGGCCATGGGCAAGTACGGCAACAAGCCGCTCACCGGCGAGCAGGCGCGCTGGGGGTTCGAGAACCTCAACCTCACTGAACAGCGTCTCGACCAGATCGGCATGAAGGGCTTCACGCATCCCATCAAAGTCAGCTGCGAGGATCACGAGGGCGGCGGGCCCGTGATGTTCGAGCAGTGGGACGGCAAGAAGTGGACGGTTATTTCGGACTGGATCCCGACGATGCGCGAGGTGGTGCGCCCGAAGCTCGAGGCGGCCGCCGTCGAGGAGGCCAAGAAGCTGGGCTATACGATGCGTGATTGCTCGAAGGAAAAGTAGCGACGTGCCGATCGGCAGTCGAGGTAACGCGCCGTGAGTGACGCCGCCCGGCCGCTGCTGGTGGTCAACAACATCGAGGTGATCTACGACCACGTGATCCTCGTGTTGAAGGGCGTGTCGCTCCAGGTCCCCGAGGGGGGCATCGTCGCCCTCCTCGGGGCCAATGGCGCGGGTAAGAGCACCACGCTCAAGGCCATCTCCGGCCTGCTCCGAACCGAGCGTGGAGACGTGACGAAGGGAGGCGTCGAATTCCAGGGAGAGCCGATCCACCGGCACGGCCCAGCCGAGGTGGTCCGGCGCGGCATCGTGCAGGTCATGGAAGGTCGGCACGTCTTCGAGCACCTGACCGCCGAGGAGAACCTGCTCACCGGCGCCTATACGCGGCGCGACGGCAGCACGCTCAAGCAGGAGCTGGAGAAGGTCTACGAGTACTTCCCGCGGCTGAAGGAGCGTCGGAACAGCCAAGCCGGGTATATCTCTGGCGGCGAGCAGCAGATGCTGGCCATCGGCCGCGCGCTGATGGCCCATCCCAAGCTCATGCTGCTCGACGAGCCGTCCATGGGGCTGGCGCCCATGCTGGTCGCGGAGATCTACGAGATCGTGGCGCGGCTGAATCGGGACGAGAAGGTCGCGGTGCTGCTGGCCGAGCAGAACGCGACGATGGCCCTTCGCGCGGCGCAGTACGCCTACGTCATGGAGAGCGGCCGGATCGTGCTGGACGGCGACCGCACGACGATCAGCGAGAACGAGGACATCAAGGAGTTCTACCTGGGGCTGAGCGGCGTCGGCCAGCGCAAGAGCTATCGCGACGTGAAGCACTACAAGCGACGAAAGCGGTGGCTGTCGTGAGCGCGCAGCTGGAAATCCTCGACGTCTACAAGTCCTTCGGCGGGGTCCAGGCGGTCACGCGCGTGAGCCTAGAGGTGCGGCGGGGGGAGCTCCTGTCGGTGATCGGGCCCAACGGCGCCGGCAAGACCACGCTGCTGAACATGATCAGCGGGTTCTACCATCCCGACGCGGGCCGCATCGTGATGGACGGCAGCGACATCACGCATCTGGCACCCAGCGGCGTGGCCGAGCTGGGCGTGGCCCGCACCTTCCAGAACATCGCGCTGTTCAAGGGCATGACCGTGCTCGACAACCTCATGCTGGGCCGGCACGTCCACATGAAATCGGGCGTGCTCGGGTCCTTCGTCTATTGGGGGCTCGCCCAGCGAGAAGAGGTTGCAAATCGCCGCTTGGTCGAAGACATCATCGATTTCCTCAAGATCCAGGACCTGCGACGACGGCCGACGGGCTCGCTACCCTACGGGCTCCAGAAGCGCGTGGAGCTGGGCCGCGCGCTCGCGCTGAGTCCCAAGATCCTGTTGCTGGACGAGCCCATGGGCGGCTGCAATCACGAGGAGAAGGAGGACATGGCCCGATTCGTGCTCGACGTGAACCAGGAATGGGGGACCACCGTGATCCTGATCGAGCACGACATGGGCGTCGTCATGGACATCTCCGACCGGGTCGCCGTGCTCGACATGGGCCACAAAATCGCGGAGGGCACGCCCGACGACGTGCGGGCCGATCAGCAGGTCATCAAAGCCTACCTGGGCGAGGTGAAAGGAGCCGCGAATGGCGCAGCCCGCCGCTGAGCTGACTACGCTGCCACGGCTCCTGCAGCGCAATGCCGCCGAGCTCCGGGATCGGCCCGCGATCCGCGAGAAGGACCGCGGCATCTGGCAGACGCACACCTGGGCGCAGTATCACGACCACGTCCGGGATTTCGCCCTCGGGTTGGCCGCCCTGGGCTTCGCGCGCGACGACAAGCTCTCGGTGATCGGCGACAACCGGCCGCGGCTGTACTGGGCCCAGATGTCGGCCCAGTGCCTCAGCGGGATCTCGGTGCCGGTCTATCAGGACTCGATCGCCCGGGAGCTCCAGTATGTCTGGAGCCACGCCGAGGTATCGGTCATCGTCGCCGAGGACCAGGAGCAGGTGGACAAGATCATCACGCTGCGGGAGCAGCTGCCGGCGCTCAAGTTCGTGATCTACGACGACCCGCGGGGCATGGGCCAGTACCCCTTCGACTGGTTGCGCTCGTTCGGGGACGTCGAGGAGCTCGGCCGGAAGTTCGGCGCCGAGCATCCCGGCTACTTCGAGGCCGAAGTGGACCAGGGCCGCCCCGAGGACGTGGCCATGATCGCCTATACCTCGGGCACCACGGGCACCCCCAAGGGCGCGATGCTGACTCACGCGAATTGCGTCACGACGGCGAAGGTGTTCGTCGAAGCCGAAGACATCCGCGTGGACGACGAGTGGCTGGCCTACCTGCCGATGGCCTGGGTCGGGGACGCCTTCTACACGCTCGTGCTCAGCCTCGCCGTTGGCTTCTGCTGCAACTGCCCGGAGAGCCCCGAGACCGTCCAGCGCGACCTGCGGGAGCTGGGCCCGACCACGCTGCTGGCGCCGCCGCGGATCTGGGAGAACCTGCTGACGGCGGTGCAGGTGAAGGCAGCCGACGCGCCACGGCTCAAGCGCGAGGTGTTCGAGCGCTTCCGCCGGACGGCCGAGGCCGCCGAGATCCTGCGGGCCGACGGCAAGCCGGTTCCACTGGGGTTGCGCCTCGCGTGCGCGCTGGGCGAATTCTTCGTCTATGGCCCGGTTAGAGACCAGCTGGGGCTGCGCCGGGCGCGCTGGGCCTATACCGGTGGGGCACCGCTCGGGCCCGACACGTTCCGCTTCTTCCGCTCCTTCGGCGTCAACCTCAAGCAGGTCTACGGCTCCACGGAGGTGAGCGCGCTGGTCTCCATCCAGCCCGACGCCGAGGCCAACCCGACGACCGCGGGCCGGCCCTGCCCGGGCATCGAGATCAAGATCGGCGAGCGGGGCGAGGTGCTGGTCCGGAGCAAGGGGATCTTCAAGGGCTACTACAAGGCCGAGGAGGCGACCCGCGAGGTCGTGGACACCCAAGGCTGGTTCCACACCGGCGATGCCGGCTTTCTCGATCCGCGCGGCCACCTGGTCATCATCGACCGCGCCAAGGACGTGGGCTCGCTGGCCGACGGCACGCCCTTCGCCCCCCAGTTCATCGAGAACAAGCTCAAGTTCAGCCCCTGCATCCGCGAGGCGGTGGCCTTCGGCCACGACCGACCCTTCGTCTGCGCCATGATCGCCATCGACCTGAGCACGGTGGGGAACTGGGCGGAGCGCCGGGGGATCCCTTACACGAGCTACATGGACCTGAGCCAGAAGCCCGAGGTGATGGAGCTGATTCGGGAGGAGATCGCCAAGGGCAACGCGACGCTGCCCGAGGCCGCCCGCATCCGCCGGTTCCTCCTGCTCACCAAGGAGCTCGAAGCCGATGACGCGGAAATGACGCGCACGAGGAAGGTCAGGCGCAGCTTCATCGCCGAGAAGTACGCGGCCGTGGCCGACGCGTTCTACTCGGGTCGCGACGAGGTAGAGCTGGCGACCTCCATCACCTACGAGGACGGCCGGCAGGCAAACATCCAGTCCCGCGTGCGCATCGTCGACGCAGAGGCCGGGGTGCCCGCCCATGTTTGACTGGCAGTTCTTCACGCTTCTGATGTCCAATGGCGTGCTGATCGGGCTCATGTACTCGCTGATCGCACTGGGCTTCGTGCTGGTCTACAAGGCCACGGACGCCATCAACTTTGCCCAGGGCGAGTTCGTGATGATCGCGGGCTTCGGGGTGGCGGTCGCCCTGGGGCTCTACGGCGCGCCGCTCTGGCTGGCGGTGGCGGTGGGGCTGGCCGGCATGATCGGCTTCGGCTTCGGCCTCGAGCGCGTAGTGCTGCGCCCGCTCATCGGCCGGCCCATCGTGGCGGTTATCATGGCGACGATCGGGCTGGCCGCGGTGCTGCGGGGCGTGGGGCCCCTGGCCTGGGGGGCCGAGACGCGGTCGCTGCCGCTCCCGATCCCCGACGAGCCCATTGTGCTGGGTCCGCTCTTCATCCCGCCGATCCAGCTCGCGGGCGCGGCGGTCAGCCTGATCTTCCTCGGCGCTTTTGGCTGGTTCTTTCTCAAGAGCCGCAAGGGCATCGCGATGCGCGCCGTCGCGGACAACCAGCAGGTCGCCATGGCCATGGGCATCAACGTGGAGCGTTACTTCGCCCTGGCCTGGGCCATGGCGGGCGTCGTCTCGGCCCTGGGCGGCATCATCTGGGGGAACCTGCTGGGCGTGGACGTGCATCTCGCGCTGGTCGGCTTCAAGGTCTTCCCGGTAGTGATCCTTGGCGGGCTCGACTCGGTGCCCGGCGCCATCGTGGGCGGCCTCATCGTCGGCATCGCGGAGAACGTGGCGGCCGGCTACATCGACCCGTTTGTCGGCGGCGGGACGAAAGACTTCATCCCCTATGTGCTCATGATCGTCGCGCTGATGGTCCGCCCCTACGGGATCTTTGGCAAAGCCATCATCGAGCGAGTGTAGCAGAGATGATTCGTGAGGCCGGATCGGCAAACGGGCGGGTGGCGTGGCCCGTGGCGACAGGACCCGCTCGCCTCACGGATGCCGCATTCGTGAATACTGGGGGCTAGGAGGATGATCCACCGGGAGTCCGGGATCCTCAAGACGACTTACGAGGCCGACATGGCCCTCTACCCGCTGCCCATCGCGCGGTGGACCGTGACGGGCATCGCCGTGTTGATGTTCCTCGTCCTGCCGCTGACCGTCGACGAGTATTACCTCTCGATCGTTAACCTGGTCTCGATCGCCGTGATCGGAGCGTTGGGGCTCAACATCCTCGTGGGCTATACGGGCCAGATCTCCATCGGCCACGGCGCCTTCATGTCCGTGGGCGCCTACACGGCCGCCAATCTGGCGGTGCGCTTCGGGTTGCCGTTCTGGATCGCTCTACCCGCGGGCGGGCTCATGGCCGCGCTGGTGGGCGCGGTGGTGGGCATCCCGTCGCTGCGCATCAAGGGGCTCTATCTGGCGATTGCCACGCTGGCGGGCCAGCTCATCATCGAATGGACCATCAACCACGTGACTTGGATCAGCGGGGGCGTTCAGGCTTCCATCCAGGTGCCGCGGCCGTATCTGTTCGGCTTCCCCATCGCGACCCAGCGGCAGATGTACTTCTTCCTGCTCGTGTTCGTGGTCCTGGCCGTTGTCGGGACGCTCAACCTGATCCGCAGCCGGATCGGACGCGCCTTCATCGCCATCCGCGACCAGGACATCGCCGCCGAGATCATCGGGATCGACATCTTCCGCTACAAGCTGCTGGCCTTCGCCATCTCGTCCTTCTACGCGGGGGTGACCGGGGTCCTGTACACCTACTATCTCGGCATCGCCAATTACGAGCAGTTTCAGATCACGGTGTCCATCGACTACCTGGCCATGATCATCATCGGCGGGCTCGGGTCGGTGCTGGGCTCCATCTTCGGAGCGATTTTCGTGACCCTGTTGCCCATCATGATCCGCTGGTGGATGGAGGCCTTCGGCGGCCTGTTCTTCTCGCCGGGCGCCGTGCGCAACATCATCCCGAACCTGCGGCTGATCCTGTTCGGGGTGCTGATCATCTTCTTCCTGGTGGTCGAGCCCGAAGGCCTCAACCGGCTCTGGCGCAACATTCGCAACTACTTCCGCGTCTGGCCATTCGCGTACTGAACGTGCGCGACGAAAGGAAAACACGTATGCGACAGACATTGGCTGTGCTGATTGGACTGGTATTGGGCCTGGGGACGACACTCGGTGCCGCCACGCCGGCTGCGGCGAGCCACGAGATCGTCATCGGGCTGCAATGCGACCGCACGGGCGCCACCCAGCTCGTGGGGGTCAACCTCTGCCCCGGCTACCATGACTACGTGAGCCTGGTGAACTCTAAGGGCGGTGTCGAGGGGCACAAGATCAAAGCCATCGAAATCGACCACGAGTACAAGGTGCCGCAGGGTATGGAGGCGTACGAGCGCCACAAGAAAGAAGGGGCTGTGGTGATCTCCATCTACGGGACGCCCCACACCCAGGCGCTGACAACCAAGCTGACCGAGGACCGCATTCCCGGCACCTCACCCGGCTTCGGCACCTCGGCCGCCGCGGACGGCACCAAGTTTCCCTTCATCTTCCCCATCGCCGCCACCTATTGGTCGCAGGCCGCCATCGGCGTGAAGTTCGCCAAGGCCCAGCTCGGCGGCAGCCTCAAGGGCAAGAAGATCGCCTTCCTCTTCTTCGACAACCCGGCGGGCCGCGAGCCCCTGCCGGTGCTCGAGGATCTGGCTCAGGTCGAGGGCTTCCAGCTCAGGACCTTCGCCGTGCCCCCGCCCGGAATCGAGATGGGCGCTCAGGTGCTCGACATCGCCCAGCGCTACCGCGCCGACTTCGTGATCGCCCACCTCTTCGGCCGGTCGCCGTCGGTCTCCATCAAGGAGCTCAAGCGCGTCGGTTACCCGCTCCGCAAGGTCGTGTCTTTCGTGTGGGGCTCGTCCGAGGCCGACGTCGAGGCAGCCGGAGGGTTCGCCGCGGCCGAGGGATACAACGGCATGGAGTATGCCGGTGTCGGGACGGACTATCCCGTCTTGAACGAGATCCGCGAGATGTACAAGAAGCAGGGCAAGGAGCCGCCCAAGGAGATGGTGAACAGTGTCTACTACAACCGCGGCGTGCTGTGGGCGGCCGTCGCCGTCGAGGCGGTACGCAACGCGTTGAAGGCCAAGCCGGACGGCAAGATCAGCGGGGCGGACGTGAAGGCCGGCTTCGAGAAGATCAAGGGATTCACCCTGGGCGGCCTGATCCCGCCGCTCGAGATCACGCAACATGACCACGAGGGCGGCGGCTGGATCCAGATCTTCCAGGTCAAGGGAGGGAAGTGGGTCAAGGCGACAGAGTGGGACAAGGCCTATCCCGAAGTCATCGCGAAGCACGTGAAGGCGGCCAAGTAGGAGCCAGGCTCCTCCGGCGCGGAAGCCGGGGCGCCTCTCTCGACCACGGTGAAGCAAGCACGGGTCTTGAGAGGCATCCCCGGCCCCCGCGCCGTCGGGTCACAACCTCATGCTTGTCCTTAACAATATCGAGGTGATCTATGACGGGGTCATCCTCGTTCTCAAGGGCGTATCACTCACGGTCCGCGAGGGCGGGATCACGACACTGCTCGGCGCCAATGGCGCGGGTAAGACCACCACGCTCAAGGCCGTCTCGGGGCTGCTCCGCACCGAGCGCGGCGAGGTGACCAAGGGCTCCGTCGAGCTGGCCGGCGCCCGCATCGATCGGCTGCAGGCCTACGAGATCGTCAAGCGCGGCGTGGTCCAGGTCTTCGAGGGACGGCGGGTGTTCGAGCACCTGACCACGGAGGAGAATCTCGTGGCCGGCGCCCACGTCCAGAGCGACCGCGCGCGGGTGACCGACGGCATCGCGCGGGTCTACGACTATTTCCCCCGCCTCAAGGAGCGGCGCCACGTCCAGGCGGGCTATCTCTCGGGCGGCGAGCAGCAGATGCTGGCCATTGGGCGAGCGCTCATGTCCAGCCCGCGCGTGATGCTCCTCGATGAGCCCTCGCTGGGACTGGCGCCGATGCTGGTCGAAGAGATCTTCGAGATCGTCCGCCGGCTGAACCAAGAGCAGAAGCTCACCGTGCTGCTCGTGGAGCAGAACGCGACCCTGGCGCTCGCCATCGCCGAGCACGGTTACGTGATGGAGAACGGCCGCATCGTGCTCGAGGGCAGCGCCGACGCGCTCCGGGAGAACGCGGACATTAAGGAGTTCTATCTCGGACTGACCGAGGTCGGCGCGCGGAAGTCGTACCGCGACGTCAAGCACTACAAGCGGAGGAAGCGGTGGCTGTCGTGAGCCCGAAGCGTCTCAGCGGCTTCTACGACAAGCGGAAGGAGACCATGCCGGCCGAGGCGCGCCGGCGCTACCAGGACGCGTGGGTCGCGGCGCTGGTGGAGCATGCCTGGGCGAAAGCGCCCGGCGTCCGTCGGCGCATGGAAAAGGCCGGGCTCACTCCCAAGTCGCTCAAGACGGTGGACGACCTCGGCCGCCTGCCCGTGATCAAGAAGGCGGAGATGCCCGACCTGCAGCGCGCGGACCCGCCCTTCGGCGGCTTCTGCACCGTGCCCATGGCCCGGGTGCGCCAGATCTTCGTCTCTCCGGGGCCCATTCTCGAGCCCATCGGCCCCGAGTTCGCCTGCTGGCATGCCGAAGGAGGCCTCTTCGCCGGTGGCTTCCGCCGCGGCGATATCGTGCTGAACACCTTTTCGTATCACCTCACCCCGGCCGCCCACATGCTGGACGAGGGGCTCGAGGTGCTGGGCTGCACCGTGGTGCCGACGGGAGTGGGCAATACCGACACCCAGGTGG
>WNGB01005989.1_pt1 | contig 18035 bp, 12 predicted proteins | sample 5400681 | NCBI WGS metagenome assembly WNGB01 (sample SAMN13153367, study PRJNA577476) | soil metagenome | isolation source: 115 cm soil or saprolite under grassland replicate 2 | place: USA:California | collected 2016-06-15 | reverse complement strand
AGCGACGACCCACACGGTTCCCAAGATCCCAAGGCAAGAAAGCCGCGCCGAATCACATAGGTGTCGTCCGTTTTTCATCAATCCCTCTGGTTCGGGCCAGCATCGCCCAGCGTGCTCTTGATGACCTGGTCCTGGATACGTACGGCCTCGACGCTCGCACCGATCCCCTTTTCCCGGGCCTGCTTTGCTTCGGAACTCTTGCCGGCCTGCTCAAGCATTTGACTGAGCTTTTCGTAGATGAGCCCGCGGACTTCCAAAAGATGACCACGAAAGTACGTGGGGCCCGGGGCACGCTCGAGACCCACGGCAATCTCTCGATCGGCGCGTTCGAAATCGCCTTGCCGCGTGCGCAGCTCGGCGAGCCTGGCATAGGTGTCGGACAGCACTTCGTTCACCTCGAGCGGGGGGCCCGATGGCAGCGTGCCGGCGACCAGCTGCTCGAGGGGTGTGATCGCGCGATCGAGCGCACCTTCGGTCTCCGCGAGATCGGCCAAGTGATGCAGCGAGCGCGCTTTGGAGAGCCAAGCCACCAGCGCCTGATCGACGGGCTTGCCATCCCCTTCCGCGCAGGCGCATGTCTTCGCCTCGTTTGCGAGCTCGCTCGACCTCGCGCATCCCGCCATCCAAGAGGCTGCGCACGCAACCGCTAGCGCCGCCCATGTCGATGATCGGCGACTCATCGGATCCCCCACCGAGCAAAACGATTTTCTCGCAGGTCCTGGGCGCGCGCGTCAGCGATCCGATCGACGCGCTCCGTCGTGCCACCCGTCGGCGGTATGCCTTCCGGAAAGAGATCCGCCGCCGATCGCGAGACCGCGAGTGCTCGGCGCGCCTGGGCGACCGCCGCAGGGCTCTGCTGCCGCGGCTGCCCGATCACGAGGGCCAACGCGGCGGCCATTGCGGCGAGACTCGCCATTCCGCCCACCGCGAGATAGATGACTTTGCCGGTTCGTTTGGGTGAGAGCGACGCGTCGAGAATGCGGCGATGACGCTCGTCGGAAAGCGGCACCGGCGCGACGGCAGAACGAATCGATTGCAGGAGCTCCCAATCGCGATTTGCCGCAACATCCGACTCTGCGCGGTCGAGCGCACGCCGAAGCCATTCGGCGCTCTCGAGCTCTTCGGGCGTCGGAGCCGCATCCGGATCCGGTACGTCCGCCGGCCGTCCGGCCTCGGGGGGTTTGGTTCGATCGGATTCGCTCATGATTCTCCTGCGCCCGGGTCTGGAGCAGCCATCGCCTTGCGCAGCGCGGTCATCGCTCGATGAAGTACCACGTCGAACGTGGCGGTCGACACGCCGAGCTCTTTGGCGACCTGCTCGCGCGGCCGCTCCTCGATGACGCGCAGCTGGATGGCGGCTGCATAGCGGGGGTGGATCTTTCGGAGTCCCTCTTCGAGCTTGGCACGGGCGGCGTCGAGATCGCGCTTCTCGATCCATGCGTCGGTGAGGCCGTCGCTCGCCAGGTCACGTTCCGACTCCTCGGCTTCCCGTTGCAGATCGTCGGGGCCGAAGAGCACTTCGCGGCGGCGGGCGCGGAGCAGGTCGATGGCGACGTGCAGCGCGACCATGCGCAACCAGGGATAGATCCCCGACCCTTGCCATTGAAACGTCTCCAGACGCTCGATGACGCGGGCATAGGTGTCGCCGAGCGCCTGCTCGGCGATGGTGGCGTTGCCGAGACGCGGCAAGAGCACCGACCGATAGAGCAGCGGCCCGAACCGCGTCAGGAGCAACCCGAGGGCTTTCCGATCACCCTGTTTCGCACGGGCCACCAGCGCCTGCTCGGTTTCAGGGCTCCAGGGCTCGGCTGCCACCGGGCGGACGATACACAAGCCAAGGCAGAAGGGAAAAACTTGGCCGGAGGTCAGCACCTCTTCGTGGAGACCTGCTTCTCCCCAACCAGCGACAGCCCATTGCACGAACCTAGAACGGCTCACCGGCGACAACCTTACAGGGCCGCTTCGCCCAAGCTCGCTAGAGGCTCCCGAGAGGGTTGATTGGAAGCCTTTCCTCCCGCGATGAGCCGATACCAAAAAAACAAAATCTCCCCGCTTCGCCGCCTCCCCGTTCAAAACCACCGGTTCAGGTCAGCGAGGCGATGCAGGTGAGCGCTCCGCGGCGTAACACGACCGCAGGCGGGCCGAAGGCCGCGCCGAGTAACGTGAACGCGAATGTGGTAGACCTCCGCACGATCGACCTCATGAGTTACGCCGCGCTCGACACCTGGACATCGCCCAAGGCGCTCGGCGGTCAGGCCGCGATCGCCCTGGGAACGATGAATTTCGGCAAACGCATCGACGAGCGCGAGGCGGTCCGGATCATCGCGCGAGCCGAAGAGCAGGGGATCGATTTCCTCGATACTGCCAACGTCTATGCCGATGGCGAGTCCGAACGTATCGTCGGTCGCGCCGTCGCGGGTCGGCGCGACCGATTCATCATCGCGACCAAGACCGGCCTGAACCGTGTGGAAGGGCGGCCGGAAGGGCTCGCAAGGAACCGCGTTCTTTCCGCTTGCGATGCCAGCTTGACCCGGCTCGCGACCGACTACATCGATGTTTACTATCTGCACGCGCCTGATCCGCGCACGCCCATCGAAGACACCCTGGCGGCGCTCGATAAGCTGCTTTCCGAGGGCAAGATTCGCGCGTGGGGCGTTTCCAACTACGCTTCGTGGCAAATCCTGGAGATGTTCCACCTCTGCGATCAGATGGGGCTCGTCCGCCCGGTGATCTCGCAGGTCATCTACAACCTGCTCATTCGACAAATCGACCACGAGTACACGAGATTTGCCGGCAAATATCGTCTTCATACGACCGTCTACAATCCGCTCGCCGGCGGCCTTTTATCGGGCAAGTACCCACCGGGATCGCAGTGGACGCGAGGATCCCGCTTCGACGACAACGCGATCTACCAGCGCCGTTACTGGTCGGAGAAGCTTCTCACGTTGGTGGAGTCGTACCGCAAGCTGGTGCCGGAGATGGATCTGGTGAAGTTCGCCTACGCGTGGACGAGTCATCGGCCCGGCGTCGATTCGATTTTGGTCGGTCCCGCTTCGGTCGAGCACCTCGATCGAGCGATCGAAGGGTGCCGCGAGACCTTGCCGCCCGAGCTCGGCAAGGGCATCGACGAGATCCACTTCGCCTTCGTCGGCACCGACGCCAACTACGCGAGGTAGCTTTGCTTCGGGAAGGAGCGAACGGGGCGATCGATCAGGTGCTCGCCCACTTCGCCGCGGAGGGTTACGCCCGCCTCGGACCGGTCATGACGAACGACGCGCTCGCTGCGCTTCGAAGGCGGACCGACGATCTGATGATGGGAAAAATCTCGTATCCCAATCTGTTCTTTCAACTGGACACCGAAACCGGCTCTTACGACGACCTGACGTTCGGTCGGGGGTACGAGGGCCCCTCGCTCGACTACCGAAAAATCGAGAAGCTCGAGAAAGACGACCTCTTTCTCGCCTGGATCCGAAACGCGCTTTTCGAGCGAATCGCGCGCTCGCTCATCTCCGGCCCCATCGCGCTTTACCGCGCCGTGCTCATGAGCAAGGGCAGCCGCGGCGGCACGGTTCTGCCGTGGCATCAGGACGGCGGGCTTTTTTGGGGGCTCGACCGCGATCCCATCCTGCAGATCTGGACGGCGCTCGATGATGCGCCCGAAGAAGCCGGATGCGTCGAGGTTCTGCCGCGAAGCCATTTGGCTGGACTCGCGACGCCCCTCGGCGGCGTCGTCCCCGAAGCTCACGTACGCCGTTGCCAAGCGAACGACCAGCGATTCGCTCTGCCGGCCGCAGCGGGCGAAGCGATCCTCCTTCACAATCACCTCTGGCACCGCTCCCTCGTCAACCGCACCGGACGAACGCGCCGCGCTTTCTCGGTCTGCTACATGAGCGCCGAAACGCGATGCACGCGAAAAAAGCGGTCCCCGCGGGAGTTCTTCGGCGTCTTCTCCTAGTGGCGCAGGCTACTCGAGCGAATTGAGTCTCGTGTGGCTGAAGTTTTTTACTCGGCACGAAATGGGTGGCGGTTCTTGATGAACAACGAGCGCATTCGCAGCCAAGTTCCCCTACAATCAGCGGCTCGGACGCCGAGTAACTCGAACACGAAGCCTGGCAGCTTCACCTGAGGAGATGAATATGGGACGGGCTCGAGCCGAATCGTATGCTCGCAACTACCAAGCGCACGGCGGGTACGGCGTTCAGACGAATGGTCACGCCAACGACGATCGCATGGGGCAGTACTGGCAGCAGGCGGCCATGCAAGAGGCGGCTCGCGTGGCGGAGGGGGAGCGACGTCGTCTCGAAGCCGAGATGCAGGCGAAACTCGACCAGGTAGGTGCCGAGCTCGAGCTCATCGAGTCCATCAATCGGCGCGAGGTTCGCGGGCTCAAGTGGCGCGTTTTCTTGATGTTCGTTTTGGCGGCGGCGATCGGGTCGGGCGCCGGATGGTTGTACAAAAAGAAGCTGAAGCCGCAGGCTGACCAGCTTCAAACGATCGTGCGCACCCAGCAGATCGAGCAAGACCGGCTCGGCATGCAGCTACGCGAGCAGACCGAAAAGACGCACGCCATCGAAGAGCACTACTTGGCCGCGAAGATGGAGCTCGATCGGCTGAAGCCCAAGGGGTCGGACGCAGCCAAATCCACGTCGAATGCCGCGCCCGCCGAACCGAAACAGGCCGCGCCGATCAAGTCGCCTTCGCCGCCGCCCCCGTCTCCCCCAGCTCCTGCCGCCGCTGCTGCCGCCAAGCCGCCCGCCGCGACGGCCACGCCGCCGAGCCCGCCGAAAAAGGTCTGCAACTGCAGGCCCGGCGACCCCATGTGCGGATGCATCTAAAGCGGACGCGTTTCCGGCCTCGCATGCGTTGACGCATGACCTCCGGCGGCTGCCGTGGCAGCTCCGAAGACGCGCGCCAATACCTGTCCGGTCGCGGTGGGGCGCCTGGCGATGTGGCGAGGCGCTCCCTCGGCGACGAGCAGGCCACCCTCGTCACCTCCTTCGGGTCCGAGCTCGACGACATGGTCGGCCGAAGCGATGACCGACGGGTGGTGCTCGACCACGACCAGCGTGTCGCCTCGCTCGACGAGCCGATAGAGAACGTCGATGAGCTTCATCACATCGCCCTGGTGCAATCCGGTGGTCGGCTCGTCCAAGACGTAGACGGTCGGCTCGTGCCGGGCGCTGGCCGTCAACTCCGCGGCGAGCTTGAGCCGCTGCGCCTCGCCACCGGAAAGCGTGTTCGACCCCTGGCCGAGCTGCACGTAGCCGACGCCGAGATCGGAGAGGGTCGCCAGTGGACGAGCGATGCGGGGGTGGACCCGAAACACGTCGGCCGCTTCTTCCGCGGTCAGCTTGAGCACGTCGCCAATGCCGAGACCGAGGTAGCGAACCTCTTGGGTCGCGGCGTCGAAGCGGCATGCGTTGCACGCCTCGCAAGGGGTGACGACGTCCGGCAAAAAGGACATCTCGTGCCAGATGACCCCCTGCCCTTCGCAGACGGAACAGCGTCCGCCCTTCGTGCTGTTGAAGGAAAAACGGGTCGGCGAAAACCCGCGCATCTTGGCTTCCGGAGTGGTGGCGAATAGCCGCCGCAGGTCATCCCAGATGCCCAAAAATGTCGCGGGAACCGAGCGCGGCGTCCGGCCGATGGGGGACTGATCGACTGCGACGGCGCGCGCGACGAGCGAGGCGCCGTTGAGCTTGCCGAATGCCAGGGGCTCGGGCGCAACCAGTCGCAGGGCACGGCGCAGCGCAGGGTAGAACACCTGCCGGACGAGGGTGCTCTTGCCCGAGCCGGAGACACCTGCCACGACCGTCATTTTTCCGACCGGGATGCGGAGATCGACATTCTTCAGGTTGTGGGCGCGCGCCCCGGTGAGCTCGATCACCCCCCGCGGCGGCGTGATGCCGAGATCGCGCGGTGGATGCACGCGGGGACCGGTGAACGCCCGCGCGGTCGGCGAGTCTGACTGCTTCAGCACATCGGCGGGCGGCCCTGCCGCCATGATGCGCCCGCCGTGCCGCCCACCCGATGGTCCGAGGTCCAAAAGGTAGTCGGCGGCTTGAATGGTATCTGCATCGTGTTCGACCACGAGGACCGTCGAGCCGGTATCGACCAGCGCGCGCAGATTGGCCAAAAGGAGCTGCGTGTCACGGCAGTGAAGACCGATCGTGGGCTCGTCGAGAACGTAGAGCGCGCCGGTGAGTCCCGAGCCGAGCTGCGCCGAGAGGCGAAGTCTCTGCATCTCACCTCCCGACAGCGTCCGGGCGGCGCGGTCGAGCGACAAATAGGTCAGTCCCACCTGTGACAAGAACTCGAGCCGCCGCACGAGCTCGGCCCAAGGAGCTTCGGCGATGCGCGCGCGCTCGCCCGAAAAGCGAAACGCTTTCACGCGCTCGAGGGCGCGCGCAACCGAGAGCGATACGATCTCGTGGTAGCGCGACCCCTCCAGGCGAACGGCGCGGGGCACCGGTGAAAGCCGCGAGCCTCCGCAGCTTCTGCACGGCTCCTTCTCCCCTTCCGCGGCGGCATCCGGTCCCCCTTCGATCCCGGCCCCTTCGCAGTCCTCACAGCGCCCTTGTTTGGTATTGAAGGAAAACCAGCGCGGGTCGAGCTCGGGCAACGCGAGTTTGCATCGGGAGCAGGTACGCTTGATCGAAAAGAGCCGCTCGCCCTCGGCGCTGCTCTCCTGCTTTCGAATTTTGACGGCCCCTTGCCCGAGGGAAAGCGCTCGCTCGAGCACGCCGCGCTCGAGCGAAGCAAGCCGGCCCCGATGGACGACCAGCTCGATGGTGTGCTCTTTCGTTTTGGCAAGGCGGGGTGGCGAATCCGTAGCCACCAGGCGCCCGTCGGCCCACGCTTCGGCGATCCCCATGCGCGCGGCCGAGGTGAAAAGATCGAGGTAGGTGCCTTTTCGCGCCTGCACCGCCGGAGCCAAGAGCGTCCGTTCCCCTTTGATCGCGCGAAGGTCGGCCAAAATCGTCTCGAGATCGAGCGTTGCGATCGGCGCGTCGCACTTGGGGCAATGTGGTTGGCCGAGCTTGGCGAACATGAGTCGGAGATAGTGCGCGACCTCGGTCACGGTCGCCACCGTGGAATTCACGCCCGCGCGCGTGGTCCGCTGCTCGAGGGCGATCGACGGCGGGACACCGGTCACCCGATCGACGTCGGGCCTCGGCATGGTCGGAAGGAACTGCCGTGCGTAGGGGGTCAGCGTCTCGAGAAATCGGCGCTGGCCTTCGGCGAACACGACGTCGAACGCGAGGGTGCTCTTGCCCGATCCGCTCGGCCCAGTCACCACGACGAGCTGGCCGCGCGGAAGCTGGCAGGAGACCTCCCGCAGGTTGTGCTCGCGCGCGTGCTCGACCACGATCGCGCGGGTTTCGCTCACGCCGCGCACAGGCCGTTCGTCGCGCCGAGTAACAGGACCGTCGGAGCCGATGCCGCGAAGGGCGATGGCGGTGGCACCTGTGCCGCGCTGAATCGACGCCGGCGTGCCTTGCGCGACAATCATGCCTCCGCCACTGCCCCCACCGGGACCGAGGTCGATGATCCAGTCGGCTGCTCGCATGACCGCGAGATCGTGCTCCACGACGAGGACGCTCGCGCCGGCTTGCGCGAGGGCGCGGAGAGCTCGGATGAGTTGCTCGACATCGGCCGGGTGCAGCCCTGCACTCGGTTCATCGAGTACGACGAGCGCACCGGTTTGATCTTCGGTCAGCGCGCGCGCGAGTTTGACCCGCTGGGCCTCTCCTCCGGACAGCGTAGCCAGGGGTTGCCCGAGCGGGAGATACCCGAGGCCGAGTGCGGAAAGAGGGCCGAGCGTCCGCCTGATCGCGGGATCCTGTTTGAAATGCTCGAGCGCCTCGTCCACGGTTCGCTCGAGCGTTTCGGCGACGGTCCAGCCACGGTGTCGCACGGCGAGCACGTCGTCCTGGAAGCGACGGCCACGGCAACTCGGACAGACCAGCGCCACGTCGGCGAGAAACTGCATTTCGACCGTTTCGTAGCCTTCACCCGAACACGCTTCGCAACGCCCCCCTGCAACGTTGAAAGAAAAGTGCGACGGACCGAAACCGCGGACGCGCGACTCGGGTTCGGCTGCGAAGCGAGCTCGCCAGTGGTCCCAAGCCTTGGTGTACGTGGCGGCGTTGCCCCGTGAGGTTCGTCCGAGGGGGGACTGATCGACGAGCGTGACTTTGGCGATGGCGTCGCCACCCTCGATCTCGTCGTGCGGTCCCGGCGTTTCGACGTCACGAACGCCCTTCGCGCGCGCCAGCGCTCGGTACACGACGTCCTCTGCGAGCGTGCTCTTGCCGGAGCCGCTCGGACCGGTGATGGCGCACACGACGCCGAGGGGGATCTCGACGTCGAAGCCTTTCAAGTTGTTGGCGCGCGCGCCGCGCACGACCAGGCGACCGGTGGGCCGGCGCGGCGGCGAGGCGTCGATTGGGATTTCCGCGCGCGCCAGCGCGCGTCCGGTCGGCGAGTCCTCGCGTCGCTCGAGCTCCGCCGGGGTACCGTCGAACATGAGCCGACCGCCCTCCGCCCCAGCGCCCGGTCCGAGCTCGAGGACGCGGTCCGCGCTGCGCACGACCCATGGATCGTGCTCGATCACCAGCACCGTGTTGCCGCCGCGCGCGAGATCCTGCATCGCGCGGGCGAGCGGAGGAACGTCGGTCGGGTGCAGACCCACCGTCGGCTCATCGATGACGAACAGCGCCCCGGTGAGTGAGCTGACGAGGGCTGCGGTGAGCGACACGCGTTGCGCCTCGCCGCCGGACAGCGTCCGAGCCTGTCGATCGAGCGTCAGGTACCCGAGTCCCACCCGTTCGAGGTAGCCAAGCCTCGCCGCGAGCTCGCGACGAACGAGCTCTCCTTGCCCGCTGCGGGTGGAAAGCTCCTCGAGACGCTTTCGAGCTTCGCCGAGTTCGAGTCCGTGCCAGGCGGCGAGATCGAGCCCCCCGACGCGGTAGCCGAGCGACGTCTGATTGAGTCGCTTTCCTGCGCAGGTCGCGCACGCGTCGTAGGATCGGTAACGCGCGAGAAAAACGCGGACGTGCATCTTGTAGGTGCGCGTCTCCATCCATTGGAACCAAGCGCGCAACCCCGGATAACGACCGCCCGTCCATGTCCCCTCGCCGTCGATCACCATCTTCTTTTGCGTGGCCGACAGTTCGCACCACGGCACATCGCTGGGGATCGATTGACGCTTCGCATATCGCCCGAGGACCTTGCGCTCGTATTTCGTCGATCGCCCCGTCCACGCGCGGATGGCCCCCTTGTCGAGCGTGAGATTCTCGTTGGGAATCACCTTCCCCCAATCGATCCCAATCGTGCGCCCAAAACCGCGACAGGTTGCGCACGCTCCGACCGGCGATTGATAAGAGAACAGGCCTGCGCGCGGCGGATCGAACCCCGTTCCACATGCCGGGCAGACGAGACCCTCGCGCACCGGGCGTGCTCCGGTTTCGCTGAAAATCGTCGCCGCGCCGTTGCTCTGCTTCCACGCCTGCTCGATTGCCTCTTCGAGGCGGCGCATCTGGGCCGTCGCGGTCTTCAGGCGATCGACCACGACCTCGATCACCCCCCCGGTCATGGCTTCGCTCGGCCGCACTTGGTCGAGGTCGCGTGCCTCGCCTCCCACCCAGAGACGACGGTAGCCATCGGTCGTCAGCTTCTCGCGCACTTGCAAGAAATCTTCGGTTCCTGAAACACGCACCGGGTAGGTCACGACGGCGGACCCGCCGTTGAGCCCGGTCGCCGCGGTTCGTGCCGCTACGCGCGCATCCGTCCGCACGGCCGGCGCTCCGCAATCGGCGCAGACGGGAACGGCCTCGCGCGTGAACAGGGCCGAAAGGAAGGCCTCCACGTCGGCCATCGTCGCCACCGTCGAACGGGAGCTCTTGACCGGCGCCCGACGGTCCACGGCGACCGCCGCCGCAACGGGCTCGAGCTCCTCCATCGGTGGACGCTCGAGCCGCTCGAGGAACTGTCGGGCGTACGGGCTGAAGCTTTCGACGAAACGGCGCTGCCCTTCGGCATAGAGCGTGTCGACGGCGAGGCTCGATTTGCCGGATCCCGACACGCCGGTCAGACAAACCAGTTCGCCTTCCGCCAAGTCGACGCAAACCGACTTCAGGTTGTGGGTGCGAGCGCCGACGAGGTGAGTCTTCTGCATCGGGTGGAGCTGCCGTTCGGACACTTCATACACCGGAAAAGCCAAGAAGGGGTTAGCACCCGACCGACGGAACGCTAACTTGCTGGCATGACGTCCCGGCGAGCTCACCTGATGCTGCTCGTATCGACCACCGGCTACACCGGCGAGGCATTTGGCGAGGCAGCGCGCGCGCTCGGCGTACCGACGATCGTCGGCAGCGATCGATGTCACGTCCTTTCCGAACAGTGGCCGCTTCAAGGCATGGTGACCCTCGACTTTCGCCATCCCGAACAAGCGGTGCGGCAAATTCGCGAGGTTTCTCGACGGGCTGAAATGGAAATTGCGGCGATCGTGCCGACCAGTGAGGTCACCGCGCGGATCGCCGCCTTGGCAAGCGACGAGCTCGGTTTGCGTCACAATCCGCCCGAGGCCGCCGAAGCTGCAGGAAACAAGCGCATCATGCGGGAGCGACTCGAAAAGGCGGGGGTGCCGGCGCCGCGGGCACGCATCTTCCCGGTCGACGGCGACCCCGCGAGCTTGGCAGACGGCATCGCGTTTCCCTGCGTTCTCAAACCGCTCTTGCTCAGCGCCAGCCGAGGCGTCATCCGAGCCGACGACCGCGAAAGCTTCGTCGCCGCTTTTCGTCGAATCGCCGCCCTTCTCGACGCACCCGAGCTGCTCGAACTTCACCCCACCGACTCGAAGCAGATTCTCGTCGAGCCTTTCGTCGAAGGGCCCGAGGTCGCCGTCGAGGGGCTGCTCGGACCGCCGGTCGCCGGGGCTCCGTCGCCGTTTCGCATGCTCGCGGTTTTCGACAAGCCCGACCCTCTCGAGGGCCCTTTTTTCGAAGAGACGATTTACGTCACCCCCTCCCGCCTGCCCGCGCCGACGAGATCCGAGATCGCGCGGGTCACCGCCGCCGCGGCGCGCGCGCTCGGCCTATGCGATGGACCGGTGCACGCGGAGCTTCGGGTGAGCCCGCGCGGCGTGCAGGTCATCGAGATCGCAGCTCGGACGATCGGCGGCCTCTGCTCGCGCACGCTTCGATTCGGTGCCGGCACGAGCCTGGAAGAGCTGGTGATTCGTCACGCGATGAGCCTGCCTTTGGAGAACATCGAGCGGCAGAACCACGCGGCGGGCGTCATGATGATTCCGATCCCTCGAGCCGGCATCCTGACGGGCATCGACGGCATCGAAGAAGCCAAGTCGATCGCGGGCATCGAAGATGTCGTGATCACGGCCGCTGAGCGCCGCCTCGTGCCTCTGCCCGAAGGCAAAGCCTACCTCGGCTTCATCTTCGCGCGCGGCGACACCCCCGCCTTCGTCGAAGACGCTCTCCGCCGCGCGCACGCCAAGCTCGACCTCCACATCACCCCGACGCTCTAACGCGTCGCTCGGAAGTCAACCGCCAGGACGCCAGGGACGCCAAGACTCTTGGAGGCTCCTTCTCCTCAGGCAGCTCATGTCTCGTTCTGGGCTGACGAAATGTCGAGCCTCGGAGAAGACACGTCAGCGCGGGTCCGCCAAATCCTGGCGATCCTGGCGTCCTGGCGGTGAATCCTAGACTGTTTTGGTTTTGCCGAGCGACATGAATTGCTCGCGGGTGGGCTCCGCGCAGCAGAACCACGATTCGGTGAGACGCGGCGACGAGCGGCGTTGCCATCGAACCGGGGTGTCGAGACCTGCGAGCGCGCCGATCGCCGAGAAGGTCGCCGCGGGATCGGTGCACGCTTTGGCGTGGATTTCGACCTGGTTCGAGACCGCTCGATAGAGCGTATCCATCGCTGCATCGGGGTGCCGCCAGGAGTGCGTGAATGTGCCGGGCTCGGGAGGCTCGACCAGGTTCCGAACTTCCGAAAGCTCCAAAAGGCGCGACCCTGGGGGGATCAACAAGCGAATCGCGAGCTGGATAGGATCCACCCAGTCGACGATCCCTCGCCGGTCGATCAAGCGAAGCACGTCTCGAAAGTCCTCCAGCGTCGTCCACGGCGTGAACGACACGAACGACGGACGCAAGGTCACCGAACTTTCCTGCACGATGTCGAGCAGCCGTTCGACATCGGCCCGGGTGTGGCCCTTGTCCAATCGGGCAAGCACGACATCCGAGAGCGACTCGACCGCCGAGACGATGAACGAAAGGCCGAGCGCCGCGAGCTCGGGCAAGAGCTGACGATGGTGGAGGATGTGCTCCACTTTGGCAGTGAAATCGAAGCTGACCGAAGGGTTCGCTTCGTGCATTTTTCGCAAGATGCGAAGGCTGTGACCCGGGCCGTTCAGGAAGTCCGGATCGCCGAACGTAATGTGGGTGGCGCCACTCTCCACCTGGGCGGCGACATCGCGTAGAACCACCTGCTCCGGCAGCACGAAAAATCGGCCCGCGTAGACGGGGGGAATGGGGCAATGCCGGCAGAGATGTAGACAGCCGCGGCTCGCTTCGACGTGCCCGGCGAGCCGTGCGCCCCTTCTGTCGCCGTCGCCGTCGATGATTTTCGCGTAACGCGAGAGCACCGGAAGCGAACGCCGCGAAGGATCGGGAAAATCGAGTCGCGTGCGCTCGGCGAAAGCGGCGGTTCTTTGAACGTAACGCTCGAGCGCGCTCGCGTCGCCTCGCTCCAACGCTTCGGCCATTTGGACGAGCAACGGTTCGCATTCGCCACCCAACACGAAATCAGCGCCCATCCGCCGAAGCTCCTCCCCATTGAGAGGTGCGTACAGGCCGAAAAACCCGATCGTCGCATTTGGGTTGATCGCCCGCAGGCGACCGAGGATTTCAACACCGAGCCTGAGCGCGGTGTGCATCGGAACCGAGATCGCGACGAGCTTGGCTTTCGCCAAGAGCGAAAGGTCGATCGGTTCGACGGCAAGGTCCAGGTAGGCGGGAGAAAAACCGCTCTCTTCCAGAAAGGATCCCGCCACCGCCAGTGCAAAGGGCTGGTGGCCGAGCTCATAGGTCGAGACGAGAACAATTTCAGCAGGCGATCGCATCTCTATTTTTTGCGCTATTCGCATTCCGTTGGATCGAAGGACCGCATTGTCGAGCCCCCACAAAACGAAGAATTACAGTGACACCATCACGTCGGCCACACGCTCGATGGCGACCGACCGAGCAAGAAACCACATGAACCAGAGGCCAGCGAGAAACCGAAACGACGACGAACTGCCCAAAGAAGCAACCCAAAAGGAGCGTGTGGGTGTCTTTACTCCCATGTATGCCCATGCTACGAAGTGTCAAATACGCGTGATGTAACTGTCGCCCTCCTTTTCGAAACACGAGGCGGATCTGATTGTGCCTGTGAAGCTCACTGTATCTAGGTTCTCTGCATATCCTGCTCGGCTGGGCGAGGGGGCCACGATCGCCAATCGCTTCCGTCTGGTTCGACAAATCGGCGAAGGCGGCATGGGCTCCGTCTGGCTGGCGACGCACACCGGGCTCGGCATTCCTTGCGCTCTCAAGTTCGTCGAAGGCGAGTGGCGAAAGCAGCCGGAAATGGTGGCCCGCTTCGAGCGCGAAGCGAAAGTCGAAGCGCAGCTTCGCGGCCCGCACGTGGTGCACGTGTTCGACCATGGCGTTTGGAACGGCACGCCATACATCGCGATGGAGTTGCTGCAAGGGGAATCGCTGGCCACTCGTCTCGAGCAAGTCGGTAGGCTCGACGCCGCGACGACGCACACGATCGTCGCGCACGTCGCCCGCGCGCTCACCCGCGCGCACGCCGCAGGAATCGTTCATCGCGACCTCAAACCAGAAAACATTTTCCTCGTGCCCGGCGATGACGGTGAAGTCGCGAAGGTACTCGACTTCGGCGTCGCCAAGTGGAACACCGATTGGGCGGTGAGCAGCGTGACCAAGACGGGGCTCTTGGTCGGAACACCTCTTTACATGAGCCCGGAGCAGGCGCGGGGTACGAAAGATATCGACTATCGCGCCGATCTCTGGTCGCTGGCGGTCATCGCCTTCCAGTGTCTGACCGGCGAGCTCCCCTTCTTGAGCGAAGGGCTGGGCGACCTGTTGGCGAAGATCATGTTCGAGCCGATTCCCATGCCGAGCACGATCCTGCCCACGCTTCCTCCTGCCATCGACGATTGGTGGGCGAGAGCATCGTCGCGCGAGCTCGCATCGCGCTTCACCAGCGCGAAGGAGTTGGCCGACTCGTTGGCGCTGGCTCTCGGTTTGAGCGGTGGAGTGAACGTGTCGGCCATGCCGCCGGGATTCCGAGAAGCCAGTCTGAGCGACTACAGCTTGTCGGTGAGCGATGGGGCGATTCCGCACGAGCACGGTCCGTCGCATCATGTCGGCCTCTGGCCGCTGACCCGAGGCGGCAAGCTGCTCGGCGTCGGCGTGCTCGGCGTGATCGCGATCGTCTCCACGATGTCGTTCCAGATGGCCGACAAGAAATCGGGGCAGACGCTGGTGAGCCCCTCCGGCGCAGGTATTACCGCCACCATTCAACCGAATCCACCGCCCGCGCCGCTGCCGCCCACGAATCCGAATCCAATTCCTTCGGTTTGGGCCGACCCTACCGCGCCCTCGTCATCCGATGGTGCGGAGGAGACGACTGACAAGACGGGAGTCGCGCAAAAGCCAGCCGAGCGCAGACCGGTCGCCGCCCCCAAGCCCGACAAGCAGCGAACGAAGCCGTCGCCCCCGCCCAAGCCGAAGGGCGTCGACTTCGGAATTTAGCCACGGATATTCAATGACCAGAGGACGCGCTTCGCTTTTCACGATCTTATTTGTATTCACAGCCCGAACCGCAGCGGCCGACCCGTCGGCCGCTGATCGAGTCACGGCGCGCACGCTTGCGCAAGAGGGTCAGCAGGCCCTCGAGAGCAAACACTACGGAGTCGCCGTCGACAAGTTCAGCCGCGCCGATGCTCTCGTGCATGCCCCCACCCTGCTGCTCGGTCTTGCACGCGCCCAGATTGGGCTCGGCAAACTGGTCGAAGCGCAAGAGAATCTCAATCGCATCGTTCGCGAGGGGGTCGCGGCGGGAGCCCCTCATCCGTGGATCAAGGCAGTCGACGACGCCGCCAAAGACGTCACCGCCATCGCGCCCCGAATTCCATGGGTTACGATTACGGTGTTCGGGCCGACCAGCCCGGAAGTCGTTATCGACAGCACGCCGGTGCCGCCCGCGTCCCTCGGCGCGAAGCGAGCCATCAATCCTGGCCCGCACAAGATCATGGCGGCGGCCGAAGGTTTTCAACCCACCCAAAAAGAGGTGGTTCTGTCCGAGGGGCAGGCTTTGACCATCAACCTCGAGCTCGAGCAACTTCCGGCCGAGCCCTTGCCGCTGGCAAGAAAAAGCCCAAACCAGGCATCCGACCAAGGTTCATCAGAGCCGACCGATACGCGCAAGATCCTGGGATTCAGCGCGCTCGGGTTGGGCGGGGCGGGGCTCATCGTCGGCGGCGTCAGCGGACTCCTGGCGCTGGGGAAGCATTCGAAATTGAAGGACGCGTGTCCCAACGCGGGATGCGATCCCCGTGAGCAGGCGACCCTCGACAGCTTTCACACCTTCGGAGCCATATCGACCGGAGGGTTCATCGTCGGAGGCGTGGGCGTCACGCTGGGCGCCGTGCTGCTCCTCGCCAGGCCCAGCGAGGCAACGCAAGCCCGGGTCGCCCGTGTTTCTCCTTTTGTTGGATGGGGGAGTGCGGGACTCCGCGGCACATTCTGAGGGGGACTGTCTAGATTTTCTTACGAAGCGAGAAAGTAAGGGCTTGCGATGTCGAAGGGTGCAGGAAAGACGTTGGGGCAAAGAGTCCGTCCATTTTTGTGGCTGACGGCCGCTCTCGGCCTTTCGGGGTGCACCTCGATTCTCGGCGACGACTTCGTGATCAACCCCGGGCCGGATGGCGGCGGGGCCGGAGGATCGGGGGGCACGCAGATCCAAGACGCCGGCAGGGACCGATCGGCGGATGCCCGGCTGCCTGACGGCGGCTCCGGTGCCTGCACTCCCGGCGAAAAAGACTGTCTTGGCGATCAGCTTCGCACCTGCAATGGAGCGGGAGTTTGGCAGGTCGAAGCCATGTGTCCCTATTTGTGTACGCAAGGCGCGTGCACGGGCATTTGCAAGCCGGGCGAGGCCAAATGCGAGGGCAACTCGGCCATCAAGTGCAAAGACAACGGCACCTGGGACACGGCGACGGTGTGCACCTTCGTTTGCAACGGCGGGGCGTGCTCGGGCTCTTGCGCGCCGGGAACGATGCGGTGCAACGGGCAGGTTCAAGAGACATGCAACGCGAGCGGCGCGTGGCAGGGCACCTCGACGTGTGCCTACGTCTGTAAGAACAACGCTTGCACCGGGACGTGCACGCCGGCGGCCTTGCAGTGCAACGGAAACCAACCCCAGCTGTGCGACGCAGACGGCAAGTGGACGAACAGCGGCGGCGTTTGCCCGAATGTTTGCAATCTGGGCATGTGCGCCGGCATGTGTACGCCGAACACCAAGCAATGCAGCGGCAAGATTCCCCAAACTTGCAGCGCCGCAGGCACCTGGACCAACGGCACGCAATGTCCCTACGTTTGCAAAGGCGGCGCCTGCACGGGCGTGTGTAACCCGGGGGCGACGCAATGTGTCGGCGCCAATGTGCAGCAGACTTGCAATGCCGACGGGCAATGGACCAATGCAACGTGCCCCTTCGTCTGTAGCGGTGGCGTGTGCTCCGGTCAGTGCATACCGGGGACCAGACGCTGCAGTGGCGACACGCCGCAGTTCTGCACTGCCTCGGGAACATGGATGAGCGACCCGACTTGCACGTTCGTGTGCTCGGTGGGCATGTGCACGGGCGTTTGTAAGCCGGGTTCGAAAGATTGCGCAGGTCTCACACCGAGAACTTGCAGCGCAACCGGTAGTTGGACGAACGGCACGGCGTGTCCGTTCCTCTGCACGGCCGGGAGCTGCACCGGCGCCTGCACGCCGGGCAGCGTGCGCTGCGACAGCACCGGTACGACGCCGCAGACGTGCGACAGCACGGGACAGTGGAAGAATGGCACGCCGTGCTCCGGAGGTGTTTGCTTCGGGGCCGGTCAGTGCGGCGATTGCACGCCCGGTTCCAAGCGCTGCAGCGGCAGCCAACCGCAGAGCTGCGATTCGGCGGGACATTGGCAGAACAACGGCGCGGTGTGCCCCTACGTTTGCAGCGGCGGCAATTGCACCGGCATGTGCGTTCCGGGGACCCGGCAGTGCAATATGAGTACGCCCCAGCTCTGCAATCCCGGCGGGGTATGGAAAGACGAGATGGCTTGCACGCCCCCCTTGACGTGCGTCGGTGCCGGCCTCTGCGGCGAGTGCACGCCTACAACCAAGCGATGCAGCCCCACGCAGCCGACCGTGCCCCAGACCTGCGGCAGCTCGGGATTCTGGATGAGCGGCGCCACCTGTCCGTTCGTCTGCTCGGGCGGCAACTGCACCGGCGTATGCATTCCCAACAACAAGACGTGCAATGGAAACGTGCCGCAAACGTGCGATCAAAGTGGCAATTGGCAGAGCGGTACGCCGTGCGCGACCGCCGCGCTGTGCAATCCCTCGACGGCCACCTGCAGCCCGCCCGTTTGCACGGCAGGCAACCAGCGCTGCAGCGCCGATGGATCGGCCGTCGAGACCTGCAACAGCGACGAGACGATGTGGGTCGCGACCCAGACCTGCGGGGCGCCGGCGATCTGCGTGGCGATCGGAACGACCGCCTCGTGCCTTACACCGGATGCGGGACTCTAGGCGCCGAAGACCGCGGTCTTGAGCTTGCCGGAGACATCCCACTCCACCAGCTGGTTGTAACCGCCGACGGGCGTGCCGGCGACGTAGACGATCGGCAAGTCGTCCTCTTCGCACTTGGCTTCGCGGGTGATGAAACTCATCGTCGCTTCGTCCCCGGT
>WNGB01014937.1_pt1 | contig 18036 bp, 18 predicted proteins | sample 5400681 | NCBI WGS metagenome assembly WNGB01 (sample SAMN13153367, study PRJNA577476) | soil metagenome | isolation source: 115 cm soil or saprolite under grassland replicate 2 | place: USA:California | collected 2016-06-15 | reverse complement strand
GCCGGCGCTCGAATGTCGATTTCGTCGCGCAAGCTTTTCTCCGACAGGCACTCACCCCGCCACGCTTCCGGATTGCCGCGCCCCCAGGACGTCACGGCCGAGCAGCGCCTGCATCAGGGCGACCGTAGCGAAGGTCATGGCGAGCATGAACAGCCCGAGGACCGCGATGGCGCCGAACTGCCCCTCCTCCTTCAGATCGAAGATCACCACCGATATGACCTTGGTATTGGGCGTGAACAGGATGATCGAGGCCGACAGCTCGCGAATCACCCCGATGAAGACGAAGCACCACGCCGCGATGATCCCGCTCCGGGCGAGAGGCGCGGTGATCCCTCTGAGGACGCGGAGACGGCCCGCGCCCAGGATCCGTCCCGCCTCTTCCAGCTCGGGATGGATGCCGCGAAACGTGGCGTCGGACTGGGAGTAGCCCACGGGCATCTCCTTGGTGAGATAGGCGACGAAGAGGATCCAGAGCGAGCCGTAGAGGAGAAAGGGGGGCCGCGTGTAGGCGATGAAGAGCGCGACGGCCAGGACCACGCCCGGGATGACCACGGGAGCGAGAGCGAGGAAGGCTAGTAGCTGGTGGCCCGCGATGATCTTGCGGTTGCTGATGTAGGCCAGCAGCGCGGCCAGCCCCGCGCCCACGCACGCCGTGAGGATGCCCAGCTCGAGCGTGTTGAGGATGGCGGCCTGGGTGGAGCTGTGGAGAAAAGTGAACGACCAGTTGGCCAGCGTGAAGTTCTCCCAGGTGAGCGGCTGGGCCCAGGCGCGCGAGAAGGCGGCCTTGGCCAGGATCCCATAGGGGAGGAAGACGGCGCAGGCGAGCACCGCGAGACAGCCGAGGAGAGCCGGATACCGCCAGGGTCCGAGCGGGATCGACCTCCGCTCCGCGCCCTTGCCGCCTACGGCCGCATACCCGCGCCGTCCGAGGAGCTTCTTCTGCATGACCAGGAGCAGGGCCGTGGCCAGCAGGAGAGGGACGGACAAGGCGGCCGCCATCTCGACCTTGGGCGGGTACTGGAAGAGCGCCCAGATCTGCGTCGTGATCGTATGAAAGCCGGCCGGCAGCGCGAGAATGGCGGGCGAGCCAAACAGCGCCAGCGCCTGGAGCACCGCGAGGATGAAGCCGCTCAAGATGGCGGGGAGGACCAGGGGCAGCGTGACGGTGAGCGCCACCCAGAGGCGGCTGGCGCCTAGGAGAGCGGCGGCCTCCTCGAGGTCGGAGGCGATCAGCTCGAGCGTGTTGGCGATCATGATGTAGACGTAGGGGAAGGTGTACAGCGCCACGACGAAGATCAGCCCCGTCATGGTGAAGATGTTGACGAGCGGCTCCTCGGCGCCCGTGAGGCTCCGGTAGAGCTTGTTGAGGTAGCCCGCGTTGGGACCGGCGAGCATGACCCAGGCGAAGGCGCCGAGGAAGGGCGGCGTCACGAAGGACGCCATGATGAGGCTCTTGATCGCGCGCCGGCCGGGCAGGTCGGTACGGGCGGAGAGCCACGCCATCGGCGCGCCGAGCCCGAGCGCCGCGAGCCCCGACGAGAACGCGAGCACGAGGGTGTTCCACAGCGCCTTCTGGAGCTGGGGATCGGTGAAGACGCGGGCATAGTGGGCGAGCGTGAGGCCATGCTGGCCGCTCACGCTCATGTAGCCCAGCCAGCCGAGCGGGAGGAGGATCAGGAGCCCGAGCGCGGCCGCCGTCAGCGCCCACACGGGAGCGGAGCGATCCATCCCCTCGAGCCGCGAGGGAAAAACCCGAGACGTCGTGGTCATCCGCGCGCTCCGGGCACGTCGCAGGTTCCCCGAACTCTCCGGCGCATTCGTCAAAGCTGGCCGCCGTTCGAGCGCCGGCTTTGCCGGCGCAATCCTTTCCCCTGGGGGAGGCGCGGGAGGGGGCCGTCGAGGCCTCCTCCCAGTTGTCTACGCACCGAAGAACTCCACAAAGCGCGTCTTGATCTCCTCGTTACGCTTCTCCAGCTCCTCCGGGTCGACCTGGAGGAGGTGCAGCTCGCTCAGCTTGGGCCGGTCGGCCGGGTACCTGACTCCGGGATGACCCGTGTAGAGCCCCTCCGTGTCGGCGAGAACCTGCTGGACCTCGCGGCCGAAGATGAAATCGGTGAAGAGCTTGGCCGCGTTCGGATGCGGGGCGAAGCTGGCGATGGCGCTGGGCGAGACGACGAGCGGGACGCCCTCCTTCGGGAACACAGTCTCGACCGGGTTGCCCTTTCTCTTGACCTGGTAGAAGGTGTAGTCGCCGCCGTCCACCGCGACGGGCCGCTCGCCCGAGGCGACCACGCCGGAGGGATCCACCGCGGACTGGACCAGCATGAGCTTGTTCTGCGCGAGCTGCTTGAAATAGTCCCAGCCGTAGAGGTGCACGAGGGCCAGCACATGCGTCGCGATGACGCCGCTGTACCCCGGGTGCGCCGTGACCAGCTTGCCCTTCCACTTGGGATCGAGCAGGTCCTTCCAGGTCCGGGGCGCCTCGGCGGCCGGGATGATCCTCGAGTTGTAGGCGATCACGTTCACGGTGGCCCGGAGCCCGTAGTGGTAGCCGTCCTTGTCCTTGAAGCCCGCCGGGAAGCCCTCGACGCCGGCCGGCGTGTACTTCATCAGGAGCTTCTTCTCCTTCAGCAGGACGAAGTGGCCGGCATCGGAGGTGTGGATCACGTCCACGTTCTTGATATTGGCCTGGAGCTCCTGCATCACGCGCTGGAGGATCCGCTGCGATCCCGTCCGATGCACCTCGACCTTGATCCCCGGATACGCGGCCTCGAGGGAGGTGTACCAGAGTACCTTGCCCTCCTTCTTCGCGGCCTCCACGCGGGCGTCCTGGGCGGACGCGGAGACGGAGGAGAGCATCAGGCCGAGCGCGATGAGACTCGTGACGCGGCGGACCTGTGTCCTGAACTCGGAGGGGACTTCCGCCCCCATTCCGAGGCCTCCCCCCGGAACCCGTTGCATCGGCAAAGCCGGCGCTCGAATGTCGACGATATCGCGCAAGGTTTCCTCCGTGACGTCTACGCGGTGAGAGACTCCGTCAAGCCGGTGATCTGCGCCTGCGCCGCGAGCTGTCCCAGGATCCGGATCACGCGCGATGCCTGCTCGCCGGAGACGGCGAGGACGGCATTGCCGCGGAACTTCGCCTCCAGCTCCTCGTGCGTCATGGGGAAGTCGGGCCCGCCGCGCGGGTGATCCTGCCGCTCCTCGACAACCCGGCCGTCGTGGAGGCGGATGGCGACATGGCCGATGAATTGGCGCGGATAGTCGATACTCGGATCGTGCTCGTAGGTCACCTTGGCTGCTACTTGCAGCACGGCAGAGTCGCGGACGGCCTCATCGGTGAACTCGGCCAGCGTGGCCCGGCCCTTGACGAGGATTACCGCGAGCAGATACGGCAAGCTGAACTTGCTCGCATAGCCATTGGGCGGGCTCTGCTTGGCCGGGAGCGGCTCCCAGAGCCGCGGGACGGGCCCCTCGGCCGTGCGGCAGCGGACGAGGGCGATCTCCTCGGGCCGGATCCGATGGCGCTCGCGCAGCCGGAGCGCGCAATCCATGTACGGGTGAGCGATGGACCCGCAGGGGTACGGCTTGAACGTGAGCTGCTCGATCTCCCACGTCCGGCCGAGGGTGCCGAGCAGATCGTTCAGGCGGGTCTCGTCGTAGCCGCCCGCGAATGCCTGGTAGAAGCCGTGAGCGCCCTCGAACACCGTCTCCGGTCCCGTGAAGCCTGACTGGGCGAGAAGCGCGGCGGTGACGCCCGCATGAGCCGCCCAGCCGGGGTGCAGGCGCTTGGTCCACGAGCCGTCGGCGAGGTACTCGATGAGGCCGGCGGCCTGGCTCCCGCAGATGCCGAAGGCGTGGACGAGCTCGTCCTCGGTGAGGCCGTGGAGCCGGCCGGCGACGGCCGCCGCCGCGAAGCTGCCGGCCAGGGCGGTGGGATGGTAGTGGCGCGCGTGGAACCGGCCCGGGACGGCGAGGCCGACGCGGCACATCACCTCCACGCCCGCGACCATCGCCTCCAGCACGGCGCGGCCGGAGGCGCCGAGCGCCTCCCCGACGGCGAGCGCGGTGCTGACGGCTACCGAGCCCGTGTGGACGATGGCATCCTCTCGCGTGTCATCGAAATCGAGCCCGTGGGCCAGGGTGGCATTGGCCAGGACCGCGCTTGCCGCTCCCACCTTGGACTTGCTCCCGATCAGCGTGCTCTCGGGCGGGCCGCCCAGGCGCTCGGCCGCCTGCAGGACTGCCCGGCCAAAGTCCTGGCGGGACGAGGCGAGGCAGCTTCCGAGGGTGTCGAGGGCGAGCCAGGTCGCCTTGTCTACCACCGGCGCGGCGAGATCATGTGGCGCCGAGCCGAGGACGAACCGGGCGTAGCGGCGGGCGACCGAGAGATGGGGCACGTTCGTGTAGCTGCCAGCGTCCGGGCGAGCCATTTCTACTGGAACCGGTGCCGCATCCAAGTCCCGAGACGTCCGAGTGAGCCACGTTGAAGATCGATGCAGAACGTAGCACGGCACGCAACCCACGCGCAACCAGCCGTTCGCCCCCGGGAGGGATCTCTGGTCTGCGGAGCCCGTGCCCGCGTCCCTGGTCCGCTTGACACCCCTAGGCCCAGCGCCCTAGCGTGGGCTATCCGCGAACCCTCACCAGGAGGTGGCGACGATGGCCGACACGCGGCAGAGAATTGAAACTGGGTACCAGACGCTTCACCTCGAGCGAGAGGGGCCGATCGACTGGCTCACGCTCAATCGGCCCGAGCGACTCAACGCGATGGACGGCCGCATGTGCGACGAGCTTCAGGATTACTTCGGCCAGCTCTACACCCGGCACTCGACACGGGTCGTCATCCTCCGTGGCGCGGGCCGCGGGTTCTGCGCGGGATTCGACCTCACGGCGGCCCAGGAGTTGTCAGCCGGTCCTGTCCCCGGGATGCGGGCCCAGCGGCGCGTGAGCGAGGTCATCCTGCGGATGCGGCGCTGCCCCCAGCCGACCATCTGTCTCGTGCACGGGCCGGCCACGGGTGGCGGCTTCGCGCTGGCGCTCGCCGCGGACGTGCGTTTCGCTGCTCCGAGCGCTCGCATGAACGTCGCGATGGCGCGCGTCGGCCTGACCGGGTGCGACGTCGGCATCAGCTATTTCCTCCCTCGCGCCGTCGGGACCTCGGTGGCAGCTGAGCTCATGATGAGCGGGCGCTTCATCGACGCGGAGCGGGCGTTGCGGGTGGGACTCGTGTCGGACGTCGTCGCGGAGGACGCGCTCGAGCCGACGGCGCGCGCCCTGGCCGAAGAGATGCTTCGGACCTCACCGCTCGGATTGCGACTCACGAAGGAGGGGTTCACGCTGGCACTCGGCGCCGGCAGCCTCGAGTCGGCGATTGCGCTCGAGGATCGCGGTCAGATCCTCTGCGCCTCAGCCGGCTACTTTGAGGAGGGGATTGCCGCCTTCCGGGAGCGCCGAACGCCTTCCTACCCGGACGAGTGATCGCCGGCTCGAGCGTGTACGGGGACCTCGTACCTGCGCGACGCCCTGCCTGCCAGTTCCGCGGGCAGCTCGGGACCGGCCGGCGGCATTTACCGGAAGGCCGGCATCACGTCGTGAGTCAGGATGCGCAGAGTCCGCTGCATCTGCTCCAGCGACAGCAGTCCGCCGGGATTCAGCTCAGCCACGATACCGTCCAGGCCGAGCTCGTCGCGCAGCTCGGCGAGGCGATCGATCAAGCCGGCGGCCGTGCCGAACGCCACCCGGGTCTTCAGGATCTCGCCGTACGTCATCCCCGCTACCTGCTCGGCCAGGGCCTGTCGCCGGGCCGCGGAGCCCGTGTCCGCGCGGCCCAGGCCCGACCGGAGGAGCTCAGCATGGCGCTGAAAGAAGTACGTGATGTTCTCGTAGGGCTCCTCGATGGCCTCCTCCTCCGTGCGCGCCGCATAGATCGGAATGCGCAGGTACGTCTCCGGGCGCCCCGGCTGACCGGCTTCCTGCCAGGCCTCCTGGTAGGCGCGCAGATGGACCCGGAGCCCCGGGATGTCGAGGTCGCGAAGGCCCACGAAGATCGGGAGCCCCAGTCGGCCGACGTGCGGAAACGTCTCCGCCGAGTTCGCGGCCATGCGCATCGGCGGATGAGGGACCTGGTACGGCATCGGTGACACCGTCGCGTTCCGGAACCGGTAGAACTCGCCCTTGTAGGTGAATGGCCGCCCCTTCCACGCCTCGCGAATGATCTCCAGGGCTTCGAGGAAGCGGGCCTGACTCTCGCCGTAGGGAATTCCCAACGCGTCATAGGCGCGGGGCGAGCCGCTACGACCGATCCCGAAGTCGAAGCGACCTAGGCTGAGCTGGTCCACGGTCGCCACGTCTTCGGCGATGCGCACCGGGTTGCTCAGAGGAAGGACCTGGACGGCGGTCCCGACGCGCAGGCGCCGCGTGCGGGCGGCGATGTAGCTCGCCAGAGCCAGCGGGGCCGACTGCACCGACCGCTCCCCGTTGAAGTGGATCTCGCCGAGCCATACGCCGTCGAGGCCCCAGGCCTCGGCCCCGTCCACCAGCTCAAGCGTCTCCCGGAACGTCGCCATCTCGGTGACCCCGCGCCGCCGCTCCTCGAGGAAGATCCCGAAGTGCATGGGTTCTTGTCCCCTCCCGTCATCGCCCGACGATCCCGAGCACGCGCTCCGCGGTCCGCGTGCAGCGGTTTCCCGGAGCCCGACACGCTGACAAGCCGGCTCCACCGGGAGCGATGGTGCGCTCGGAGTCCGGGGTAGTCAAGCGGCGCCCCGTGGTCCGGGAAGAGCGGCCCCTTCAAAGAGCAGCTCTGAGGGGCTCGGCGTATGTCAACGGGAACCTGTCGCGCGAGGCTGTCGCGCCGGGGACTACTTCGGGACGAGGGTCACCAGGCGCTCCCCGGAATCGATCGTCACCGTGAAGTGCTCGAGGAAGTCACGCCCCAGGAGGCCGTCGGCTTTCTTGAGATCCGCGTCGTGGCCGATGATCCAGAGCGGGCCCACCTTGGCCTCGCCGACCTCGATCGACGGCACCTGCACCACGTTTCCCTGACCGACTCCGGTCACGCCCCTGATCTCGGCCCGTGGCGCGTCGGCGGTGGCGATGCCGAGCTTCCAGAGCGCGTGGGGAGTTACCATGGTGCGATCGGCGCCGGTATCCAGGATCAAGGTGAGGGATCCCGTGCCGCCGATGCTGGCGCTGACGAGGATGGGCTCGCCTGGCATATAGGGAATCCGCGTGATCGCCACGGACGGCGCGCTGGGCGCCGGACCGATCTCGTCGGCCTCGGCGGGAGAGACCGGTACAGGCGGGAACGGACCTAGCCGGGAGCGATGGGACTCGGGAATCCGCTCGGGGCTATTGGTGTAATAGACGGTGCCGCCTTGATCCTCCCAGCGGTAGACCTGGGCCAGGCCGAGCGCGGGGACGAGCAGGACGACCCCGAGACCCGCTGCGACGCCGGCTCGCATGAGCCCATGATGACCCAAATGGGGCCCTGACGTCCAGTCTTGAAACGGACCGGACCGGCGCGCCCGCCCCGTACCCGGCCGTCTTGCGTTGAGGGGCCGGAAGCGTCTTCTGTATAGTCACCAGCTGACGCTCGATGAGCCGGGCTGAGCAAAGAAGCTGCCCTCACCGCCCGAGCGCGGCGAGCATGTCCTCCACGCGGGTGAACTTGGCGCGCGGCCGTCCGGCGGCGCGCCCTCTCGCGACCTCCAGCTCATTGAGCTGGAGCCAGTCCTCGTAGGAGAAGCATTTCGGCTGGCGCCCCCGGATCATCCGTTCGGCGGCGGACGCGTCAGGCTCCTCAGGCTCCAGGATCCGACCGGCGGCCAGGTCCTCCATCATGCACTCCACGGTCTGGGCCGCGTCGGGCTTGTTGGTGCCGATGACCCCGGTCGGGCCGCGCTTGATCCAGCCGGCGGCGTACTCGCCGGCGACGGGCTGCTTGGTGTCGGGGTCGAGGATGCGCCCGTTCTCGTTGAGGATCACGCCCCAGCCCTCGTGGAACGGCACGCCGGGCAAGGAGACGCCGCGGTAGCCCACCGACCGGAAGACCAGACCGACGGGCAAGGTCTCGAACTGGCCGGTGGGCTTGGCCTGGAGCGTGCCGGCCGCGGTGGCGTCGAGCCTGTTTCGCACCAGGCGCATCGCCACAACCTCTCCCGCCTCGTTGCCGCAGAGCTCGACGGGTGAGACCAGGAACCTGATGATCAGCTTCTTCGACTTCCCGGCGGGCTTCCGGGTCGCGTATTCGCGCAGGATCTGCAGCTTCTTCATGGTGGCGCGGTCCTGGCTCCGCTCGACGGCGGCCCGGCTCGCCTCGTCCAGCTCCACCTCCTCCGGCTGCGCGATGACGTCGGCGTCGGCTAGCTCGCCTACCTCCTTGACCTCGGGGTTGGTGAACGCCGCCTGAGCCGGGCCGCGCCGCCCCAGGAGGTATACCTCCTTGATCCGGCTCCTCCGCAGGGCCTCGAGCGCGTAGTCGGCGATATCGGTGGTGGCCAGCTCCTGGGCCGACCGGCAGAGAATGCGCGCGACGTCGATGGCCACATTGCCGACACCCACCACGGCCGCCCGCTCCTGGGAGAGATCGAACTGGCAGTCGCGGTAGTCGGGGTGCCCGTTGTACCAAGCCACGAACTCCGTGGCGGGATGGCTGCCCTTGAGGTCCTCGCCGGGGATCCCCATGCGCCGGTCAGTCTGGGCGCCGGTGGAGTAGAGGATCTGGTGGTAATGCCGCCGCAGGTCGGCCAGCGTGATGTCCTTGCCGAAGTCGACGCCGCCGTAGAATCGGAACCGCGGGTGGGCCGCGACCTTGTCGAAGGCGGCGGTAACGGACTTGATCTTCTGATGGTCGGGCGCGACGCCGGCGCGGACGAGCCCGTAGGGCGTGGGCAGGCGGTCGATCATGTCGACCTCGACGACGACGCCGTCCTGTCTCAACAGGTGGTCGGCCGCGTAATAGCCGGCCGGTCCGGCGCCGACGATCGCGACTCGCAGAGGATGAGCCTCGGTTCCGGGCTTGGTCATGGGGGCCGCTGTGGTGTCTCGCGTTGACTGAGCCTAGCGCTCCTCGCTCAGGATCTGGGTCTGCAGGGTTTCGACCTCCCCCTGGTACTGATCGCGCTGTGCCTTGACGACGTCGCCGATGGAAACGATTCCGAGGAGCTGGCTGCTCTCCATCACCGGCAGGTGGCGGATGCGCCGTTCCGTCATGGTATGGCCCACCGAGGCCAGATCGTCGTGCGGCAGGCCGATGATGACGTCCCTCGTCATGATCGAGCCGACGGGCTCCGAGAACACCCGCTCGTTGCTGGCCGCCGCGCGCACGATGTCGCGCTCGGAAACGATCCCCACCGGCCTCGAGGTCCGGTCCACGACCACGAGGGCGCCGATGTTGTGCTGGGCCAGGAGCCCGACGGCCTGCCTGACCGGCTGCTCCGGCTGGATCGTGATCACCTTGCTTCCCTTGCTGGCCAGTAGGCTCGCGATGTTCATATGACTCCTCCTCAGGGCGACGAGAGATTGACCATAGACTTGCTCCCCCCGAAGGGCCCTATTGTATCCCAGCTCCGGGGACGCGGGCTGGGGGAGCCAGAGGCCGGGGGCCAGGGGGCTGACCGAATGACGGTACTGGGTCAACATGACGACGTAGGCGCGCGGCCAGATGACGGGTTCGTGCGGGTGGCGGTCTCGAGCGCGCCCGGCCGGCGACCGACCCTCAGCTTCTCGCTGCCCGTTCTCTCCGCCTCTCCCTCACGCCCGGTCGGCGAGAGGGCGGGGTGAGGGGCGCGGCTCACATCTCGAGCTGGGGGCGGTCCGGGTGCGGCCAGTCGACGTGGAAGAACTTGCCGCGGGGCGCGTCGACGCGCTCGAAGGTGTGGGCCCCGAAGTAGTCGCGCTGCGCCTGCAGGAGATTGGCGGGCAGCCGCGCCGAGCGGTAGCCGTCGAAATAGGCGAGTGCGCTGCTGAAGGCCGGCGCGGGGATGCCGTGACGCGCGGCCAGCGCGACGACCGACCGCCAGCTCTCCTGGCCGGTCTGTAGCGCCCTGCGGAAGTAGGCGTCGAGCATCAGGTTGACGAGCGCTCCGTCGCGCCGGTAGGCAAGGGATATCTTCTGGAGAAAGCGGGCGCGGATGATGCAGCCGCCCCGCCAGATCGACGCGATGGCGGCCAAGTCGAGCGTCCAGCCGTACTCTCTCTGCGCCTGGGCCATGAGCTGGAAGCCCTGGGCGTAGGCGCAGATCTTCGAGCAGTAGAGCGCGTGGCGGACCGCCTCGACGAGTGCGCTCCTGGCGCCCCGGTAGCGCCTCGTGGGTCCCTTGAGCTTCCGCGAGGCCGCGACGCGCTCGTCCTTGAGCGCGGAGAGGCAGCGTGCGAAGACGGCCTCGGCGATGGCATTGGCCGGGATCCCGAGGTCGAGCGCGTTGACTGATGTCCACTTGCCGGTGCCCTTCTGGCCGGCGGTGTCGAGGACGATGTCCAGCAAGAACTTCCGCGGATTGGCAGGGTCGCGCTGCTGGACAATGTCGGCCGTGATCTGGATCAGGTAGCTCTGGAGCTCGCCGCGGTTCCACTCGGCGAACACCCGGGACAGCTCATCGTGCCCCAATCCGCCCAGCGCCCGGAGCAGATGGTAGGCCTCGGAGATGAGCTGCATGTCGATGTACTCGATGCCGTTGTGGACCATCTTGACGTAGTGCCCGGCGCCGTTGGGCCCCATATAGGCGGTGCAGGGCTCGCCGCCGATTACGGGCTTGCCGGGCGCGTAGTCCTCGAGCGGCTCGCCCGTCTTCGGGTCCACCTTGGCGGCGATGGCTTGCCAGATGGGTTCGAGGTCCTTCCAGGAGTCTGGATGGCCTCCCGGCATGAGTGACGGGCCGAAGCGGGCGCCCACCTCGCCCCCGCTGACGCCCGAGCCGAAGAAGCGGCAGCGGTCGCCGTACTGCGTCTCGCGGCGGATGGTGTCGGTGAAGAGACTATTGCCGCAATCCACCAGCAGGTCGGTGGGCTCGACGCCGGCCTGGATGAGCTGGTCGACCATCGAGTCGACCGCCGGTCCGGCCTTCACCAGGATGACGATCTTCCTCGGCTTCTTGAGCGCGGTGACCAGGCGTTGGAGCGTCGCGCAGCCCACGAGGCCGCCCGGCGTGCCCGGGTTGTCGGCCGCGAACCGCTCCATGGTGGCGGTGGTGCGGTTGTACACGGCGACCCTGTAACCGTGATCGGCCATGTTCAGCGCGAGGTTCTGGCCCATGACGGCCAGTCCGATGAGTCCGACGTCGGCGATGGCCCCCTGGGTGGTCATCGCTCCGGTGCTCCCTTTTCCATCTTGCGCTCCCCGAAGCTCTTCGATCATGCGCTGCGGACGCTGCATCCCGGAGCCTCCAGTCCTGCGCACCGCCGAGCCCGACGAGACGACAGCTTAGCGGGGCGATCGGGAAGAATCAAGGACGCGCATCACATCAAAACTTCGGTTACCGAGGGAAGGGTCGTAAATCAAGAGTCACGGTTACCAATTCCCCTCAGGAGGGCACCGTGACGCGACCCAGCCTTCGGGAGTACGCCGGCGTGCAGCAGGAGCGGTACCCCTATTCCACACCAGACAGTGCCGAGTTTCGGCCGCCGCGCCGTGGCGAAGTCAACCACTCTCTGCTGGTGCGCATCGCAAACGTAGACTTGCACTACGAGCATGCTAAAAAATGTGGGCCTCTGGCTGCGCTTATGCTAGCTCACAATTTGTTCGCCGACAGCTTCTTTGAGGCCAGATGCAGCTTGGGCGGCAAGACCACGGGCCACTTCCTGTGAATCTTCAAACACATCCAGCGCATAGATGTCCTCCAAATTATGCGAAGCGATGGCCGATACGAGCCGCTCGGCCGAAGGCTTCGACAACCCGGAACGAACCGCCACCTCAACACCCCACCCGGGCTAACGCGCGGCATCAGCCGCGGCCGTAGGCCGACGGCTGCATGCCGTGGTTCGGCAGGGGTATTTGCTTGTCATCGGCGGCAGATGTAGATGGTGTTCTGTGGCCCGGGCGCGTCGACAGCTTCGACCGAGGTGAAGCCGGCCGCGGCGAGAAATTGCCGCGCTGTCTGCTCACCCCAGGCGGTGCCGAGTCCGGCTCCTCCCTCGGCCAAGGAGACCGTCATGCAGTGCAGGACGCTCACGCCGTACATCCACGGTCCGAAGGGGTTACCGACGTTCTCCTCGAGATTGCTAGAGGCCCTCGGCTCGACCACGAGGTACATCCCATCGGGAGCCAGCGCAGCCGCCGCGCTCTGCAGGACTGCCGCCGGGTCTCGCTGGTCGTGGATCGCATCGAAAGAGGTGATGAGGTCGAACTTGGGCTCGGCCCGGAGACGGGTCACATCGCTGACCTCGAAGCGCGCGTTCGGCAAGGTCATGGCCTGCGCTTCCGCGCGCGCTCGCTCGATCGCGTCCGCGGCGATGTCGTATCCGACGAAGTCGGAGCGCGGATATTCCTTCGCCATGAGGTTGATCGCGTGCCCCGTTCCACAGCCGAGGTCAGCGACGCGAATCCCGGCTGCCAGGCGCTCGGGGAGCCCCTTGGCTGCGGGCAGGAACCCCTTGGTGAGCAGGCCGTCGTAGAGCAGTCGCCACGAGGCATCCATGAAGTCCGTGAAATCTGGTCGGAACTCCGAGTACGGTACGCCCCCGCCGCTCCTGAAGCACGTGGTCACGGCCGCCAGTCGCTTGGCAAGCATCGCCAGCCCTTGACTGTTGGCCGCGAGGTTCCGGCTGGACGTGCCCGTGAGACAGACCGCGTGCTCGGGCGGCAAGACGAAGGTCCGTGAGCCTGGGTCGTACTCCATGATGCCGCCGGTCGCCATGGCGCCGAGCCACTCGCGGACATATCGCTCGTTGAGACCGGCTCGATCCTGTGACCGATGTCCACCATCATCGTGAGCATGCCGCTAGTGTAGTGGCCGAACAGCTTTCGGGCGAACTCCTGCACGCGCTTCCGATCAGGCGCCTGTTCCATCGCGGCCTCCTCGCTGAGGACTCTCCGAAGCTTGCACGACTTCCGCCGAACGAGTCTGTGATTATGCTGCGCCCGGCTCTGGACCAATGCCAGCGAAGCTTGCGTCTTTTGAGACGCCGGCGCCAGCATCAATTACCGGTTCGGTGGCTGATGTCTGGTTCTAGGCCTGAGCCAGGTACGCGACGTCTCCGATGATACTGATCGCGCAGACCCCGATCAGGCTCCGAAGCCGTTCCTCCGTGAAGTGCTCGGACACGAAGCCGCTGCTGGTGCGGATGTGTTCGTCTGTAATCTCGACCACTTCGTGGCCGAGGTTCGCGTACCACTGCCGGCGCGGTGCAACAGAGGTCGAAGCATAGACCGTGATCAGCCGGGTCCCGGTCTCGGGGGCCAGCCGTCTCATTTCGTCCAGGACCGCGAGCTTGTCGATCATTGTACCCCAGGTGTTCGTCAGACAGAGCGCCGCGTCGAACTGGGAGCGCAAGGGCACACGCGTGGCGTCACCAACTAGGAAATGCAACGGCCCATCAGGCTTAAGTCGATTGGCCTCGGCGATATATGTCCACTCGTAGTCGATCCCGACGCCCAAGGCGACGACATCGAGCAAGCCGATGAGGTGCCGGCCCATGCCGCAGCCGAAGTCAACGATCCGCCCTCTCCGTGGGACGAGTTCCCGCACAAGCACTTCTTCAGCACGCAGAAAAGCCCGGATCGCCTCCGGCTGCGTCGCCGGATCGAGAGCCTTGTTCAAGAGGCCAGCGGCATATACTTGATCGTTGGTCATCTCAACTCCGGCAAGGCAGCGACGCTGCCACGGATATACCCGAACTCTACGCACAGCCACTGAACGCTCACGGTGAACGGCCGCGGCGAGGGAATGCGAGCCAGCGGTCCGCTCGAACGTGAAGTTCGGGGGCCCCTGTCGTTGCTTGCGCGTCACTCGAGTCCGTCCAGGATCTGCAGGTCAAAAACCCAGCCTTCATGGGAGACCAGGATCGACTCAAGGTCTTCGATACCAAGCGGGATGCCGTCGACGACCAGCACGACGCCGCCGTGGCCGTCCGATGTGATCCGACCGCTCAGCCCATCGTGCAGCATTCGATAGGCGCCGGGCGAACCGGTAACATGACGCATTGCCAGAGCTCGGTGCATCTTCTGACGCAGACGGCCGAGGGCGCTGTAAGGGCTTGTCTCGCTGTATGCCGCGAACTCGTAGCCGGTGCCGCGACGCCCTTCCTCCTCGGCCCGCACCGTGAACCCGAGGCCACCCTCATGACACGTGATGACGAAAACTCGAGCCCGGCCCGCGTAGTCTTCGAACTCCTCGCGCATTGGGAAGTCGGCATCCCAGCCCTGATCATCGTTCTTCACAGTGGCTCCCTCGTTTGGCTCTTGACGGGCGCGTCGGCGGATCCGGGCTCGCAAGGCTTGCTTGTCCGCCGAACGAATAAGGTTCTATCCGTCGGGCGGCACGGACAGGAGTCGTCGAGCGCAATGTTCCCCGCGGATAGAACCGGTTGAAATAAACCCTGCCGCGGGTCGCCCTATGGGGATTCTATCGCGGGGGAGAGCGGGGGAGCCTGATGATGCCCATGATGATCCCGACAACAGGCAGGAAGACACAAATTGCGATGTCGCCGGACGTCAGCGTCGATAGCGCACGCTGGTCCTTCGGTCCGAGGTACGACTCCTTCATCGTTCGACTGACGAAGTCGTAGCCGCAGTCGCAGCGCTGCGCGGTCTCCGGATTGATCAGACCACATTTCGGGCAATCTCGAGCCATCGCTTGGACCAAGCTGCCTAACTGTAATTGGGCGGCCCCCCGAATGAAAGCGTGTTTTCAGCCCTTGGGCGTAATCTTGCCGGCGAATGACTGGGCCACGATCTTGCCGTCCCGCACGACGAACGTGTCCGTGCCCACCTCGTACACGTTGTCGGCAGTCGCTGCGGTCCACAGAATGTAAGCATAGTCGCCCTCGACGGACTGCTGCTTCATGCTGAACGCTGCGCCAGGTTTTCCAAACTCCGCAAACATCGCCTGGAACAACGGCCTAATCGCGTCGGCTCCCCTGAGCGGTCCGTCCGGCGTGAACAGTACGGCACCCGGCGCATAGTCAGAGAGGATGCCCTGGAGGTCGCCCTCACCAAAACACTTTAAGTGGTGGGCTAGAACGTCTTTCGTCGAAGCCATTTCTCAGTCCTCCTTTGTTGGTTCTGGTTGTTCGGTTCAGCAATCGGCGTTCGCTGAGTCGTATCCTTCGTGGCCATCGCCGCTGAGCCAGCCAAGGCTGACTGCTACAGTCCGAGTTCCCCTCCAGGTGAGGGTTCAGGATGTCCTTGGTCCGCCCAAGGCTGGCGCTCACTGGCGGGGATGGAGCGCAGCGAATCCCCGTCCAGTGGAGCGCCTTGTTCGGCATAGCTACTCGGCCGCATCTTCCTCGTATTCCTCAAGCACCGAATCCGGGAGATACGAGAGGTGGGAGTGAGTGGCCAGCTCTCGGACGCTGTCGTACGAGAGGAGGGAACAGCTCTCGGAAAGCGGCCCTCGATCCAGCAAAGAGAAGACCGGGCGTCGAAGCTCCTGAAGGACCTTTTCGCGGCGGGCAGCCGGCGCAACGATGTGCAGCGGATGTCCATGTTTGGCTGCAAGGCCAAAAGGTCTGCCATGCGTAGAATGCCAGAGTAAACGAACGTAGTTTGCTCTACCTCGAACGCGCGCTTGATTGCCCTGCCCTTCAACCAGAGCACGTCCAGAGCACGTCCAGAGCACGTCGATCTGCTCTATCGTACGAAGCGTGACATCATCATAGTTGAGGGGAAGGCGATCGAGCAGTGGCGCGTGATCTCCTTTCCATTCCCCAAGAACAGCTTCACGGTTGTTTCGCGGGATCCAGATCTGCATCCCCATGCGCGCTCCAACCTCCGCGAGCAGGGCTTGCACACGCGTCGACTCGCGAACTTCTGGGGCTGCCGGGGGGACCTCAACCTCTGATTCGAGTTCCGTCGGAATCGTAACGGTGATGTCCTTCGTCGCACCGCGAACCCGAGAGACCACCAACCGACGAAACTCGTTCCTCTCTGACCGGCCACTCGCGTTGACCTGTTGCTTGGGCGGCCAGGAGTTGCTCCAGGAACTGCCCGTCTTCTGTCGAGATCTGGACGAGGCTACCGCGTAGCTTTCCCGTCCAATTCGCCGTGTTCTTGCTTTGGTCACGTGTGAAGGATAGTGTTTTCCACACCTCGTCCTCGTGGATCGGCACGCACTTCTCAATGGGGAGCCAGTGAATAGGCTTGACGCGGAACCTGATGGTAAATGGATCATCGTCCGGGTAGAAGATCGGCGTGGAATCTTCGAAGGGGCCAGACTCGACCTCCAGAATACCTATCCACCGTGACAGCTCGGTCAGGTAGCAAACGAGACGGTCGCCGGGTTTGATTCGCTGCGCGACGCCGCGCTGTCGCGCCCGAAAACCAGAGATGGTCCGGTCAGATTTCGAGAACGCCTCGTACGTCGCTGCGAGAACAGATCCAGGTAATAGGTCATGGACTCCTCAGTTATCGGAGGCTTCCGCTTGCCGCCGAACGCACGGTTCAGCCGCCGCAGCGAGCGAAGCGAGCGCGGTCGGCTGAAACCGGAAGTTCGACGCCCGGAAACACCTCCCGCTACAGCAATACGATGAAGTCATCGCGTTCGATGTCGCAGTCACGGAGGATTGCCGCCAGGAGATGGTCTCACCTGAGTGGACAGGCACAACGCTTCCGCGGCCATCGGCGTGACGAAGGAAGTGGTGACTGCCCTTGATCCTGGCGACCTCGAATCCGGCCTTCCTCAAGGCGGCGACCACCTCTCTCCCCGTGATTCGCGGAAGGCGAGTCACGCTACGGTGATCTTCTGGACACCGATGAAATCGAGTGGCTCGACGCTTTCGCCTTGGACCTCAAGGCAGAGCTCGACTGCCTCGCGTACCCTGGCCATCAACTCGTCGAGGGACGTTGCCTGCGTGTGACAACCGCGCAGGGCGGGAACGGAAGCGACGTAGTAGCCCTCGGCGTCCCGCTCGATAATCACGCTGAACTCCCGTGCCATTGGTCTCCTTCTGGAGGCGATTCTACGCCGAGCCCCTCCGCCGCGCTGGGTGCGGCGAACGCCGCAATGATCGGCGCGCCGCGAAGCGCGTCCGCTCGACTGCGAAGTTATGCGGATTGAAGCCGAGCCGCGCGATGGAGGAGAGACGTCCTGATCCGGCGCGGCAAGTCAACGGCAGCAAACCACTCTGCCGGGTAGAGGTAATCCTCGCCGCTCTCGTCGACGATCCGCAGGTCACCTTCCTGTGCAGCGTCTTCATCGGGAAGGACCCGGTAGATCTTGTGCAACTCCAACGAAGCTGGGTACGAGGAGTTCTCCAAACACACCGCGAACCTGGGACCCGAACCCCGCCGCGGCTTTCGCGTCCTAGTCGACATAGCGCTTGCGCTTGATCTCCTTCCTGCCGATCCCGTGCGCTTCATACCAGTGCAGCTCCGCTTTGCGTATGGTGCCGCTCCGCAGCCGAACCAGGGCAACGCCCTTCAGCTTCCGCCACCGCCCGCTCCCGTGGACTCTGCGGAGGCGCTGAAGATCCCGGATGCGCGTCCCCACCGCGATCGTCTGGATCTGCGTGATTTCCCCAACGATCTCGAAGGGCATCGGCCACCATTATCGCTCCGCGTCGAAACCTGCGCTACCGCGGACCGATGCCGCATAACGACCGCGGTGAGCGGCGGCGGCGAGCGAATGCGAGCCAGCCGTCCGCTCGAGCGCGCTGTTATGCCACCTGGCGGATGTCGGTCGCGCCATAGAGGGTCTCTGGTGCTATATCCGCGCCATTGGGCCAGCAGACGGTGGAGTCGGCAACAAAGAATTCACGAAAGTAGTCGACCTCGCGGAGTGGCTCAAAGATGGGCCCTTGCAGCCAAGGTTGGAAGTCTACGGTCTTCGAGGTCCCATCGTTGAACGTGAGGTGGATACGATAGCCGCCACGGTACTC
>WNGB01013855.1_pt1 | contig 18040 bp, 12 predicted proteins | sample 5400681 | NCBI WGS metagenome assembly WNGB01 (sample SAMN13153367, study PRJNA577476) | soil metagenome | isolation source: 115 cm soil or saprolite under grassland replicate 2 | place: USA:California | collected 2016-06-15 | reverse complement strand
GTCCTCCTTCCGCTCGAAGGTCAGCTCACCTGGCCCATGGAGTTCGAGAAGACCGTCAGCATGCTGATCGCGACGAAGAAGGCGGTTGTCACCTACTGTGCCTGACGCGACGAGGCGACGAGCGCCCGTGCGGCGCTCATGTTGAAGGAACGCGGCGTCAGGAGCGTGCGCGCGCTCACCGGCGGCTGGAACGAGTGGGTGAACGACGGCAACAAAGTGGTGAAGGGCGATTCGCCGATGCGGTAGGGGATCGCGTATGGGTTCGGCCGAACCCTTCGACCATGTTGCGCGGCGCTGACGCAGAGGACCGGCGGATCTGTCGGCAGAAATCGAGGTCCTTACTCGCGGGCCCTTTGTCAGTAAACGCGTACACGCCCCGTTCCAGTTCGCGAGCCAGTTGCCAGCACACGAGATCCTGATAGCGTCTGATCGCCATGCAGAACAACTGAGCAGAATCCGTACCCGAACCCGAACCCGAACCCCGAACCCGGAACCCCGAACTCCGAACCCGATATACTCGCTCCAATGACGTTCGCGCCCGAGTACGTGACGTACGTTCTCAACGAGAACTTCGAAGACGCGAAGGAGCTCTTCCTCGCGCCGCTCATGGCGATTCAGTACGCGCACCTCGTGATGCTGACGGCGCAGCACATCGTGTCGCCCGAGGACGCGCATCGGATTCGCGAGGCGCTCGATGCGGTGTCGCAGGAAGAGGTGCGCCAGGCGCAGTACGACGGCACGTGCGAGGATCTGTTCTTCTACGTCGAGCGGCTGCTCGTCCAGGCGTGCGGAGAGGCAATCGCCGGCCGCCTGCACACGGCGCGTTCCCGCAACGACATCGACATGACGATGTACCGGATGCGGCAGCGTGAATTCGTTCTGGGATTGCTGACCGCAACCTGCGAGCTGCGCCGCTCGCTGCTGGACGTTGCCGACCGTCATCGCGAAACAGTGTTCGCGGTGCACACACACACACAGCGCGCGCAGCCGACGACGGTGGCCCATTACCTGCTCGCCGTGATCGAGCAACTGGAGCGCGACGCAGTCAGACTCAAAGGCGCGTACGAGCGGACGAATCGCAGTCCGCTCGGCGCGTGCGCGATCACCGGCACCGGGTTTCCGATCGACCGTCAGTTGACGTCGGAGCTGCTCGGCTTCTGCGGACCGACGGGCAATACATACGGCAGCATCGCGACGGTGGACTATCTGCTCGAGAGCACGTCGGCGGCATCGGTGCTGCTCACAGGAGTCGGCAGATTCGTGCAGGACCTGCTGCTCTGGTGCACTGCCGAGTTCGACTACATGCGTCTCGGGGACGGCTACGTGCAGTGCAGCAGCATCATGCCGCAGAAGCGCAATCCCGTTGCGCTCGAGCACGCGCGAGCGATCGGCAGCAAGGCGCTCGGGCAGGCGCTGGCGATTGTCACCACGGTTCACAACACGCCGTTCGGCGACATCGTCGACACGGAAGACGATCTCCAGCCGCTCGTTTTCACGATGTTCCGCGACGCGGCCCGGGCGGTGAAGCTGGTGGGAGCGGCGATGACCTCCGCCGAGTTCGAGCCCGCCAAGCTGGAAGCGCGCGCGGCCGATGGCTGGACGACGCTGACGGAGCTGGCAGATACGCTCGTGCGCGACCACGGCTTATCGTTCACGAGCGCGCACGCGATCGCGGGAGGGCTGATGATGGCCCGTCAGCGCGACCGGGCGAAGTCGCTTGCGGCGCTTCTCGCCGACACGTCAGCGAACGTCCTCGGCGCGCCGCTGACGTATTCCGACGACGCGCTCGCGCGCATCCTGAGCCCGAGGCATTTCGTCAACGTCCGGCGCACGTTTGGCGGACCGGCGCCAGAGGAAACGCTGCGCGCCTCGAACGCCTCGCGCCGGCTTCTCGATGCCGACCTCGAATGGTGGTCGAATGCGACCGACGCGCTCGCGGCAGCCGAACGCGCGCTTGCCGAAAGAAGTGCGGCTCTGTGAAGCCGACACCCGAGGTCGGACCGCCCTCCGAGAGCGACACCCAAATGACCGCGACTTACGTGCGCGTCATCGTCCTCGAAGCCGTCATTCTCGTCGTCTTGTGGTTCTTCGGCCGCGCGTTTTCGTGATCAAACACCAGCCTCGGCGACAACCGCAATGGACACGAAGGACACGAAGGAAGTGATGAGGTTTGGATAGGAATGCGCTCCCTCGATTGGCTGGTCGTCGCCGCCTATATCGTGTGGATCGTCATCGACGGTCTGCGGCGGTCCAAGGGCACCGACCAGGTCGACGGCTATTTCCTCGCGAACCGCTCGCTGCCATGGTGGGCCGTCGGGCTGTCGGTGATGGCGACGCAGATGAGCGCCGTGACGATTGTCGGCACGACGGGCCAGGCCTACCTCACGGGTCTGCGCTTCATTCAGCTCTACATCGGCCTGCCGCTCGCGATGATCATCCTGTCGCTGACGGTCGTGCCGTTTTTCACTCGCGCGCGCGTGTACACCGCGTACGAATACCTCGAGCGGCGCTTCGACGCGCGGACGCGTTCGCTCGCCAGCTTCCTTTTTCTGATGGGCCGTGCGGCATCGCTCGGCGTCACGCTCGCGGCGCCGGCGGTCGTCATGTCGACCATTCTCGGGTGGACGCTGCCGCTGACCGTGCTCGCCATCTGCGTGCCGATGATCATCTATACGACCATCGGCGGCGTGCAGGCGGTCGCCTGGACCGACGTCAAGCAGATGTTCATTGTCGTCGGCGGCATGTCGGCGGCCGTCGCCATCCTGCTGTACGGCATCCTGCAGAACGTCGGGTTCGGGCAGGCGCTCCATCTCGCGGGAGCGACCGGCCGGCTGAAGGCGCTCGACTTCACCTTCGACCTGCGCGAAACCTACACGTTCTGGTCCGGCATGATCGGCGGCCTGTTCCTGATGCTGTCGTACTTCGGCTGCGATCAGAGCCAGGTGCAGCGGTACCTGACGGCGAAGTCCATCGACGAAGCGCGGCAGTCATTGTTGATGAGCGCGTTCGTCAAGATCCCGCTGCAGCTCCTGATCCTGACGACGGGTGTGCTCGTGTTCGTGTTCTACCTGTTTCAGACGCCGCCGATGCTGTTCAACCGGGTGTACGACGCGCAGGTGACGGCGAGCCCCCGGGCGCAGGAGTACGCGACGCTCGAGCAGGCGTTCGACGGCGAGATCGCCACTCGCCGCGCTGCAGCCGCACGAAGCGATCGGGAGGCATTTCTGGCGAGCGACAGACGCGTCCGCGAGATCCGTTCGAAGGCGACGCAGGTGGTGCGGCAGGCGAGCGGCGACGAGCGCTATAGCGACGTGAACTATGTCTTCCCGACGTTCATCACGACGCGGATGCCGATCGGCCTCGTGGGCCTGATGGTCGCGGCGATCTTTGCCGCGGCGATGTCGGCGAGCGGTGGAGAGCTGAACGCGTTGGCAACGGCGACGATCATCGATTTCTACCGCCGGCACTTCGTCACCACCGCCACCGACGCTCACTACCTGCGCGTCTCGAAGCTCGCCACGATTTTCTGGGGCCTCGTCGCATGCGTGGTCGCGATGTACGCGGCCAACCAGGGGTCGCTCATCGAGGTGGTGAATCGGTACGGATCGCTGTACTACGGGTCGTTGCTCGGCGTCTTCATCCTGGCCATTCTCACCAGGCGCGCCACCGCCACCGGCGCCTTCTGGGGCCTGATTGCGGGGATGGTGGTGGTGCTGACGGTTGCATTGACGATGCCGTGGATCGCATTCTTGTGGCACAACCTGATTGGAGCCGTGGTCGTCGTGGTGGTCGGGATGGTGATCAGTGCCTTTGTCTAGATTTGGTGCTTTCGTGGCTGTCCTGGGTGGGTCGCTGGTCGCCTTCGCATGCAGCAGCGGCGGTGGCAGCTCAACGCCTCCGTCCACATCGCCTCCTCCAGCGGCGACCACGGGCGCCTGCGCGGTGCCGATCGAAGCCAGCGCGGTGACGCCGCGAGCCACGGCGTCGCCGAAACCGGCCTCGACGCACGACCGGAAGACACGCCGCGGACGAGTCTACGAGGAGCTCTGGAAACATCAGGCGGCGACGCAGTCACGCGTTCGAACGTCGACGATCACGCCGGCCTCCACGGCCGAGGACGTCGGGCAGATTGCCGTCGTGCGCGACGAAGGCGACATCGTCCTGCCGTCGAATATCTACGATTTGCGCTCGACGGCCGTGACGTTCGCGAGAACGGGCGTCGGCGGATTCGACCTGCGGCGATCCGACCGGATGTTCCAGAGCGCGGTCGGCGACAAGATCCCGCTGGACGATGACGACAGCGCGCAATTCACGCTGCCGTTCACCTTGTCGTTCTATTCCGGCCGCTACACCGAGTTCTTCGTCAACTCGGACGGCAATGTCACCTTCGTCAGCGACGATCATGCCAGCACGGATCGCAACGTCGCCCGGTTCCTGACGGGTCCGCCCCGCATCGCGCTGTTGTTCGACGACCTCGATCCCTCGAGCGGCGGCGGCGTCTATCGGCGTGTCGACAGCGATGCGGTCACGATTACCTGGTGCGACGTCCCGGAGTTCGGTTCCCCGGCCAACCGCGTCAACGTGCAGCTTCGTATCGGTTCCGACGGGAATCTGGATTTTGTGTACGGCGCGACGGTCGGCGCGACGGGCGGCGTGGTGGGCGTCTCGCCGGGCGCGACCGGCATCTTTACCCCCGTGGACGTGAGCGCGGCGGCATCGGCCCCGATTTCCGGAGGCAGCGGCGCCGTCGGAGAGCGGTTCGCGCTTCAGCAGGAGCTGGATTTCGTCGCGCTGGCGCGCAAGTTCTACGCGTCCCACGGCGACGATTTCGATCAGATGGTCGTATTCACCAACGCGCGAACCACCGGACGCGGTACCTTCGCGTTCGAGTTCACGGTCGCCAACGAAGTGTCGGGCATCGGCGTCGACATCTACGATTCGAGCCGCGACTTCGGCAGCCGCGGCCGCCTGAGAAGCGTCGTCAACATGGATTTTCTGGCGAGGTATCCCGACGATCCCAAACAGCGATTCCTCGGCGAAAACAACACGGTCAGCGTGCTGGGGCAGGAGTGCGGTCACCGCTGGCTCGCCTACATGGAGTTCCGCGACGGCGTGACGAACTCGGGCGACCTGCTCGGCCGCGACGAAGCACACTGGAGCTTCTTCTTCGATTCCGACGCGTCGAACATGGAAGGCAACGACATCCAGGACCTCGGGAACGGACAATTCCGGACGGTTGGCGCGGTCTCGCAGTATTCGGCGCTGGACCAGTACGCGATGGGACTCCGAGGCCCGTCGGAGGTTCCGCCGATGTTCGTGGTCAGGAACGTCACCTCTGGCGGCGGCGCGGAAGAGCCGCCGAAAATCGGCGTCGATATACGCGGTACGCGCAAAGACGTCCGCATCGAGGACATCGTCGCGGCCATGGGCACGCGGCGTCCCGAGGCCTCGACGGCCCAGAAATCGTTCCGGCAGGCGTTTCTGTATCTGGTGACACAAACGCGCGAAACGAGCGACGAGCTGAACAAGCTGGAACGCATTCGGGCCGCGTGGGAAACCTACTTCAGCGACTCGACGGGCGGCCGCGGCACGATGAATTCGCGGCTGCGCTAGTTCGCGCCTTCGCGGCCGCGCGACATGTTCGTGAAATGGGCGTCAACTCTTGCGAGCCGCCGCCCGCGCGCGTACCGGTACCGCCACACCGTCGCGCCCGCCACGAGCAGTGCGCATCCCTCCACGTACGCTTTTTCCGCATCCATCCAATCGACCGGCCGATTCTGCAGCAGCGGATCCGACAGGATTCCGTGTAGGTAGACCACACCCGCCGCCGCATACAGAATGCCGACGGCGGCGAGACCGACGACGGACGACATATCGATCGCGCTCGCCACGCCGAGAGTCTACCTCGGTGCCGTAGGTAAGAAATCTAGATGCAACCACGAAGACACGAAGACACGAAAAGGATCGTCGGTTGCGTTTATTACCGCGCAGCGTCCGTCGACACCTTTGGGGACGCGTTCTTGACGTATTTGTCGAACCAGTTCAACCGTTCCGCGAGCACGTGCAGCAGCGTCTCGCGCGCGGCGTAGCCGTGCGCCTCGTTCGGCAGCAGCACGAAGCGCACGGTTGCCCCGTGCCCTTTCAGCGCCGCGAACAGGCGCTCGGAGTTGATCGGGAACGTGCCCGTGTTGTCGTCCACTTCGCCGTGCATCAACAGGATCGGATCCTTGATCTTGTCCGCGTACCAGAACGGCGACATCTTCGTGTAGACATCGGGCGCTTCCCAGAACGAGCGCCGTTCCGACTGGAATCCCCACGGCGTCAGCGACCGGTTGTACGCGCCGCTCTCGGCGAAGCCGGCCCGGAACAGCCGCGAGTGTGCGAGCAGGTTCGCGGTCATGAAGCCGCCATAGCTGTGGCCGCCGACGCCGATCCGGTCGCGATCGGCCACGCCCATGTCCACCACTTTGTCGACGGCGGCCTGCGCGCTCGCGATCAACTGCTCGACGTACGTGTCGTTGGCCGTTTCACCCGGGCCGATGATCGGCATGGTCGGATTGTCGAAAATCGCGTATCCGGACAGCAGCAGGAACATGTGCGATGCGCCGCGGATCGTCGTGAACGAGTTCGGCGATCCCGAGACCTGGCTGGCGGAGTCGGCATCGCCGAACTCGCGCGGATACGCCCACATGATCACCGGCACCTTCGTGCCCTGTTTGTATCCGGGCGGCAGGTAGAGCGTGCCGGAGAGCGTCACGCCGTCCTTGCGCTTGTAGGTGACGTACTGCCGGAGGATGTCGCGCACCTGCGGCTGCGGATCCTTGAACTGCGTCACCGCTTTCTTCGCATCCGAGCCCGCGTCGCGGACGAAGTAGTTCGGCGCTTCCTTCTGCGTCTCGTACCGGGTGATGAACTTCGTCATCTGATCGTTCAGCGGCGCCACGAACGATTCGAGCGATTCGGAAGAGGATCGAAAGATGCGCTCCGTCTTCAGCGTCTTGATGTTCAGCCTGTCCAGGAACGGACGATCGCCTTCCGCCGATGCGCCTTCGCCGGCGACGAAGATGTAGTCGCCGCTCTGGATGATGGCGCCGCCGCCGAAGCCGCCGCGGCCGCCGCCGCCCCCGCGGCCACCCGCGCCGGTGTCGCGGCGAGCGATCGGCGACCCCGGGTTCTCGTACGCCGCGTCCTGCTTGCGATCCCACACCTTCCGCGCCCCGAGAATGGCGCCGCAAGCGACACGACCTTGTCGCGGAACGGGACCTTGTTTTTCAGATCGCCGCCGTCGAGCGCTTCCACCCAGAGGATGGTGGACGGCTGGTCCGCGCGCCACGTGTAACCGCGCGGCCCGGGCTCGACCCCGGTGAGCGTCGTGCCTTCGCGCGACGGCAGCGATGCGATCGACTTCGCCAGCTCGCCCGCACGGCTCCAGATCTCTATGTCCTGCGCAAAGCCGTTCATCGGAACGATGTGCGAGAACGGTTTCCTTACCTTGTTGACGAGGACGTACTGACCGCTGGGAGACGGCGTCACGCTGCTGAGGACGGCGGGGCGCCCGATCGTCGTCTTCGCGCCGGTGCCGGTGTTGATCGCGGCGAGCTGGCTCGTGAAGTAGTACTCGAACAACGCATCGTCGTGCGCGTTCTTCAGAAGGTCCTCGTAGGTGGGCGCGGGCGCGGGCTTGCCGTAGTTCTCGTGGACGGTGGGGCCGGATGGCACGGTCGGTTCCGCCGGCGCCTGGCCGCGGTTCGCGGGCACGAGCTCGCAGACCATCGTCACGTTGTCCTTGAGCCAGTCGCACGGATCGCCGGCGGTGGCGTTGATTCGATCCGCGCCGGTCACGACTGCCTTGGCGCTGCCGGTTGCCGTGTCGGCGATCCACAGCTCGATCGCGTCGATCTTCGTGTTGAGGAACGCGAGCTTCGAGCCGTCGGACGAGAATTTCACGTTGGAAATCCGGGCCTGGGGCGGTATCGTCACCGGCGTCTCGGTGCCGTCGGCGATTTTTTTCATCGTGATCGAGTAGATGCCCGTGCCGGGCAGACCGGACGCGCGATGCGGACCGTTGGTCTTCGGATTCACGCGCGATCCGGCGAGGCGCAGCATCGGCTGCGCGAGCTCGGCAATCGTCGGATAGGGTCGCTGCTTCACCAGCGCCACCGACTGGTGGTTGGGATTCAACAGCGTTTGCGGCAGCGGCTCGGCGTCGAACGCCGCGACGATGTTGGCGGGCGGCAGCACGTACTTCGGCGGATCCGACGCGCCGGGCACCTGAGCGATGAGGACTGGCGCTGCTAAGAATGCAGCGATGACGACGAGTCGGGCGGGCCGGATGGCGTACATGAGCCGCTCCTTGTTCGGGTTCAAGGTGCGGATTGTACACGGGCAGGAGGGGCATTCCCGCCTATCCTGCCCGACTATTTCTTCGGAGGCGCGGGCGCCGCCGTCGACTCCTGGTGAAACACCGCGTGCCAGGTGCCGCCGTGGTTCGCCCAGATCGTGGTCGCGTAGGTTTTCGGCGGGAACGCCATCCCCATGAACGAACCCTTTTGCTCAACCGTGTAGGCGACGATGGCGGTGTTGGCGTCGATGTCGATCACCTTCATGTCCGACGCTTTCAGCATGTCGACCTTTACGTCGGCGTTCGGATCGCCGAGCGCCTTGATGAAGTCGTCGACCGGCATGAAACCGTTCTCGTCGGCCGACCACGACCCGGCCTTCACCAGGCTGCTGAACGCCTTCGCATTCTTCGTCCTGACGGCGTCGAGCAGCTTGTTCTCGTTGGCCATCAGCTTGTCGGCCACCATGCTTTTCGCGGCCATCGGTTTGGCCGGCATCTTCTTGTCGGCGGTTTGTGCGGCCGCCGCGCCAGCCGTTACGAGCGCGGCGACAGCCACCGCCACAAATCCGTGAATCCTCATGAACACGTCCTCCCTCCGCTATTTACGGACCACGTCGGGTTCCGGATTTGACCCGTCGGCGCCGGCCACCTCGATGTCGAGCGACAACGCGCCAATCAACTGAGCCAATTCGGCTTGAGCGCGTCCCAGCTTCTCCTGCAGGTCGCTCTTTTGCAGATTCAGCTGCTCGATCCGATCCTCCTGCTGGTTCAATTGCCTGACGTAGCGCTTCACGAGCAGCTGCTCGTCCGTGCTGCCCTTGAGCGCGCGCATGTTCTCGCGGAGCCGCGTCTGGGCCTCGTTGATCGATGTGGCTTCGGCATCGCGCACGCCGAGCTGATCGACAAGTGTCGCAACTTCCAGCCTCTTCGTCTGAATCGGTCCCAGCGCTCGCGTGAGCGTGGCGTTCTCGCGGGTCTGACGTACGAACACGGCAATCTGCTGATCGCTGAGCTGCGCGATCGTGTATCGTGCCTCGGTCGGCTGCCGTTCTTCGACCGTCAGCGTCGCCACGGTCTTTGGCGCCACGGGCACCGCGAAACGGTACGCACCGAGCGAGGTCTCGAGGGGCTCGGCACCCTTCACGAGCATCCACCCCGTTCGGATGGGATGCTCGATCACGACCGTGCGCGCCACGGCGTCGCTGTTGCGGATCGTGTACACCTTGCGGGCGCGCTGTTCGCTCTCCTGAACGGCGGTGCCACGTTCGATGCGCACGTGGTTGATCACCTGCTGGTCGTCGCCGTGTCGCGATTCGACCTGCACGCCGAGATCGACGGCGTACGAGAGCAGCCGCTTTTCGCCCGGCTTGAGCGGCTCGATGAGCCCCTCGCCCGCGAAGGCCGCGTCGTCGAGCACCGTGAACGAGCCCGCATCGAGCGTCAGGCTGCTCGAGTTCGTCAGCCAGAGACCTCGCAACGGCCGCGCGCCGCCGATCCGCTCGTTCCAGAGCGAGACGCGCTCGACATCGACGTCCGCTTTCAGAATCGGCACGAGCGCGGACTGGTTGCGCCGAATCGTGACCGGCGTGCCGACGTGGTACTCGAAGAGATCGCCGAGGTTCTGGCCCTGCGCGGCCGCCTGCATGTCGGCCAGGCGCGCCGCGAGCTCCATTCGGTCGACGCCGATCGGGGCAGCGGGCGGGAGCGGCGCATTCGCGTTGCCTGCTACGATTCCGAACACGCCGCCTCCAGCGCCTCCGGCCTTCCCAATCTCGTTCAGCCGCTGCGACTGGCCCGTGACAGTAACCGTTTCGTCCGCCGCCGACAGCCGCAGGATCGCATCCGGCGCAACAAGTCCCGCCGAAGAGAAATCGATTCGATCGAATGACGTCGACTGAAAACCGGCTAACGTGAACTCGATCCGATACGTTCCCGCAGACAAGCCCGAGCGCAGATAACGGCCGGCCGCGTCGGTCACCGCCGTGAATCGCCGTCCGCTTCGATCGATTGCGGTCACAGTGACACCAGGAAGAGCCGCGCGTTGCGCGTCGATCACGCGTCCTGTCAGCGTGTTCGGAACCGTTGTCAATGTTTCCTGATGGGTCTGCGGGCCCGGCATGCTCACGCGCGAGATGCCGATTGTCGGCCGCTGCACGTACTGCGGCTGCGACAACGGTTGGATGAACGACTGCGGGGCGCCGGCGACGAGCGAGAGCTCGACACCATTCCAGTCGTCGCCAATCGTGTTGTCGACGACGGCCCACCCCTGCAGGATCGGCCTCGCGCCGTCCGACGGCAGCACGATGCGGTAGGTCGTTTTCCAGACGGGTGTTTCGCTGATGTAGCTGACGAGGACATCGCGAGCGCCGACGCCGGAGGTTGCAATCGTCATCCGCCGGCGTTCCTGAGCGCGACTCGACGCCAGGAGCCCGAGGTACGCGCTCACCCGATCCGCCGAGTCGCGCTCGACCAGCCTCACGCTCACCGACGGCGTCAAGCCGACCGACCGGATGTCGCCCGCGTCGGTGACGACCGTTATCTCGTCGCTCGGCAGGCCGCCTTTCGCGGGAGTCCGGCGTTCAACGCCGAGGAGCCGTCCGACAATCGTACGATCGCCCGCGCGCACCTCGACGCGAGCGCCGTGCAATATGCCGAGTAGCTCCAGCCGCGACGCCGGTGCGCCGACGGGAAAACCAAGCGCTTCGAGCTGCTGCGCCAGCGGCGCGTCCGAATTGAACGACACGTTTCCGATGCGCCCGTTTCCAAGGTCCAGCACCGTGAGCGACTTCAACACGTCGTTCAGTTGGGCCGTGTTGAACTCGATGGCCACCGATTCGGATCCGCGAACACGGCCGACGTGCTCGAAGTACCCGATGCCGTTTTTGTAAAGAACCACACGGCGCACGGGAAGCCTCGTCGGCGGCTGACTGGCAACCACGCGGCGCGGCGGAACGGGAGCCTGCGCATTCAGCGACTGCAGCGTCGCCACCGCGCACACGCACACGACGAGAACCTTTCCACGCATCGGACACCTCCCGATGAAAACGGCGGTTCAGGCGGCGCTGGCAGCGCCTTCGAATGAATAGACTCCGAGATCGCCGATTCGGACGCGTCGTGGCTTGGAGCAAGGAAGGTGCCTGGCGCCGCGCGGCGAAACTGATGCCGAACGGTTCGATCGGGCCGCCGAATGGGCTGCGCCCAACGGACGCGTTCAATCAGATGGATGTCGCTACGCGCGACGAGATCGCGAGGAGTCCAGCCTGTGCAGGTTTTCTCGAACGAAAACCGCGCATAGATCGCCGCGGTACGCAGAGATTGCAGTGCCGTCGCAGCCAGCCTGTGGCAGAATCTGCGCGGCTCCCTCACATCTGCATGGCGCTTACAAACGGAACCCGGCTCGGCCCATACGAAATCGTCGGCGCCATCGGCGCCGGCGGCATGGGGGAGGTGTATCGCGCCCGCGACACGCGGCTGGATCGCACGGTGGCCATCAAGGTGCTGCCAGCCGCATTTGCGGCCGATCCGCAGTTGCGCGAGCGCTTCGACCGCGAGGCGCGCAGCATCTCCGCGCTCGATCATCCCAACATCTGCGCCGTTTACGACGTCGGCCACGAACACGGCATCGACTTCATCGTCATGGCGTTTGTCGAAGGCGAGACGCTCGGGGCGCGGCTGGAACGTGGCCCGCTGAAGCTCCCCGACGTGCTGCGCCACGCGATGGAAATCGCATCGGCGCTCGACAAGGCGCATCGCGCGGGCATCGTGCATCGCGACGTGAAGCCGGGCAACGTCATGCTGACGCCGTCTGGTGCGAAGCTGCTCGACTTCGGTCTCGCGAAAATCACTCAGCCGACCGCGATCGGCGGCCTGACCGGACTGCCGACCACGCCGCCCGAGCTGACCGCCGCGGGCACGATTCTCGGCACGTTCCAGTACATGGCGCCGGAGCAGCTCGAAGGGACCGAGGCCGACGCGCGCACCGATATCTTCGCGTTCGGCGGCGTGCTCTATGAGATGGCGACGGGCCGCAAGGCGTTCGACGGCAAGAGCCGGGCGAGCCTGATCAGCGCGATTCTTCGCGACGATCCACCGCCGATCGTCTCGACTCTGCCGGGAAGCCGGGTGGCATCCTCAACCGGCGGTTCGGGTGCCCGGACGACGGCCGCCGGCGCGGTTGACGCATTGGCGTCCGGCCTCGATCGCGTCGTCCGCCGCTGCCTCGCGAAGCGTCCCGAGGACCGATGGCAGACGGTCAGCGACCTGCTCGAAGCGCTGCGCTGGGTACGCGATGGAGGCGGCGGAGGCGAAGTCGTCGCGGTAGCGCAGAGCAGTCGATCGCGAATTCGCGAGCCGATCGCCTGGGCGATTGCGCTTGTCGTCGCCGCCGTCGCCGCGTGGCTCTGGTTCAGGCCGCAGCCGGCGCCAGCAGTGGTCCGTTTGTCGGTTGCGCCACCGCGAGAGGACGTGCTCAATGCGTTCGGCGTAGCGTTTGCGCCTGACGGATCGGGGATCGTGTTCCCCGCGGTGCACGCGGGAACGGCGCGATTGTATCGACGCCGACTCGACCAGCTCGAGGCGGTTCCGATTCGCGGAACCGACGGCGCCGAGTTTCCGTTCTTCTCGCCCGACGGCAAGTGGGTCGCTTTCTTCGCGTCGAACACGATCAGGAAAGTGCCGGTCGATGGCGGCCCGCCGTCGACGCTCACGCGGACGGAAGGGTTCCGTCGCGGAGCCACGTGGGGCATAAACGACACGATCGTCTATGCGACCGACACCTCGCCCGATTTGATGAGCATTCCAGCTGCCGGCGGACAGCCGACCGTGTTCGTCCCGGCGAAGTTGTTCTCCGGAACGCCGCTGCGCTGGCCGTCGTGGCGGCGCGACGGGAGCGCGATCGTCTTCACGGTGTGGAGCGGGGCGCTCGAAGCTGCGCGGGTGGGCGCCTATTCGATCAAGTCCGGCCAGGCGCACGTCGTCATCGACGGGACGAGCCCGCGGTCGCTGGCGAGCGACCTGATGTTTGCCCGCGGCGGTTCGTTGTGGACCGTTCCGATGGATTGGAAGAACCTCACCGCTACCGGCGCCGCGGTTCCCGTCCTGGAAGGCCTCACGCTGAATATTGGCGGCGCCGCGATGTACAGCGTGGCCGACGACGGGTCGCTGGCCTACGTGCCTGGGAGCTCCTTAAGCAACCGGTTGGTTGCATGGATGACGCGCGACGGACAGCGGCAGCCGCTGCTCGACAAGCCCCAGACGTACACCAATCCACGCCTGTCTCCGGACGGCCGCCGTGTCGCGGTGCAAGTGTCCAGCACCGACGCCGAGGATGACATCTGGCTGTACGACATCGTGACGAAGGTCCTCAGTCGTCTGACATTCGGCGGCGGACGCCATACCAACCCGGTGTGGACGCCGGATGGCCGGCGCGTGATCTACTCGTCCGGAAAGGCGTCGGACGGCGCGCGCAATCTCTATTGGATCGCTGCCGACGGAACAGGCGAAATCGAACGGCTCACCGACTCGTCGTCCACGCAGATCCCTTCCGATGTCAGTCCCGATGGTCGCACGCTGTCGTTCGGCCAGCAGAATGAGCAGGGCCGCACTGTACTGTGGACGCTGCCGCTCGTCGGCGATCGGAAGCCGCGCGTCTATCTCGAGAGCGCCGCCGCACTTCGAGCCGACGCGGGGTCTTCAAATGCGAACGCGCGGTTCTCGCCGGACGGCCGCTGGATCGCCTATCAATCGAGCGAAACCGGCCCGCTCGAGGTATATGTCCGGCCGTTTCCAGGCCCTGGCGGGAAATGGCAGGTTTCGACTGGCGGCGGCATCTCGCCGGTGTGGTCTCCGACGGGTAAGGAGCTGTTCTTCGTGACGAGCGGCGCCATCATGGCGGTTGATGTGCAGACCGGAGCGTCGTTCAGTCACGGCGTACCGCATCAGCTGTTCACGTACAACTCGCCAGGCTTCTCGGATTACTCGGTGACGGCGGATGGGCGGCGCTTCTTGCTGCTCGTGAGCGCCGTCGCGGACACGCGGCCCGAGGTGCTCGTCGCGCTGAACTGGCTCGACGAACTGAAGCGCCGAACCGCTTCGTCTCGCTGATCTGCTCTGCAAACACCCGCGCGACCTGCGCTGTTCCCTAAAGCTCATGTCGCTTGCAAACGGTGCCCGGGTCGGATCGTCCGGAATCGTCTCCCGCTCATCGCCGTGCTCAATCGCGACGACCATTACCACCGCTGGGCCCGCGACACCATCGAGCGTCTCGGTCCTCCGTTTCACACCTGTCCCGAAGCCATGGCGGAAGCCGCCGCCATGACCGGCCAACCCGCGGCCACGTCGAGATGATTCAGGCCAGCGAGATCATCCTCACCTTCGATCTCGCGGAGCAAACGGCCTCGGTGCTGGCGCTGTTGAAGAAGTACGCCGATCGGAACATCGATCTGGCCGATGCCTGCATCGTGCGGATGACGGAGATCATGCGCGATTGTCAGGTCGTCACGCTCGATCGCGCCGATTTTTCAATGTATCGGCGGAACGGGCGCGATCTCATTCCCATCATCGCGCCGCCAGTCAGGCAGCGGTCCAAGTCCTAGATCGGAGTCCGCAGAATTACGGCCCGCCGTGCGGCGCTTGTGGCAGAATCTGCGCGGTTCCCCAACGCTCATGGCGCTTGCAAACGGCACCCACCTCGGTTCGTATGAAATCGTCGCTCCACTCGGAGCGGGCGGAATGGGCGAGGTGTATCGCGCGCGCGATACGAAGCTGCAGCGTGAAGTCGCGATCAAGATTCTGCCGGAGCTGTTCGCCTCCGATTCAGAACGGCGTCAACGTTTCGAGCGCGAGGCGAGGGCCGTCGCCGCGTTGAACCATCCGAACATCGTCACGGTGCACTCCGTGGAATCAGCCGGCGACGTGCTGTTTCTGACGATGGAGCTCGTTGAAGGAAGGCCGCTGTCGGAGCTCATCACGAAAGATGGCATCGGGATCGCGCAGATCCTCAAGTTGATGATTCCTCTTGCCGATGCGGTGAGCGCGGCGCACCAACGCGGCATCACGCACAGAGACCTGAAGCCGGCCAACGTCATGGTCGCGGACGATGGACGCGTCAAGGTGCTCGATTTCGGCCTCGCGAAGCTCAGGGAAGACGAGGCGGCGGATGCGACGCTGCTCCCGACGCTGCCGCTCACGGGTGAAGGACGCATCGTCGGGACCGTGGCCTACATGTCGCCGGAGCAGGCCGAGGGGAAGCCGGTCGATCACCGCACCGACATCTTCTCGCTCGGGATCATCCTGTTCGAAATGGCGACGGGTCAGCGGCCGTTTACCGGCGACACGGGACCGTCGATCATCGCGTCGATCATCAAGGATTCCCCTTCGTCGATCACCGACCTCAAGGCTGGATTCCCGCGCGACTTCGCCCGCATCGTCAAGCGCAGCCTCGTGAAAGATCCCGAGCACCGGTACCAGACCGCCAAGGATCTTCGCAACGAGCTGGAGGCCTTGAAAGAGGAAGTGGATTCTGGCGTCATCGAAACGCCGGCCGCGAGTCGCACGCTTTCTCGACGACGCCTGCATCCAGGCTGGTGGCTGGCCGCCGCGGCGGGAATCGGTGCGATCGCGGCCGTCGCGTTTGTCGCGTTCCGGGGTCAGCCTCCGAAGGCGCCGCAGTCACGTTCCTTCGACGCGGTCAAGCTGACGCGGCTCACCAGCACGGGCAAAGCCACGCTTGCCGCCATTTCTCCAGACGGCAAATACGTTGTCCATGTTGTCGACGATGCGGGACAGCAGAGTCTGTGGATGCGGCAGGTCGCGACGACGAGCAATGTTCAGATCGTGGCGCCGGCAGACGCGCGATACGACGGCCTCGCATTCGCGCCCGACGGCAACTACGTCTACTACTCGGTGTACCCGGGCAGCGGCGGCGGCAACGTCGCGTGGCTGTACCAAGTGCCCATCCTCGGCGGCACGCCGAGACGAGTGCTCGAGGACATCGACAGCCCGGTGACCTTCTCGCCCGATGGGAAGCGATTCGCGTACCTCAAAGGATTTCAAACCACCGGGGAAACCGCCGTCATGGTTGCGAACGTCGACGGCACGGGGGCGAAGCGCCTGGCCGCGCGCAAGAATCCGGACAACTACCCACTGTCGAACCTGGCGTGGTCGCCGGACGGCAGGGTCGTGGCCGTTCCGGTGGCTGGCGGCGCGGACGGTCAGCGATCGATGAGGGTCGTCGTGATCGATGCGGAAAGAGGTGCGGAGACACAGATTGGCTCGAAGCAGTGGGAGGGCGTCGGCTCGGTTGCGTGGCTGGGCGCCGGGGGCCTCGTGCTGACGGCCGTCGAGCCCGGTGGCTCGCCCCAACTCTGGCACCTCTCCTATCCGGGCGGTGAGGCGCGCAGGATCACAAACGATCTGAACAGCTACGACCAGGTGAGCGTCACAGCTGACTCGAACGCGCTGGTCACCGTCCAGGCGAACGGCGAGTCACATGTGTGGGTCACACCCGTCGGAGATACGCATCGCGCGAACGAAATCACGTCGGGCATCGGGCGCTTCGATGGCTCGCCGGCGTGGACCCCTGACGGAAAAATTGTCTACCAATCGAATGCCAGCGGCAATTCCGACATCTGGGTCAGCGATGCCGATGGCCACAGTGCGAGGCCGCTCACGGTCGAACCCGGGTCCGATGCTTCGCCAGCTGTCTCGCCGGATGGCAGAACGATCGTCTTTCAATCCAGCCGCGGCGGCTTCCAGATCTGGAAGATGGACATCGACGGCGGCAATCAGGTGGCGCTGACGAAGGCGCCCGGCAGCATCTTTCCCCTCATCTCGCCGGATGGCCGATGGGTTTTTTTCACGTCGGTCGCGCAGCCTCAGCGGAGTGTGTGGAAGATCCCGATCACGGGCGGCGAACCGATTCGGATTCGCGTGGTCGGCCAGCGAGGGTTGCCAGACGATAATCCGGCGCAGGTGACGATGCGCGCGACGTTCGTCGCGCGCGCCATCTCGCCGGATGGGACGCTTCTGGCCGGGTCGTTCCTGGATCGTGAGGCGCGGGGATTCCGTGTCGGGCTCGTCTCGATTGAGAGCGGCGAGTTGGTGAACAAGTTCGCCGACTTCCCGTTCGGTGTGGCGTTCACCGCGGACGGCCGCGGCTTGACATTCATCGATGTCAAGAACGGTGTGGGGAACCTCTGGAGCCGGCCGCTCGACGGCGGTCCGCCCAAACCGGTGACGAGCTTCGCCAGCGGCTCGATCTTCGGCTTTGCCTGGTCGCGCGACGGGCGGCAGTTGGCCGTCGCCCACGGCACCGTTACGAACGACGCCGTGCTCGTGTCGAACCTCGCGTCCTCGACGCGCTGACCGCGCGGGACGCGCGAACCGCAAGCCTTACTCCGCGAAGACGCGAGCGGGCGGAAACGACAGACCGGGCAATGTTGGCGACGTGACGTCCTGGCGCTCGTTCGCGGCGGTCACGAGCTCGTACGCCGAGTCGCGCAGCAAGTAGATCTCGAGCGTGTTCTTGACGGGGTCGACGATCCAGTATTCAGGCACGCTGAACCGCGCCAGCAGCTGCATCTTACGGCCGCGGTCGCGCGCTTCCGTGCTGCGGGAGAGCACCTCCACTGCGAGATCCGGCGCCGCGCGGGTCGCCTCCCAGTCCCGGACGAGATGACGCCGCTCTTTGCGAAAAAAGAC
>WNGB01005985.1_pt1 | contig 18041 bp, 20 predicted proteins | sample 5400681 | NCBI WGS metagenome assembly WNGB01 (sample SAMN13153367, study PRJNA577476) | soil metagenome | isolation source: 115 cm soil or saprolite under grassland replicate 2 | place: USA:California | collected 2016-06-15 | reverse complement strand
CGCCTCCGAGATGCGGGCGTGCCGGATGAAACCCCACAGCTTCCCGTCCCGGTACGCCGCTGCCGACTCCCTAGCGGCGACTTCGAAGTCGTTGAAGTCCCGAGGCAGCTGGTCACCATCCGAGCTCCGCTCGACACTGACGTAGAACATCCGGGCGGTGCGGCCGTAGAAACGCTCCTCGATCGCCCGCACCCGCCGGGTCCTCACCACCTGCACCAGTCCGGCCTCGGCGAGCACCTTGACGTGATGGGCAACCGTGCTCTTCGGGCGCTCGAGGGCGACCGCGAGCTCGCTCACCGTGGCCGCCCTCTCGTGGAGCAGACCCAGGATCGTGGTGCGGAGGGGATGGCCGATCGCCTTCACCTGGGAAGGCTTGGTGAGCGCGATTCGGTCGGCGAGGTCGTAATCAGGGGGAGGCGAGTTGCGAGCCACGTCCGAATAGACTAACATCGCCGATTGTTCCAAATTAATGGATCAATCGTTCAGGAGGAGCTGGGATGACCGAGGTACTACTGTTTCACCACATCCAGGGGCTCACCGACGGAGTCGTCGCGTTCGCGGACGAGCTGCGGGCGTCTGGACACACCGTCCACACGCCGGACCTGTTCGACGGGCGGACGTTCGACACCATCGGAAAAGGCCTCGCCTACGCGAAGGAGCTCGGCGAGGCGCCCGACGCGAAGGCAACCAGTGCGGCGGACGCTTTGCCGGAGGCGCTGGTGTATGCCGGCTTCTCGTGGGGTGTCGGCTCGGCTCAGCGGTTGGCCCAGACGCGCGCGGGTGCTCGAGGCGCGCTGTTGTATGAAGCCTGCTACCCGATCACCGGTGAGTACGCGTTCGGCCCGTGGCCCGACGGCGTCCCGGTTCAGATCCACGGCAAGGAGGACGACCAGTTCTTCGCGCACGAGGGCGACATCGACGCTGCGCGCGAGCTGGTCGCGACGGTTGGGCCTGAGCTGGGCGCGCTGTTCGTCTACCCCGGTGGCGAGCATCTCTTTCTCGACCGTTCGCTGCCGACCTACGACGCCGAAGCTGCCGCGCTGGTGACGCAACGGACGCTGGATTTCCTCTCCGTGCTGTGACTGGGTCGAACCCGTCGCTCCCGCTCACCTCCGCACGCCGAACGGGCAGACGTGCGCCAATAGTTCGGACCAGCCCTGCGCGTTGACTTTGGCTATGTCGCACTCGCTTCACTGCGTCTGATGAATGGCAAGAGGCGCTCAGGCGAGAGCGCCCTGGCTCAGCAAACGTAGTCGCTCGCTTTGGAGAGGCGGCGCCGTGGCGGGCCGCCCTCCCCGTCCGTTCCTAGCGCGGCTGCCGGAGAGACGGGCGAGCGCGGCGGCGTAGTCGGCCAGGCTCGTGTCCACGCGCGCGTCCGGGCGCGATGCAGCTCAGCAACGTTTTCCCTCGGGCAAACGGGATGGTCGAGCTGCGCTATACGATCAGGTAACGAACACTTCGCGGCAAGGCCAAGGACGACTGTGCTCGCACGCGGCCTCACCGCCTCGAGCGGCAACTCCCGCACGCGATTCAAAGAGCCTTCGTCGACGAGCGGCCCGTGCTTTTCGGCGCTGCGTCACCTCAAGCCGCGGAACCAGGCTCCTCGAGCCGCAGCACGAATTCCTCGATTTCGGCGGAACGCGCTTGAGCGAAGCTTCGTTCAGTCGCGATGACGCGAAAGCCGCACTTCTCAAGGACACGGTGCGACGCGACGTTGTCGTAGGCGACGCGTGCGTGCAGCGGGCGCGACGGATCAACGGTCAAGAACGCCTCGAGGGCGCCGGTCGCGATCCCCCTGCCCCAGTAGGAGCGGCCGATCCAATACGTGACCTCGCGCTCGCCGGGGCCGCCCCACGACCCAATCGATCCGGCGACTTCGCCATCGACGACGATCACCCTGTTAATCACGGTCTGGTCGGCTCGTAGCCGAGACCAGCGGCGCTCGAATGCGTCCCGGTCCATGTGATCGGGTGCCGTGAAGGCAGCCATGTGCGCGGCAACCGGATCCGCCCACTGCTCGAACAGCACCGCCAGATCCTCGTCGCGCGCCTCCCGCAACACGCACCGCATCAGACGAATCCTCCCCGATCCGGGCGGATCGTGACGGGGTGTCGAGCTACAGCCGTATCTCGATGCCGCGATGTGTAAATCCACGGATCGACCGTCGCCTGACCTCGAGGCTCTTGTTGCAGCAGGCAACACTTGAGCTTTGCTCGCGCCCAAGCCCTCCTGTGTAAGCAACCGCCTTGCGGGCCCGCTCTTCCAGATCCGCCCGGCGCTGATGCGAGCGCCACGGCTGGCCGCTTGACTCGAGCGGGAACTCGACCGAGCGGGCACGTACCGTACTGCGCATGGCCACGAACGTGTACGTCGATGCCTTCAACCTCTACTACGGCTGCCTGAAAGGAACGCCGTACCGCTGGCTTGATCTCGGCACCCTCTCCACGCGGCTGCTGCCCAAGGACCCGATCAACCGGATCCGCTACTTCACCGCCACCGTCAGCGCCCGACCGGACAACCCGGACGCGCCCCAGCGGCAGCAGGTCTACCTGCGCGCGCTGGAGACGGTCCCCGGGCTGTCGATCCACTACGGCCACTACCTCAGTCACCTCACGCGCATGCCGCTCGCGCGCCCGCGTCGCGGCGGAGCGCGCACGGTCGAGGTTGTGAAGACCGAGGAGAAGGGCTCCGACGTCAACCTCGCCACCTTCCTGCTCCTCGACGCCTTCAAGCGCGACTGCGATGTCGCGGTCGTGATCTCGAACGACTCCGACCTGAAGCTGCCGATCGAGGTCGCCCAGCGCGAGCTCGGTCTCCGCGTCGGCGTCATCAACCCGCATCCGCCCGCCCGGCGAAGCCGCGCCCTGCAACCAACCTTCTTCAAGCAGCTGCGCACCTCGGTACTCACCGCCTGCCAGTTCCCGCCCGTGCTGACCGACGCCAGAGGCGAGATCCACAAACCCGCCCGCTGGTAGCGCGGCCGGCCCACCCCCAGAGACGCAGAGACCCGCCGAAGCGGGCCTCGCACCCAACCGCCGAAGCGGCTGGGGGGATACGCGCATGATAGCGCCCCGGAAGACGGACGGACCCACCCCATCGCGGATCCAGCGGACCGGATGTGCGGGTTCGCGGCCCATGTTCCTCAGTAAGCGATCCGCTGTCCGCGATGCCGCAGCGGTGATGCACCGCGCTCGCTGTGCGCGAGCTGCCGTCGCCGGGAACCCCTCAATCCGGGTGCCTCAGTTGCTTACAAACGGCTTTCTGGGCTCCGTGATGCACCGGTGATGCACGCAAGCTGCTTGAGCTCGAAAGATCGGGCCTCAGCAATAGGAAAAGCCCCTGCAAATGAGGGGCTCTTCCCTTAGCAGACCTCTAAGCCGGATTCTGTCTTGGATGACCATCCCTCTGTGCAGCAACCCGGTCCCTCGGCGGGCCGCCTGAGAGCGGGACCTGTTTGCCTTGCACCGGACGGGGTTTGGCTAGCCGCCGTGTCGCCACGACGCTGGTGGGCTCTTACCCCACCGTTTCACCCTTACCTTCGGCGTCTCGCGAGAAGCACGTTCGCCGCTGGCGGTCTCCTTTCTGTGCCACTTTCCGTCGGCTTTCGCCGCCTGGGTCGCCCCAGCGTCCTGCCCTGCGGTGTCCGGACTTTCCTCGAGCCTAGTGGCCCGCGGTCACCCGGCCTGCGAGTCGAATTGTAGCTGCACCTCTTCCGAACCGAGCCCGGCGCGCAGGGTCGAATTGCACTCCGGGCAGGTGATCAGGCCGCCGGCGTGCAGCACGAACTCGCCGCAAACGAGGCACTCGAGGCTCGCGCCCCGGAGCAGTGCCTGCAGCTCCTGCTCCAGCGTCCGGTGGAGAGGCGCGACCGAGCTCATAACTCCCGGAACACCCCCGTCACGCGGCCCAGGATCTGCACGTGCTCGGCATAGATCGGCTCGAGCGCGTCGTTCTCGGGCTGGAGCCGGACGCGGCCGTTCTCGCGGAAGAAGCGCTTCACCGTCGCCTCATCCGCCGATTCGTCATCACCGGCCAGGGCTACGACGATCTCGCCGTTGCGTGCGTCCTGCGCGCGCTGAACGACGACGACGTCGCCCTCGAGGATCCCCGCGTTGATCATCGAGTCGCCCTTGACGCGCAGGAGGAAGTCACCGCGCAGCGTCTCGGGAACCGCGAGGTGGTCCTCCACGTTCTGCTCCGCGAGCAACGGTCCGCCGGCAGCGATCTGTCCGATCAGCGGCAGCTTCTCGAGCACGGTGGCGGACTCCCGGCGCTCGCGGCCGATGAGCTCCAGGGCTCGGGGCTTCGTGGGGTCTCGCTTGAGCAGGCCGGCCCGCTCGAGATTGGCCAGGTGAGCGTGGACGGTCGAGGGCGAGGCCAGGCCCACCGCGTCGCCGATCTCCCGCACGGTGGGCGGGTAGCCGTGTCGGTCGACATAGTCGACGAGGAAGTCCCAGATCTCCTGCTGTCGTCCCGTCAGCATCTCCGCCTCCAGGGTTGATTGTGTGGGCGAACGTGTGTTCGCCACCAGAGTAGAGATCCCTGCGGACGGCGTCAAGGAAGCGTCTCGAAAAGCACAACGCCCTCTAGGCGAGGGCGTCGAGTGCGCTGGAGAGGACTTGAACCTCCACGGCCTTTTAAGGCCACTAGGCCCTCAACCTAGCGCGTCTACCAATTCCGCCACCAGCGCCTGAGAGCCGGCGCATTGTAGCCGTGGCCAGGCGGCAGGGCTCACTGACTAGAGTGCGCGCGCGATGCGTGACCTTTGTGCAGCAGCGGTCGACGCAGCGACCGCCTCGGGCGCCGCGTACGCGGACGCGCGCGTCGTGCTCAAGCGGAACCAGCTCGTCGCGACGAAGAACGGGCGAGTCGACCAGCTCACGGATTCCGAGAGCGAGGGGATCGGCGTCCGCGTCCTGGTCGGAGGCGCCTGGGGATTCGCCTGCGATCGGCGCCTGACTGCGGAGGGCGCGCGCGATGCGGCGCTGCGGGCCTGCACGTTCGCGCGAGCGGCCGCGGGCAGGCACACACGAGCGCTCGCACCGGTCGAGCCACGAACCGGCAGCTACCGCTCGCCGGTCGAGCGAGATCCGTTCGACGTCTCGCTCGCGGACAAGGTCGGGCACTGCCTGCGCGCCGACGAGGCGCTCGCTGGTCCGGACGGGGTCGTCCGCCAGGCGATGGTGCGTGCGCAGCGCGAGCACAAGCTCCTCTTGTCGTCGGAGGGGACGGAGGTCGAGCAGGAGCTGATCGAGTGCGGCGCCGGGATCGATTGCGCCGTTGCCCGCGACGGCGTCTTCCAGATGCGCAGCTACCCCAGTGCGCACGTTGGCTCGAGCTCCCAGTCCGGTTGGGAGTACGTGGAGGGGCTCGAGCTCGTGCGAGAGGCGCCGCGGGTGGCCGAGCAGGCCGCCGCCCTGGTCCGGGCCGACTCGTGCCCGAGCGGGGTGACGACCGTCGTCCTCGACGCGGACCAGGTCGCCCTGCAGGTGCATGAGTCCGTCGGCCATCCCACCGAGCTCGACCGCGTCTACGGAACGGAGGCGTCCTACGCCGGCACGAGCTTCCTCAAGCCGGGCGACCTCGGCTCCCTGCGGTACGGCTCCGAGCTCATGAACATCACGGCGGACCCGACGACGCCCGGCGGACTCGGGAGCTTCGCGTTCGACGACGAGGGAGTGCCTGCGGAGCCGGTGCCGGTCGTGGAGGCAGGCCGCCTGACCGGATTCCTCACGTCGCGCGAGACCGCAGCCCGGATCGGCGCCGGCAACGGCGGCTCTATGCGCGCGGACGGCTGGAACCGAATGCCGCTCGTCCGGATGACGAACCTCCACCTCGAGCCCGGCGAGGGCACGCTCGAGGATTTGCTCGCAGACGTCGACGACGGCATCTACATGGAGACGAATCGCAGCTGGTCGATCGACGACAAGCGGCTGAACTTCCAGTTCGGGACGCAGATCGCGTGGGAGATCAACGGCGGCAAGCTCGGGCGCATGCTGCGGGATGCGACGTACACGGGGAGCACTCCCGTCTTCTGGGGCTCGCTCGATGCGATCGCGGGCGCCGACTCGTGGCAGCTGTATGGCCTGACGAACTGCGGCAAAGGACAGCCGGGGCAGAGCGCGCACGTGTCGCATGGCGCGGCGCCCGCTCGGTTCCGCAACGTGCAGGTTGGAGTCAAAGCGTGAGCACTCTCGACGTTGCGAAGGCGGCACTTGAAGCGTCTGGCGGAGAAGCCGAAGCTCTCGCACACTCGGAGCGTTCCGGACTCGCGCGCTTTGCGGGCTCGGAAGTCCACCAGCCGACGCTGATCGAAAACATCGTCGTCACCTTGCGGGTCGTCCATGACAGCCGTGCAGGAGTTGCGGCGACGAACAAGGTGGACGCCGAGGGACTCGCCGAGCTCGCGCTCCGTGCGGCCGAAGCTGCGGAGAGCGCGCCGCCTGACGATGCGTTTCCGGGGCTGGCGCCCTTGGCCGACCCGCCGGCCGTGGAAGGCTACGACGAGAAAACCGCGGGCCTTGGACCGGGCGATCAGGCGCGTCTCGCGGCAACCGCGATCGAGGCAGCGGGAGACATGCCCGTGTACGGCTTCTTCACGAGCGCCGTCGCGGAGGTCGCGCTCGCCTCCTCGACCGGCCTCGCCGTGAACCAGCGGATGACGGATGCCACGGCCCTCGTGGTCGCCGCCGCAGAGGATTGCTCCGGCTACGCCGAGCAGACGGCCTGGCGAGCGGACGAGATCGACCCGGCAGCCGTGGCACGCCAGGCGGCCGAGAAAGCCGAGCGCACCCGAGGCGCAGCGGAGCTCGAGCCCGGTGTCTACCGCGCCGTGCTCGAGCCGTACGCTCTCGCCGACCTCCTCGAGTACTTCTCCCACGACTCCCTCGGAGCGCTCGGGTTGCTCGAGGAGCGGAGCTACCTCAGCGGCCGCCTGGGCGAGCGGGCCTTCGACGAGAAGATCTCGATCGCGGACGACGCCCTCGACCCGCGGGGACTTCCGAAGGCGTTCGACTTCGAGGGGACGCCGAAGCAACGCGTCGAGCTCGTGGAGAACGGGATCGTGCGCGGCGTGGTCTGGGACCGCGCGACCGCCGCCCAGGCGCGAGACGGCGCGGTGTCCACGGGGCACGCGGGACCGATCGAGTCCCGCGACTGGGGCCCGCTTCCGTACGCGCTCTCCGTCGCGCCGGGCGAGGCCGGCTCCGCCGAGGAGCTCGCCGAGCTCGTGGGAGACGGTATCTACATCACGCGCCTGCACTATCTCGGCGTCGTCCATCCCCGAGAGGGCGTCGTCACGGGAATGACGCGCGACGGGACGTTTCGCATTCGCAATGGAAAGATCGCGGAGCCGCTCGTCAACCTGCGCTTCACGGTCGCCGTTCCGGAGCTCCTCGGCGAGGTGTTCGCGCTCACGCGGACCGTCGCGCTCGTGAACTCGCAGAACTTCTACGGCGAGCGCTATCCGTACGGCGTGCTTGCTCCGGCGCTTGCGGCGGCGCGCTTCACGATTACGGGCGTCGGCTCGAAGCCGGGGATCTGACGACCGCGTAGTCGACGTTCCCGAGCAGGTCCTCGCGCCACCCTTCGAGCCGCGGCGAGACGAGGCGGGCGTCGACGACCCAGGAGAGCGGAACGACGGTCGCAGAGTCGCGCAGCTGTTCGTCCATCGCGTCCAGGTAGACCCGTTGGCGGGTGGAAGCAAGCGCGCGCAGCAGGTCTCGACGGGAGCCGACTGCCCGGCGGAGTACCAGCTCCGCGGGAATCGCCTCCTCCTGCGGATACGCCCCGAGGAGGCGTTCGAAGGAGCCGTCGGGAGCACGCGCCGGCTCTGAGACGAGCTGTGGGCCGAGGCCCACGTCGCGCCACTGCGCATAGACCAAGCGTGCGCCGTAGCGAAGCGTCGGATCAGCGGGGACGGCGATCCTCACGCGCACGCGTGGAAGCGACGGAATCGACTTCAGCGCGGCACGGAACTGCCGTGGATTCGCCTTCGCAGACGAGCCGACGATCCCGAACGCCGCGGCGCCCCTGAGCTCGGGCACGAGCTCCGTATAGTCGCCGCGATTCGCGGTTTGCCAGTAGACGCGGCGGAGCTGCGCCTCGAGCTTGTGGAATACGACCAGGTCGAGACCCACGAGCGTGCGCGCGTGCACGACGTCTCCTAGCTGCGACTCCATCCAGGCGATGTCGCCGACCGGCACAGGAGCCTCGTCGAGGGAACCACGGCGAAACTCGCCGACCGCAGCCCGCGGGCCGAGCCGGCGGAAGACGACCGTCAGGCCGTCCCGTCGCACGACGACGTGGTGTGGCGAGCCGCTCACGAGGCGAAACGGGCCCGGCACGAAGCGCGGTGCCGCGCCGACGGCCGTGAGCGCATACGGAAAGCGGCGCCACGGAAATCCCAGACGAACGACGAGAGACGATGCGCCGGCAGCGATGCGCAAGGTGTCTGCAAACAGCCAATGCGCAGGCGCATCCCGTAGACGAGCGAGTCGCCGCAACGCAGCAGCGATCGACGCCGCGGACCGGCACGTGAAGGTCCAGTCACGGAAGTCGGCGGAGGCTTTCCACGCCGTGCACAAGCCGGGAACGACGGCGCCGGTGACCGGATCGGTCCGGAGCGGTGTGGCGTAGAGAGCACGCGCAAGCGTCGTCTCGTCCCGACCTTGTGCAAGCGCAGGATCGAGCGGCCAGCGGAAGTCGGCGAGCGCGACACGCACGACGCCGGGCGGGCCCGTCGCGGCCGGGCGGGGTAGGGACGCCACGTGCGTCGAGCCGCAGCCCACGACGAGCGCCGCGGCCAGGCCGAGCGTCGCTACTTCAGCGCGTGGAAGAGCGCGACGCAGTTCGCGACGAAGAGGATGGCGACGAAGACGGTCAGCCGCGTCAGGTTGCGCTCGACGATGTGCGTCCCGCCCTGAGACGCGGGCGTGAAGCCCATCCCGCCGAGTCCGGTGTCTCGTCCGGAATGCATGAGGATCAAGCCGCAGAGGGCCATCGAGAGCAGAACCTGGATGACTGCGAGTGCCTGAACCATCGGCAGACCAGGGTACCAGTGTTATTGCGAGACAACCTCGAGGATCGCGTCGATCAGCTCGGACGCGATCCGTTCCTTCGTCACGTAGCCGGCGGCGCCGGCTTCCCGCGCGCGGTCGACGTCCGTGCGCGAGGCCGACCCTGTCAGCATCAGGACGCTCGCCTCCGGTCGCCGCTTGTGAATCTGCCTCGTCGCCTGGAACCCATCCATGACCGGCATGGCGATGTCCATCAGGACGACGTCCGGGTCCAGGGAGAGCGTGAGCTGCACCGCCTCGGCCCCGTCGGCGGCATGCCCGGCGACCTCCAGGCGGTCGTCGGTCGCTAGGATCGCCTCGAGGGCCTCCGCGAACATGCGGTGGTCGTCCGCGATGAGCACGCGAATCTTCTGCGGGGTGCTGACGGCGGCCTCCAACGACGGACTCCTGCTAGCAATGTGACTTGTTACGGTGGATTTGTGAAGGGGGAGGGGGCCCGCGAGCGGATCCAGAAGCTCCTCGTCACCGGTGACAACCGGCTGAAACAGGGCGTCGACCCGGCGAAAGTGCGCCAGAGCTACGAGCAAGCATTGGAGGCTGCGCGCGAGGCCGGCCTGGAGGAATCGATCCGGCCCCTCGTCGAGGTCAGGCTTGCCGACCTCGAGCGGCTCGGGAGCGCTTGAGCGCCTCCTCGACCGCCGCATCAAGACCCCGGCGGCGCCCTTCCAGCGTGAAACGCCGCAGGACGCGTTCGCGAGCACGCGTGCGTTCGCCGTCCTCGGATCCGAGCGCCGAGCGCACCGCGTCGGCAACCGCCTCGGGATCGGGCCGCTCGAGCTGCACACCGACATCGCCGACGACCTCAGGAAGCGCTCCGGCCGTCGTGACGACCGGCACGCAGCCGCCCAGCATCGCCTCGGCTACCGACATCCCGAATCCCTCGTGCCTCGACGCCTGGACGTAGACGGAGGCGCGTCCATACCACGCTGCGAGCTCCTCGTCCGAGACACGGCCGGTGTACTCGACGTTGTCGCCGCCCAGCTCACGGAGGCGCTCGATCGAGTCGTCCCGCCACTGCCCGACCAGCACGAAGCGGACCTCGGGCGCAAGCCGCGAAGCCTCGACGAAGGTCCGCAATCCCTTCCGTTCGAAGGTCAGCCAGGCGACGTTCCCGACCGTCAGGGCGATGGGCTCGCGCTCCCCGGCCGGAAGCTCGCCGAACGGATCCGGTATTCCGTGGTAGACGACCGAGACTCGATCGGAGTCGACGCCGACGTTGCGCGCGACCTCATCGCGGGTGAACTCGGAGTTCGTTACGAGCTTCGTGGCGCTACGGATGATCCAGCGGGCCAGCGGCTTCGCAACCCCGCCTTGCTGGTAGCCATAGCCAATCTCCGGCAGGTTCGCCGTGTCGAAGCCGCCGGTGACGAGGACGGACGGCTTGCGGAAGAGCCGAGCAAACGTGAACGGCCAAAACGTGTGCCAGGACGCGAACCAGCCGAAGACCAAGTCGGCCCGCTGCACCGCGCGGGCGACCGCCAGCGGATTCGCATACCGGCCCGGCTGCGCCCACTCGCCGACGTCCCATCGCTCACGCAACAGCTCGAGGTCGATCTGGACGAAGCGGTCCAGACGGCTGTACACATAGAGGATCCGCATCGCCTGCGGCGCTATTCAGGCGCGTCGGCCAGACTTGGCGACCAGAATTCGAGCAGGTTGCCGTCCAGGTCGTAGAAGTAGTACGAGCGCGCCTGCATCCAGTCGAAGTCGACGGGTCCGTAGACCTCGACGCCTGCGCTGCGCACGCGCTCGAGTGACTCGTCGAGATCCTCGCGCGCGACCTCGAAGGCGAAGTGCACGCGGCCGAAGCGCTCGCCCTCCGGAAAGGGCGAATGCTCCTCGAAGAGCAGCGTGCCGCGATGGAGCGCTATCCGCTGCGGTGTGCCGGGCTCCCCCGCCCAGAACCACGCCCACTCGTCCGACGTCTCGTGTTCCAGCGTCAACCCGACGACATCCTTGTAGAAGCGGGCGGCGGCAGGAACGTCCTCCACGATCAGCACGAGCTCGGCGAACCCTCGAGAGCTCATCGGCCAACCTTTGGCCGATGAGCAGGGGAAGGGGCATTGGGGGAAACCGGGAGGTTTCCCCTACGGGAGCGAGCCGAAGGCGAGCGACAGTCATGCTCGCTGGGCGTCGTATGTCCCGAACTCGTCGCGCAGCGTGTTGCAGATCTCGCCGATCGTGCAGCGCACCCACAAGGCTTCGCGCATCGGAACGAGGAGATTGGAGTCTCCGCGCGCGGTCTCGCGAACAGCGGCGATTGCGGCTTCCGCCTCCTGCGCGTTTCGCTCTGCGCGCACGCGCGCCGTTCGCTCGAGCTGACGCTTCTCCGCCGCGGGGTCGAGGCGGTGCAGCTCGATCGGCTCCTCCTCGCCCTCGGTGAAGCGGTTCACGCCCACGATCACGCGCTCGCCCGCCTCAATCTCCTGCTGCCAGTGGAAGGCCGCCTGCTCGATCTCGTCCTGGATGAAGCCCTGCTCGATCGCCGCGACCGCCCCACCAATCTCGTCCAGCCGCTCGATCAGGTCCCACGCGCCTGCCTCGAGCTCGTCCGTCAGCGCCTCGATGAAGTACGAGCCGCCGAGCGGATCGGCGGTGTCGGTTCCGCCTGCCTCGTGCACGAGCAGCTGTTGCGTTCGCAGCGCGATCCGAACGGCGTGCTCGCTGGGGAGCGCAAGCGCCTCGTCGAAACCGTTCGTGTGGATCGATTGCGCGCCGCCGCAGACGGCCGAGAGCGCCTGCACGGCGACGCGCACGACGTTGTTGTCCGGCTGCTGCGCGGTGAGGGTCGAACCTCCCGTCTGCGCGTGGAAGCGCAGCGCGAGCGCCTTCGGATTCGTCGCGCCGAAGCGCTCGCGCATGATCCGCGCCCACAGCCGGCGTGCGGCGCGGAACTTCGCTACCTCCTGGAAGAAGTGGTTGTGCGCGTTGAAGAAGAAGGAGAGCCGTTCGCCGAACTCGTCCGGCGACAGCCCCGCGTCTACCGCCGCCTGGCAGTACGCGATCCCGTTGGCGAGCGTGAACGCGAGCTCCTGCACCGCGGTCGAGCCTGCCTCGCGGATGTGGTAGCCGGAGATGGAGATCGTGTTCCACTTCGGAATCCGCTCGGCGCAGTACGCGAAGAGGTCGGTTGCAATCCGCATGGACGGACGCGGCGGAAAGATGTAGTTCCCGCGCGCGATGTACTCCTTGAGCACGTCGTTCTGCACCGTGCCCCGCAGCCTGTCGCCGCCGACGCCCTGCTCCTCGCCGACGAGCTCGTAGAGCAGAAGGAGCAGCGCGGCCGGCGCGTTGATCGTCATCGACGTGGAGACCTCGCCGAGCGGGATGCCGTCGAAGAGCAGCTCCATGTCCGCGATGGAGTCGATCGCGACGCCGGTGCGGCCGACCTCGCCCACCGCGCGCGGGTCGTCGGAGTCGTAGCCGAGCTGGGTCGGAAGGTCGAACGCGACCGAGAGCCCGGTCTGACCGCGCTCGAGGAGATAGCGAAAGCGCTGGTTCGTCTCCTCCGCCGAGGCGAAGCCGGCGTACTGGCGGATCGTCCATGGGCGCCCGCGGTACATGTCCCGGTACGGACCGCGCGTGAATGGGAACTCGCCTGGCGGCTCGAGCGCGTGCGGCGCGTCTTCGGCGGTGTAGACCGGCTTGATCTCGATCTCCGAGTCCGTGCGCCGCTCGTCGCCGGTGGTCGCCACATGACAATCGTAGAGGCGGAAGGAAGACTTAGCCTTCATCCCGTGCGGGTGATGGTCCGGCTGTTCGCAGGCCTGCGTGAGCGCGCAGGCTGGGCCGAGCGCGAGCTCGAGGGCGTCTCGCGGGTCGAGGACGTGTGGCAGGCGCTCGGCCTCGGCGACGAGCCGGCAGGTCTTCTCTATGCGGTCAATCGCGAGTATGCAGAGCGCAACCGTGAGCTCGAGGACGGCGACGAGGTCGCGCTCATCCCTCCCGTCTCCGGTGGCTCGTTCACGCTGAGCGACTCGGCGCTGTCGATCGATGCGGTCGTCGACGAAGTCCGCACCGATCGTGCCGGCGCGATCGCCACCTTCGTCGGGACGACGCGCGTTCAGTCACGTGGCCGCACCGTCGAGCACCTCGAGTACGAGGCGTATCCCGGCATGGCCGAGAAGGTCATGGCGGAGATCGCCGAGGAGCTGCTCGGACGCTATGACCTCTGCAAGATCGCCATCCACCACCGCACCGGCCGAGTCGAGATCGGAGAGGCCAGCGTGGTGATCGCGGTCTCCGCTCCGCACCGTCAGGACGCCCTCGCCGCCTGCAGAGACGCGATCGACACCCTCAAGGAACGAGTGCCGCTCTGGAAGAAGGAGGTCTATGAGGGCGGCGAGGAGTGGATCGGCCGCGGCTCGTGAGAACCGCGGCCGACGTGTGCCGCTCCGGCCTCCGGTGACGGACTAAGGGGTCAGGTCGAACGGGCAGGCGTCCGGCGCAGCCGTGGCTTGCCCTTTGAGCAGGACACCGAATGGCTGGAGGTAGTGCGCCTGGCCACCGATCTCCAAGGGGTAGCCGGGAATCGCCTCGCCGAGATGACCTTGCAGGTCCCCGATCGTGAAACCTGGAAACAGAGCCATGAAATCGGAGACGTACTGAGCAACACAATCAGCCTGTCCCGGCGGCGGGCCGGCGGTCGCGGGACCGGCAGCGGCAAGGGCTGCAGCGAGCGCAGCAATCCCAACTACGATTCGCCTGAATCTCATGTTGGCCTCCTTCGTTCGTCGCGCTGCACCTGAAGAGGATCAGGGCGTTCGCGCATTGAGCAACACGCTCGTCCATTCCGCGCACGAGGTCAAGGGCCGAGACCGTTCTGGGGCAGGTTCCTTCACCCGCCTCTCCTGAGGTCCCGGTTTGCAGCCGATACCTCCAGGCACAATGGCCGAGATGGAGCAATACCCACAGGAGTGGCGTGAGTACAAGCCGATTCAGCCGCGCGGCACGGATTGGCGCGCGCTCTTTCGGAAGCTCTGGGCGCCGCTGGCGGCGATCGGAGCGTTCCTGGCGAAGTTCGGCGCCGTTCTGCTCAAGGCCAAGTTCCTGTTCTCGATGTTCGTGTCGGCCGCGGTCTACGTCTGGATCGGCGGCTGGTGGTTCGGGATCGGTCTCGTCGTATTGCTCTTCGTGCACGAGATGGGGCACGTGGTCGAGGCGAAGCGGCAAGGGCTCCCCGTCTCCGCGCCGCTCTTCGTCCCGTTCATGGGCGCGCTGATCACGCTGAAGCAGATGCCGCACAACGCGTGGCGCGAGGCAAAGCTCGCGATCGCGGGGCCGCTGCTCGGATCCGCCGGAGCGCTCGCGATCTACATCGCGGGGATCGAGTGGGATTCGCGATCGCTGAAGGCGCTTGCCTTCCTGGGCTTCTTCATCAACCTCTTCAACCTGCTCCCCGTGATCCCGCTCGACGGCGGCCGGATCAGCGCGGCGCTGCACCCCGCTCTCTGGCTGGTCGGTTTCCTGGCCCTGGTCGGGCTCGTCTTCTACAGACCCAACCCGATCCTGATCCTGATCCTGATCCTCGCCGCATCCGAGCTCTGGAGGCGATGGCAGACGCGCCGCCATCCGGAGATGCAGGAGTACTACCGCGTCAAGCCGCACCAGCGCCTCATCATCGGCGTGCTCTACTTCGGGCTCGCGGCGCTGCTCGTGCTCGGGATGCACGCGACGCACGTGCCGCGCAACTTCTAGTTGACTCCCTAGCAATGGAAGACCGCCGCATCCTCTCCTCCGAGGAGAAGGCCTACGACCTCGAGCGCCACGTCGCCCTGATCGCTGAGGAATTCCGCGAGGGCTTCGAGGCCGTCGACAAGATCGACCGTCCCGCGGTGACGATCTTCGGCTCCGCGCGCGTGCGCGAGGACGATCCCGTCTACGCGCAGGCGCGCGAAGCGGCACGCCGCTTCGCCGAGCGCGGCTGGGCGGTCGTGACCGGCGGCGGCCCCGGCGTGATGGAGGCGGCGAACCGAGGCGCCAGGGAGGGCGGCGGACTCTCGGTCGGCTTCAACATCGAGCTGCCGCAGGAGCAGCGTTCGAACGCCTACATCGACCTCGCTCATACGTTCCGCCACTTCTACGCACGCAAGACGATGTTCGTGAAGGCGGCCGAGGGATTCCTCGTCTTTCCCGGCGGCTTCGGGACGGCGGACGAGCTGTTCGAAGCGCTCACCCTGATCCAGACCGGGAAGGTGCTGCACTTTCCGGTCGTCCTCTTCGACTCGGACTACTGGGGTGAGCTGCTCGGCTGGGTGCGCGGCGAGCTCTTGGCCGACGGGATGATCTCGCCCGAGGACCTCGAGCTTCTCTTCGTCACCGACGATCTCGACGACGCGATCGGACGCGTGCTCGAGTACTACGACCGTCGAGGCGCAGAAATGCCGGCAGAGCCCGCCAAGGCGGACGCGCAGTAGCCTTTAGCCTTCCGTTCATGGAGCTGCGCGACCTGCCCTCCGTAGACGAGCTCACGCGCGGGACGGACGATCCACTCGCCGTCGACGCCGCACGCAGCGTTCTTGCACGCGCGCGTGAACAGATACGGGCGGGAGATGATCCGGGCGACCTTGCGGAGCACCTCCGCGAGGAGCTGAGCGCTGCGCGCGTGCCTCGGCTGCGGCGCGCGATCAACGCGACAGGCGTCATCGTTCACACGAACCTCGGGCGCGCACCCCTCCCCGACGCGGCGCTCGAACGAGTGGTGGACGTGGCGCGCGGCTACTCGAACCTCGAGTACGACCTCGTCGCCGGCGCGCGCGGCTCGCGGCAGGGACACGTGGCGGACGTGCTGCGGCGCCTGACCGGCGCAGAGGCGGCACTCGTCGTGAACAACAACGCCGCCGCGGTGATGCTCGCGCTCGCAGCGCTCGCGGAAGATCGAGAGGTACTCGTCTCGCGCGGCGAGCTGATCGAGATCGGCGACGGCTTCCGGATTCCCGACGTCCTCGCCCGCTCGGGCGCGCAGCTGCGCGAGGTCGGCACGACGAATCGAACACGGGTGGCCGACTACGAAGGCGCAATCGGCCCGCAGACCGCGGTGCTCCTGCGCGTGCATCAGTCGAATTTCCGAGTGATCGGCTTCACCGAGCAGCCGCGGCTCGAAGATCTCGCCGGGGTCGCGCGGCGGCACGGCCTTCCGCTCGTCGACGATCTCGGCTCCGGGGCCCTGGTCGACGTCGGGGACGAGCCGACGGCGCGGGAGAGCCTCGCCGCGGGCGCCGATCTCATCTGCTTCTCGGGCGACAAGCTGCTCGGAGGGCCACAGGCCGGCATCGTCGTCGGCCGCGCCGACCTCGTCGAGAAGCTGCGCCGCCACCCGCTGCAGCGTGCACTGCGCGCCGACAAGCTCACGCTCGCAGCGCTGGAGGCGACGCTCAGGCTCGCGCTCGAGTCGCCGGACGAGATTCCCGTCCTGCGCATGCTGCGCGAACCGGCCGAGGCGGTACGCATGCGAGCCGAGCGGCTGGCAGCGCTCGTCGGCGGGGAGGTAGAGGAAACCGTTGCACGCGCTGGCGGCGGCTCGCTGCCGCTCACCGAGCTGTCGAGCTTCGCCTGCGCGATCGAGGAGGAACTCGCCGCACCGCTGCGCCTCGCCGATACGCCGGTCATCGGGATCGTGCGCGACGGCCGACTTCTGCTCGACTGCCGGACGCTGATGGATTCCGAGGTGGAAGAAGCAGCAGCCTCGGTCGCGCTAGCGCGCACATGAGCGACGTCCCGCCCGAAGCGCGACTCTGGAACCTGCTGCGCGGCGCGCTCGGCACGAAGGCGCTCGGACTGGTGGCTGATCTCGGCGTTGCGGACGCGCTCTCTGTTGGCCCGCGTCCGGTCCTCGAGCTCGCGGAGGAGACCGGCGCCGACGCCGACACGCTCAACCGGATCCTGCGGGCGCTCGCGAGCGACGGCGTCTTCGCCGAGGACGAGCCCGGCATCTACCGCAACACCGAGGCCTCAGAATTCCTCCGCTGGGAAAACCCCGACCGCTGGCATGAGTTCGCCCACCTCTTCGCCGAGGTCTGCTATCCCGCGGTGGGTGCGCTCGACCCGCGCGTGACCGACGTGGCGTTCACGGAGGCGTACGGGACGGACTTCTGGTCCTGGTTGGCCGCAAACCCCGAGGAGCGTTCGAACTTCGACAAAGCCATGGAGGGTGGCCGGGCGGAGCTAGCCGACAAGCTCTCCGCGCTCGAGTGGCACGAGGACGACACCGTCGTGGACGTCGGCGGCGGCACCGGGATGCTGCTGCGCGAGCTCCTTGTCCGCCGGCCCGAGCTGCGCGGCATCGTCTTCGATCTCCCCGAAACCGATTACGACGAGACCAAGCTCGGCGATCGGATCACGTTCGCCGCGGGAAGCTTCTTCGAGCGTGTGCCGGAGGGCGATGTCTACATCCTCTCGAAGATCCTCCACGACTGGGACGACGAGCCCGCCGCGGCCATCCTTCACGCCGTGCGCGCAGGGGCGCGGGACGATGCGCGCCTGATCGTTCTCGATTCCGTCGTCCCGCCGGGCAACGAGCCGCTTGGTGTCAAGTGGCTGGACATCCTGATGCTAGTCCTGCAGCGCGGACGCGAACGAACCGAGCCGGAATGGCGAGCGTTGCTGGAGGGCGCCGGGTTCCAGATCGACCAGATCGAGGACGGTCTGATCCAAGCCAGATGCCGCTGACCGTCGGAACAGCTGGCCACATCGACCACGGCAAGACGTGGCTCGTCCGTGCACTGACCGGAAAGGACACCGATCGTCTCCCGGAGGAGCAGGCCCGCGGGATCTCGATCGACCTCGGCTACGCGCCACTCGATCTTCCCGACGGCCGACGGCTCTCCCTCGTCGATGTCCCGGGCCACGAACGCTTCGTCCGGACGATGGTTGCCGGTGCGACGGGAATCGACCTCTTCCTGCTCGTCATCGACGCCGGTGAGGGCGCACGGCCGCAGACCCACGAGCATCTGGGAATCCTGCGTC
>WNGB01005980.1_pt1 | contig 18045 bp, 16 predicted proteins | sample 5400681 | NCBI WGS metagenome assembly WNGB01 (sample SAMN13153367, study PRJNA577476) | soil metagenome | isolation source: 115 cm soil or saprolite under grassland replicate 2 | place: USA:California | collected 2016-06-15 | reverse complement strand
TTCACGGCGCGGGGCAAGAGCGCGGGCTTTACCCTCCAGGACGGCATCGTCTGCACCGCGCTCTCCCACGACGTCGTCGCGCACGAGACGACCCATGCGTTGCTCGACGGGCTGCGGTCGGAGTTCATGAATCCGACCAACGTGGACGTCCCGGCGTTCCACGAAGGATTCTCGGATCTCGTCGCGCTGTTTCTCCACTTCACGTACGCCGACGTCGTCGAGCGGGGGATCCGCGACTCGCGCGGCGAGTTCACGCGCGGGTCGATTCTCACCGACCTCGCGCGCGAGTTCGGGTATGCCCGCTCCAGGTCGGGCAAGGCCGACGCGCTGCGCTCCGGCGTGGACGTCGAGGGCGTGGCCGCGTTCGATTCGGACGTCCTGCCGTCGAAGGAGAACGCGCCGAAACGCTACGACCCCGCCCTGGAGCCGCACGCGCTCGGCTCCGTGCTCGTGTCGGCAGTTTTCGAGGCGTTCACCACGATCGTCAAGCGAAAGACGCTGCGCTTTTTCCAGATCGCGGGCCTGGACCCTCAGGCGGCGGGAAGGGCGCCGCTCGGGGACGCGCTCGTCAAGGCGATCGCGCAGGAGGCGAGCGACGTCGCCGGGCAGTTCCTGAGTATCTGCATCCGGGCGATCGACTACTGCCCGCCGGCCGACATGGAGCTCGGGGAGTACCTGCGGGCGATCATCACCGCCGACGGCGACCTGGAGAAGTCCGACAAGTGGGGGTTCCGCGAAGCGCTGATGCGTTCGTTCCGCCGCCGTCAGATCTTTCCGGATCACGTGCGGTTCATGACGGAGGACGCGGTGCGGTGGCAGTCGCCCGATCCGCTCTTTATTCCCGAGCTTGCTTTCAGCCGGCTGCGGTTCGACGGCGAGCCCGGCCGGCCGACGAACGCGAAGGAGCTCGACCGCCAGGCCAACGCGCTCGGCCGATTCGTCACGGATCCGAAGCACGCGCGGGTGTTTCACCTCGTATCGCCCGGCGAGCGGCTGCCGAAGGGGATCGTGCAGGCCCCGCCCGCGATGGTCGAATCCGTTCGCGTAACGCGGCGCGCGGCGCCGGACGGCCGGATCCTGTTCGACCTTGTCGCGGAGGTCACGCAGTCCTGCACGGCGGAGTTCAAGGGCGAATTGTTCGAAATGAACGGCGGCTGCACGGTCGTGATCGACCCGCAGGGACAGGTCCGATACGCGATCTACAAGAAGTTCACCAGCGAGGACCGCCGCGCCCGCCAGCATGCCGCCATGCGCGGCCCGCTCAATTCATTCTGGAAGAAGACAGGCCGCCGTTACGATCTCCTGCCCAACGTCCTGCGCCGCGTGCACACATTGTAGGGCCCGGTTAGCGGGCCCCGCTTCAACCCCTATCAGGGCAAGGAGAGCAGAGACTTGCCTTCCGGCCAGACGCGCTCAAAGTCGCTGGCATTCAATGTCAGGAGCCGCTCGGCGCTCGATTTCTCAGCCGCTCGAGCGATCAGCGCGTCGTAGACCGCGCCTCCGGGAATGCCCAACTCGGCCAGGCGCTCGATGGTGGCCTCGTAGTCGGATACGGAGAGAGGAACAATCTTTGCGATCTTACGGACATTCTCCCGAATCAAACGGAGCGCCGTGTCAGGCGTGATACGTGGGCGGAGGGGGAGCGTCGTCAAGACCCCATAGAGCTCGGTAATCGTGTGGCTGGCCACCAGCATCTCCAGCTCTTCCGCCTTTGCGCGCCTGAGCCAGACCAGCGAGCGCTCGTGCATTGGGTGTGGCTCGACGGAGGCGGCGACCAAAACCGAGGTATCGAAGAAGACTCTCAACTTCTTCTGCGCAGCCCGACAACTCGCTTTGCGCGTTCGCCGCGATGCTTCTTGACGGCCTCGATAAGATCTCCGGCGGGTTCACCCGAGAAGACCAGAATCCCTCCCTTGAGCCGAGTCGGAGGACGATCTCGCCGAGGCGTGAGAAGAATCTCGTCTTCCCTCTCCTCCACGCGGAGGACGGATCCTGGCTCGAGACCGAGACCCTCGCGGACCTCCTTGGGAATCACGACACGTCCGAAGCGATCCAGGGTGATCTCCATGCAAGCCTCCGATGGCAGCATAGCATGGCAAAAGGCAAAGAGCCATGCCATGCCTGGCCAGCCATCTTTCGCATGACCAGAGTCCGGTCCCCGGAAAAGGAGGCGGCGGGTCTCCGTCATTGACTGTTGGATTTACTGTGGACTATGATCCACATCGTGGAAACGATTCAGATCGTCCTCGACGGTGACCTGCTCCGCTTGGCTGACCGAGCGGCGAAGAAGCTGAAGACGAATCGCTCGGCCTTGTTTCGAGAAGCGCTTCGGGCGCACCTGAAGCGACTGGATCTGCAGCAGAAGGAAGGGCGGGACCGCGAAGGCTATGTCCGATACCCGGACTCGCTGGAGGAGCCCGCCGCCTGGGACAAGGTGGCCGATTGGCCGGACGACTAGAGCGAGGCGAGGTCCGGCTGTACCGGTTTCCTCAGCCGGACAAGGAGCGGCCGGTCCTCATCCTGACCCGTGGGAGCGCGATTCGCTATCTCTCCCGCGTCACAGTGGCGCCCATCACGTCGACGATCCGGGGAGTTCCCTCCGACGTCGCTCTTGGCACCGAGGACGGCCTGCCCCAGTCCTGCGCGGCCAATCTCCACAACGTCATGACGGTCAGCCAGCAAGGGCTGGGGCGCCGTCTGGCCCAGTTGAGCCCTCAGCGCATGCGCGATGTCTGCGCCGCCCTGAACTTCGCTCTCGGCTGCGATCGCTGACCTACTCTCGCCCAAGCCGGATCGTCCCGCCGTCTGTTGAACTTTGAGGAGGCTGCGGCGGCGCGGTTCATATTGCTACGCGACCTCGGTCTCGTTGGCGACGGGGCCTTGCCTCTTAGAGCGCCGCTCACTGTGACTCAGAAAAGCGCGCCGTGGGAAACGGCGTCGAAAAACCGGGTGACGGGCAAGACGTCGATTCCGTCCTCGGTGCGAAGCGAAGCCGAGCCAGTGTAGACGAGAAGGAGGCGGCGCAAGCCGGGTAGCGGCCGAATCGCTCGCAGGCCGCGCAGACTGTCGTGGTCGAAGCGTGGCGCGGACTTGACCTCGATCGCCAGGTAGCGGTCGCCCTTGCGAAGCAGGAAATCGACTTTGGTTCGAATGGCGTCAGCCGGACTCCAGTACCAGATCTCGTCGAAGAGACCGGCATACTCGCCATAGGCGCGCAGAACGACTGCGACGAGGCCCTCGAGCAGACTCCCCCTCTCCTCAACGCTAACCGGCGACAGATGCTTCTTGACCGCCCGGACCAGCCCCGGATCGATCCAGTAGAGCTTCGGATGTTTTCGTTCCCGAACGCGAAGCTTCCCCTCGTATGCCGGAAGACGGAAGGCGAGAAGCGTGTCCACGAGGATGTCCAGGTAGCCTGAAACCGTCATCCGGCAGACGCCCGCATCGCGCGCGAGGGCGGAGGCGTTGAGCGTCTGGCCATGGAAGAGCGCCGCGACCGGAAGGAAGCGGGAGAATCCGGCCAGGTTGCGGGCAAGCGCTTCCGCCTGAATCTCTTCCTTCAAATAGGTCTGGACTTAGGCTTCGAGAGTCTCTCTCTTCGAGTCGGCGTCCCAGACGATCGGCAGGCTGCCGAACCGAAGCACCGCTTCGAGATCAAAGTCGCGGCCGAGCTCCTCGGGAAGCAACGGGTACATCGTCCGCGTCAAGGCCCGGCCGGCCAGGAGGTTCACGCCGGTCCTTCGGACCTTGCGCGCGCTCGACCCGGTGAGAATGAAGCGCTGCCGGCGATCCTCGATGAACCGGTGAACCTCGTTGAGCAGGTTGGGAAGGCGCTGGACTTCGTCCACCCAGACCCACTGACCGGGCTTGACCGCTCGCAGGGCGCGAGCCGAACAGGGAGGGATCGGTCAGCGGGAAGGCTTGGCGCGCCCACGTCGTCTTTCCCGTGCCTCTTGCTCCGAATAGGAAGAACGATTGCTTCGGAGGCTTTAAAAGCCGGGGGTAGAAAGTTGCCATGCTAGCTGTCATTTTGCGCCGTAAAATGACGGCTAGCTATACATCTTTCCAGATCGAAGATGTGCCGGAAGTTCCACGACACCAGAGCGTCCACCTGACCCGTGCTGGCCACAGCGACGTGCCGTAGATCGTTTCGATACCGAGCCGGGATCACCGCCAAGGCTTCATGCTCTGAAAGGAGAATCCTACTGTCTCCGCTTTCGACAACGAGCTCGAGTTCAATAGCTCGAATCTCGGGAAGCGGCGGGGCCGCCGATTAGTATTCCGGCATGCGGAATTCCGGGGAGGCGGTGCTCGAGGGGCAGGTGACCCGGGTCGTCTTCCAGGACGAGGAGACTCTCTTTGCGTCCGTCAAGGTGGCGCCCGAGGGAGGGGGACCGGAGGTCAGCGTCATCGGGGAGTTCCTGGCCGTCTCGGCGGGAGACGAGTTTACGTTCACCGGCGACTGGGAGACGCACCCGAAGTGGGGGCCGCAGCTTCGGATCCGCAGCGCGCAGCGCAAGCTGCCGCGGCAGCCGGAGGCGGTCGTGGCTTACCTCGGCGGCGGCCTCTTCCCGGGCGTGGGCCCGGGCATCGCTCGGCGCGTGGTCCGGCATTTCGGCCAGCAGACCCTCGATCTGATCCTCGCGAGCCCCGAGCGGATCGCGGAGGTGCCCGGCATCGGCCCGAAGAAACGGGAGCGGCTCGCCGCGGCGCTCGCGCAGCACCACGACATCCAGGAGCTGGCCCTCTTCCTCCAGGGCCACGGCGTGACCCTCGGCCTCACCAAGAAGATTCACGAGGCGTATGGGCGTCGAGCCCTGGACGTCGTCCGGACCGACCCGTATCGCGTGGCGAGGGAGATTCCCGGCGTAGGGTTCCTCAAGGCCGACGGCATCGCTCGCAAGATCGGGCTGCCTGCCGATTCTCCGGCGCGGGTCCGGGCCTCGGTCGGCTACGTCCTGCAAACGCGCTGCGAGGTCCGCGGGCACACCTTCCTGCCGCGCGGGGACCTCGTCCGTGAGTGCCTGGGCTTTCTGAATCGCGAGCCGGGCGGTCCGTTCGTTCCCGCGGAGATGGTCGCCGGCGCGATCGACGCGCTCATCGCAGAGGGAAGCCTCGTCGCCGAAAAGGAAGCGGTCTATCTCTCCGAGGTGCACGCGGCGGAGATCGAGCTGGCGCGGCGGCTTCGAGGTCTCCTCCGGGCTGGCCCCTCCGACCCGAAGGACCTCGACCGGATCCTGGCGGAGACCGAGACGGAGGCGGGTGTCCGCTACTCGGAGCTGCAGCGCACGGCGATCCGCACCGCTCTGACTTCGCCCGTGGCAATCGTGACCGGAGGTCCCGGGACCGGCAAGAGCACTATCATCCGGGCGGTCGAAGCGGCGCGGCGGCGGCTACGCCGGGACGCCATCGTCCACCTGGCGGCGCCCACCGGACGCGCGGCCAAGCGGATGGCGGAGGTCACCGGCCGCGAGGCGATGACGATCCACCGGCTGCTCGAGTTCTCGCCGAAAGCCGGAGTCTTCCAGCGGGGCCTGGCTTCCCCGCTGGAAGGACACCTGCTCGTTGTGGACGAGGCGAGCATGGTGGATCTTAACCTCGCGAGCGCGCTCTTCCGCGCCGTGCCGGCCGAAATGCAGGTCCTCCTCGTGGGCGACGCGGACCAGCTCCCCTCGGTCGGCTTCGGCAACGTCTTCGCGGACCTGATTCAGTCCCGGGCCATTCCGGTCGTGCGCCTCTCCGAGATCTTCCGGCAGGCGCGGCAGAGCCGGATCGTGACCAACGCGCACCGCGTCAACCAGGGGCTCATGCCGATACTGGAAGCGGCCTCGGACTGGCGCTTCGTCCCAATCGCCGACGCCGCGAAAGTGGCGCAATACATCCGCGACGTCGCGGTGGCCGGCCGCGCGAAGGGCGCCGCTCTGGAAGAGATCAACGTCCTGACGCCCATGCGCAAGACCGAGGCCGGGGTCTTCGCCTTGAACAGGCTGCTGCAGGCCGCGTTGAACCCGCCTTCGCCTCGCAAACCGGAGGTCCCCTCGGGGGATTCGCTGTTGCGGGTCGGCGACAAGGTGATGCAGACGCGAAACAACTATGACAAGGCGGTTTTCAACGGGGACCTTGGCGTGATCGCCGCCGTCGTCCGGGAAGGAACCGGCGAGGCGGAGGTCGAAGAGGACGCCGCGCGCGTCGTGGTGGACTTTCAAGGCACGGCGGTCGAGTACGACAAGTGGGAGCTCGACCAGCTCACGCTCGCCTACGCCTGCACGATCCACAAGGCGCAGGGGTCCGAGTACAAGGGGATCGTCCTCGTGCCCGTCATCCGGGAGCATTACGTCATGCTCCAGAGGAACCTCCTCTACACGGCCATCACGCGGGCCCGGGAGAGGGTCGTCCTGGTCGGACAGGAGGCCGCGATCCGCCGCGCGGTCACCAACGTGGGAAGCCGCCTGCGCTACAGCAGGCTCGCCGCGCGCCTGACGGCGGCCGGGTAGCCCGGCACCCCGGTGGGGCCCAACGGAACCCGCGCTCCAAAGGAAGGATTACGCGCGTTTGTGCGTCGAAGGGTTTGGGCTTTTTCATCAGGGGATTTGCCGGCGGCTCGGATGTTCATGAAGCCGTTCAGGAGGTCGAACCAACCCGCCCACGATCGCTCCGCTGTCAGATCAGCTGCCCGATCAATAATCTGCACTGGCGGCCGGGGCCGGTCGCTCAGCAGCCGCCACCTATCGGTTCTCGGAAGGGAATCAGCAATCGTCGGACCGATAATCCAATAAGCCTAGAACGACCCTATCTGATTCGTCTCGGTCGTGCAGGTACAATTTCACCGTGAGCGACGAAAAATCACGGCTCAGAGAGGCGTGGAACCGGGCGCCGCGCGAGTGGCGCGACAAGCAGGAAATCGAGTTCGCGGCGGGACTCTTGGATCCCGAACTCTGGATCGAGACGGGGGACAAGATTCTCCGCGCAGCAGATCTCGTCCGCCCGGCCCTCGATAGATGGTGGAGCCTGGTATGGACCAACCCACCCCCATCCAAGGACTCGGTCGCAGGCGAATACGTCGCCGACGTGTACTATATGTTGCTGGGCTTCGCTGCCGAAAACTACCTGAAGGCGGGACTCGTGCGGAAGAAGCCGGAGATTTTCAAGCAGAGTCTCGCAAACTCCGCTACTCTGCCAGACGAATTGAATACCCACAATTTAGGTGGCATGGCGGAAGAACTTGAGATCTTGATGGCCGCTGATGAGACATGGCTACTCGAGATTCTCCAGGCTAGGGCCGTATGGGCTGGCCGTTATCCATTTCCGGCGAAACCATCGGACTCTGCATTCGGCACGGGGGTAGATAGTCGGGATTCGGTCGAGAAGGCTCGCGCCCTTGTCCTCAGGCTTCGAGGGCGTGCAACCGACCTCGCCTGAGCAACCCTTCGTCGCTATCGGGGCGATCTCTTGACGACTCCGCCGCCAACCCGGAGGAAACGCTCGCGGTCCTCCTCCTCGCACCTGAAGGTTGTGATGAAGCTCCAGCAGATGGCCCTCCCTCTGGACGAGGACCGATCGTGAACCGAGACTCCCAAAAGTGTCTCCTCCTCCCGTGCCGCCAGTTGAACCACTGCGCGTACCTCCCGTTGACAGTCTTGATCCCTCGCGAAAGCTTCCCCAGGGCGTCTCGACCAAGAGGTGGTAGTGATTTCCCATCAGGCAATACCCGTGGATCTCCCATGCCTCATCTTTGGAAACGGATCCCAGAAGCCCCAGAAACCTCTCCCGATGACCGTCGTCCCGAAATACCGCCGACCGCTCGTGCCCCCGAGCCATCACGTTGTACGCAGCCACCCGGATACTCCAGTCTCAGCAGGCCAGCCATAGCCCCATTCCACCTCGACTCGGTGACTTGTTCTGAACAACTGGCAGGCGTAGTATGGAAGTGAGCGTGGGATGCCACAGGGCTTAGCGGAGCCTCAGAAAAGTGGCTCGGAGTGGATGGGAGCAGTGCGGTCCAAGTGGTCACACCACGCTCCTGCGCAGCCGCACGGGCACAACCGAACCGGGCAATCAAATGGTGAGCAAGACCGGTTCCTGCGTCACGAGCATTGTAGATGCAGCCCCAAAGATTCTGTTAGCGACTCCTCATCGGCGTCGTCGGCCATCAGCAGCGCAAGATGAAGGGTTCACGCCTGATCGTAGCCTCAACCGGAAATATTCCTGTGCCCAACAGTTGTCGGTCTGTTTTTGACGGGCCATCCGTCGAGGAGGTTCACATGTCAAATGGGTCTTCGTTTCGCAACAAGCCGCTGGCCTTGGCGGGGGTACTCGCCGGGCTCCTTCTCGCGATGACTGCGATTGTCTGGGCGCAGGTCAGCGGCCAGACAATCCTTGGTCAAGCCGGGTCTACATCAGGGGCTCTCACCCTGATGCCTCCTGATGCATCGGGTTGGTATCACATCGACAATCCCGGAGGCCAGAGGATCAGGATCTCCGGCGGAGGTAGGCCCGGTCAATACCTGTACATGACAATTAGCCACCCTGGAAAGGTCACTATTCATGGCGATTTAGAGGTCCTTGGCGACTTGAAGGCACGCGGGACACAACTCCGCCAACCCGCTCCCGGTTCAGAGGATTCGCAGGGCAAGGCGGACACCGCCTCCTCGAGCGGGCTCCGCTTTCTCCAGGGTCAGGTCGATCGCCTAACTGCGCAGGTCACTGAGCTCAATAAGAGAGTGGATACGCTTTCCAGGTAAACGACGCTGTGGAAATCAGGAACTCTCTAGCAAAAACCTTCGAGAACTGGGAGGCCACAATACTCCGGCCAATCGTCACGAGCCTGTCGACCGCTGTCATCCTCTTCACTGTGGCTTTGCTTAACGGCCAATTCAGAAACCTTGTCTTTCCTAAGGAAGTAATCCGCGACTATCCCTTAATCTGCCGGGCCGAGCCATATCTGACCGAGGACGGCATCTTCGCGGTTGACTTCTTCATTATCAGCCGGAGCGAAGAGGACTACTCAAAAGAGAAGTTGATCAGATTCTTAACGGAACAGAAGCTAGATCCAGCCAGTTCACCCCAACCTAAGATCGAGCTCAAGTATATTCGGAAAGTCGGCAGTATCGCGTCCGCCGCTGAGGACAGACACTTCAATGAAGGGAAAGGTGAACTTGGAGTCGAATACACGCCAGAGCATGTTGCCATCGACGTTCGACGCATCGCCGCCAGAGCTGTGATGAAGGTCGTTGTCTTTATGAAGGGCTTGGAGGACAAGCCCAATAACCGGATGACCCCTTCAGCGGTTCCATTTGACTTCGAACAGTACCAGGATGCCTGCTATCAGCGATAGGTTGATCGGGCAGGCGGCGCCGTCCGTGTGAGAAGGTCAAAATTGGGTCAGGTCTATATTAGGTACTAGCCTGCGGCAGCTGTCCCCGAACCCCTTCAATACGGTGTGCAGGCGGCCAGGTTGGCGCGTTATCAATCGCACGGATGACATGGCTGACTTGGGCGGCCTTGACGCCGAACGCCGCGCCGACCTCGCGCCCGCCCAGCCGAATCAGCTTCTTGGCGAGATAGATCGCGGCCTTCTTCTCGTCGCCCGCCCGCCGCTTGGCCAGAGCCTCCTCCGGCACGCGCCATTCCTTTGCAACCTTCCTCCGGATCTGGCCCATTTCGGTCTCCATCGGACGCCGATATCGTAAAGGGATTTGATCCGGGATCTCCCTGCCTTCGAGCATCTCCTGGATCCGCCGCCGGAACTCCCGGTCGCCGAGTAATCCCGACTTCTCCAGCTCCACATTTCCTTGCTGGAACTGCCCTGCGTCACGAACCAGCGGCTGAGCCATCGCCTAAGTATTGGTATCATCGGTCCACTATCGAAAAGGAGAACGATCGCGATCCGGCGTGAAGACGCAAGAATGCGCCAAGGCATTCCGCTTCGCAGCATTTCGTACGAGCCGGCGACGGTTCTCCCCGGAGGCGCGGAAAAGGTGGCCGGTGAGCCGCGAAGGCTCGTCCGCAGCATTTCACCCGAGGATGCAAAGGTCGCCGCCGGCCCCCGCATCGCTATCCTGACGCTGCACGGCATGGGACAGCAAGTTCCGTTTGAAACGCTGGAGCAGGTCGCGGTCGGACTGGGGAAGGCTGACGGCCAGCAAGACCCCCAGCTCACCGCCACGAATTGTGCCTTCGACGAGATGCAAGTCCGACGCCTGGAGCTCCGCCTCAAAGACTCGCCCCGAAACGCCGAGATACACCTCTACAAGGCTTACTGGGCTCCGATCACCGAAGGGCAGGTCAAGCTCAAGGACGTTGTTGTGTTCCTGGCCCGCGACACGTGGCGCGCGCTCTGGGAGGCGCCCACGCCTTTCATTCGCTGGATGTTCGACAAGACGATCGAGTTCAAGAAGCCTCTCCGCTCCATTCTGGGACTGGTCGCAGCCCTGCTGGTCTTGGGCATTCTCGCGGTTCTCAACGCCGTCGTTCCTTTGGTTGTAGCGTCTCGATTCCAAAAAGGACTGCCACCGTCCCAGGTCCCCGCGGGCTTCCTTATTCCTTTCACGCTCATGATGGACGTCATGCTCTCCGCAATCGCGCTGACCATGATTCTCCTCGGGGTCGCGCGCGGCCTCAAGCGCCGGCATCCGGCCTGGAAGGCGGTGAGAAGACTGGTGGAACAGATTGCGCTCGTCGCCCTGCTCATCGATCTCGCCGCCATCATTGCGCTCCCCTTTTCCGCGCTCGCTCTCTGGCTCAGGCCGGCCTGGTTTCCTCTCCTTAGCGCTGACACCGCCTCTTCTCTTGTGAGTCCCACCGGCTTGACCGCGACGTGGCTCGCGCTCATGGGGCTCACACTCATCATCCGCCGCTTCCTGGTCCAATACGTCGGCGACGTCGCCGCCTATGTCTCCCCTCAATTTCTCGACAGATTCGCCGAGATACGGCGGAAGATCACGGACGAGGTGTGCAAGATCGCCCACGCGATCATGAGCGCGCGGGCCCCGGATGGCACCTGGGAATACGAAAGGGTCGCTTTCGTGGGCCATTCCCTCGGCAGCGTGATTGCTTACGACGCGGTGAACCGCGCCATGACCGACGACATCCTCGGCATTACGAACTTGAAGATCTTGGAGAGATTGAGAGTCCTTGTGACCTTCGGGTCTCCGCTCGATAAGACCGCGTTGATCTTTGGCTTGCACGGAAAGCATGCCGGGCTCATCCGCGAGCAGCTCGCGGCCCGGGTTCAGCCGCTCATCGAGGATTACGCCAACCGGCTGAGACTCACCTGGATCAACGTTTTCTCACCGTTCGACATCATCAGCGGGAGCCTGGACTATTACGACGACGAGGCAGACCCCAGGTATCCTGACCTCAGGGTCCAGAATCAGTTAGACGACGAAGCCAGGATCCCTCTCGTCGCGCACACCGAGTACTGGGAGAACTCGCGCGTGTGGAGGTTGCTGCACTCGGCCGTCCGCTAGAGACAATACACCAAATCAGCACCGACCCTCCTCACACCTCGGTCGATTACGACTGTTTCCTTCGACACTGGAGTCCTCCTCGCTCCGCGACTAGATCCCCTACGGCAAGAGACTCTCCTGGAACTTGTTCAAGAAGCGGCCCTTCGGGTCGAGCTCGTCTCGGATGCGCCGCCATTCCTGGTAACGAGGAAAGTTCTTGAGGATCCGCGGTTTTGCGAGGGGCGGCATCGCCTGGCCCCAGTGGAAGCGGACGTTCTCTTCGCCGAGCTTCCGGCAGAGGGCCGCGTCGTAGGCCTCGATCATTTTCATGGCCCAGCTCGTTCCGCCGATGAAGATGAGCTCGAAGCTCGCGACGTCCTCGGACGCCGCGAGCATGGCCCGAGATCCCTTGATGAATCTGATCGCTACGGGAGCCGTCTGATACATCCCCTTGCGGCGGAGCTCCCCGGCCTCCTCCCTCAGTACGTCGATGGCCTGCAGATACAGGTCGTCACGCAACGGGATGAATATCGTTCCGGTCAAGGCCGGGAGCGCATTCGACCCGTCTCCGACGTTGAACACGCGGTAGCTGCGGTGGACGTATCCCTCCCTGTCTTCGAGCGAGCCCACGGCGAGGTTTACGAAGAACTGGGAGGAGGCGGGAATGATCTCCACAACGAAGTGGGCGACCCGGGCAAACGCAATCCCGACCGCTTCCTGAAACCAGGTCGCGAGGAGTTGTCGCCGGTGCTCCGAAGGGATCCGCGCGAACTTGAAGAGGTTTCTCTCCGGCCGGCCTTCGAAATAGGTCGGCTCGGGGTCGGGCCCCGTGGCCTCGTTCCGTGTCGTCACGACCATGTCGGAGCCGAGCGGGTTGAACAGAAGCTCGAGGTGAAACGAATCGGTCGGCTGATCCGGAAACGTCGCGCGCGGAGTCACGGGATCGCAGGGAAACACTCCCCGAAAGAGGCAATAGATATTGCCGTGATCGAGAATCTCTCGCGCCTTGTCAAACGGGAGCGTCGTGCGGACTTCCTTCAGGTAGAACCGGTCGCGCACCCGGACCACGACGGAGTGAACGACTCCCACAGCCCCCACGTGCACGAGCGCGGCGTCGAAGACATCGTCGTTCTGCGACAGGATCCAATCGGGTCGAAGCGCCGCGAACTTCGCGGCATCGGTCGGGCCCTTGCGGCGCTCGATGCGGCGCGGCCGTCCGGCGCCGTCGATCAGGTCCAGCCCTTCAAGCATCTCCGCCAGCGGGCCGCGCGAGAGTACGGAGCCGTGCGTTCCCGTCGGCATGACCCCGCCGATGGTCTGGCCGTCGTAGCCTCCGAGCATGAGGAAGGCCTTTTCGTAGCGATGCCAGAGCTCTTCGTTCAGCTCGGAGATCGTGGTGCCGCTCCCGATGCGGAAAAGGTCGGCCGGTGCCGCGGCCCCGTCCCCCAGGGTTCCGTCGGCGCCGGCGGGCTCGACGCACTTCATTCCTTCCGGTTGGATGTAGATGTCGTCCGCCTCGCCCACGCGAGACCAGGAATGCCGCGATCCGCCGGCCTTGACTTTCCGGCCCGGCGGCTGAACGTCGATCCATAGCAAGAGGCGACGCAACCCCGTGAGATCGGTGCCGGGTCGGAAGGTCTCCCTCGGCTTGAACTTCGTTTCGGCCGCATTCCGGAACTCTTTCGGTGGGACGACCCGCGGGAGTCCCGGTTCGTCCGCCGATGCGGCCTCGGCGAGCCCTCGGCCGGAGGAGAGCGACCCGACATGCCTCAGCCTGTAGCCCCGATCCTCGCGCCGGAGCCTTCCGACCCGGCCGATTTCGTCGATCAGCCACGTCTCCGGGTGCTCGGGGTCGCCACCCACGGGCATCCCGTCCACGAGGACTTCGGAGAGATCCACCTGCCCATCGGATTCGGGCGCGTAGGAATAGGCGATGAAATCGTGGAGATACCGCCGCACGAGGACGGCTCCCCTGTCACCGCTCGCCCGACGACCCGAGACGGCATGGAATGCGGCAGGCAGTGTCGGAAAGGGCGACCCCGGCAGGAGACCGACCGGCTCGATCGCCCGCCTCTTCGAAAGCAGAAAAGGGCGCCAGGTCAGGATCGCCGGGGGCGCAGAGACCCGGCCGACCGGCTGAGTGCAAGGCGCGAGCGCGGCGAGACACGGCGCGCTCACGTCGAGACAGGCCAGGACCATGAGGACTCGCCAAGCCCTGCCGGGTCGCGCTGGTAGCGCTACTCGTGAAGGATGCCCGAAGGCTTCCCACCGTGGAGCCGGATCTCTCTTCACAACCTACGGCTCATCGCACCGGAGCTCAAATCTATTTGGGCGGCTCAGGAGTCGCTTTTGGCCGCCGGGTCTTCTTTGAGTGGCTCCATGGTCTTGGTCTCGTCCAAGAGCGTCTTGAAGCCCGGATCATCGAAGAAAACGACGAGGTCGTCGTCTGGAGGAGTGGCCTTGTTCGGATCCCACAAGGACCTCAGCCATTTGATAGACGACGGGTTGACCTGCAGGGCCTTCTTGACAGCCTCGAGCGCGGCATTACGAGACTCGGCGATCACCGTCTCATCGGGTTTCAGCGCTTTCTTCTCCCAACCAACCCTCTGACCATGGGCGGCGGCCAGATAAAGCCAGACTCGCTCGTTATCCGGTTCGCCAAACCGCCGTTCGTACTCCTGATAGGCAGCCAGGGCGTTGTGAAACCCTGTGGGTGGCGCCTGATAGAGCCACGCGTTCATCAGGCCTTCGTAGAACTCAGGTGAATCACGAGCGGCCCGTTCGACGCGCGAGAACTCTCCCGTTAGATACAGCCTTGTCCACAGATAAGCGAGCAGGAAGCCGCAAATCGCGAAGTAAAGGACGACACACTGCGCGACGACACTGCTGGACTTTCCGCCACCGAACGCATTTTTCGCTACATCACCGATTCCGGCCAGCACATCTTCGAGTTTGGTGAGCTCCACTAGGCCAGCGCCCACCAGAATCTTCGTGAGCCAATCGGAGATCTGTTCGAGGTTCGTGTTGGCGCTATAGGTCGACGCTGCGGAAGACCTAGCCGCGCCGTCCCCGCCCGATCGGCCTCCGTCGGCGGACTGCAAGCTTCGTGGAATGCCAAAGACGAACCCCGCGAGAACGCCGGCGAAGAAAGCCGCCCCGGCGAAAATCATTCCGCCCGCCAGGACAGCGACGGGATCGGTCTGTGCGAGAGCGTAGACAGCAACCACTACGCAACCAAGGAAGAGGCCCCAGGCAAGGGGCCCTCTCCAGGGCGGTCGCTCCTCCGTGATCACGTCTCGCCTCGTTTCGCTTGGAGTCAGAGTCTCAAGAGTTTTCGTCCACAAGCTCAAGGTCTCCTCCTATTTCTCCGCAAGCTGATAGACGCGGACGTCGTTGCCGCACTGCACGCCGAACTGAGCGGAGGGAAGCGGGTCGCCGCCGGCGATCGTGCAGTTCTCGATCCAAGCCCCGCAGTCCATGGTGACGAGCGGGCCACCGTTGGGGTGCCGGTCCACTAGGATGCGGGCGTGGTGCGTGTGGCCGATGACGAACAGCCGGCAGTCGGGTCCCTCGCGGGCCGCCCGCTCGCGGACATCTCCTCCGAACGCGACGATGCCGGCGACGTCGTGGAAGTCGTCGAAGGCGCTGCTGAGGGAGGCGATCTGAAGATCGTCTATCGGCAGAAACGCGTTTTCCACTTCGTAGACGTCGCCCGCCTTTTCCAGCGCAATCCCGCCGAGGGTGCGGATGCTGAGCGGCATGGCGTTTTCCGGGTGCTCTTTCCGGATCCGGAGCTTCAGGCGAATTTGATTGAGCGTGCCCGGTCGAAGAGGCCCGACGTCAAGCTTCCGCCCCTTCACATTCTTCGTGATACTGACCGCCCAGGCCTGCCAGTTGTCGGGGAGCCGTTCGATCTGGTCCCAGATGTGCCCGTGGGTGAGAAAGATCTTGCCGCTTGGGTCCGGCATGACCTCGGGGCACGGACCTTCCGCGGTGATCTGGCTCACCCATTGATCGTGGTTACCCCTCAACACCGTCGGCTGGAACGACCGGAGCCGGCCGTGCAGGTCCTTGATCAGCGGGTCGGCCAGGATGGCGTCGTAGGTCTGCTCAGGGATGGCGTGTTTGGGCACGCTCGCGCGCCAGAAGTCCAGACGGTCCCCCGTCTGATAGACCTCCAGAGACGCGACGTCTTCCAGCGCGTCGAACAGGAGTGGCAGGAGCTCGATGCCGTTGAAGTGGTATTTGGGGAACTTGTTCATGTCCTCCTGGCTGATCCAGTGAAGGTCCGGCAGGAACACCCGGATCTTGTCGTCCTGGAAACCGAGGCCGTCGTCCTCGTAACGGTTCAGGAGGAAGACACGAAAACTCTTCCGGAGCGTTTCGACGAGACCGTCGTGATCCGAGATCGCCGGCATCGCTTCCTCCTCTTCAGGCGTCGGCCACGAAGCCCGCCGCCAGGTCGCCCAGCGCCATGATTGTCCAGTGGGGATTCACGCCGAGGCTCGTGGGAAAGACGCTCGCGTCCGCCACGAAGACGTTCCGCGTGCCATGGACCCGGAGATCGGGTCCGACGACTCCCTGGCCCGGGTCCGCGGCGAGCGCGTTGCCCCCCTGCGGGTGACTCGTGCCGATCTGAAGCCCGGCGAAGTCCTGGATACGCGCGATGCGACCCTCGAAGTCTCCCGGGTGGACCTCCCAGTCTTCCGGCGTGCTGATTGCCGCACGGCTTGATGGGGCGATCTCCCCGGCCGATACCCGTAGGAGCATTCCTGAAAGTCGGCCTCGAAGATCGGCTCCAAGATCAACTTCAGCGCCCCCTGCACCACCCGATCCTTTACCGTCGGGATTCCCAGCACACGCACCTTGCCGTTGCCCTTCGGGATCTCCACCCGCCGATTTCTCTTGGGCTCGTAGGTCCGCGCGATCAACTCCGCCCGGATCCCCTCAAGAAAACTCTCTAACCCCGCCTCCTCGATCTGCTCGAACGTCTTCCCGTCGATCCCGGCCGCGCCGTGGTTCACCTTGCTCAGCCGGTACGCCTCTGCCAGAACCTCGGGCTGCACACATGCACGTACAGCCCCCAGAACCGCCACGACCTCTCGGATTTCGCCTTGAGACCTATCTTCCGCTGGAGTTCCTGTAGATCGATGGGACCTTTTATCATCTCTCCCCTACCTCACTCTCCTCGGAAAGATCGCCAGACGGCAGGGCCCCTTCGCTTCACGGGCATTACCCCGCTTCGTGCTACTACGGACCCGTCCGCCGTCCCCCCGCCGTCAGCCCACTTCCCGCGTTCGGTTATTGGGCCTACCTCGCTTCACAGGATTTCTCCTGTGGACGGGAAGGACTTCTCCAGTTGCCCGGTGACGCTCTGCTCCCGTGCTGCCACTTACACCCCGCTCAGGTCCCTCCACCCATCGGCTGGCTTGAGTCGGAGAAATGCTGCCTTCGCCCCTTGTAAATAGGCTCGGCCCTGAGAATCGTCAATAACGAGGCTACTTTCGCGTTCACTCACCGTTGCGGCCCGGAAGCTCGCTCGCCCCGCTTTAGCGGGGCTTTGTCGATGGGCTTCGAGGTCTCGGTCTCCCTACACCTCGCCATCCAAGCTACGCGGCCACCAACTCCTACCGCGCCGGGACTCTCACCCGATAGACATCACCTCCCTTAACCTGGACACGCCACCACGATTGACCCCGTCCTTCCCCCACGCAGCTGAAACGACGTCAAGTAGATGTCACCGAGTCCTGCCGGCCGACCAGGATGCTCTTAATCGTGTCGGAGCCAAAACCGATGGCGATGAGCTCCCACCAGCGCCCGGAGCTGCCGCCGCTAAGCGTCGTGGAGGCCAGAGTTGCCAAAGGGACGAAGAGCGCGGCGGCCAGCTGAAACAATTCGAGCCATGCGCGACCCCACTTGTCCGTGGGGCGGCGGCTCGGCTCGAGTGGTTCGGTGAGCCGGGACCAATGCCCTGCGTCGGCGTCTTTAGGCAGACCCAGATCCAACAACTTGCCTTCCGAGTCATAGAAACTGATCGAGATCTCGCTCTGTGCGACATCCTTCTCAAAATAATGGTGGACGTACCAACCGTGCTCAGAAAGACTCGTGCCTTTCAGGCGCTCGCTCTCCAGTGCCCTCTGCACCTGCTGTTGCCTCGAGAAAAGCCGGGGTACATCGCGCAGGCGCCTCGCTGCCTTCTGATATCCGGCTAGGTGCATGTCGAGAAAGTCCCAGCGGCAGTCCACGAGCTCCCGTGCGGCGGAGGTGTTGAGATGAACGACTCGAAAGCGTACGAAAAACCGAATCTTCTGATTGGGCCGGGGGATGGCGGGATCCATGACGATCGTGGCGTTGCCCTCTTGCAATGCGGTCACGATGTCGTCTTCCGTGACGCCCTCGGCGAGCTGTCGCAGGATCGACTTGGCTTCGCGCAGATTGTCGATAGTCGGGGTTGCCAGAAGGTGGTTCAGGCTCTTCTTTGCGCCGGTCCAGGCACTGTCCGCCTCGTCAGTTGGGGCGAGGAATTGGTACTCCCAGACCAACTCTAGCGCCGAAAGCTGAAGGTCGGCTCTCACGGGCCCCACGGACTGGACCCACT
>WNGB01010801.1_pt1 | contig 18046 bp, 22 predicted proteins | sample 5400681 | NCBI WGS metagenome assembly WNGB01 (sample SAMN13153367, study PRJNA577476) | soil metagenome | isolation source: 115 cm soil or saprolite under grassland replicate 2 | place: USA:California | collected 2016-06-15 | reverse complement strand
GTGGACGGGTGCAGTCCCCCTCGATCTCGGCGTCGACGGCCCGCCCCGGTCGCTCTGCGGCTTATTGGCCCGGCACACCCCTGACCGGGCTCCCGGGCTCGGATCGACCCCGTTCCTCCTCGGCCCAACGGGGCCACAATCGATCCGCCAGGCGGCCGCGCACGGCGCCGTTTCCGTGCATCGCTCGCCACACTCCCCGATAGGAGCGAAGGATTCCCGATGCCACCAGGACATGCCCTCCGACCGCGCCAGCCAGCACCCAGGTCGCTCCCCTGTGGACGCGGAGGCTCCAGGCAAAGGTCATGGGGGTCAATCGTTGCGGGAACGACATGATGATTCCGGTCAGCGAAAGGACGGCCAGGGACAGCACGATCACGAGGTTCATGGCCCTCTGCCCGGGGTCGAAGTGACCCTCGTGCCTGGCCGGATTGTGGCGGCTCGGCCGTACCACGAAGCTGGGATAGGTCACGAACCAACGGAGGTCGGTGAGGCGGAACGCGACGGAGTCGGCCAGGAACTTCCTAGAGGCAACCGGCCGCAGGGCGAGCACCAGCGCGCTGAGCCCCACCAAGCCGAAGCCGATCCAGCGGTGCCAGTGGGCGGCGGGTACATGGCCGCCCAGGACCGCCTCCAGGGCCGGTTTTCCTTCCCCCAGGAGCGAGATTCCCGAGAAGAACAGGAAGCCAGTTGTTACGTAGACGGCCGCGTGCAATCGGCGGGCGGGACGGCTGTTTCGAACCAGCCACTTAGGGCGTGTATCCGCCGTATCCCCCGCCATAGCCAGTGGGGGAGGGACTCGCGCCGCCCCCGGTCACCGTGAGGGTCACAGATGCGGATGTCCCCGTCTCGTCGTGATTCGGTTGAGCGAGGACAACCTTGATGGTGTGCCGCCCGGCGGGTATCGGTGTGGACGCCTGGGTGGTCGTCACCACCAGATACTTGGAAGAGCCGTCGATGTGGACGTGGAGATGCATTTTCCCGGTCTCGGGCGGGCCGATCTGTACCCCTTTGACCAAAAACACGAAATGTACCGGGGAGGTCACGGTCGCCCCTTCGCTGGGGCTCACGATGGAGAGGGTCCGCGCCGACGAGGTGGACGACTTGGCGCATCCCGCCACGGCCAGGGAAAGCGCCACGAGGGAGATGATCCTTGGAACCCCCGATCTCATCTCGCTCCCGAATCCTCTCTGTCTGGACTGTATTACGAACTCCGGCTAGACGCGCGCTTGGCAGGCAGACGGACGCCCCCTGGCGAGGGGTCCTGCTAAACGATCGAGCCCTCCTGAGGATTCATGCCGAGAGTGAACAGGACCATCGGCAACCGCGAGGGGCCGTAGCTCTGGCGAGTAGCAGGGCGGGCCGGAAAGGAATGGTCAGCATGAGGAAACTGATCGTCGCGATCACGACGGTGGCGCTCGTGGCGGGGACCGGGTGGGCAGTCGTGGCCGAGACTGGGAGCGGCAGGACCCCGCTCGACTGCGTGGACACCGTGTGGCAGACCACGCCCGTGTCAACCACCTCGACGCAGTGGGTGTCGGTTCCGGGATTCAGGGCCCACCCGGTGGCCATCTTCCCCATCGCGATCAACGTCAGCGCGCTCGTCTCCGGAGCACCGGTGAGGTTCCGTATCCTGAGCACCAACGTGGGCGGACAGACGTTCGTCAGCCACCCCGGTGCGACCCGGTTCGTCCCCGGCGGGAGCGGCTCGAACTCCTTCGCCTACCAGTGGATCGAGCGGAACCAATCCGCCTCCCCCCACGCCATCCTCCTCCAGCTGCAATGGCAGAGCCCGAGCGGCAACGCTGTGCGCCTGCTGCGGGGCGACATGTCGGTGCTGTACAGGACAGACGTGTGCAACGGGTCGGCGTGAGTCAGAATTGGTTCTTCGGCGATCACGACTCGTTAGAAGCGAGGCCGGTAGATGTCAGCTTTATGATCGACCCTCAACACTCGGACCTCTCCTGCGGCTTCGTCGAGCTCATAGACCACTCGGTACGGCCCGCGGCGAGCGGCCCAGAGACCCTGCAGCTCGCCTCGGAGAGGATGACCAACTCGTTTGGGATCCGCGACCAGCGGTCCCAGCATGAATTCGACCACGGCGGCAGCCGCCTTCTCCGGAAGACGAGAGAGAGTCCGCTCGGCCGAGGGAGCTACGACGAGCTCCCACCGAGATCGGCTCACGACTTCTGCAGATAGCGGGCCCTGATCTCCTCGGCGCGGATGCCCTTGCCTCTGGCGATCTCCTTGCGAGCCCGCTCGATATCGGTGCGGGCCTTCGGGTCCGCAAGGAGATCGAGCGTATCCTCGAGCGCCTCGAGATCCCCCGGGCTGATGAGGACAGCGGCCGGCCGACCATTCCGGGTAAGGACAATCCGTTCGTGCTGGCCTTCCACTCGGTCCACCACTTCGGAAAGCTTCGCCTTGATCTCAGCGAGCGGGAGTGTCTCAGTCATGACCATGATTCTAGTCAGACAGCTCTGAGATTGGCCAGTCCTGCCGAGGATAGACGCCTCCTCTTCGAGGCTGCAGGTCCACAAGCCCTCTCGGCCAAAGGCGGTGGTCAGGCGCCTTCTACTGAGTTCCCTTCAGTCTTCGGAGCGACACGTATTCCCGCAGTTCCGTCAACTTTTCATCAGCCCGATCCTCCATTCCTGGATCGTGTTCCGCGTGATCGAGCATCTCCCACGGCGGGTACTCGGCGCTGGGGAAGATCGCGTCCCCGCTCCGCTCGAGGACCTCGCCGCACCCGTCGACGCCGACATCGACCACGTTCGCGGGCCGGCCGACGCGCCGGTGTCCCTGGTCGAGTATGGCGACTTCGAATGCCCTCACTGTGGAAGGGCGGAGCCCGCCGTTAGAGGGCTCCTTCAGACCTTCGAGAGCGACCTCCGCTTCGTGTTCCGACACCTGCTGCTCCGCGACGTCCACGAGCATGCCCAGCTCGCCGCGGAGGCCTCAGAGGCCGCCGGGCGCGCAGGCGATGTTCTGGGAGGTGCACGACGTCCTGTACGCCCTTCAGGACGCGCTCGGCTTCGATGATCTCCTTGGATACGCTGGCGACCTGGGCCTCGACGTGGACAGGTTCTCCGAGGAGCTGCAGTCGGGACGGCATGCACTCCGGGTGGCTCGTGACATCGAGAGCGCCGATGTGAGCGGGGTGGCAGGAACACCGACCTTCTTCGTCAATGGCCGCAGGCACTACGGCCCTACGACGAAGCGACCCTGTTGAACCTCGTCCGCGAGAGCCTGACCAGGGCGGGCGTCCTTCGCTCACCCTAGGACCCGTGCATCGTGACCACCTGCCTTCGACCCCTACCGGCCGAGCTCCCTCACCACTCCCGGTGGAGGCGCTGGAAAGACCGAACGCGGGATAGTCGAGGGCGACGCACCGGGAACTCGTCTTTCATGGTGAGGGAGGACGCACAGAAGGCCGCACACGAACTCCACCAAGGCGAAGGAGATCGCCCCATGAACCTGCAGGCACGCCGGGAAGAACATGGAAGCGTGACGTGCCGCTCAAGCCCGCATCTGGGAGTGGGCCGAGGGTGACTGTGTGGGGGCGCACCGGTCGAGTTGGCGGACGAGGCGGTTGCGCTAGTGCTGCGCCGTGGGGGCCGAAGGATAGTCGAGCCCGCGCCCCGGAACTCCGCCGGCCGGGTTCCGTGAATTCGGGTCCCGCTACTGCGAGCGGGCGGAGCACTAAGCTGGTGACATGGGGGGGTCTTGCTGTCCGGGCGATTACCACCGATTCTTCAGCAAGCGGTTCGCCCGGAGGCTTGCCAGGAAGTATCAGAAGCGCGGGCTCGACAAGACCGCGCGGAAGATGGCGGACTTCCTGCGGGATCGCGGCATCGAGGGTGCCACCGTCCTCGAGATCGGTGGTGGAGTCGGCGAGATCGAGATCGAGCTCCTGAAGGCGGGTGCGGCACGGACCCAGAATCTGGAGCTCTCGCCCGGATACGAGCAGGAGGCGCGCAAGCTCGCGGAGGAGGCGGGTGTGGGACGGCGGGTTGACTGGCGCATCCACGACATCGCCAGGGACTCTCAGGCCGTCGAGCCGGCCGACATCGTGGTCATGCACCGGGTCGTGTGCTGTTACCCGGACTACGACCGCCTGCTGGGGGCGGCCGCCGACCACGCACGGCGCGCGCTCGTGTTCAGCTATCCACCACGAAACGTGCTCTTCCGCGCCTTCTACGGCGTCTTCAACTTCGTGATGCGGCTGATGCGAAGCAGCTTTCGCGGCTTCGCCCACCCGCCGGGCGCGATGCTCGCCGTGCTCGAGGGGCGCGGACTACGGCGAGCGTATGAGGGTCACGTCGGAATCTGGCGCGTCGCCGGCCTCGAGCGCGGTTCGTAAACTGACGAGGCTCGCCCGCATCCGCTAGGCCCGCTCCCCGCGCGCGTACGCGAAAGAACCGCTCCACATCCTCGTCCTGGGATAGGTGAGCTCGATCCGCAGCTCGGCGAGAGTCACTTCGAGCGCATTGTCGAACCGGGCAGCGATGGTGATGGTCCGGATCTCCTGATCCCCCACGCGGAAGTACCGGCAGACGACCAGATCGTCTCATCAGGCAGGTCTGGCGGGAGGTCTGGTCAGCGACCTCTTGTTGTTTGGGCAACAGTCCCATAGAGCCCAGAAAGGGGCATTGAGAGGGTGTCGCGAAAACCTTTGTAAGAGCTGGCCTGGCGGTAGCCACTCCGGGAGAATGACATCGAGGTAATTCCCACACCCTCGGAGGAACCCGTGGCCTACAACTTTGTTCCCTGCCATCGAGACCAGCCGTTCCTGATGCCACCGAGCCTGGACGAGTGGCTGCCGAAGGATCACCTCGCTCGGTTCGTGATCGCGGTGGTGGACACCCTTGATCTGTCGGCGTTCTACGCGAGACGCCGAGCCGACGGGTGGGGGCGAGCGGCCCACGACCCCAAGATGATGGTGGCCCTGCTCATCTACGCCTACGCCACCGGGGCGAGGTCATCCCGCCTGATCGAGCGGCGGTGCGTGGAGGACGTCGCGTTCCGGTTCATCACCACCAACGAGGCGCTCGACCACGCCACGATCGCCCGGTTCGCCCAAGTCCACGAACAGGAGCTCGCCGACTCGACCAGGTGCTCCGCATGGCCGCCGAGTGCGGGCTGGTCCGTGTGGGGCTCGTGGCCCTCGACTCCACCCGCATCAAGGCCAACGCCTCGCCCGGGGCCAACCGCACCGAGGACTGGATCCGGGCCGAGGTGCAGCGGATCATCGCCGAAGCACGAGCCACCGACGAGGAGGAGGAGGACCGGCGCCAGGGCGAGTCTTCTGACTCCGACATCCCCGAGGATCTGGTCGAGCCCCAAACCCGGCTCGAGCGTCTGCTCGCCGCCAAGGCCCGGCTCGAGGCGGAGCAGCAGAGGCGCCAGGCCGCCTACGAGGCCAAAGTGGCTACCCGCGAGGAGTACAAGAGGCGAACCGGCAAGGGCATGCGCGGGCGCAAGCCCAAACCGCCCGGGGAGCGGGCCAGGGACCGTCGCCACACCACCCTGGCCAACACCACCGACCCGGACAGCCGCATCCTGTCGACCGCGAGCGGTGGGTTCCTCCAAGGGTTCACCGCCCAGGCCATCGCCACCGAGAACCAGGTCACCATCGCCTGCGAGGTCACCGCGGACCCCACCGACTTCGCGCAGCTGCAACCGATGGTCGAGCAGGCGGTGCGAAACCTGGCCAAGGCAGGGGTGCGCAAGAGGGTCGGGGTGGTGGCCGACGCCGGCTACCTGAGCGACGACAACCTCGGGCTCGAGCACGACCTCGGGGTGGAACTCCTGATCGCCACGAAGAACCGGGAGCACACAGACAACGCTCCGCCACCTCGCGGACGGCTCCCCAAGGGCCTGTCGAGGACGAAGCGCATGGAACGCAAGCTCCGCACCAAGCGAGGGAGGCGGCTGTACCGAAGACGCGGCGGGTCCATCGAGCCGGTATTCGGCCACCAGCGACAGCGAGGCGCAGGACGGTTCAGGCGACGCGGCCTTCGCGCCTGCAACTGCGAGTGGCGGTTCGAGCAGACAGTGCACAACCTCCTGAAGATCAGAACCTCAGGCAAGTGGAGCCCACTCGGAAGAAGACCATCCCCGACATCAACTTCCCGGAACAGTTCCTTCCGCTCGACTCGTCTCTTGCTCTGCCGCCAGAGCTGTCACTGAGCTTTCCGCGACACCTTCTGAGGGGGATGCTATTCGAACTTCGGCGTAGCTCCTCGAACAGCTGTGCGGTCTCATGGGAGAATCTCGAAAGCAGGGGCGTGAACGGGCCGAACGACGGTGAAATGTCTGCGGTCGAGCGTCGCGAGCTGGACGAGGTGGAGGCGTTCTGCGGTCGCAACGACCGAGGCATCGACGGTCCCGAGCGGTAGGTCCCGATAGTCGGCTACAAGCTCGGCGATTCGAATCCAATCGCCCGGCCGAACAGGCTCAGTGATCAGGTTCCCTGCCGCTAGGTCCCCGAGGAATCGGACCTCCACCAGCGGGCCCAGCCGGGTCTCTAGCAAGTAGGCCACCTCAGCCACGACCAGCTGAGGGACGATGAGCGGACCCTGGTGTCCCTCCAGGAGGGAGAGGCTGGCTTCGTGGTCTCGATCGTCTTCGTCGACGTAGGCATACAGCGGCCCCGAATCGACGATCAGCGGGATCGGTGGGCCTCCCGGCGCATGATCTCTTCGATCCGGCGGGCGGTGTCACTTCGACCACTCCGGCCAGCCTTGGCCGCGATGAAACGCCGCCGCCCGGCGCCCAGATGAGACTCGATCGCCTCTCGCGTAATCTCGGATACGGTCTTCCCTCGACGATCGGCTTCATGACGAAGCCTAGCGTCGAGGTCGTCGGGCAGCTTGACGGTCGTCCGCTTCATGGTATGCCAGCATACCATATGCCCCAGGCGCGGGCGACGTCTGAACGGGCGAGTTCGATTCCCTTCAGGACGGAAACTCGGACATGCAGGTCAATCGCGGTTCGAACCAAAGTGGAGGTGGGTGGACGATGTGTGAACCGTCTGACGCAGCTGAAAGGGCTCGAGGAGCTGGCGGGCCTGCGCTAGAGGACCCGGAGCAGATCGAGCCCCTGCGCTAGCGCCTGCGATAGACGTCGGCTCGATGCGCGATCGTCTCCACGGTCACACGATGGCGCCTGGCATCGATCGCGTAGATGATCCGGAAGTCGCCACGGGCAGCACTGTGATGACCCTCCAGTTCGAAACGAAGCGGGTGGCCCGCTCGATGCGGGTTATCGGCAAGCGGCCCGTACGCGAACTCAACCACGGCAGTAGCAACCTTCTCGGGGAGTCGGTTGAGCGCCCGAAGGGCGGAGCGGGTCCAGTCGATCGAGTACGGGCTCTGCCGCCCACTCACCGTTTCTTGATGAGTGCGAGCGCCTCTTGCTTGGTCAAACGTCGGACGCGGCCCTTGCGCACGTCCTCTTCGGACTCCTTGATGGCCTCGAGCAGCTCGGGGTCGCTCAGGATCTCCAACGTCTCCTCGAGCGACTCCAAGTCCTCGACGGAGAGGATCACAGCGGCCGGCTGACCGTGCTTGGTGACGACGACCCGACCATGCTCACGACGGATGCGCTCCACGACTTCGGAGAGCCGGTTCTTGACGTCTCCCAGAGGAATCTGCTCGGCCAACATTTGGCTAGAAGTGTAGCCAAAAATGCCAGAGTGTCAACAATCCGTCCAACCGTGTGCACTCCACGAGCCGAGGCAGGACGCAGGCGGGATCGATAGCTCGTCATTGAACAGAGACGTCAGCGCCCAGCGCAAACCCCGTGTGGACTTGGCCAGACGCTCGTATGAGACGGTCTGTCAAGTCCTCCGCTTAAGGCGGTCGCGTCGAGGAGGCGAAGGGGCGGGAGACGGGCGGGCAGGTGGCAGCGACGATCGACCACTCTCGTATTCGCGGATCGGAACCGCACATCATCGATTCGTCGGAAGCTGCCTCTGACTAAGAACGCGGGTCTGAAGCCCCATAACGTCCGCGAGGATCCTTCCGCGGTGCACGCCCGCCCGCTCCCACGGTTGCATCAGGACACTGCCAACCGGTCGGTCATCATCCCCCAGACGAACCCGGCCAGCTCCCTGGACACCGCCACCACCGCCACGTTGTGGTCCCGGCGTGCGGCGAGCTGGCGGAACCGAGTGCACAGCCGGCACTGGGCGGCCCAGGCGTAGGCGGTGACCTCGGAGGGTTGCCCCTCGCTCCGCCGGCGGAGCTCGATCCCGATCCCCGGGCGGTGTCGGTAGCTCCACGCCGCCTCCACCAGGACCTCCGGAGGTGGGCGTTGCCGGTCTTGGTGATCGAGCCCCGGTGCTCGCTCGACCCGCTCGAGTGCTCCGAGGGAACCAGGCCGGTGAACGCCATAAATTGGGTGGCCGTGGCGAACCGGTGGAAGTCGCACACCTCCGCGGCGATGGTCACCGCAGAGAGGGAGTCGATCCCGCGGAAGCACCGGAGCTTCGTCACCGCGGCCTCGAGCGGTGGTCGGGTGCAGGCGGCGATCTCGGCGTCGATCGCCCGGAGCTCGACCCGGCGGGCGTCGAGGCTGCCACGTAGTGGCGGAACGCCGCTTCCGCGGCGGGCTCGGTGAAGTGCTGGGCATGGATCCACTTGTCGAACTTGTCGGTCCACCCCTTGGTCTTGGCCGGGTAGCGACGTCCCTGGCGCAGGAGGAAGCTCTTCATCCGGTGCATGGTCCTACGCCGGTCGTCCTTGAGGTCCTCCCGGACCCGAACCAGGTCACGGATGGCCTCCTCCTCGGACGTGGGGACCCGGATCGCCGTGAGCTCGCCGGCTCGGTGGAGTCGGGCCAGGTTTCGGGCATTGATCCGGTCGGTCTTCACCCGTCGGCCGGCCCGCCGAGGGATGAGGGTGGGAGCGATGACGTCGCAGGGCACCCCGAGAGACGTCAGGAGGCGGTACGTGTCGTAGCCGCTCGGGCCGGCCTCGTAGCAGGCGACGAGGTGGCCCTTCGCCCCACGCTTGCTGACGAGGGCGCGCAGGGCCTCGGGCGTGTTGGGGATCATTCGCTCATCGGGCGTGTGCTGACCCGGGCGCAGGATCGCCACCGCGATGGAGTCCTTGTGCACGTCCAGACCGAGGTGCGTAGCGTTGTCCATGGCCGGTCCACCTCCGTGTGTGGCTCCTCGGCGCGGCCCATCCGCGCGTGATCCACGATCTTCACGGACGTGACCGGCCGTCTCATGGTGACTATTCAAACCCGGCCCGAGACGATGATCAGTTGTTGTCTAGAACCTCGGCCATCTCTTTGCGAACGTCATCTGGGCATTCCAGATAAGAGAAGTGCCCGCACTCTCTCAAGAGGGCGAAGCGGGCTCCAGGTATGGACTGAGCGATGTGGGCAGCGCAGATTGCAGGAACGAAGTCGTAGTCTCCATGGATAACCAGCGTCGGGAGGCTTAGCCGCTTGAGCTTCGGAAGCAGGTCGTACTCGCTCGATACCCACGTCTCGGCATAGAGCCGCTTCTCGATTGCTCGTGCTCTTAGAACACCCTCTGGCGTGAAGTGCGATCGCAGGCCCGTAATCACCTGCTCCAGATGCTCTGGTTTTCGCAGGGTCGTCCGGAAATGGATGCGATAGTATTCGGCCTCCGTCTCAAGGTCGCCCGACTCATACTGGGCCTTGGCTGACAAGACTTCCAGCTTCTCCAGATCGCCCGCCGCTCTCGTGCGGCGCTCCTGCCGAAACAGCATGTAGTCGTCATGAGAGGCGGGAGCGGTATTCATCAGGATCAAGTGAGACACTCGGAGCGGATGGCGAATCGCGTACTCCATGGCCAAGAGCCCACCCCAGGAGTGTCCCAAGACCGCAAACGAGTCCAGTTGAAAGTACTTACTCAGGCTCTGAAGGTCCTCGATCTCGGATTCAAGGGTGACGTCTTCCGGCCGGGCCTGAGGCGCCGATCTTCCGCGTCCTCTTTGATCGTAGTAGATGAGGCGATACGAATCGGACAAGCGATCCAGATCGGGGAGCAAGTAGCAGTGGTCGAAATCGGGACCACCATGGAGGACGATGATTGGCCGTCCCTGTCCGATATCGCGATAGTAGAGCTCGCCCTTTCCGACCGGAGCATAACCTTCGCGAGGAGCAGGCGGACGGGATGGGAGATCAGTGCGCATACCACAACCCTGAGGCATGGGCGATCCAACGTCTGCTTATGCGCACCCGGACAAGCCCGCTGGCCCGTCTGGATATCGCGCGCGGCGGCGAGCCGGGGGACGCGCCGGGATCCCCTCTGACCTGCTGATCTGCTCGCGTCATCCTCTGGCCCCCCGGGGTCAGCCGGCGCGATCGGTCAGGGTAACACGCGATTTGCGGCGAATCCCCGCCGAGCGCCCAGCGCGTTCGCGGTTCGCGAGGGTGTTGAGACCCGGGCGTACGTGTGCATCGTGCCGGTCAGCCGCGAAGCTCCACCATCAATCCTCAGGCGTCGGGTTTCGTTCCCCTCCTCGCCCGGTTGCGTCCGCGTATGCCCACGCCTGGACGTCCGGAGGCTGCAGGCCTGCCCCTGTCAGGATGGGGCAGATCTGCTCCCGGTGGGCATTCCCGTGGTGGAGTGCCTGCGCCACCAGGACCCCGGCGTGGGCCTGGTACGCCCCCTGGTCGAGGATGATCACGCGCTCGGCATCCAACCGTTCGGACAGGAGGCTCCTCCCAGAGCTTCTCCGTCTCCTCGACCCTTGAGTGGAGCTGGTCGATATCGACGCTCTCCGGGTCCACATCACCGGGGTCGCTCCCGCCGGCGCTGTCGACCCAGGGCGGTCCGCTGCCGGCCAGCCGCCGCGGATAGCGCGCGTCCAACAGGACGATGTGGTTGAAGGTCTCGAGGATGCCCCCGTAGGTCCCGATTCCGGGAGCGGTGAGCTGCTCCGCCGACAGATCCCGGCAGGACTCCAGGAGTTGCTTGGTCGCCCAAGCATTGTGGCGGAACGCTTCGAGCAGAGCCCCGTTCACGATCGTTCCCTTCCTTGGAGTTCGGGCTAGCGTACACAATGCGTGGTGATTCGGTGGCGGCCCGCGGCAGGTCGCTCGAACCACGAGGAGCCCTTCGCATCGCTCCTCGGTTCACACAAAGGTCAAATTGTGGTCTTGATTGATCGGTGCGCGAACCGCTCAGCCCTGGTCGTCCCACCGCTTGGGCTCGCCTGACGCCAAGCTGCGGTCGACGCTAGGGATTGCTAGCTTCCCTCCGGGGACGTCCTCGTCTACGCGGCTTACGAGCCCACTGCTCGACTTCACGGCGGTCCCAGATAGCACCCCGCGGGGTCTCGGCGACTGGGCGGGGGAAGTCTTCGCGCTCATCGAGTAGCTGGTAGACGCGCTGCCTGGAAATCCCGAGAAGTTCCGCAATCTCGCTAGCAGAGATCGCCTGAATGGAGGGGCCGGCCACGGTAAGGCGTCGTTCCAGCACCGGCTCACTCCCGCCATCGTCGTGGTTAGCGGGCTCGACCTCGATGCGTGCCGCCGGTGGCCCACCAATCTTCTCGAGGCCGGTCTGGAAGAGCTCCGCACCGACGCTCGCAGCATAAGGCAACGCAGGAGCCTCGACAGAGAACACGGCTCCCAGCTCGCCGATCCTTCCCCAGCCAGTAACTCCCAAGGCGCCCAAATCCTCAAGGGTGTCAAGCAAGGCGAACTGGAGCTCCTCCCACCGCCTTTCGTCATCGATTCGGTTGCTCGCAGCCGTCACCATCCACTCCATGTGAGCCACCTCTCTCATATCCCTGGCTCAAGTCGAAGGTCTCTGCACCAGCGACGGAACTTCGCGCGAGCGTTTCTGAACGACCGAACGTCGCTGGGAGTCTTGGAGAGCGTCGCCCAGGTGATCCCATCGGGACCGAAGGCCTTCACGTGCTTAGCGCCTTCCTCGAACGTCCAGTTGTGGCTCCGCATCGCCTCCGCCAGCTTCTTCCAGTCCTTCGGCAAGCCTTCGGGGATGTCTCGCCTTCCCCGCGGCTTCTGACCCATTCTGTACTCTCCTTGTCGGTCGCGACAAGATAATTCTTAAGTTTAAAGTCGCAGTTGTCAAGGATTTCAACCTTTTGCCCCACCGCCTCGCCAGGGCTGACCGCTGTGTTTGCTTCTACCCATGCGTCGGAACTGGCTCTGCCGAACCGTGAAGGGGGGAAGACAGTCGGCCGCGGGAAGTGCCTCCCACCGCGAACTGGGTGGTCGGTTCGCGCACCGGTTGTCTTTCGGGTGGACCTGAGGGGAGTCGAACCCCTGACCTCTTGCCTGCCGAGGAGGGCCGCCTCCTCATCGAAGCTGCAGGTCACAAGCTCGCGCAGCCAAATGCCGTGGTCAGCCCCTTTCTACTGAGGTCCGTCCACTCTATAGACGGAACTGGGTTCCCGCCGTTCCGTCAACTTTTCGTCAACGTGGCCTCCACCTCATCCACCTCACGCAAGGACGGGTCTGCCCCCGCTTCGGGTCTGCCCCCGCTTCAGTTGACTCGAACGGTTGACGGTCATCATGCGGCATGAGCGACCTCATGCACTGCTTCGAACTCGATCGGGGTGAGTCTCCCCAGCGCTCGCTGACGACGCCGGCGATGGTAGGTGCGTTCGATCCAGGTGACGATGGCCAGGCGGAGCTCTTCCCTCGTCTGCCAGCGTTGGCGATCGAGGACGTTGTTCTGAAGCAGAGCGAAGAACGACTCTATGGCCGCGTTGTCGGCGCACGCGCCGGTCCGGCCCATGGATCCGATGAGCCCGTTGCCGCGGAGCAGCCGGACGAACTTCTTCGCTCGAAATTGGCTGCCCCTGTCCGAGTGCACGATGGTGCCGGCTGGGCACCTGAGCTCGATCGCGTTGCGAAGCGCTGCCACCGCGAGCGAGGCCTTCATCCTCGAGTCCATGGAGTAGCCGACGATGCGACCGGAGAAGGCGTCCTTCACGCAGCACAGGTACAGCTTGCCCTCACCGGTCGGGTGCTCGGTGATGTCGGTGAACCAAAGGTCGTTGGGACCCTTGGTTCCGAAGGATCGGCGGACCAGGTCGTCGTGGACCGGCTCTCCGGGCTTCGGCCGTCGGCCCTTCTTGCGGGCGAGCACCGAGAAGATGCCGTGGGAACTGCATAGACGGTGCACCCGGTTCTCACTCGCTTTGATCCCGTGGTCGGCGGCGAGCTCGTCGGTGATGAACCGGTAGCCGAAGGTCGGGTCGTCGGCGTGGACGTCACGGGCCCGGTCGACCAGGTGAGCGTCGGACCACTCCCGGTCGCTCACCGGGTTCGCCCTCCACTGGTAGTACGCCTGTTTGGTGAACGCGAGCACCCGGCAGGTCACCGTGACGGGAACGCCGTCGCCGGCAAGGTCGCGGACCAGCGGGTACATCATTTTGGGTTGAGGCCCTGGCCCAGGTAGATGGCCGCTCGCCGCAGGACCTCGTTCTCCTGCTCGAGAAGCCGGTTGCGCTTCTTCAGCTCGCGGATCTCGGCAAGCTCGGCGAGGGTGAGGCCCTCGCGGACCCCGTCTTCGATCTCGGCCCGCTTCACCCACCGGTGCAGACAGGACTCCGAGATCCCAAAGTCCTTGGCGATCTGGGACATCGGAGCTTCCTTGCGACGGGCCACGGCGACGACGTCGCGGCGGAACTCCAGGGGGAACGCCTTCGGCATCGACTGCCTCCTTCCTGTGAGGGTCATCCTCACATGTCAGGAGTCAACCAAAGGCTGGGCAGACCCGGGCCCCGCTCGCATTGGTGTAACTGATTCTTGCTACCCTTGATGCGCCTCCGGCGTAGTTGGCTAGGTAGACGACAGCCACGTTCACCGGTCCAGAAGTACGCGCGCTCGGGGCAGTCGAAGCGCCTTGAGTTGATCCCCTGGTCGACGCGCATCCAGCAAGAACGAGCGCCGATACTACGAAGGCCAGATTCCGACCGGCACGTTTCAGAGCGGTTGTGAAGCGAAGGGGTGTTCGGACATGCACGCTGACGAGGAGCCTGAAGGATCTAGATGTGAAGCTCTCGACCGTGCGTATCTGAGTAGCCTTACGCGCGACCACCTGGTGGCAGAGGGACAATATGGTTAGCGACCGACTCATTGACTATAGGGATGCTGAGCATTTGTTGGCGGACGAAATTCGTCGGTCACGCGAGGCTCTCTGAATCTTACAAGAGCGCCAAAGAGGACAGCGGTGCTGCCAACAGATACCAAGAAGAACGTATCGGGAGGCGCCGAGGGAGGAAATAGATCCAGGAGGAGGGCTATCGCGGTAAGCGGGCTCCACAGGATTGCCGCGACGCGCTTGGTGCGGGAAGACCATCGCCGGGGCAACCGTGAGAGCAGTAAGAGGTACACGATTGCTCCCGGGAGCAGGAAGATAAGCAACTGAGCTCCCGCGAAAACGACTGTCAATAGAATGTCGCCGACCGCCTTGATTGAACGCTCTGGAGGGGAGCCTCCGACCGAGGTGAGGATGTAGACGAGAGCCAGCGGTACGATCACGATGGCGCCCAGGATCGACAAACGTGCCAGATTCATTAGACCCCACCTCATACCTCCTTCTTCTTCGCCCTCCCGTGGCGATTTGGAAATCGCATGAGGTTGAGGGGTCATTGCTCCTCCAGCCCATTCTTGGCCCAGCATGGCACACCTCAGCCCCCCCGACGGAGCCCTCATTCAGCCGATGATAGGGTGGCACCAAATGGCCCACCAGGCGCAGGAACGAGGAGGAGGACGCTCTTCTCCTGGGTTTGGCGCCAAAGGGAATGGTCCAGGCGCCGGTGACAGAAGAGGCAAAGGCCAGTATGGGGTGCTCCCGAGATCGTACGGAGTACCTTCATCCTGCTGAACGATCGTTCGGGTCTCGTTCCCAGTCCGCTGATAAATCTCCAATGCCGGGTAGTTTTCTCGCTCAATGAAGGGCTTAGAGAACCTCCCGCCGCCACCCAACACCAACGTGATACTGGCGTCGATGCGGGGGGAGAGTCGATGCTTGCTCTCCTTGACCTGGAAATCCAGCGTGATGGAATCTCGTGTGGAGCTCACAAAGACTCGATTGACGTCGGTCCTGAGAAGTCCACGCAAGCTGTTGTCGAAGGGTCTGGCACTGGTGCAATTGCCATTCATGAAGCACGTTGGATTGGCCCATATTACGCCTTCCCCCGTTTCAAAATTGAGGCTGAAGTAGGTTCGATATCGGGTGATACTGGCGTGGGCGCTAGGCCCTCTGTTGTCCCCTCGCAAGCGAGAGAACAAGACTTGGGCAAATCTAGACTCGATGTAAAGGCCTCCATAGACGGTTCCGTAGCCTGGTCGGGGCTCGAATGTGAAGAAATAGGTGCTCGGCTGAGCTAGTCCGTACTGAGCTGGAGCTGATGGATCGAGAGGGTTGCCGCTGTTGGATGCGCCCGCGTAGTCATCCCTGCGGACAATGTGTCCATCCCACTCCACGAAGTCGATCGGATTTCCCCCTCCAAGCGCATATCGATTCCCCGTCAGGGGATCCATGGTCAGTTCCAAATTGTCGAGCGCTCCCTGGAACAGGTCCGTCTGCAGGAAGTGAGCGACATCTGGCCCGAACCGCCTGGCTCCCATGTCGTAGGTCTGTGACCCTGAGTCGATTCGCCCGCTGGCGTACCGGTACGGGTTGAACGGGTTCTTATCGTCGTTCGACCCCTGTCCCTGGGTGAGCTGGGAGTCCTTGTCCCCGTAGGGGTCGTAGCCATAGGACTCCTTGGCAGTCCCGTTGCTCTCATCGAGGAGCAGGGAGACGTCTCCGTGGACGTCGAAGGCGTAGGTGTAGTCCTTGGCCTGCCCCTGTCCGGGGGGCGGGGTGTTGGTCATCTCCACCCGATGGCCGTAAGCGTCGTAGCTATAAACCTTGGTGGTGTCCCCTCCGGAGTCCGTGCGGACCTCTTTGGTCACCCGGTTGGTCAGTCCCAGATAGGTGAACACGGTGGTCCGGTCGGGTACGCCCGGGTGGGTCTCCTTCTCGGTGTCCACCCGGGACAGGGCGTCGTTAGTGTAGGTGGCGGAGTCGGTCTTGTTCGAGTTGGCATACTTGGCGAAGTCGGTGAGCCGGTTCATGAAGTCGTAGGTGTAGTCCACCAGCAGAGAAGCCGGAACCGCCTTGCCCTTGGTCTGGGGGCAGTCCTGGGGGGAGCCCTGGTCGGTGGTGATGCAGTCCAGGTTGCCCCGGGGGTCGTAGAAGTACTTCTGGGTCACCCCGCCCGCGGTGACCGTGGCCAGCTGGTCTCCGGTGTAGGTGAAGGACTTGGTGGGGCTGCCGTTGGTGGTGATGGACAGGATGTTGCCGTCGGGATCCAAGCCGTACTCGACCGTGGTGGTGGTGTCCCGGACCTTCACCTCCTTGATCAGCTTGTCGCGGGGGTCGTACGCGTAGGTGCTGGAACAAGTGGAGAGATTGCACGCCATGTTCGGGCCCTTCAGGGTGAAGGTGTCCTTGACCCGGTTGCCGTCCACGTACTGGTTCGGAGTAATGCCCGTGTCGATGTAGGTGACGTCGTGGTGCTCCACGCTCACCATCTGGCCATTCTGTTTGGCTTGGGTGTCGACGGACTTGACCTTGCCGTTGTCGAAGTAGGTCCAGTCGGTCTGCTGTTTCTGCTGGAAGGCACACAGGCTGTCGGCCCGGAAGAACTTCCGGGTCTGCTCCCACCCGGTGGGGAAGAACGAGTTGGTGATCTTGGCGTCATCGGTGCAGTCGCCCGCCGTCCCCCGGTCGTCTGTCTGGGCGGTCAGCCAGTCCGCCTGGTCGTAGGTGAACGAGTAGATCCGGCCCGGGTTCACCTGCCCCCCGCCTTCATTCTCAACCCGGTTGTCCTCCCGGGTGGCCACGTTGCTGTTCAGGTCGTAGGTGAACAGGGTGGCCTTCCAGTTCGCGTCGGTGCTCTTCTTGGCCCGGGCCTTGGTGATGCGGTCCAGCCAGTCGTAGGTGCCCTGGACGGTGACCACCAGCTTGTCGTCGTCGACGCTCTGGGCCTTGGCCTGGATCAGGTTGTTGTCGGCGTCGTAGCTGTAGGTGCTGGGATTGCCGTTCTTCTGCTCGCTGACTTGCTTGAGGGTGCCATCGTCGTAGTACGCCCAGTCCACCTCGAAGCTGGGATCGCCCTCCGGGATCCGGGAGGTCTGCCAGCCTTCCGCCCGGTAGTCGAAGATGGCGGGCGGAACGGCGTTGCCGGGATCGTCGGTCCTTTCGATCCACCCGGGGTCCCAGTAGTCCATGACCGTCTTGGAGCTGCCCGAGAGGCTTCCGCACGCCACGTCGGTGGCCACGGGGAGCGACGTGCAGGTGAGGTTCCCGTCTGCGTCGTAGCTGTGCTCGACGTAGTACTGGGTGAACCCGGTGGCGCGGGGCAGGGTGACCCTGCTCAGCCGGTTGGCGGTGTCGTACGCATAGGTCGTGACGTAGTCGCCGTTGTTCGCGTCGGATGCCCGGGGGCTCCACAGCTTGGTCCGGTTCCCCACGCCGTCGTACTCGAACTTGGTGGTGACCTTGCGGTTCGGATCGGGCGCGTGGGTGAACTGCTGCTCGATCTGAGTGAGCAGGTTGCGCTGGTCGTAGGACCGGTTCTCGGGCTGGCCGTTCTCGTCCGTTGTGGTAGTGAGGTTTCGGTTCGCGTCGTAGGTGAACGACTTTGTGTGCCCGAGCGGGTCGGCCTGCGACTTCAGCTTGTGGTCGAAGAAGTAGGTGTAGGTCCGGGTGAACGCGGGAGGCTGGGGCAGCGAGCAATCCACGGAGTCCAGCCCTGCCTTCGGGGCGGTGACCCGGACCAGGTCGCCGTTGGTGTCGAAGCAGAAGTGCGTGTTGAGGCTGGTGATCGAGTTGTCCGGGTTCTTGTGGTATCGGGTCTGCTTGATGACCCGGTCCAGGAGGTCGTAGGCGCTGTCGATCACGTAGGCCTGGCTCTGGCCGAGGAACATCCCTTGGGGCAGGGTCACCCGGGCCACCCTCCCGGCGTCGTCGTAGTCGTACTTGGTCCGCTCTCCGGCCGGGTCGAAGGACTTGTCCGGCCCCGTGACCAGG
>WNGB01007121.1_pt1 | contig 18046 bp, 12 predicted proteins | sample 5400681 | NCBI WGS metagenome assembly WNGB01 (sample SAMN13153367, study PRJNA577476) | soil metagenome | isolation source: 115 cm soil or saprolite under grassland replicate 2 | place: USA:California | collected 2016-06-15 | reverse complement strand
CAAGCATATAATGAGTGCCATTGATGTTCGTACCTATGGTTGAAAACTCATCTTCGAAGGAGTAGCTCACGAAACTCTGCGCGGCCAAGTGATAAATCTCATCCGGCTGTACTCTATCCACCACACTGAAAACACTGGCAAAGCTTTCAAGAGAGGCGGAATGAAGCACAAGCTTGTTAATAATGTGCCTGATCCGCCAAAGCCTGTGTTCCGGGTCTTCAATGGCAACTCGGCGGACAATCCCATGGACCTCATAACCCTGCTCTAAAAGCAATTCTGAAAGATACGAACCATCCTGACCTGTTATTCCTGTTATGAGCGCTTTTTTCATGTCACCGTCTCCTCCCGTTCGTCGAGCACCTTAGTGCGACGACAGTACTGTTTGTCACAACCTACAAGCCTATTGTTGACGATTGCCATTCCCAGTAGCACAATTGGGCCGCAGATTGAAGACTGTGCCACTTAGTCCATCGCCTTCAGCAATATCCAGACGCTGGCGAATTTTCGTTGCCTTATGATTAGACACCCGTCGATAAGTCGAGGCATTCGTTCTCCAAAGTTTCGCCTTGCTCTTTGTCTCCGGCCAACCAAGAGCCGTGCCTGCACAGCAAAGTTAGATTTAACCGGCTAACAAGCGCTCTCTTTGGCGTTTCTTCCAGTAGGTCTGAAGTTGAAGCTACGCTGATCGTGCTTTGCCTATGGATTCATAGCCAGAAACGACTCTTCTTGCCACTTTTTCCCAGGAAAAATCAACCGAACGTTTGAGGCTCCGTTCCGACATCTCTAAACGAAGCTTTTCGTCCATAAGCAAGGTTAGCATCGCGTCCGACAACTCTTCAGCAGACGCTGCATCGGCAAGGATTCCAGCCCCGCCGACGACTTCAGGCAGAGAAGACGAATTCCCGGCAATGACCGGAGCTCCGCAACACATCGCTTCCGCTATCGGTAGTCCAAAACCCTCATAGAGGGACGGAAAAACAAACACAGTGCACAGGGTATAAAGCGCAGCGAGTTCTTCTTGTGAAACAAAATTTGTCAGGACTACAGCTTCCTGTACTCCGCATTCTGCCGCTACTTTGCGGTACTGTTTCAGCTCTGTATCGGACAAACTGCAGGTAATGACCAACAGATACTCGGACCGAATCACGGGAGGCAATCGTGCGAAAGATTCAATAAGCCTCTCGATATTTTTTCTCCAATCGGTTCCTCCCGTATAGAACAGGAATTTCTTATGGATTCCAAATTTGCTATGAAGCACACGTTTCCATTTCTGCTTCTCAATGCTCGATGATCTGAAAAACGAATCCACACCGGTCCCGACGTTCATAACTTGCTCAGGAGCCAAGTGCAAGTATTTGATTGCGTCCTGTCGGGTGTGTTCTGAAATGGCAAAGATAAAGTCGGCTTTTTTAACGTTGGTAAGCCGGTATTCGTATATTGATCTAAATGGATCGTTTCCCGCGAGGTAATGCTCGTAGAAGAGGTAGGGAATCAGGTCATACAGCGTGCAGACCACATTACAAGGACGAAACTTTCCGAACTGAGGAATTATGGCAGCGCCCTCTTCCAGCGGGCTGCCAATATGGAAGACGTCTACGCGATTGAAGAGCAGCGAGAGCAGAGCCAACGTTTCCGAAAACTTGTGACGCCCTAAAGGGCCGCGGAATTTGAGCAGGCGATGGGGTGCCCATCCTGACATCTGCGGGAGCGGCAGGTTAGCATTCACAACCAATGTGTAATGGTTTCTCTTGTCAACCTCTAAAATCCTTGGCACCAGATGGAGTAAATACTGCCCACGACCTCGATCTTTCGAGTCCTCCGTATCAAAGCAGCCTCTTAGTCAGAATCCACTGCTACTCTAACAATGCGGTCGATGACCGGCCGAGCCAGCGGGATTGCCGTCCGGTGCAGCACATTATTAGGGAATAAATTGATGCTGATATAAAGACATAAACCTATCCAGCCTACTTTGATCAAAAGCCGCCAAAATGTTAACAAATCCCATGTGCAATATGTGACGATACATGACAATATAACTTTCACTTTCATCGTGCAGATTCAAATAGCTAGAACCATCCACAGCAAGAAGGATGGGGAACATTGAACGAAGGAGATCAAAAAAATCCGGAATAGACGTTCGCTGGAACGCGTTCAAGCACCAATGATTTAACTCCAGTACGGCTACGGGTCTATAAGTAGCTATTGTTTGCGTCGCACCACGTAGCACATGCCCCTCAAATCCTTCTACATCGATTTTTATAAAATCTACCCTCGATACGTTCAAGGATTCTAAAACTTCATCCATCCGGCGAATAACTATCTTCTCTACAGCGTAACCAGCACTTGCTTGTGTATGATTTGAAACAAAAGCGCCTGATCTATTCCATGGGGGAACGGTTAACGTGTACTCACCTGGCTCTGAGCCGAGCCCAATATTTTGAGGAAACACGTTTTTCAGACCTGACCTTGAGATATTTCTTTCAAAAAATGCAAAAGTGGTTGGAGATGGTTCGAATGCGTAAACAATCTTGGATAACTCACCGAACAATATGGCGGTGCATCCTATATTAGCACCAATATCCAAAATGACTTCACAACCGCTCGCCACTGCTCTGAATAGTTTCACCATATCTGGCTCAAAGCCGTTTTCAATCTGTTCCAGATAGTTGTCATCAGAAATGATAGTGTAATTCCTACCACCAATGTCTACTCTTACTTCTCTCACAGCGCTCATGTTTGCTCCTTGATGGAGTTGTAGCGAATTAACGCCTAACGCTTTCCGGGGCGGACATTAAACCTTCACCGTTGGCCCAAACACGCACCTTGTACTGTATTCCGGTTGCGCCGTCGAGAACAAGGGTAATCCGTTGAGGTATGTCCCGGATAAGCCACAGCGCCGGCTCGTTTAACGTGATTTCGATTTTTTGTGACGCGCCACGATATCACGCTCATGATTTAGCTTTGCGCAGCGTCCACGAAATAGTGGTCGTCATCAAGAAGCGATGCGAGACAATCTCTGTCACCATCCTGGACCGGTTCAGCCAGATTTTTTGGCTTGAAATTCTCTACGGTCGTACACACCTTGACCCCATGAATGAGTTGATCAATGCCGTCAGAATCGCAGTCTTTTAACATATTCAGGCGGAGCAAAAGTCAAGTCAGGTTTCGGGATTGGTATGCGGCACTTTCATTTCAATTATCAAAACCATTGCAAGCGCTCGACTCCACTAGGGAGGCGACCGCATCACGTAGAACTGGGCGCAATCCGCAACTCCGTAAACGCAATGCCTAGACTCCGCTCATCGCCGCTCAGCCCTAAGGCCTTGGGCGAGATCGGTGACGGAACATCGATTCTTATAGTCCTCGATCTTTTGGGATTACTAAATTCGAGCACTCTCTCCTCAGGCGAGGCCCCCAACGTAAACCTAATTGCGCTATCCCCCACGTGGGCCACAACTTCTTTTCCAACATTGGGACCAAAGGCGTGTGCGACGACATGAACAGTGAATTTTTCTGGAAGAGGCATAGAAAATTCAAGGATCACAAAATCACCCGAAGACCACGTCCCCCACCGCTCGGCGGACGACAAGCCTCGAGTGCTTGAAATAACGCCAGGCCATGCAGATTTTTTAAAGTCAACGGTGCTTGTACCAGTCGCACGCGCGAGTGTAAAGCCGTTCATCGATAACTGGAAGAAGGTGTTTGCTGGTAATGAATGATCACCAATTACCAAAATCCATTCTTTGCCGGCGGGGAGTTTAGAGAAATCATAGCCGCTTCCCTTGAGAATCATCTCAAACGACGATTTCGGGTTATCAAGATAGAATAACGATCGTAACAATCCGGCAAGATCTGAGCCGACAATCACGAGTTTAGAAAGGTCCTCGTTCGACAAGTACTGTTTTGTAACAATTCCCGCTTTGTCAAATACATCCGGCACAAGACGCTGCCTGAGTTCTCTATTTACATAGAAAGTTGAAAAAGCAACCGCAAGCGGCATAAACAGATAGAGAAACATTTTAGCGCCCGCTCGCGCTTCATAAACCCATAAAGCAAGGGTAACAAAAGATATTCCACTCAGAACATAAAAAACCGTTGAGTTATACGTGAAACCACGTAGTTCCGGGTTATCGATAAAGGAGGGCGTATAGGGGACCAAGTGCGTATAAATCGCGCATAAGATCGCTACTCCGGTTGGAACACTGGCTATCGCCCTCCATTTGCGCGCGCTGATCGTTGATTCTAAACACAATTGAGAGGCAGCTATCACGAGCAACAAAGGAAGCGCGAAGTTGTAGTAGCGCATATGAAGACGCTCGGCCGTTTCGTATGGCCCGACACCTACCACAGAGGCTGTCCAAAGACTGGCAACTAAAATAAGATCAACTAAAATTAAAAGTGTAAAAAACGAAATGTTTTGAACAGATCTTACTTGCTCCTTAGAAAGTACAAACTCAAACGAAGCTTTTATTGCAAAAGCAATCGGCACGCCAAACATTACGCAGACTGCTAACACATGACCTTTAGCGCTTTCACTGGATAACGCAAGAAGTTCGAAGTAACGCTGAAAATTTGTTGTGGTTGAGTTCGCTATTGAAGTGTAAACAGGACCAAACATAGTTACGGCGGCTTTGCCTGCAAAAAAATAACCAATTAAAAATTTTGCGGCAAATGTAAACGCAACAAAAATACCGGCGCTTCGGACTGCCTGCAACGCCCATCCACCCTCTTTTTTTCTGCTGACACACAAAATATAGGCCACGATTGCCGGCAATAGAAAAAGAGCGTGCGGCTTAACCAGTGCAGAGAGGCCTAATAGTACTCCGGCAACACACCAAGACCTTAAATCAGACGTATCGTCTAACCGCAAGATAAACCATGCGAGGAGCCAGAACGAGAAAAAATAAAGCGCCTCCGGCATGTAATACGCTGTATAGCTGTTAATTGGTCCCAGTAGAGCCAGCAATGCGACGATCGATGCAACACCCCAAGTGCAGACTCGTCTAGTGGTCAGATAAATAAATGGCGTGGCCGCAACAAAAAACATGGCGTTTAGTATTCTCGCGCAATCGAGAAACCCACTGCTACAAATGTTAGTAAAACGATAAATGGCTAAATATATGTAACTCGGCATCGTTGACTCTGCGAGCGGCAGAAGTCTGGAAAATTTGCTATATCTATACTCATCATCAAAAACCACAGGATAGATGCCGCTATTTCGAAATATAAGAGCGATAAATAAGATAAATAATACGATCGCCGCCAAAACAAGGAAATTGCTTTTGATTCCCGTGCAAAGGCTTGAATTTTTCATCACACGGATCCCTTCTCACTAGCTTCGTTTCGAGACGACGTAAATCATATCGCTTGTGATTTTTTGGTATGGGTTCGGCCGCCTTTATTTCGCAAGCTCTTAAATATACAAGAGAGTTTAATGTTAGCTGTGAAACTGAAACAGCAGAATCAGGCCCGACGGTCCTATACGGGATGAGCGGTATCGACCGTAGGCGCGCCCGTCTAGAGAAAGATGGCCACACCGTCCGCCCGATCACAATTCCGACTGCCGTATCAGCGATAGACAAACACGTCGATTCCCCGGCCTATTCACATAATCCCTATCTTAAGCGGAAACTAATGGATTATGGGACGCATGTCAGATGATGTCGAACACTTTTATTTTGAGTCGTGTACATGCCAGGTGATGTCGAACATCGCTTTTTCGGTGACTAGAATGAGCAGCCCGCTCCACTATGCCGAGCCGTTTTACGACGGCACAGGTTGGATTTCAGTTCTAACGCGATCATGTCCAACTCCTAAAATGCTTTTTGGTCACTGACATTCATGTTCGGGATCATATGGCACTTAGGTGTTCGACATCACGTGGCAGTTGCCCGATTATGTGACAACACCGATTGTCATCGTCCTCCAACGATAGGCCATGCTCGGCAAGGGCTAACCTGGTCATCCATTTTCCCATCCACTATTTTTTGTCTAAAATAACATCTATTAACTGCCTAGCACTCTCCTTCCACGTTATCCAAGGCAGGTTATCCGAGCCAGGCGCCTTGCCTCTGGCGTACAAGTCTAGCCATTCCTTGATCGCCGTGGCTAGGTCCTCCGGCGCTTCACCACTAAAGTAAAATGCGTGCTCCCCGGCTACTTCCCGAAAAACCGGGATATCACGCGCAATAATTGGTAACTTATGCTGGGCTGCCTCAATTAGAGGTAGTCCGAATCCCTCGCCCTCTGAGGCAGCTAGCAAGGCGGACGACACGCCATAGACTCTTTCCAGAAATTCGTCGCTAACACCTTCAAGCCAGTGGAGGTGTTTGTCTAAAAAAGGACTCCGACGGAGCTTATTAACCAGATTTTCGACCATCCACCCCTGATTACCAACGATGACCAGTTCCACATCAACGCCTTCTGCCCAAAGATTTTCGAACGCAGCGAGTGCCTGGGCGTACCCTTTACGGGGTTCCAGCGTGCCGACCATCAAGAAGCTGACGCGGCCGGCCAGGGCATTTAGCACTCCCTTCGCGGCAACTGGTATGCCTTTCGACGGACAGGATGCGGCGATGTCTGCGCCCAAGTGGAACCACTTAATCTTGAATGGCCGTTGACGGGCCGTTTCGTTTTTCTTGAGCAAATCTGCTACTTCGTTGGCCACGGCCTTGGAAATGCACACTGCCCCATCGCACTCAGCCACTACCTTTAGCCAATACTGGTACAAATTTGCTATTTCGTTAGGAAAAGCCTTGGGCAGGGCCATCGGTAAAGTATCGTATACCACGAAGTAAACCTGTAACCCGAAGTTCCGCAACTGCTGATAAAAAGCTCGTTGCGCGGGCACCACTTCAAACTGCAAGTCCAACCCTAGAAAAAGGTCACCCGCCCGGAACTCGATCGGATCATCTGCGGGGACGAAATCCGGACAATTGAGAAATTGCAAAGTGAAACGCCGTGCATACCGGTAGCGCTCATTTGTCGTCGCATAGACAGGCTCAACCCTGAAACCTTCGGGCGGAAAATTAAGCAATTGTTGCAAGATGCTCCGCACCACGCGCTGAATGCCGCTCTTTGCATCGAGTTGTACAAGTTCCGAGATGTCCACGAACAACTGCCGAGGAGCCATCCGGGGCGCAATGGAAACGGCAATTGATTCCGCCAACGAGATCCACGCTTGTGTTTCTGTGGGCGATGGTTCAACGCGAGCCAGTGCCTGGGTCAAAGCGGAAATGCCTGTAAGTTCCGGCCGATAGCTTCTCTCAATCGCCTCCGCGTACCTGTCAGCGCAGGTTCGCGGTGCATGGCGGGTAAGCACAATCTCTCGCGCTCTCGTGTCCAATCGTTGTCGTCGAGATGGGTCACTCCACAGGGTTTCAAGCGCGCCAACTAACTCGGCTTCGACAAATTCGACCGGCAGCTTCCATACCACGTCATCCGGAAGGTCCCCCAGGCTGCCATTGTCATTGACGATAGTCGGAAGGCCGTAATTCATACAGTCTAGAATGGTTGCTGACGTTTCCCCGCGGGAGAATGCGCGCAATTGCACTCCAACATCGGCCGCCCCGAGGTACCGGCGGTAAGTGGCGCTGTCCACCCGGCCCGTAATGCTAATTCGCTTGCCACTTTGGCTTATGATAGCAGCGAGTTCCTTGCCGTACTCCGAGTCTTCATTCTCGCCAACAAATATCAGCACACAATTGTCCTTCCTCGCCAAAGTCGAGGCTAACCAAGCACTCAGAAGGCGATGGTTTAGTTTCTGCAGATTTAGCAGACCAAAACTGCACACCACGAAATCATCATTGCCGATTTTCAGCAGGCGGCGGGCTTCGGCTCGATCAATACAATTTGCGGGAGCGCGCAGAAGAGGAACAACAGCCCAATCGTCAGCCGAGCCCTCGCCGTACCACTTGTCTGCCAACGCGCGGGAGAACTCAGAGTGTACGATGACCCCATTGGCCTGCTGCAAAATCGCACGATTCGCTGGGTATTCCCAAACTACAGTGGCCGTATCTTGCGCAGTGAACCGTTCCTTGACGGCGTGATAGCCGTGAGAGGCATACAATGCCCCCGCCCAGGCGCCCGGGGCATAGCGGTGCGTTTCCATATAGGCCACCACACTGCTAAGGAAGAAGTCGTGCAGCACTACGGTACCTGGATGACGCTCGAGCAGCCAGAACATGTGCTGATGGAATACCGAGTTGCCAAACTGATAGAGCACCCGGTCATAGCGGTGGGCGTTTTTGTCGAACCATTCGACGCTGCGGATGGGACAGTTGGCGCGTATCCAGGAATCAGTTACCTCTGGCTGATTGACGATCACGTCAATGTCGTAATGGCGTGCCAGCTCTGGCAACAGTTCGGCGCTATAGTCGGCAATGCCGCTCGTTGCAGGTGGCACAGGTGACACATAGGCCAGGTGAGGCCTGCGCGGGGCAGGCATACCGATGCGAGCGATCTGCGCGGCGTGGTTGTAGGCATGGAGGCGTTCGAATGCGTCGAGCGCGCGGCGGGCGCTATTGTCCCAAGAAAACTTTTTGGCCTGTTCCAACCCATGGCGCTTGAGTTGTTCTCGGAAGGCTCCATCGGTCAGCACAACATGAAGCTTAGCCGCTATTTCGTTTTCATCATGAGGGTTAAACAAAGCATCAGGTCGACCAATCAGTTCCGGCAGACTCGACGTGTTGGCTCCAATTACTGCTGCGCCACAGCTCATGGCCTCCAGCACAGGCAGGCCGAAACCTTCGTGCCAGGAGGGGAACACGAATGCAGTACACAGGTTATACAGCGCTACCATGTCCGCATCCGGGATGAAGCCGGTCAGGAGAAGTTCGTCTCGTGCAAGACCACACCTTGCTGCCAGATGCTTGAGTGCATTAATCTGCTCTCCAGTGGCTGAGCAGACGATTGCCAATTGATGACCCGTCCGCACGGATGCAGACAAATTTGCATAAGCTTTAATCAATCCCTCGATATTCTTGCGGTGGTCAATACCGCCTGTGTACATCACAAACGGACGCGTCAAACTATAACGCTTTCTGATTGTATGTGCCTGTTCGGCGCCAAACTGCCTAGGGTGAAACATGGCGTCTGACGCCGTGGATACATTCACCACCCACTCTTCCGGCAAATTCAGCCAAGCTATCCCCTCTCGCCGCGAAGACTCCGAGATTGCCAGCCAGAGATGTGCGCGCCGTAGACTGCCCAGTTTACGCTCGTACCAGGACTCCATCACCGGGTCCGCGAAGTAGGTATCACGGTAGAGCAGCGGGATGAGATCATATAGAGTGACCGCCGTAGGCAGCGTACATTCAAGCGCGCCAATGGCGGTGAGGGCGTCGTCCCCCAAGCCCTCGAACAGGCTAGAGACGTGGACCACGTCCGGCTTTAGATTGGCGAGAAACGCTTCGCGTACACGCTCACCGACTTCCCGCCTCCAGCGGTTTCCGGGGTTCGCATCCGCTACCGGTCCGGGCGTCTGCCACACCACGATCTGTTCTTGCGGAATTAAAGTATCGAAAGAGGCTCGGATAAACTCAATAGTTTCAGGGAAGAGGCCATTCAGAGCGAGAAGAATCTCATGCCTGCCAGGATTGCGCGCGATGGCCTGTGCCAAGGAGAGCGTGTAACGTCCGGTGCCCCGATTGCGCGACCCCGTGGACTGCGAACCTTGCATGTCAATTACAATCCGCATCAGCGTTTCATCGCGTCACGGGCTCTTTTAAGATCGGAATAGATCCGGACAGCGCGGGGGAGAGGCCATTTAAGGATTTTTCTCGCATGTCCAGCGGGTACGCCGTCGCAACCGTTTTTTCTAGGCCTGAACCGCGGATCGCGGCTGACTGTTTGGGTTCATCAGGTGATCGATGGTCAACGATATTGTACTATCAGCCATAGCCGAATCGGACTGCAAACTGGTGTAGCTGTTGTTTGAGCTGAAAATATCTGCCAAGCACGTACAACACACGCGACTGTCCACAAGGATTAGAGAGAGTCTCCCGCATGGTCCACACGACCAGTGGATTGGCTATGCCGCTTGGGCACCCGAAATGCCGCCACTGTGTGTGTCGCCAGCGCGAATAGCCACTTGATGGCCTGCATGCTTTCGGAGCGGCCAAGTGATTGCTGGCGTAAATGCTTTGCAGTTCCCGCTCGAGCTCATCATTTTTGCTTTCGCCGCATCCATTCGTTTTGTGTTCATTGGGCGTGAGCTTGCAATGGTTTTCATGCTCCCACATAATCCGTATCTTAAGCGGAAACTAATGGACTATGTGACAACATCGATTGATCGTCTTCCAATGATAGGCCAGGCTCGACAAGAGCTAACCAGGTCGTCCATTTTCCCATCCACTATTTTTTGTCCAAAATAACATCTATTAACTGCCTAGCACTCTCCTTCCACGTTATCCAAGGCATGTTATCCGAGCCAGGCGCCTTGCCTCTGGCGTACAAATCTAGCCATTCCTTGATCGCCGTGGTTAGGTCCTCCGGCGCTTCACCACTAAAGTAAAATGCGTGCTCCCCGGCTACTTCCCGAAAAACCGGGATATCACGCGCAATAATTGGTAACTTATGCTGGGCTGCCTCAATTAGGGATAATCCGAATCCCTCGCCCTCTGAGGCCATTAGTAGTGCATCCACTTGCCCGTAGAGTTTGAGCAGCAACTCGTCGGGGATACCGCCAAGCCAGAAGAGTCGTTTCCCGACCTCGGGATGTCTTCGGAGTTTATCGACAATTTCAGTAATCGTACGGCGTTGACCGTAAGGTAAACGAGTCCATCCTTCCTTGCCAACAATAAGCAGGTTCGCCTGAAGCCCGCCGTGCCAGAGCCGCTCAAAAGCTGCTATGGTCTGCAAGTGTCCCTTACGTGGCTCTATGGTACCAACCATCAAAAAACTCGGACCAGCTCCGAGCTTTGGCAGTACCTCATCATAATGCTCAGGCGAGCGTTCGAAAAACGCGCAGGCGTTTATGTCAGCACCCGGATGAACAACATCAATTTTGGGTGGCGCCTTGCGCTCTGGTGGATTGCTTGCGAGCCACAACCTCAAATCATCAGCAACAGCGTGGGAAACACAGATCAACCGGGAAGCAGATTCCGTGATCGTCTTAAACCATGCTTCATGTGTCGCACTTATACTTTCGGGGAAGAACTCCGGCCGCACAACCGGGAGCAAGTCGTAAACTAATACGTGCATTGGTATCCCAGCCGCTCTCCATCTCAAATAAACCTTGGACTTAGCTGCTTCGATCAGATCACTAGAGCAAAAATCGACGACGTACAAAATATCACCCCCACCTATGTCAATCGGTGCATCGGACAAGTGCACGTTTTCGATCCCAAGCTTCTTACAAGCATATGACCTGGCGTATCTGTAGTGCCATTCGCCACCTTCATCGGATAGATATACAGGTTCAATCCTGAACCCTTCAGGCGGATGCCTTATTAACTCCACCAATTGGGCACTAACAACACGATCTATTCCCGCTTTCAGATCGTTTCGTGCAATGCTAGACACATCTACCAGCAGTTGTCGCAACAAAGGCTGCGGTATGCTTGATATTGCAATTGATTTCGCTACGAGCTTAAAGGAAGCTTCGTCAGCAGGTCGATCATCCAAAGCCGCAATAGCCTCCACTAAAGAGTGCTGGTCAGTTGCTGCTCGTCGGTACATGGTTTCAATAACTTGAGCATATTTATCGGCACACGAAGATGGGTTGTGCTGAGAACGAACTACTTCGAGAGCACGGCTGCCCAGTTGCCTTCTCTGCTCCCCATCCTGCCAGAGGGTTTCTAATGCTTGCGTCAGCTCAGCATCAGTAAATTCATCAGGAAGCATCCATACAGCATGATTGGGCAAGTCTGCCGTGGAGTCGTGGCCATTGACAATGGTGGCTAGGCCATAATTCATGCAGTCAAGAAGCGCTGTCGACGTCTTACCATTCGATAATGAATGCAGCTGCACACCGATATCCGCAGCTGCGAGGTAATTGCTATAGGTTTCGATATCCGTACAACCGGTGATGAGAATGCGCCTCTTGAAACCATGGCAGGCAATCATCTCAAGCAATCGTTGACCGTATGGGCCGCTGTGGTTCTCACCGACAAAAATTAATGCTCACTTATGGTCACGACCCAAACGCGATGCAAACCAAGCTTCGATCAAACGATCATTACATTTGGTTGGGTCAACAAATCCGAAGCTGCAAACGACAAAGAAGTCTTCATCTATACCAAGAGCCTTCCTTGCAGCGGAACGGTTCTTAGCCCCGCAGGGAGTGCTTAGAGGTGGAATCACTGCCCATCCGTCTGCTACCTGCTGTGAGTACCAGTGCCGCGTTAGGTTCTCCAAATAATCCGAATGAACAACAACTCCGCGCGCATTTTGTAAGACCTCTAAATTGCATGGGTAACGTTCCCTGGCAATTGTGAATCCGGATTCAGTGCAGCGGTCTAGTAGAGCCCCATAACCGTGAGAGTGGTATAAGGCATTCGTCCACGCTCCAGGCATGCCCCGGGTAATCTCCTTGTGCGCCAATACACCGCTCAGGAAGAAGTCGTGAAGCACAACGACACCGGGATATCGGCGCAAAAGGGAAAACATATGTGAGTGATGCGGGCTATTGCCAAATTGGTAGAGAATACGCTCATAACGAGAGGCGTTCTGTTGAAACCACTGCACACTCCGAATGGGGCAGTTCGCATTGATCCATGGATCATACGTCGCCTGCTGTGCGACAATCACCTCAATGTTGTAATGACAGGAAAGTTCGGGTAAGAGATCTGCGCTATAATCGCTGATACGGCTACGTTGTGGCGGTAAGGGAGACACATAAGCCAGTATTGGTCGCCGAGTTGGACTTACGACAACTGCCTTCTCCTGTTTTGTTTTGTAGTGAAGCGTCTCAAAGGCAGCAATTGCGCGCTTCGCGCTTATATTCCATGAAAACTTTTTCACTTGTTCTAAACCATGATCTCGTAATCGACAGCGCAAACCATCATTCTTCAAAACCTCCGTCATCTTATTGGCTATAGACTGCGTTGAGGCCGGGTCAAATAACGCCTCAGCCGAGTCAATCACTTCAGGTATACTGCTAGTGTTTGAACCAATGGTTGGCGCGCCGCAAGCCATCGCCTCTAGCGCTGGCATGCCAAAGCCCTCATGTTTCGACGGAAACACAAACAGAGATGTAAAATTGTAGAGCGCAATCAGGTCATCGTCAGACACATAGCCGGTCAGAACGAGTTCATCTTCAGCAAGTCGCGTCTGCCTACGTAGTTGTTGGAGACGAGCATGTTCATCTTCACCTATTTTGCTCGCGATCACGAGTTGATGTTTGGCGCGCAACTCCGAAGGGAGCAAAGCGTATGCACCGATCAAGCCGTCGATGTTCTTGCGCACATCAAAACCGCCGGGTGCACACATGATCATCTTGCGCTGAATGCCGTACCGCCTGCGGAGTTCAAGGATTCGCTCTGCTGAAAGGGTCATTGGATGAAACCGGTTTTCGATGGCTGCCGAAATATTTACGATGCGATCTTCTGGCAATTCCAGAGCATCAATCGTCTCACGACGCGAACATTCCGAGATCGCTAGGAGCAATCTCGCTTTTCTTAACGACTGCACCTTGCGAAAGTAATAATCACGGTGAATTCTGTCGCGAAGATAGATCTCTTGATGAAGCAGTGGAATCACATCGTATAGGCTCACCGTCGTATTCTCCGGCGATCCGAACGCACCAATAGACGTAACGGCATCATCTCCCCATCCCTCGAAGAGGGACGAGACGTGAATCACATCAGGGTTTATCCGCCCTAGAAAATGTTCACGGATTTTCTCGGCCGCACGTGCACGCCAGGCATTACTTGGATCGGACTCTCCCACAGGACTCGGTACATCAAAGACCTGAATATGCTCTTGAGGCATCAGCCCGTCAAAAACGCGACGGATTTCGAGAATGGTTTCAGGAAAGCAGGCGTTCAAAGCAAGCCAGATTTCATGTGCACCTGCATTCTGCACCATCGCCAGTGTTAGCGAGAGCGCATAACGGCCAATCCCACGAAAGCGGCTCTCGCTTTGAGCACCTTGCAAATCAATGACGATGCGCATTAGCGTTTACTTGCTTCAATGGCGCGCTCTAAATCAGCATAAATACGAGCAGCGCGGGGCGAAAGGCTATTTATAGATTTTTCTCGCGTGTCCAGCTGATACTCTGTAGCAACGGTATTGTTAGGGCCTGAGCCGGCTCCAAGCGGGTGGCTAGTTGGATTCACCATCTGACAAGTGGCTGACAATTCCGTTTTATCGGACAACAATCCTGCTCGAACAGCAAATTGTCGCAGGTGTTGCTTGAGCTCAGGGTGGTTGGCGAGCACAACCGACGCGCACGATTTCAAACGCGGATTTGTGATAGTCTTGCGCATACCCCAGAGCACCAACGGCTTGGCCATAGGCCTTATCAGTCGAAGTGCCCATCGCACTGCGCGCATACTCAGGAGCAATACCCACTTCAACGCTTGCATGGTTTTGCGAAGGGGCCAAGTGATCCGCCAGGATTTACTGGCATAAACACTTTGTAGTTCCCGATTGGCGGCGTCCCATTCGTTTTGTAGCCATTCGGCATGGGCTTGCAATTGTGCATTACGTTCGTTGACGCCGCTCAGTGCTGTGACGAGTTTCTCGAACTCTGCCTCCATGCGGCCCGTGGATTGGCAGAGTTCCTCAACTCTCTGCTTGGCTGCATCCCATTCTGTTTGTAGCCATTCGGCGTGGACTTGCAGGCCGGTGTTGTGTTCGTTAGCTGCGTTAACCTCGATGGCAAGCTTCTCAACTTGCGTGGTTAACTCCTTCTCTCTTGCCTGATGTAACGTTACGAGCCCCCGACATAGCTCGGAACTTGCAAGGCCGCTCAACTGTACATTGTCGAATACGTTCGGTGGGCAAGAAAATGCTTCAGCAAGGTCGGCATGTTCTTTTGAAACGTAAAAACGGTTGAGCCCGTCGAAGTAAACAAACTGATAACCGGCTGTGGTGAGGATTGCATCCGAGGTCCCATAATCAGTCTCGGCTGAGAGGGGTATTGTCGCCTCAACCAAGATGATCCATGGACGCAATGTTTGGCTGTCCCACCCTCTGAGTACTATTTCTTCGAACCCTTCGACATCAATTTTCAGCCAGTGAACGTCTTTACCAGCCAACGACCCCGACACAGACTTCAAGGTCAAAACTGGAACTTGAATGCGGTGATACTCGTAACCTCCCTCCACCTTGTGCCGCTCCGCATAAGCGTCGACGCAAGTACTTAAGCCGGAGTCCGGGATAACGTTCAACTCAAGTGTGCCCTCGGTATCAGCCAATGCAACTTGTAAAACCGTTTCATCCGGCCTGTCCTTGCGCAAGAGCTCGGCGTATTGAGGCACGGGCTCAATGTGAATGCCCCTCCAACCGCGCTCATAAAAAGCTTTGCTTACTGAATCGATGATAGGGTGCTGCGCGCCGACGTCCACATAGAAACCCTTTTCGATATGCTTGAGCGCGCGCCAAAGCATCACATCTTCAAAATTTTGCGCGTAGGAAACGAAGGTCATAGTTCAATAACCTCTTACAAATAGGGAATCGCTCCTGCGGCAACGTGAAATAACAATAGGTGGAATCAGGCTGTCTTCAGGGCGCATGGCGGCCACTATAAGTCCGTCACCGCTGAAGGATTCGTCCACATCGTGCTCACACAAGATATGTGCGCCATTGGATTTCAAATAGGCAACACATTCCGCATGAGTCGTGGGCGAACCGGAGATCGAGATGTGGTGGGTAGAAACCACCACAAATCGTATTTTGCCGGCGGCAAAAAGCGGCTCACAGCTTGACAGAAGTCCAAGCTCGGCACCTTGAACGTCCGCGTGCAACAGCTCAATGTCGTCCAGGCCAAAGTGCGCCATGGCAGAGGGCACGGTATGCTGCGGTATGAGCACTGACTCGCCTGATTCGGTAGAAAAAAGTTTTTCCGCGATCCATTGATCACCAGCGCAGGCATGAACGAAACTGGCACCCAAACCGTTCAAGCGCATGTTCTCTTGACCTACCGCGATGTGGTTAGCATCTGGCTCCAAGCAGTAAGCAACACTAAAGGGAATACTCTTGAGGTACCACATCGAATAGTAAGCCCAAAAAGCCCCAAACTCTAAAATGCAGGTTCTAGGGCGGCAATATCGCAAAAGTTCATCAAAGGTCTTTTCTTCTTGCGGTTCATGATGGCCCCGCAACCCATGAATGATGTTGGCCATCCAATCACCGTGATAGCCACCGTACAACACTCTTAAGCCGTTATGCATGATTTGGACGGGCTTGCCATCCATAACTTCTACCGCACCGGCGTTTGGGACCTTCGGTATCGCCTCAGCATCACGGCAACTGATCGTCATGGTCGCGCGGCGAAGGTCGTTGTCAATAGTGTATGCGCTCATGGTTTTTGCTCCAGTAACAATGTGGCGTCCAGCCATGTTGACCCAACGAAGATTGGCTTATCCACATTGATCACATCAAAAACCAAAATATTGTCGGTCCATTCAAAGTTATCCAGTGATATGCGTCTCGCTTGAAGTAAGTGCCGCAGTCACCGAGTAAGAGCCAGGTCCAAGGCCGCAAGTAAACGGCACAGATACGTTCACACACTGGTTTTTTCTGACACCCTGCAAAACCTGGCCGGTATGCCACGTATTTGTTCCCCAAACGACATGCCCTTGCTTGTCCCGAATCATCAAGCCTATCACCAGCCGGGGTATGTCGGCATGAATGGAGGCTTCGAGCCGGAGTTCTACCGCTTGACCGACTTGCGCGACGGCTAACTCCTCGCCTGAAAGAGCATCTAATAACTGAAGCGATTTCACGCGCGCCTCGCCAGTGCCGCTTTTAGTGAGCAACCAGCCGTTTTTTTCACGACGCTGCTCAATACTAAGTTTGGCGTTTTCTTTTTCTGCGACGAGCGCATTGTAGTAGTCAATGACTTCGTCCGGCAGACCGTCTTTCAGCACTCGGCCCTTCTCTAACAAAATGACGCGATCGCACAACGTACGCACATCACCCAGGCCGTGGGTAACGAGCATGATGGAGACGCCCTCGTCTCTGAATTGCCGCATCCGGCCGAAACTCTTGTGCTGGAAATAGCTATCCCCCACCGACAAAGCTTCGTCCACAATCAGCAGGTCAGGTTTAAAAGCCGTGGCGACGCTAAACGCCACTCGCATAAGCATGCCGCTGGAGTAAGTCCGCATAGGTTGATCGAAATACTCGCCTATTTCAGCAAACGCTTCGATTTCAGGCATGGCACGTTCAATATCGGCTTGGCTGTGTCCCATGAGGCCGCCGGAGTGATAGGCATTCTGCCGGCCCGTGAGATCGGGATTGAAGCCCATGCCTAATTCCAAAATGGCGGCTACGCGACCGCTGAGTTGCACGATGCCTTGGGTGGGGCGAACGGTGCCGGTGATGAGCTTGAGCAGGGTACTCTTGCCGGCGCCGTTTTGGCCGACAATGCCGACCGCTTCGCCGGGACCGATTGAAAAGCTCACGTCTTTGAGGACCCAGTGCTCCTCACGCGGCGCAATCGACGGCGCGAACCACGAAGCCACGCGGCGCCATTCGCTGCCCCACTGCCGGTAAGATTTGCCGAGGTTTTCGACGTGCAGCTCGCCGCTCATAGCTGGTCCACCATCTCCGGGCTGGCTTTACGAAATAGCACAAGAGCAAAGGTCAAAAAACCAGCGGCCATTAGCGCGACCAGACCCAAGCCCGCCCAATCCGGAGCGTGGTTGTACAACAGCGCGCTTTGATAACTTGTGATGATGGGAATCAGGGGGTTTAGAATTAGCCAGCCACGGTATTGCGTTGGTATGATGTCGATCGTGTAAACGATGGGTGTAAACCAAAAAACGAATTGCAGGATTACGGGAACAATCTGGCCAATATCGCGCATAAACACATTGAGTACTCCCAAAGCCAAACCCAGCCCAAGCGCCAAGGCGATATTGACGATCATCAGTAC
>WNGB01006611.1_pt1 | contig 18048 bp, 9 predicted proteins | sample 5400681 | NCBI WGS metagenome assembly WNGB01 (sample SAMN13153367, study PRJNA577476) | soil metagenome | isolation source: 115 cm soil or saprolite under grassland replicate 2 | place: USA:California | collected 2016-06-15 | reverse complement strand
TCCTCGGCGCGGCCAGCTACAGCTTCGTACTCCTGTCGATCCCCTACCACACACCGCAGCTGATACCCCCACGGATACAGCTGACCAGCCAGGAGGCTGCGAGTTTTCGCACCTACCCGCGCGCTCTCCGCGAGGTCCCGGTGCTCACCTGGCGGGACATATCCCGCCGGAATGGGCACCTGGTCGTCACCCCGCAGCACTTCGCCACCCAGCTGGCTGCCCTGCGCCGGGCCGGCTTCCGCAGCGTCAGCCCTGGCACGCTCGCCGCTCTTGCCGTGGGCAGGCGGGTAAAGCTGTCGGCCCGCCCGGTCGTCCTCACCTTCGACGATGGCCTGGCCACCGACTGGACCACGGTTGACCCGATTCTCCGGCGCTACGGCTTCACCGCGGTCGTGTTCATCGACCCGGCCAACATCGCCGCCAAGAGCCCCTCCTACTTCCTGACCCATGACGAATTGCGCGCGATGACGGCCACCGGGCGCTGGGACGTGGGCGTGCAGCTGGCTCCCCGGTGGCGTTCGGCGACGGCCATCTCACGCGCCGCGTGGCTGGCCCGCAACAAGCTCCAGGCGATCACCGGCACACCGGTCAGCGCGTACGCCTGGCCCGTGCTGGATGCGCCGAGCACGACGGCCTGGACAGCGCCGACCGCCCTGTATTCCGCGCTGCGGTGGAACTACGCCGAGATCTTCGGCCGGCCAGCCGGCGGCGCGGGAAACTTCGTGGTCGCCAGGATGGGGGACGGGCCGCTGCCCCGGATCGAGATCACTAAGACGGACACGCTGGCTGGTCTTTCCCTCCGGCTGCGGACCGGGGTCGAGGGCCCGCCCCCGTCGGACCCGCTGACCCTCCCGTGGCGGCCCGCAGGGGGCCGGTGCCTCGTCTCGGCCCGGGCCGTGACGCTGACGGCCAGGCACTTCGCGCTCTGCACCGTCGTGGCCAATGGCGCCCAGTGGCGGGACTACGGGCTGAGCCTCAGCATCACGGCACGGGCCGGCACGAGCGCCATCATCGAGCTGAGGAACGGCACGGACGGCTGCCTCGAGGTGGCTATCGGCCAGAGCGAGCTGAGCATCAAGCAGCGGACCGGCAGCCGCTGGAGGCTGCTGCGCCAGGTGACCGCCCAGCCGGCTGGCCTGCGCGGCACCGGGGCCGTCCTGGTCGGTGGCGGCCGGCTGCCCGCGTCGGTGTCCGTTACGGGCCGCATGCTGTCGGTCCGGGCCGGCCGGCTGATCATCCGCCAGCAGGTGAGCCGGATGGTCGGCCACGGAATCATCGGGCTGGGCATGGTCTCACCCGGCGGGCAGAGGTCGCTGACCTATCACCGCCCGGCGGTCTTCATCCCTTCCGCACGGTGAAGTCATCGAACTTGAACTCCGTGTAGTCACCGCGCACGCCGACCCGGCCGGGCTGCACGATAGGCGGGGTGTCCCCGACCCCGTTATCCAGGGCCTTCAGCCGCAGCCTGCCGTTCAGCCACACGTCCAGCTCGACCCCCTCCCCGATGTTCACGGCGCTGGCCCGTACCTGTTCCCAGCGGCCGGTGACAGCCTGGCCGTGCACCATGGCGAGGGTGTAGTACGTGCCGCCCGCACTCGGGCCGCCCGGCACCTTCTTCTTTATCACGATCACGCCGTCCCGCCGGTCCACGCTCAGCACGTACAGCAGGTCGGGACGCTGGTAGCGCAGGAAGACATGCACGCCCTGGAACCCGGGGCCGCCCGCGAGCGTCATGAAACGCTGGACGAGCAGGGAGAACGAGACCGTCACGTCCTGGAAGTCAGCCCGCCTCGTCACGGCCCGGAAAACGTTGGAGTCCGTCACGCCCGCGGATCGCGGCCCGGGGTCACCCCGGTCCGGCACCCCCGTCCAGGCCGCGTGGTCCTGCGCGAACAGCGACCCGCTGGTGACTATCCAGGTCGGTGACCGCACCGCCGCCCGGTTACCGGGGTTGAAGTACGCGAACTCATTGGTTATTAAGCCGTCGGCCTGGTCGAAATTATCAGCCAGCAGCGGCCGGTTCACCATCGCGATCACCTGCTGCACAACGACGGCGACGACCGCCGCGAGCAGCACGATGGCCAGCACGCCGAGGCGGGTTGGCCGCCTGTTGCGCACCAACTGCCGCTTCGCAGAAGCGTAAACCGCCCCCCGGGTCGTCCGCTCAGGCTCAACCCTGGAGCCGCGGATGGCTGGACCCACCTATGGATTCTCCTGGGTCAATGCCCAAACCGCAACGTTCCCGGGGTTCGGGTTGGCCAGCCGGCCTGCCGACGGCCCTGGCCCATGGCATCATCGCGGTGGGCCGGCTCGCCCGCTCCGCGGGCGTGCGGAGCACTCCGGGCGCACTGCCCGGTACCCCGCGACGGCTAATCGCGCCGATGCCCTGGACAACCCATCAGCTCTCAAACTGTCCGGGCCAGTCACCGCGGCCGTCGCCGGCGATCGCTGACCAGTGATAGCTCAGACGCTGGGGCATGCGAGTGTGCCTTGCCTGGCGGCGATCCGCGTCATGGGGGCGGCTCGGGCGAGTAGTGTGAGCGGGCGTGGAAAACTTCTCTTCCAGCCTGATCTCCCCTGAGCTAACCGATACCGCACTGTCTTGCACGGCGCTGACCCGCGCCCGCAATCTGGCCGAGTGGGTGGGCCCGGGTAAGACGCTGACCGCCAGCGGCGTACTGCGCCCGGCTGAGGCCGCGCAGGCCTGCCGGGACCTTGGCATCGAGCTGCCGGGGCCGCGGCTGCGCAGCGCGCTTGATGTCGAGGATCTGATGCGGGACTGGATGACTGCCGCTGCGGCCGGCTTCCTCGAGATGGCCGGCCGACGTGTTCGGGCGGCTCAGGACCTGCCAGAGCCGGGTTCTTCTACACATCCCGATCCGGATGCCATCCTGCACGCCTGGGTCCAGGCCGCGACCGTCGTTCTGGATCTGGGTGAACAGCCGTGCGCCGGGTGCCTGATTGTGCTGCACGAGCTGTACTCGGCGGATGGACCACCCACGATGGCCCAGCTCGCGAGCACGGTACAGGCCGTGCTGGAGCCAGAGGAGCCGGAGGGCCTGCCCTGCCCGGGCTGCGGCGAGGTCCACGGCCCAGGTGACCTGCTCAGCCTCGGTGACTTCCTAAGCGATGAGGACGAGGACGAGGACGAGGACGAGGACGACGCTGCCAGTCACGCAGCGGCTGCGGTGACGGGTTTGCTGGGGTTCGGGGCGGCGGACGTCACGGACGAGATGGTGCGGTTGACCCCACTGGGCACCGTGCTCGCGACGTCGGTCTTCCAGGGGCGCGAACCATCACCCGACGCCGACGCGGCCACCGTGATGTCCGCCATCGGCGAGCTGCCGCCGCCGGTGGCCTGGACCGTGGCCCAGCCGTGGCTGGGTGCGCGGTCTGCAGCAGACGCGGCGCGGGAACTGCTCGCCTTCGCCGAGTCCGCCGATGGCGGCCAGCGGGTCGCCTGCCTGGCCTTCGCCGGGGAGCTTGGGAGTGACGCCACGGAGGCCTGGCGGGAGTGGGCGAAACGGGCCGGGATCGGCGCGTACGCGCGCCAGTGGCTGAGGTCGCAGGGCGAGGAAGTGCCCGAGGACCCGGCGGACGAGGGATGGCTGGCCGTCGACGCACTGAGTGTCATGCTGGACGCGCTGGCGGACACGGTGCCGCCGTTCCTGATCCAGGCCATGCTGGCGCAGCAATTTGGCGAGGAAGTCAGCGAGGTGGCAAAGCAGATGCTGGGCTCGGGCCATCCGAGGGCCCAGGACGTTGCCGCCCGGTTGATGGGCCGTCCGGTCCTGGCGGCCACGCGCGGCTCGGCGCCCGCCCGGCAGAGCCAGCCTGGGCGTTCCGGCCGTTCTGGCGTTACCGGCCGGTCAACCGGCGAGCGCAGGCGCCCAGGGTCCGGCACGCTCGTGCACCAGCTCAAGATCACGCTGCGCGGGGTATCGAGACCGCCAGTGTGGCGGCGCGTCCTGGTACCCTCCGACGTCACGCTCGGAGACCTGCACGAGGTTATCCAGCAGGCAATGGGCTGGGACAACTATCACATGCACGTGTTCAGCGTGGGCGGGCAGGAGTATGGCTCGCCGGACCCGGAGCTTGGGCATGCCAGCGACAGGAACGTCCTCCTGTCGCAGCTTCTCACCGGTCCGGGAGACCGGCTTCGCTACACCTATGACTTCGGCGACGACTGGGAGCACGACATCGTCCTGGAGGAGATCCGGACGGCGGTACCGGAGGAGACCTATCCCTCCTGTGTGGCGGGCAAAGGCGCATGCCCGCCCGAGGATTGCGGCGGGGCGTGGGGCTACGCCGAGCTCAAGGAGATCCTGGCCGACCCCTCGCATGAGGACCACCAGGACATGCTGGAGTGGCTCGGCCTCGACGCCGGCAAGGAGTTCGACCCAAAGAAATTCTCCGTAACCGAGGTGAGTGCGCGGCTCGCCCCGCGCAGGAAAGCCCGGTGAATCGCTCCGGTTACCACGCCACGGTCGCCGACGTGTCCACGCTCCGAGGGAAAGACCGTGTGGCTTCTAGGCACGGAGTCTGTAGGTGGCGAGATCGGCGAGAAGCTGGTCGCCGAGCGTCTCCTCGTAGACGGCGTGGCCCGTAACGCGCATGGCTTCGCGTAGTTCGGGATCCCATGGAGCGTTGACCGGCTCGCCCCTCAGGCGGACACCTTCGCTGGCCGCCAACAGGTAATCACTGGCACTCATACGCCAGGCCCGCCCCCCGTAGCGGGCGATCACGTCCGCCGCGATCGCGACACCTGGCCAGTCGAAGTCGCCGTGGTACCAGAGCTCAGCCCCGGCTCCGACCGCCAGACCCACCAGCCGGTGAAAGGCCGTCGACGGCCGGCCCTCCGTGCACACCAACGGCGGGCACGCCGCACCCAGTTCCGCGCAGGCCCGCCGGAGCACCGCAGGATTCTCACACACGAAGATCTGCGGGCAGGAAACCTGCATCGGATGGGCTGCCAGCTGGTGCAACGTCACCTGGAATGGCGTGCCGTACCGCGCCGCGCCGGTCAGCCACTCACCCAGCCCCTCGCCCTCCGCAGGCAGATTCAGCACCAGGACCCGGCTGGCCAGGTCATCGACCAGGACCCCGGCCCGGTCCCACAGTTCCCGCCGCTCCGCCGCAGACCCGGGACGCGCTACACCAGCTCGCACCGCGAGCGCCCGCAAGACGAGCGTGCCCAGTCCCGTTCCATGATTGAGCGCCTTCGTATCCCCGGTGATCTGCGCGGCCAGCGCAGGCAGGGCGATCGGCCCAGCGCCCGACGGCCTAGCACCCGCCGGCCTAGCACCCGCCGACCCAGGACCCGCCGACCCAGCACCCGCCGGCCCAGCACCCGCCCGAGCAGCTCCGGCCAGCTCACCGCCCGCCGGACGTCCGTCCAGGAACTCGAGCACCCTGACGGCCTGCCCGAGAAGCTCAGCATCGCCCTGGGTCGCCAGCCGGGTCAGCGTGCCGTCCTGGCCCAGCTCACTCACCCACTGCCGGTACCAGTCACAGGACACAGAGAGCGGGCTCGCCTCCGCCAGGGCGGCCAGCTCCGCCCGTGACGCGGCGAGCGAGGCTGCGGCCGCGGGCCGATTCCGCAGCGGCCCGCCCAGTTCCGTCAGAAGCGGCACCAGCCCACAGCCGGCCCCACGGGAAACCGCCGCATCAAGGTCCGCCAGCGACACGGTCAGCCGCCTGGTCCCGGCGGGCTGGTGCACGCCGGTGATCCCGATGATCGCCTTCCGCTCCGCATCATCCGGGTCGGCCACGCTGATCCGCCCGGTCAGGCTCCCGCCGGTCCGCTCCAGCGACCTTCGCGCGGCGGCCAGCAGCCGCCCGTACTCCGGTCCCCGGTAGCGGTCCAGGCCGGCCGCGGCCTGCCCACCGCCACCCGGCGCGGCGGCCTGCCCCCCGCCACCCGGCACCAGGGCCCCCGGCACCAGGGCCCCCGGCTCCGGGCCCCCCGGCTCCGGGGCCCCCGGCTCCGGGGCCCCGCTCACGACGCTACTCACCCGCCGTCCTCGTCGCTCTCGTCCTCAGCCCCGTCGTCCCCGCCGCTCCCGGAGCCCAGCTGCAGCACGTCCCCCACCCCCGCGGGCACGTACCGGCTCGGCCGGAACCCCAGCAGCTCCGCGGCCAGCTCCTCATTTCCCGCGAACCCCGCACCCGCGTCCAGCAACTGCTCCCCGTCCCACAACGCGAGCAGCGTCGACAACGTGTGCGCGGCCTTGTCGTGCTGCATGTCGTAATGCGCGATGACCGGCACCGTCGGGTACGTGACCCACAGATCATGCCCGGTCATGAACAGGTCCAGGTCGAACTTGACGGTCAGCCCGAGCAGCTCCGGCTTGAACGTGTCGTCGATCCCGGCGAACGCCTCATCCAGCGCGATAAGCCGCGGGCAGTCAGGCTTGGAGGAGGAGTACAGTGCGTTGGCCGCGGCGAACAGGGGCAGGTGAATCGCGGCGGACTTCTCCCCGCCGGACATCTCAGAATGCTTCTTGCGGGTCAGCCGCTCCGGCGGGCGGCCCGGCTGCAGCAGCCGCAGCTCGAACGTGTGCCAGGACCGGTAGTCCAGCACCGAGGCGAGCACTTCCCGGTAGGTGTCCCGGGGGTTCGCGGCCCGGTGATCGTGGATCATGGCGCGGAGCAGGCCGCGCAGCTCGGCCAGCCCGTCCGCGCCCAGGCCGGCGGCGTCCCGGTCGAGCAGCCGGGACACCCTCGCCTGCTGGTCGGTGAGCTTGTCGGAGCGGACCCAGCGGATCCCGACGGCCATGCCGGACGACATCGGCTTGGACCGGGTGTCGGCGTCCATCTGGTCCACCAGGTCCTTGGCCGCCAGCACCCGCGAATGGATCTGCCGGGCCAGCGCGGTGAGCAGCGAATCCTCGAGCACCGTGCGTTCGCGCTGCTCGAGCAGGATGCCCTGGTTCTCCACATCCTCCGCGATCTTGCGGGCGAAGCTCGCGGCGGGCACCCGGCCCTCGTTGGTCACCACGTCCACGAAGAACGGCGCATCCCCGGCCAGGTCGGCCTGGTACCCGTCCTCGCCTGACTTGAGCGAGGTCTCGAAGTCCCGGTACGCGGTCCACATCCGGTCCACGGTGCCCTTCAGTACCCCGTCGGTGACCGCGCGCCCGGCGCGGGTCGCGGCCGCGAACGCGTCCAGTACAGTCGCCGCGGCGCCGGGCAGCACCTCCCGGATCACCTGCTCCGGATCAGCCCCCTGCCCGGCCGCCTCATCCCCCGCCATCAGCCGGTCCACCAGCTCGTCCGCAACCCGCTGCGCGTCAGGCCACTGCGCAGGAGCGGGCCACGGGGCGCTCTCGGTCACCTCCAGCAGCGGCCGCAGATCTCCCTGCGTGTAAGGCTCGAACGCGGCCGCCTGCGTGACCAGCTCGCCGATGGCCGCCGCCAGTGCGCTGCGGCCGTGAGACAGGTCCCGCTCCGCCCCCACGACCTTGTCGTGCGCGCCGGCCTCCCGGACACCGGCCGCCTTCCGGTCGGCCCGGGCGGCCGACAAGCGGTGTTCCAGATCCAGGATCTCGTCGCGGATCTGCTCGTACTCCGCGCCGCTGGCCCGCTCATCGACGCTCAGCTTCTCCGCGGCGGCGACGTACAGCGCCTGGTTCTCCGCCAGGAGCTCAGCGGCTTCGGCGTTCTCGTTCGTAAGACGGCTGATCCGGTCAGACCGTTGGTGAAGATCTTTCTCGACGCCAGCCAGCTCCCCGCGGGTGCGGACCAGGTCTTCGGCCGCGCGCGCGAAGTCGGCGACGGCCCGCTCGACCGTGTCCAGCTCGTCGGCGCTGGCAGGCAGGCCCCGGTCGGCGGCGGCGTGCCGGAGCCGCCGGGCCCTTGTGTCCAGCTCGGCGATGGCGCCGTCCAGCGTTTCCTGCGTCCCGGCGAGCCGGGTGCGCGCCCCGGTTCGCTGCCCCTCCGCGCTGGTGACCTGGCCGAGCGCTTCCGTCACCGGCGCGGTCCGCGGCAGCTCCTGCTGCGCGCGGCCCAGATCCGCCAGCAGGTCCGCCGCCCGCTGCCGCTGGGCGGCCAGGTCCTCCCGCTGCCGGCCCAGGTCCGCGATCAGCCGGTCCAGCTCGGCGAGCCGGGCGCGGCGCCGGCTGGCCCGGTTGGTCGCCCCGATGTACTCCGGCGCCGCCTTGGGCCGGGCGCCCAGCTGCAATCCGTAGCGGTACTGCGCCCGGGGCGTCACCACGGCGGCACCGCCCGCACCGGTCCCGGCCGGCTCCCGCGCGCCGGCCGCCCCGTCCCCCCCGTTCACTTCGTCCGCAACGAAAACCGACCGCAGTACTCCCTCCACCACGGCCGGCGGGACCAGGTCCTGATCTTCGGGGACGAGCACGTCGGCCAGGGTCCGGCCGGCGGGCCTCGCCTCAGGGGCGACGGCCAGCAGGTACCCGTCCGCCTCGGCCGCAGCGACCGCCGCCGTGGTCAGCGCGGGGTCAGGATGGACCCAGGCGGTCAGCATGCCCGCCCCGTACAGGGCGCCCTCGATCCCGGCGGCGGCCTCGTCCGCGAGCCCGTCGGCGAACCGGACCAGCTGCCAGAGCGGCGCGCCGGGACGCCCCGCGCGGTCGGCGGGCCGCAGGTCGGAGGCGGGCGGAGCGTCGTCCTGCTGGCTGGCGATCTTGTGCCGTTCCGCGATCCGCGCCTCCTGCTCGCCGGCCAGCAGGGCTTCGCGGCTGGTGAGCTGCTCCCGGCGGCTGATCAGCGTGTCGGTCCGCGCCTGGGTGAGCGTGGTGAACGTCTCGGTGAGCGTGGCCGCGTCCGGCTCGCCGGTCCGGCCCAGCGCGGCGGCGAGCGCGTCGAGGCCGGACTCGTCGAGGATCGCCGAGGGCTGGTCACTGGCCCACCGGGTGGCCCAGCCGCGCAGTTGCCCGGCCACCTCCGAGCGGGCGGCCGCCAGTCCCTGCTCCGCGTCCCGGCAAGACTGGTCGCAGTCGTCGAGGGCCTGCCGGGCCTTGCCCAGTTCCGTGTCGGCGAGCTTGCGGGCCTGCTCGGCCTCGCGCACCGAGGCGAGCCGGCCGCGGACCTCGGCGATGTCGTCGCGGCGGGCGGTGACCCGGGCCTTGGCCGTCATGGCCTGGTCGGCGCCGGTGTCCGCGGGCTCGCCGTCGCGGAGCAGGCCCGCGCCGGCCGCCGACTCGGCCAGCGCCCGCAGGTGCCGGCCGAGGGCGCGGCCCAGCTCGTCCCGGTGGCTGGCCGCGGCGTCGGCTTCCAGCTGCAGGCTGTCGACGTTGGCCCGGGCCGAGGCCAGCCGCTGCTGATCCTGGCCCAGCCGGGCCTTGTCCTGCTCCAGCTGGCTGCGCCGCAACGCGAGCTTCTCGTGATCCTTGTAGGCGTCCCGGTCCTTCAGCGCCGACAACCGCGCCCCGAACGTGTCCACGCTGACCCGGGCCGATTCCCCGGCTTCCTTCGCCCGCTGTTCCTGCCGCCCGGCCGCGGCCGCTTCGCAGACCGCGGTGATGATCGCTGCGACGTGACCGGCGGCGGCTGTGGTCCGGGCGGTGAGCTGGTCGGCCTGGTGCCGGGTGTGGGCCCGGAGGTAGGCGGTGTACTGGGTGAGGAAGGCACGGACCGCCGCGTCGGCGGCGGCCAGGTCGTCGTACTGCTTCTGGACGGCGGCCAGGTTCTCGAAGTCCCGCGCGGCCTGCTCGACCAGGTCTTCGTCGACCGGGCTGAGGCCGGCGGACAGCGTGCCGGACACCTTGACCGGGTCGAGGTCCTTGGCCAGCAGCGGCCGGCGCAGCGCGATCAGCAGGTCCAGCAGCTGGGTGTAGCGTTCCCGGCCCAGGCCGAACAGCCGTGTGTCCACGGCGTCCTGGTAGGCGCCGCGGCGGTCACCGAAGGAGGCGTCGCGGCCGAGGATGGCGGTGAGCTGCTTGGCGGTCAGCGGCCGGGAATCCGCCGACAGCAGGCCGAAGTCGACGCCCATCCGCTGGCCGGTGATGAAGAACGAGGGCCGGGCCCGCTCCCAGTTCTTGTGCGCGGTCAGGCCGATGACCAGGGTGACTGTTTCCTGGTGCTCGCCGGTTTCCGTGGGGTCTACGGGCTGGGTCGGCTCGGTGGGCTCTGCGGGGCGGCCGAACTCCATCCATACGTAGCCGTGCTCGGCGTCCTGCCCCCGGTAGAGCAGGTTGGCCTTCATCGTGCGGTTCTCGCCGCTGAACGGGTCGAGCCGCCGCGCGTCCAGCCCGCCGTCCAGGACGAACGGGAACAGCACTTCGAGCGCCTTGGTCTTGCCGGAGCCGTTGTGGCCGCGCAGCGCCAGCCGGCCGTCGCCGAAGGCGAACTCCTCGTCGAAGTAATCCCAGAGGTTGATGATCCCAGCCCGGGTCGGCTTGAACCGTGCTGGCCGGGACGGGGCGGTCCCGGGAGGGGCTGACCCGGGAGGGGCTGACCCGAGCGGGGCGGGCGACCCCGGGCCGTGGGTGGCCGTCACGCGGATCCTTCCGTGGTGCTGAACAGGTCGAAGGCGCCCTGGCCGTCACGGCGGGCGCCGTCGGGGAGCGCGGCGGTGATGTTGCGGTAGCGCGCCGCGGCGGGCAGGATCAGCGCTCCGCCGGGCAGGCACCGGATGAGTCGCAAGTCGTCGAGGAGCCGCAACGCGGCGGCCAGCAGCCCCTCCTGGTCGTGCTGCCACTGGGCGGTGAACGAGCCCGCGCCGAAGTCGGTATAGAGATCGGCGAGCATGCCCGCCAGCCTCGTCCGCTCCACGAACGGGGCCTGCAGCGGCGCGGGCCGGTCGGCGGCCTCCGCGTCGGCGGCTCGCTCGCCCGGCCGCGACGACGTTCGGACCGGGTCCTGGTCGTCGCCGGCTCCCCCGGCTGGTCGGCCCGCGTCGATCCGGTCGAGCAGGGCCCGCTGGTCATCGTCGATGGACGGCACCGGCAGCCGGGTCAGCGCCGGGCCGTCGTCGGGGTCCTCCAGCAGGTCGGCGATCTTGGCCAGCAGCAGGCCGGCGGTGCGGTTGACCGCACCGCCGCGGCCGGGGAACCGCTGGTCGGTGAACGAGCCGGTGGGGTCGGCCAGCAGCACGCCCTCGGCCCGCCGCTCCACGACGAGGCCGGTGAGCCGGGCCAGGTTATCGGCCAGGTCAGTGCTGCGCAGCGCGGCGGCCGTCTCCCCGTCGAGGGTCGCGTAGTAGGCGACCGGGTGCTCCAGCAGCAACCGCCGGGCCCGGCGCGCGGCCGCTTCCCGCTGGGTCGAGCGTTTCGCGCTGATGTCGTCCGCCTCGAGCAGGCCGGCCGCCCCGGGCAGGTGCTGGATCGGCCGGGCGGGGCGGAACAGGGCGGCGCAGATGTCATGGTCGATGTCGTAGAGCGCATCGCCGCGGTCGGTGTCCCGGGCCCAGTTCTCCGCCGACCCGTCGGACAGCCGCAGCGCCCCGTGATCGGCCAGCCAGTCCAGCACGTCGACGACGGCGCGCTTGTGCTCGGTGATGGTCGCGTCGAAGCCGAGGCCGTCGATCGCGTTGGCGGTCGGGGCGAACGCGCGGACCAGGTCGGCCAGGCTGATCTCGATCCGTGATCGCTGGAAGACGGCTAGGACCAGGCACAGGTAGGCGAGGCGGCGCCGGTCGAACGGGCGGCCGCTGCGGGCCGCGAACACCGACCGCTGGGTGTCGTCCACCATGTCCAGCCGGCGGACCAGCCGGACCTGATGCGCGGTGGCGATCAGGGTGTAGCCGAGCAGCCCGGCGAAGTCCCGGGCCATCAGGTCGGCCCAGCGCAGCACCGCGGCGAGGGCGCCGGCGCGGGGGCGTGACGCGGTGATCAGGTCGTTGGTGAGCACGAGGCGGACCGCGTGCTGGTAGGAGCCGAGATCGCTGGGTGCCACCCCGCGGGCGACGGTGAGCTCAGCCATCCTGGCCGCCGGTGAGGGTGGCCGCCGGCGCGTGGGCGGCTGCCGCCCGTGCGCCTGCCTGGGCGCCGGCGGGTGCCGCCGGGGCGCCTGCCTGGGCGCCGGCGGGTGCCGCCGGGGTGGCTGCCTGTGGGCCCGCCGGTGCGGCCTTCGTAACGCGGCCGCGGGCCGGGGCGCCTGTGGCGGCCCGGCCACGCGCCGGGGCGATGTCGAGCCGGAGCCCGGGCAGGTGCAGCACTCCGTGCGCGGTCCGCACGGCGCAGCCTTCCGCAGACGGCACCAGCCGCATCACCATCACGTCGTTGCCGCCCGCGCCCCCGGTGATCCGCCCGGCCACCACTGTCCTGGCCTCCAGCGCCCGGGTCAGCAACGTCAGCAGCACCCGCGTCTGTCGCTCGTCGAGCACCTGGTCGCCCAGCCCGCCACCGACCAACCCAGTGCCAGCCAACCCGGAGCCGAGCAGTTGCCGGGCGGCCTCCTGCTCGGCCGCGCGCCTCGCCGCCTGGCGGCGACGCAGGTCGGCCCGGACCCCGTCGCGGGCCTGCAGCCGCTGCGGCACGCCCGGCGTGGGTGCCTTGCCCCGGCGGAACAGCGTGACCGCGACCTCCACGCCCGGTGCATCGTCCCAGGACAGCCGGGGTGAGATCAGGTCGCTGTCCTCGTGGACGCCGCCCAGGTGCCGGGCCCGGCGCAGGCCGAACGCCGCCCCCACGAGGGCGTGCGCGGCGTCCTCGTCGGCGGCGTCGAAGGCCCAGGCGGCCAGGTGGCGCAGCTGGGTGGCCCGGTTGACCCCGCCGCGCTGGGCCTCGGTGATCTGGCGGAGCAGCGCGATCACGCTGGACACCCCGGCCCGGGTGGCCGCGGCCAGCTCGGCGGCCCGCGATCCCTCGCCGTCGGCGGTGAACCAGGCCCGGACCGCCGCCCAACGGCGCCGCCAGTCGTCGAGTACGTCCTCGTACCGCATCAGGGGCCGTTCGTCGGCCTCGGCGGCGCGGTTCAGCAGCGTGGCCAGCCCCGTCGCCTCGACCTGAGTCACGGCCAGGGTCAGCCGTGGCAGATAGCGGTCCAGCTCAGCCATGAAGTCACCCATGTGCGCCAGGAGCGCATGCTTGTAGCGCAGGAACATCTCCGGCGAGGCCTCGGTGGACCGCGTGATGTCGCCCAGCGTCAGGTGGAACCGGGCCGACCGGCGGGCCATGTCCTCCATCACCCGGTCCAGGCTGGTCAGCCGCCGCACGACCTCGTCGCCGTCACCAGCCCGGTTCGCCTCGGCCAGCCCCTGCAGGTCACGCAGGATGTCCGAGAACACCAGCCGGGACAAGTTTGCGTCCTGAACTCGGGCAGCAAGCACGCCCTCGACCGCCGTGTACGCGCGGTGACCCAGCTCGCTGAACTGGTAGACCGACTGCCGGTTCCGGTAGCGGGCCAGGCTGCCCGCCCGTGAGGCGTCCTCCAGCCGGTGCAGCAGCCCGTCGTCGGTGAGGTTGTCCAGCCGGTCCCGCAGGCTGGTCAGGTTCCGGGGGACACTGTCGTGGACGGCGGCGAGTTCGGCCAGCACTTCCGCGACGTCGTCGGTGTGAGCCTGCGCCACGTGAGCGGCGCGGAGCCGGTCCAGGGCACGCAGGACCCAGAGGTAGGCGAGATAGTCCTCCCGCCGGGTGAAGCCGAACAGGCGGAACCTGTCGCTGACCGCCAGCGCGTCGAGGTTGAACGGGTCAGCCTGGTCATCGGGGATCGCCATCGCGACGAGCCGCTCCCTGTCCACATGGCCGTCGGGGTATGCGTTTCCCCATGATGGCACCCCGGCTGCGTGTGCCGGGTGCGGCTGGCGCGATACGCCTGCTTGTCATCCTGCCGGTGTGCTCTCAGCGGGCGGTTATTGCCCTGCGAAAGCCATCTCCAGCAGCGCCCACGTCACCTTCCCGCTCCCTCCGGGCTGGGGGACGTACCAGTCCCACCGGCTGCTGATCGCATCCACCAGCACGAGACCTCGGCCGCGCTCAGCGTCGGTGGTTGGTGCCGTGCGTACCGGCGGGTGCCGACTGTCGTCCTGGACCAGGATCAGAAGTCGAGCACTATCCGCCGGCAGCCACAGCCTGACAGGAGAGCCAACGCCCGTAGCCTGGTCTGCGGTGATTGCGTTGGTCATTAGCTCGCTGATGAGGAGTTCGGCGCTTCCGGCCAGTTCGGTTAGCTGCCATTCCCGCAGGACCAGGCGGGAGTGATAGCGAGCGCACGGCACTGCTCCCGGCAGCGCGATAGAGGCATGAAGCTTTGCATCAAGCGTTGCGGAGCAGGTCGATGAGACGCCATACCTCGCTGCTCGGGTTGCTCCTCGGCGGTGAGCCGTCTCCTGCATGCTTCTCGCCCAGCTTTATCGCTCGCCTTCGCGCTTCTTCGTAGCCACCCGCGAGCGCGGTCAGTGCTGACTCGGTAAGAACTTTGGAGCTACCGAGAAGCTCTTTAGCGCGGCGCTGCGCTGCGTGACGTTCCAGATATGAATTCTGGTCTTCGAAATGGAGGATAAACCAGAGTTCAAGGCACGGGTTCGAGATAGCCAGATTGATGCCATGCTTCTCTGCAAGGTCGATGGCCTGGGCGAAATTGGGGTGCTCGTCACGATCGAACATGCACCATACCTGGTCGTGGGCCCGCCCGCGTCCCTTCCTAGCGTCCCGGGCTTCGATTCGCCGCGCCTCTACGGCTCTCTCGACGAGCTGAAAAGGGGCGCCACGGTAGTCGTCTATCTCGACCCGTACGCGGTCGCGGTACTGGCGGCGCCAATATGTCAGGTAGATTTCCTCGGTACGAAGACCCTCAACGAACACGAGCAGCTCGGGCAGCAGAGCGGCTTTCGAGGGGCGCCTGTGCGGGCCGCTCGCCCGGCCGTGGTTCAACTCCGATCGCCGGACGTAATGAGTTCAGCAGAGACGTCGAACTCCCGGTGCGACAGGATTGGCGCAGCCCCGTATCGGCCGGCAAGGTAGCGACGGCCGATCGCTTCCTCCTTACGCGGATCGAGGTCAGAAAGGGGGTACAGGCGAGTGCTGCCATCCGCGCGCTTCTCGGTGAACCAGACCTGATCACGGCCAATGAGCCGATCGCTGGTCGAATCGCCGAGGATGGTGGCGTCGTGCGTGTTGAACACGAGCTGGGCGCGACGCGGGTTGGACTTCGGATCCTGGAACAAGCGGATTAGCTCCGCAACCAGGGCAGGGTGGAGACTGGCGTCGAGTTCGTCCGCGAGCAGGACGGCGCCGTCGGCGAGTGCCTCAATGACCGGGCCGACAAGGCCAAACCAGACAAGAGTGCCGAGCGACTCGTCCTGCGCATCGAGTTCGATGTCGCCCGCTGCGCCGCGATGAGTGAGGCGCACTCCCAGCTGGTCGAAGGCTGGGCCTTCTTCGGCGCTGTCAAGGTCGCCTTCTTGCCCGGCCAGGATGCGGACGGCGCGCTGCAGGCGGTCTTTCACGACTGGATCAAGCTGGTACTTCTTCGCTCCGGTGATGCCCAAGTCCGCCGCTCGCAGCAGTGCGAGCACCTGCCCGCGGCGCGCATCGTCATCGAGCAACTGGGTGGTCAGTGCTTGCCGGAACTGGCGGCTGCTCGCCTCGGCGAGCCGGAGGTTTCGCGCAAACCAGGCATAAATCGGGAGCAACACAGGGTGGTTGGCGGAGGCAGCTGTTGACAGGAACAAGGCATTCGGGCGAAGCAACTCAAGGACCGCGCGGCCTTTGACGCGTTCAGCGGAGCCAAGCTCAACCTCATTGCCCCAACGATGAAACAGCCGCACGGCTTTCCCGTGTGGATAGCGGTAGGCCCACTCCTCCAGAACATGATCGTCATTGAGAGCGAACCCGTACTCGTGGCGCACACCCTCTAGGACCAGATCAACCTCGAATCGTGATGCCTCCCGCTTCGCCGCCTGGTCGAGCAGGAACGGGCGCCGGGCAATCCCGCCTGTCGGGCTCCCGGTACGGAAGGAGTGCAGGACATGCGCGCGCATGTCGTCCATCGCCTTCACGACATTGGACTTGCCGGACGCGTTAGCGCCGAACACACCGGCCACGGGCAGCACCCCGATAGGCCGGCCGCCCTCACGCCAGGTCACGGAGCGGACAACATCCTCTTCCGCCAGCCGGGTCGAGACGAGCGACAACTCAATCTCGTCCCGGAACGATCGAACGTTCTTCGCCCGGAACGCGAGCAGCACGGAGGCACCACGGACGGGGCTAGTCGAGTTCACACACCGATTATTGCAGAAAACCTTCGAAGATACCAGTCTGATCTATCTGACCGGCCGCGCTGGCTATTCAGCTCACAGCTAGCGCCTGGCAGCGCGATGAACGCCGTACCCGGCCCAGCGCCGAGGTCCGGGACGTCGACACCCTCCGGCAGGTCGGCTGGGTAACGTGGCAGGCGCGCGAGGTCGAATTCGTAACCGCGCAGCTCTTTGGTCAGCCACGCTCGATCCGCTACGAGTCCGCAGCCTCGACATGGATCGGTCTAAATTAGTCTCTGGGCTTCTTGGCTCCGTGTGGCGATGCAGCCGCAATCAGGGGTCTCTGCGTAGGCGCGAGACCACCTCGGGCAGATCGCCGATGGGGAGCCGGACCTTGGCCATCAACACGATGCTGTCATCGATGGGGTATCGGGTCGCTACCAGTTCGTACTCCCAATCGCCGGGTCTCCTCCGCACCTCACCAGGCGTGATCCGGCACGTGAGGCTGCCGGGATCGTCCAGTTCCGCGGGGTCGGTCAGGCTGGCCAGGAGCACGCCGAGCGTCCCAGTGGAGATGGCCATGATCTGGATCGCCAGCCGGTCATCCTGCCGGGTGAGGAGTAAGTTCGCTCCCTCAACCAAGCGCCCGCAGGTCAGCAGCCTATACAGCTCGTCGATTAGCAGGGGCACCATAGGGTCATCAGCAGGTGCCGCAGTCATAGCGGGCTCCTTTGTTTCGGCCAGGATAAACGTAGGCGCCGACAATCTGGGCTCTCCGTTGCGCACACGGGTGTACGACAGCTTTGTTGGAGGAGCGCGGCCGGGCTGTCGGGGTTGGCCGTCCAGAGTTCGTCCCATCGGCCGCTGACGTGCTGGCAGCGCAGGTCGATGATGTCGGCGGCGCCGGCGGTAGTCCAGTGCATGCCTGACTGTTTGGCGTGCTGGACGACGATCGCCTTGATCCCTCCTTCGATGGCCCCGGAGCCGGTGAACATGCCCAGCTTCTTGAAGTGGGCGTAGCGCATCCGGTGCATGTTGTGTTCGAAGTAGCCGAGTTTCCTGCCCAGTTCTTCGGCTTTGACGCCGGCGAGAGGGTACTGCCGTGAGGCTTCGATGATCGCCTCGATGTTCCCGGCGTCGAGTTCGGCGTGGCGGTCTTGCAGCCGCTGCGGCGGGTCGGGGGTGATGAACGCAAGGTGATTCGCCAGGTCGGTGAGGTGCTCGCGGGCGTGGTAGATGTCGGTGATGTGGGTGGCGTGCGGATAGAGCGCTTCGGCCATGGTCCAGATCCACGCGGCGCCGTCGCCGATCGCGACGACCTGCCGGAAGTGCTCGCCGCCGCGGCGCAGGTACTCGGCCTCTACGAGCCCGGCGAGGGCGTTCTTGCCGTCGAAGGTGGCCACGTAGCTGGATGAGCCCGGGTCCATCACCGGGTTACCGTCCTCATTCATCTTGGAGACGGTGAAGAACCGGGCGAGCTTGATCTCGCGGGTGCGGGCAACGCCGTCGGCGGCCTTGCCCTGGCGGCCTTCGGCCTCGCCGGGCCGGACCGGGACGCTGGTCCCGTCCACCTCCACATACAGCATGTCCGGGACCGGGGCCGGCGGAGACAGCGGCACGATCTTGCGGGCACGCAGCGCGGCGGCCTCAGCCGATCCGGCCGCCCGCGCGGCAGCGCCGCTGGCCTCGGCGGACCGCTCGACGGTCTTTGCGCTCACGGCGACCCCGGCCAGGTCCTTTATCAGCGTGGCGGCCTTGCCGAACGGGACCTCAGCGCCGCCCCGGGCGATCATCTGGGTCAGCCCCGGCGAGGCCGGCGTGCCGGCCACGCCCAGCCGCTCGTCACGCGGCGCGAACCCGTGCCCGCACTCCCGGCAGTGATACCAGGCCCGCATCACCCGAACCGGGCCGAGCACGCTGGTGATGGTCTTGGCCCGGCGGCC
>WNGB01009438.1_pt1 | contig 18051 bp, 16 predicted proteins | sample 5400681 | NCBI WGS metagenome assembly WNGB01 (sample SAMN13153367, study PRJNA577476) | soil metagenome | isolation source: 115 cm soil or saprolite under grassland replicate 2 | place: USA:California | collected 2016-06-15 | reverse complement strand
CAAACGATGCGTTGCCGCGGACGCGAATGCTGTGCTTGCCTGCTCTGCATTGAAGCGAGCGTATCGGGAGCATCTGCGGGTCAGCGAAGAAGTGAAATTCGTGTTTCTCCGCGGAGACTGCGCGCTCATCGCAAACCAAATTCGTCAGCGGCGCAATCATTTTATGAATCCGGCGTTGCTGCGAAGTCAGTTTACAGACTTGGAAGAGCCGGAGCTCGATGAACATGTGTTAACGATCGAGTTGGGGCGCACACCAAAAGAGCTTGTCGAAGAAATTAAGACGAAACTGCATCTGGCGAACAGGCATTAGATTGAGACTCCGCTTTTGAGAGAACCAAGGAACAACTGCTTACGGTCAACACGAGTGTTCTACTGAGTGCTCGGTTTTCGCGTGAGGACGATTTAAGTCTTATATCGCGTCACGATGCGATAAATTCGGAAACGCGCGAGTGGCGGCAGCTGGCGTAAATAACATGAGGATCGCCGCCGCAAGTGTACAGAACATCAAGACCCCAAATCCAGCGACGAGAGATCCAGTTCGAGTATGCAGATAGCTAAACGCGTAGGGTCCCGCAAAGCCTGCGACGCTCGCGAGCGCGTTGATCATTCCCACCGCAACCGCGGCTGTGGACTCGCTGAGGATTTCCGTTGGAATCGCCCAGAATGCGGGCAGAAATGCTAGGATCACGCAAATCATACTGAAAAATAAGACGGTCATCAGAGTTGAGCTGGGCAGACTGATAAGACACAAGAACCCGGCTGCGGCGATGAAGAGTGGAACCGCGGCGTGCCAGCGTCTTTCGCGACTCCTGTCGGAATGCCATCCGTTGACCAGCATGGCGATGAGCGCCACTACGTAAGGCACGGCGCCGAGCACGCCGACATGCGCATCTGAAAGTCCAGATTGGTTTTTTAGAACTGTCGGGAACCAAAAAATTACAGCGTAGCCCGCAAAGTAATCAAGAAAGGCCGCTGCCGCGAGCAAGAGGACGGTGCGCGAACGCAGTGCCCGACCCAGGGTGAACGATTGGCGGTTCGATGGCTTTTCTTCTTCCAGCCTCTGCGAGATCCATTGCCGCTGCTTGGGAGTCAGCCAACCCGCCCCACTCGGCCAATCCGTTAGAAAGAACAACGCAGCGATACCTAACAAAATGGCAGGCACACCCTCCAGGAAAAACAACCAACGCCAGCCTTGGACCATGAACCAGTTGTGACCGAGTATCCAGCCCGCCACGGGTGATCCGATGACCAATGACAAAGGAATCGCAGCCATGAAGTTGCTCGTCGCTTTCGCTCGGTCCTCCTGGATGAACCAGTGGCTCAGATAGACGATGACACCCGGAAAAAAACCGGCTTCGGCGGCGCCTAACAAAAAGCGTGCCAGGTACAGTTGAGCGGGAGTGTGCACCAGTGCAGTCAGCGTCGTCAGCGATCCCCACACGATCATCGTTGCGGAAATCATCCCGCGTGCGCTCCACCGTTCGACCAGCAACGCGCCAGGGATCTGCAAGGCTACATAGCTGAGGAAGAAAATGCCGATCCCCATGCCAAACACGCGATCGTTGAATCCAAGGTCGCGAGCCATTCCAATCGCGGCATAGGCGACGCTGGTGCGGTCAAGATAGTTGGTGATGTAAAGGACAAAAACAAATGGAAGCAACCGAAGGGCAATGTAGTGCCGTGTGTGGTCGGTAGACCGGGCTGCGCCGGGCGCAATCGCGCGTAAGGGGAGTCCGGCCATTTCAGGTGCCTTCGCGAAATGAGTGTGGGACAGGCCGAGTATATCCGAGTTCCAGAATTGAACTAGGCGAAACATGGCAGAGTGCCAGCTCGCCTTGGCCGCCCCCTCGCGGTCAAGATCTTGCGGACTCTCTATTTCCGATAATCTCGAAACCCAGCATCGCACGTCGAGTGCGATGCGAGAATGATCTTCAGTCGCTATGCCGCTTGCGCGACCATGCCCCAATGAACCCTCCAGAACGAACTACCCCTCTTAGGGCAACAACTTCATCACGCATGCGTTGCGCGAGAGTGGAAAGCCCCACTTCCGCCGCACTGGCGATCTTCAGTTTCTCCATCGCGGGTAGCAGACTCTGGATCAGTTCCGCCAAAATTTCGTACAGTGGGCACTGTGGACCACCACCGATTAAGGCGTCCACCCGCATTGAAGGTCCGGGCAGACCCGCCGCTAGAAACACCGGATATAGTTCCAAGCCCAATTGTATTTGCGCGCCCGTCGCACTAAGCGTCTGTTTTATCCACGCCAGAGAACGCTCGAAGAGCGGAGCAATGGGCAGGGAGCGGGCGTTCGCCATGTCTAGTTCCTGAAATACAATCAATCCTTCTGGCCGAACATGCCGCATCAACTTGCGAATGGTGTCAACGGGATCCGGATAGTACATCAGTACTAGCCGACCCACGATCGCATCAAACTGTTGATCAAACTCCATTTCCGCCGGGTCGCCTTCAATAAAGTTCACATTTTTCGTTCCTCGCGAATGCGCGCGCGCGTTGGCCCAGTCGACAGCTGTTCGCTCGCGGTCTACACCCACTACCTGACCGCTGAGTCCCACCAGATCAGCAGCTAGAAACGCAACATCCCCACTACCACAGCCAACATCGAGGACGCGCATACCTCGGCTAATCCCAGCCTGTTCGAATAGCTGACGAGTAAACGGTCCAAAGACCTGGCCCTGACGACTGAGACGCTGGAGTTCCTTCTCGGAATGACCTAACGCATAAAAGGACTGCCGACCTACTGGCGCTTCCATCTCTCACCCTAAATAAACGAAGTGCTGAAAAGAAATCAAAAGAAGACGGGACCTTGCCAGCAATAATTAGATCCACATCGCGCTTTCAGGCTCTTCGCGATTCCTGCGATTGATCTGCATCCGGCGTGTACAGATTGTCGCTCTCGACATTGAAAATTCGATTCCAGCGTGCGCGATAATTTTCGAACGCGATTTGTGCGCCCAATTGCATTAGCTGTTCTTCGGAAAATTGATTGCGCAAACGCGCATACAATTCGTCGGAGACATTCGACGGCGTATTCGTCATCGCGTCAGCCAGTTCAATCACTCGCCGTTCAGTGTCATTGAAAGGCATCCTGTCGTCGCCAAGCACGGCATGAAGTTTTTCATCGCTTAGGCCCGCTTTTCTGCCCACGGCAGAATTGACATCTATTCAGAAGGGGCAACCGATGCGCGCCGCGGCACGCACTTTTCCGAGTTGCATGTAGCGCAACGAGACAAGTCGTTTGCGGCTCAGAGCAGCTTCCATCGCGATGCCCCCCCACACCAGGCCAGGCAAACGCATCTGTATCTTCGCCGGTGTAAAATCTTTTCCGAACATCTTGCGCATCACGCCGTAAAACCAACGGAGATGCCACGGTGCCTGTTCCTTCTCCAAACCTGAAATTCGAGCCATAACTAAACCATATCGTTCAACGCGGTGCGTTTGGTCTTGATGAACAGGAAGTTGAACCCACCTATGCAGGCATGGCTACTTTCGCCACGTTGTGTTACTTTTTGGCGTGACGAAAAGAACTGCTGTGAAAACCAACATCGCTCGCAATAACATGGCAGACGTTGATCGCAGTTGATCTCGCGCAGATCACGAAGCTAGGCGTGCGCTGGTTTTCTGAGTGAAACCAGTTTGTTCACGAGCGTGTTGGTGCCTTTTTCTAAAAGCATTCCCCACGCGCTGAGGACAGCCAGAGTCGGGATGCAAATCAAAAGAAACATCCAGATTGGCACTTCGCGGATGCGAAGCCCGAGCCAGATGACATACGGCTGGTGAATGAGATACAGGCCGTACGAATAGACTCCCACGAGTCCGAACAGTTTGGCTGGCGCTGATGAAAGCGAAATGATTCCGGCGATGCCGACGATTTCGAGCACACAACACGTACCCGTCGCGAAGTCGCAGAAGATGTATGGGTACAGTCCGTGATAAAGCTGAAGTGCCGCCGGATAGAGGATTAGTCCGACGACGAACCCCGGTCCGCGAAGTAGAAACCATTCGACACGCGCGCTCGATTGGCGGTGCCACATAGCGAGCGACATTCCGAGCGCGAACTCAGGTAATCGACAAATCGCGAAACCGCCGAGGACCCACAATCCGTTTTGTGGCCAGACAACTAGTAATATGTAGCGAGCAAAAAATCCGGCGGCACATGCAATGATGAGAAACCACCATGGTCCAAGACGGCGCGCCATCCGGAAGAGCAGGGGAAAGATCAAATAAAACTGGATCAGCATTGCGAAATACCACCATGCCGCATTGAGGTACATGAAGTTCATCTGGATATCGATGAACCTAAGACCGAGCAGGCTCAGGATGATTCGGTCATCCACCGGTTCGAGACGCGCGACGAACGGTGAAGCGAGATAAACCAAATGTGCGACCCAGTACATAGGATAAAGCCGCAGAAAGCGCGCACGATACCAGCCGGCCCATGCGACAGGGGCCGATTCGACGCGTCGCATCGTTGATTGCATGAGGGTCCAACCACTTAGGATGATGAAGACCCCAACGGCATGGAAACCGAGTCCTGATACTTTAAACCAGACCAATCTGAGAATGGTCAACGCGCTCGCTGCGAGATTGCTCCAGTCGGCCGGCGGAAGAACGCCGTATTGAAAATAGGTCCTAAAAAAATGAAAGTAAGCAACGACAAGAATTGCCAGCCCCTTTGAGATGTCGATCCAAAGGAGCCGTTTCATCGCATCGGCTTAACAGGAACGGCGCAGATCGGTCAAGGCACCACCATTCAAGCGCTCCTCACAGAAAATCAGCGCGATTTGCCGCCAGACGCATTCCGCGCCGGTAACAAACGCGTAACTTTTCTCGTGCAGCGCTTAGCGCGAATCTCTGCGATTCTACGGGTGCAAGAGCAATAGCTAATCCTACAGCAAATGATTTTGGCACAAGCGACAACGGTCTTCAAAAGGACAAATTTCGAGAACTACGCAGAAAGGAGCGCGGTATGAGTCGTTTATTCACGAGCATTACTCTTCTGGGGCTCTCGGCAGCATCACTGATTGCGCGCGTTGATTCGCCAGAAGACACTAGCCTGATCGCATCCAGTCCGAGCGTTAGCGCCGGACGGGCCGTGACGTTCAACAAGCGCGCTTACCTTGTCGTGGATGACGGCGTTCATGGTGAGGAACTCTGGTCGAGCGACGGCACGGACGGCGGGACATTTCTGCTGCGTGATATCAATCCGGGATTGCCGGGCAGCGGAGTGCGCAATCTGACGGTCGCCGGGGCTCAGCTGTTTTTCAGCGCGAACGACGGGACGCACGGATTCGAGCTATGGCGAACGGACGGTACCCCGCAAGGCACGGTGCTTGTGAAAGACATCGCACCCGGCGCCGATAGTTCAATGCCGACCGATTTTGCCGTCATAAATAATGTGCTCTGCTTCGCCGCGACACACCCCGCGACAGGACGCGAATTATGGAGAAGCGATGGGACTGAGGCGAACACGTCCTTGATTGTCGATTTATTCCGCGGCAGCGCGAGCTCCGAACCGCTGGACCTTACGGCCGTGGGGAACACAGTTTTCTTCAGCGCAGCGGCGCCGCAAACTAATGGCAGACACAGAAGCACCAACATCGGCCGTGAGCTTTGGAAAACCAACGGCGCGGCCGCGGGGACGTCACTCGTCAAAGACATCTGGTCCGGTTTCGGCAGTTCAGCGCCGACCAAGTTCGTAGCCCTCAACAATGTTGTTTTCTTCACCGCGACCACGTCCGACGTGGGCACCGAACTGTGGCGAACCGACGGCACGAATAACGGGACCCTGCTCGTGAAGGACATTACCCCCGGATTTGCCGGCTCGTTGTTCGGTCCCATTCGGACGTACCAAGGTCGTTTGTATTTCAACGTGAACGCACAGTTCTGGAAGAGCGATGGAACGGCGCAGGGCACCATGCCGGCTACGGATTTTGCGCCGGGCGTTAGCGAGAACAATTTTATCTCCGCCGACTTCGCTGTGCTCGGGTCGCGCGCGGTATTTACGGCGATGACGCCAAGCGCGTTTGAGCTTTGGGTAACCGACGGCACCGCTCCCGGCACTCAGTTCCTGCGCTCGCTGGTCCCCAATGACCAGCTCTTTATCGAGGTTCCCCTCGTATCGCTCGCAACCGGTGATCTCGTCTTCTTTGACGCGTTCGATCCGGCAATCGGCACCGAACTATATGCCACGGACGGCACTCCCGCGGGCACGCGGCTCGTGCGCGATTTCTATCCGAACCAAAGCGATCCATTCGCGACGCCGCTATTTCTCACTGGCGTCAATGGCGCTGCCTTCTTGTCGGCGGACGAGGGGATTAGCGGTCGCGAATTGTGGATCAGCCGCGGTGCTCCAGGAGACCCCCGCATCGTTCACGACTTTTTGAGGGACTAGCTGCCGAGACCGCAACATCGCGATTTGTTTGAGATGCCGGCGAGTCCTAGGCCGGTCGGCTTCGGCTAGTGACGCGGAATCACGTTTGTGATCACGTCGTTTAGGGGGGATGCCGAACTGCTCCGCGCCACAAACGATCTCCTCACGGGTTCACGGCGCAAGCGAAGCCTTGAGAGCGTTGACGATGGCCAAGTCCGACTGCTTACATCGACGACATGATTGCAGAGCCGAAGTCGGAAGCGGCGCGTTTGAACGCGAGCGCCTGCTCGTTGTGGTCGCGACGATTGTCATCAACATTGTCGTAGTTTCACTGCTCACGTTCGCGCCGTGGTCGGACTGGCGCACCGCGGCGGCGCTCAATCTTGTCGATAATTGTGTGCTCCTCGGTTTTGTGCTCGCAAAGCGAGATGCATTGCTCGCGCGATTTCTCGTGTTCGGACTCGTAGTTGGACTCGCCGAGCTTCCCGCTGATGCGTGGCTTGTCGATTACACGCGCACCTTGGATTACTCGATCGGTGGCGGACCGATGATCTGGCGGTCGCCGCTCTGGATGCCGCTGGCGTGGGAAGTTGTGGCGGTGCAATTCGGATACATTGGCCTGCGATTGTGGGAGCGGTTTGGCAAGCTCGGTTTGCTCATTATCGCGATACTCGGCGCGATTAACATTCCGTTCTACGAAGAGATGGCCCGAAGGATTCACTGGTGGCAATACACCGGCTGCCGAATGATCTCGTTCACGCCGTGGTACATCATCCTCGGCGAATTCGGCATCGCGCTCGCGTTCGCTTTGCTTGCCCGAACCTTGCGGCGGGGCTCGTGGCGCATGGCCATTATTGCTGGTTTCTTTGGTGCAATATCCATTTTCGGTTGCTACGCCGTCGCATTTTTGCTGACTGATCACTTGGTTAAATTGTGAAGCGCATCGTTTCGCTCTTGCCCGCCGCCACGGAGATTGCAGCTACGCTTGGCCTGATGGACCAAGTGATCGGCGTTTCGCATGAGTGCGATTTTCCGGCGGAAGCAAATCGGCGTGCGCGCGTCACACGTTGTCCGGTGCATGATGTTGGACTTACGAGCCGCGAGATGGACGAATGGGTGCGCCGCGCGCTGCGCGAGAACAGCACCATCTACACGATTGACGAACAGCTTCTACGCGAGCTGCGGCCCGATGTGATTCTGACTCAGAAATTGTGCGATGTGTGCGCAGTTGGGTACGGCACTGTCGCACGGCTCGCGCAAACTTTGCCAGGTCCCCCACACGTGGTGAACCTCGAACCTTCCAGCGTCTCCGATATTTTCGACGATATTCGACGTGTTGCAGACGTATGCGGTGTGCCAGATCGCGCGAACAAAGTCATCACCCAATTATCCGATCGAATCAAAGCAGTGCGGAGCCGCGCAAATCGCATTGCCCATCGGCCGCGTTGTTTTTTGATGGAATGGGTCGATCCCCCGTTTTGCTCTGGTCATTGGGGACCGGAGCTCGTCGAAATCGCAGGCGGATACGACCCTTTAGGCCGCAAACAGCAGCCTTCAGTGCAAATCGCGTGGCAACAAGTGCTTGATGCGCGTCCTGAAGTTATCGTGCTGGCCCTTTGCGGCTATGGCATTAATCGCGCGCGCAGTGATTACGAAATTCTCCGGCGATTTTCCGATTTCGATTCACTTCCGGCGGCGCGCCAGGGTCAACTCTATTTAGTGGACGCGAGCGCGTACTTCGCGCGACCAGGTCCGCGTATTGTGGATAGCCTCGAGATTCTCGCTGGAATCCTCCATCCAGCAGAGTTTCCCGATTTCGCTTCACGCGGGCGTGACGGCCCGCGCGTTGTCCGCATCGGCTGAAACAAATCTCGCCCGGAGGTGATCGATCGAAAGCCTCTGGAGGCAGCCGTGTCGGCTGCAAAGTCTGTTGATCGGGGGCGACACGCCGACCACCAGAGGGCTACCTACTCGGCGCTTCTTTTCGCGGATTCGGCCTGATGCTCCGGCCAGACGGCGACGAGTGCCAGGGCGACGAGGATTCCCACCGAGACTTCGAAGAAGCGGTGAAGCGCAACGATCCATGCGGCGTTTGAACGCGGAATGAGCACGATGATTCCAAGCGTGATGCTCGCGTAACGATACGCAGTTTTCTCCATGCGAAATGCAGCGCACAAAAGTCCCAGCACAAATACCGCCGTTGCGAAGACAAAAAGATCTCCGGGAAACCAGGTCGCCAGGAACGCTCCAGCGAGGGCGCCCAGCGCGGTAGCGGCAATGCGTTCGACCGAAATTAGAAGTGTCGCACCGAGCGTTGATTGCATTACGACAAGGGTGGCGATTGCAGCCCAATAGGCTTCGGGTAATCCGAACAGACGCGCGACTGCGAGCGATATAGTCGCCGCAATGGCGGTTCGAATTGAATGTACAACTGACGGAAGGTTTTCCGGCTCCCATTTCCAAAGTTTCACAAGAACGATTTTTCACAGCCGTCCCAAGACGGCAACATCAATCCCCTGGTTGAACGTAAATCTGCGTGAAGCAATGAAATCTGTAGGGCACGTTGTGATATGCGGATCAGTGAAATGAATTGGATGATGGTGGAAGAGTATCTGAAGCGCGACGATCGCGCGGTGTTACCACTAGGCAGCACGGAACAACATGCTTACCTGAGCCTGAGCGTGGACAGCATTTTGGCTGAACGCCTCGCCATTGAAGCAGCGGAGCCGTTGGGCGTGCCGGTGTTTCCCGTGCTGGCGTACGGGATCACGCCGTACTTTCGCGCGTTTCCAGGAACGATCACGCTGCGTGTCGAAACGTATATGTCGATCCTGCGCGACATTCTCGACGCGATGACGGAGCAGGGGTTCAGACGAATCCTGATACTCAACGGTCATGGCGGCAACACGCCTGCACAAGGATTCATCGGCGAATGGATGGCCGATCATCCCGGCGTGCGGATCAAGTTTCATAATTGGTGGAACGCGCCGAAAGTTTGGGCAGAGATGCGGGCCATCGATCCCATCGCATCGCACGCTTCGTGGATGGAAAATTTTCCGTGGACGCGTTTGGCAAAGATCGAGTTGCCGCGTGAACAGAAGCCAATGAGCGATGTGGAAAAGTTGCGCCGACTCGATCCAAAATCGCTGCGCGAATATCTCAAGGACGGCAACTACGGCGGTTTATATCAACGTGACGACGAAGAGATGATGAAAATCTGGCGCACAGGGGTAGAAGAAACGCGTGCCTTACTTACCGAAGCGTGGGACTAACAGCATGCCCTTTTTAGCGCGGCGATTCCCTTCGAGATCTCGATAATAAGAGGCTCCCGACGAGAGCGATGACCCCTGCCAGAGTTAATTCGCTGACCCAACTTAGCGAAACACCACCGTAACGCTCAACGAGACTGAGCACGCCCAACAAGACCAGTGTCAAGACGACAAAGATAGCAGCCGCTTTGAGGAGCCTGAGAAACCTTCCTCCGCGTATGTAGCTCTCCATTCCGGACACAACCAGATGGATCACCACAACAATTCCGAGAACCTGCCAGCCGGCGAATTTCACGTTGTTGTTTACGAAAATGCCGACCGCGATAAGCGCGAAGGCAAAGAAATAAAGAAGACGAAGCCAATGACGAAAGAAGAGGCTCGGCAAGCTTTCCGGAACGGCGACCGCAACCAGGTTCCAGAGTACGGTGCCCAGCCACGCCATCCGTGCGCCAAAACGTCTTGCGGAATCAATCCGGTATTTATCAGCCAACCCGGAAATCATATTTCCCGTGATGTTCGTCGAGCGTGAGATGTAATCGAGGGAGCGCCGCGGCGGCTGATTTCGATCCAATTTTTGGGCGGCGTCCAGATTTTCCCTTTGCGTCGGGCTGAACCGGTCCCGGAGCGAATCGACAAACGCGATCAGTTCCTGGCCATTATCCTCCTGCGTGTGACGATGTGCGAGTGCGTTGCTGAGGAGGCGGCAAACAGCGTCCGTGTTTTTTTCATTGATCTCCTGAGTGATGATTCTCCTGTGTGCTTCTTTGATCAGCTCTTTTCGCAACATCTCCTCATCTTTATTCGGCAACAGGGCCGAGATGATTCGTTCGGCGCCATCGAGTCGTCCCCAAAGCATATCGTTTCTTCTCCAGGACTCATCCAAAAACGCGCCGAATGACATTAGCGTGCGCCCAGCGAGCTTTGCGCCTTCGCTTTTATCGGCTGGTTCTTTCATCAACATTCCCGCGTCTTCCGGACTAACTCGGAAGACGTCTATCACGCTGGCTTCGCCTGCGCCGGTCCCGTACTGCACCGGATAAGTCACTAGATCATAAAGAACAAAATTTCTGCGGTAATGATCGATACACGCGCGTGCCGCGAGTACGCCAGCGGCCGAACTGGTTGGGCGCTTCTCGTTAGGCGTCCTTTTTGCGCCGAATCCGGCGGCAATAATTTTGGCAAGCTCTGACAATGCGGAGTCGCGCCTGCAATCCTCGTCCATCAAAATTTCGCGTGCTTTGGTTTCTCGCGCCGCGCCCGCATCGCAATTAAGGATGTCTTCAAGATTGGGCCAGCCGATCCGCAAGTGTCCGATTGCTTGATAAAGCTTCTCTCCAATATCCGAATTTCGATTGAGAAGTTTTTCTTGGGCGGAGCGCGCGTTTTTGAGGGACGGCGCCACTTCATCCTTCTTAATACGGTTTAGTTCCTTCTGGAACTCCTCGCGCTCAGCATTGACAAAAACAACCTCAACGTTAACGGTCGTCGGCCATTTGTCGCTTTCGCTGGCAGCTTTCAGCAAACCCCGAGCAGCGTCATCCAGCCTGCTTAGTTGATTGATGCGGCGATTCAGGAAGGCCTGGCGGCGAAGATCGTATTGAATGTCGAACTCGAGGAGAAATTCATTTTCGGCTTTCTTATCCTCACCGTTGGGATCTTTCCGTTCGCCAGGTTTCCGTTCGGCTGGCATTAGCGGATGATAAAAATCGAGTCTCCACGCACTGACCAGTTCTCGAATCGCAACGGTCGCATCTGACGAAGGATCGTGACCGGCGGCGCGAGCAATCAGCTCCGACAGCAGTGTTGTGATCTCGGCGACCTTCAGCCGGTGATACGCTCCATAGGTCACGCCATACTGCTCGATCATCTCATTCAAGCCTTTTTCTGCGAATTCTTCGTGACTGAGTGGCTTGATCTTTTTGACCTGAATGTCGGCATCCACTTCTTTTGCCAGAATGCTGACGCGTTGGAGCAACGCGTTGCGCTCATATACGCGGTCAATGTCTTCCCGAATTGTTTCTTGTCGCGGCAGATCGAGGACCGCGGCGCGCACGTTCTCCGCAAAATCCGGTGGATCGACTTGTTGACGCGTCAATTCCGGGTGTTCCGGTGACGGCTCAACGTAAAGTAATTTGCGATCCACAGCGCAATCCGCGTGACGCCGCGTCAACATGGATGTGGCGTAACTGAATGGTTTATTGTCCAAGTATCCGCCGTCTCCAAACGAACGTTTGCGAAAAGATTCTCGCAGATCAGTTTTCGCTGACGCCAGCTTTCCTTGGGTCGTCTGTGGGCCGGGAAGTTCCCCCGTCGTTGGTTTTTGACGCGCGGCCAGATCAAGATCGAACAGTCCATTGCGCATGTAATCGCTAAAAAATCCGTCCCACTGTGGCGTCTTCGCGCTCTGGTCAGCATAAGGCGGATCGGCGTTGTAAGCCTCTGCAACGTCAGTGATGTCGCACAAGCGCATCGGCGAGAAGGCGAATGGGAATGACGAGGTGCAACGCGCCGCGAACGCAAGGAAGGGATCGTGCTGTTTCTTGAAATCGTCGCGATAGATTCCGGTCGCTGCCTCAGTGGCGTAGCGAAAATGAAAAACATTCTTGTATCGCCTTTCGTAGACGACTTTATCGAAAAGACCGATTGGCAGTGGGATTCCATCGAGGTCGGTGGTGGTAATAAAAAGATCCAGCTCGCGCACGAGGGGAGAATCTTCGCTTTCGGCGCGTCTCTTTTTGGGGTCGTCCATCCGATCGAGCGCCTCGAGCAGTTTGTAGTACATGCGCTGGCTGTTGAGCAAAGATTCCTGCGGTTGCTTCAGGTTGAAGCCGCGTACTCCTTTCATGGAGCGTCTGTCGTTCAGAAGTTTGCCGAGATCTCCTTCGCTCAACCAAAGCTGCTTCAAACCTGTCATGCCTTGATCGCGCGCCAGCGCTTTGGCCAGAAAAACTCCGTTGATCCCGCCGGCGGATGTCCCGGAAATGATATCCACGATCAGCCGCGTGCGAATCGCGTCTGTGTTTGAGATCGATTGCTGACGAAATCGCTCTGCGCGTTCCTGTTTGTCGGCGATCCCGAGATATTGACCGAGCTTGCGATAAACGCCCATTGCTCCCGGCAACGCATCTTTATCTAGCGCCTCCCATTTTTTGTCTTCTTTGTCCCTGGTATCTTCTGTCGGCACGGTTGCCGTCGCCCGGACCATGTCGAGCAATTCTTGCGCGACTCCGTTGATGTAAATCGCTAGCGAGACGCCGCCATACATTACGACCGCAAAACGCACTTCGCGTTCGACATCCGTTTCTCCGTCGGTTGTCTTCGCTGGAGATGCGGTCTGTTCCGGGTTGCTCACAGAAAGTTTGCCCGATTCTTTCAGCCCATTCAGCCAAAAATGGCGAATCACGTCAAACAAAATGCCGCTGCTGGATTCTCGAGTTGCGGTCGCCGAGACCAAGACTACCCGCAAAGTTGCGCGCGCGATTGATGTGGGGTTTGCAACGACCGTTATGTCAATCCATTCGGCTCGCGTTATTCCTGGCTATGATGCGGACGTTGTCGGGGCCGCTCGGAGTCTGATGTTGATTTCCGACGTAAGCGTTCGATGAACGGGGCATTTTGCTGCGATTTCCATCAGCTTCGCGCGCTGCGGATCACTCAATGATCCGGTCAGTTCGACTTCAACGTCGATTCTGTCCAGCATGCCCTCCCTGGTCTCGCACTCCTCGCAATCTCTGGCGTAAATCCGCGAGTGCCAGAGCGACACCGTTATGTTTTCGAGAGGGAACCGCCTGCGCTCACGGGTTCATCCGCAACAAGGCCATGTTCACCCACAGTGATTTCCTGTTTAAAACTGTCGGCGCCGCCGTGGACGACGACATCAGGTGCCTTGTTATCGGTTTGCGCAGCCATAAGCCGGATTAAGGACGCACGATACCCGCGAACGCGTCGCGGTATCGCCAGACGAGAAAGACCAACAAGATCGAAATGACGGTGGCCATCGGCAGACCGCTGGGGTCCATCAAGATGTGAACCAGGTCGATATTCACGATGACGGGAGCGAGCAGAAGCAAGCCGAGAGGGACGAAGCGTCCGATAAGCAGTAGCAAGCCGCCGACGATTTGAAACACAGCGACCACATGGAGGTAATGAGTCACGAAAAGGGCCTTGGTGAAGTCGCCAACCGGTCCCGGCGGCGGTGGCGGCATCGGAATAAAGTGCAGAAAGATATTCGAACCGAAGACAACAAAAATCAGTCCGAGAAGGACGCGGGCGATAATAGTAGCGATTTTCATTCGCGCATGGTGGCTTGATTGAATGGAAATTCCAACCCCGAAGTTGTTCAGGGGAGTAATCTTTTCGAATGCGCGCTTTCTTTCGGAAGGGTGCAGGCGGACCGTGGATCACGCATTCGGGCATTTTGTATTTTGTCATTCGAGCGGAGTCGCTTGCCACGCTGTAGCTTTACGCGCAGGCTGGGGGAATCCCTTGATTGAGCCCCATCAAACATCGAGAGATGCTTCGACTCCGCTCGACATGACAAAGACGCCAAGCGCGCGAATTCGACCTGCTGCGAAATTCTTTTTCGAGCAGGACAAAAAATTCTTTGTTAAGGGCGTCACTTACGGTCCGTTCAAGCCGGACGCCGATGGAAATTATCTTGGGCGGCCCGAGCAAGTCGAGATGGATCTCGCCCTCATGCGCCAGGTGGGTCTGAATCTTGTCCGAATTTATCACGCGCCGCCGCGTTGGTTTCTTGATCGTTGTGCTGCAGCTGGGATCCGCGTTTTGGTGACGCTTCCGTGGCAAAAACATGTCGAATTCCTGCGCGAAAGATCAACCCGGAAACAGATTGCCGAAGCGGTTCGCGCTGCCGTGAAGAAAAACGTTGGGCATCCAGCAATTTTTGGTTACCTGGTCGGTAACGAAATTTCCAGTACCATCGCGCGCTGGCTCGGCGCGCGTCGCGTGATTGAATTTGTGGAGGAATTGATCGGGATCGGACGCGGAATCGATCCTGATGCTCTCTTTTCCTATGCGACGTATCCCCCGACCGAATATCTGCTGCCGCAGAATGCTGATTTTTGTTGTTTTAACGTTTACCTCCATAACCAGCGCGATTTCGAGGGGTACCTGCTGCGGCTCCAGAATCTCACTGGTGAACATCCTCTTATCCTGGGGGAATTCGGGATGGACACGATCCGGCATTCGCAGGACGAGCAGGCCGAAATGCTCGGTTGGCACATCGACAGCGTGGTAAAATGCGGCCTGGCTGGAACAATTTTTTTTACCTGGACCGACGAATGGTTTACCGGCGGCGAGGAAATCACAGATTGGGCATTTGGTATCGTCACCCGCGATCGCAAACCGAAGAAAGCGTTTTATGCGATTGAGGAAAAACTCGGGCGAAGCGATTCTGCTTTGCCGCATGGCCCGTTGGCGCGCGCGCCGTTCGTGTCGGTAATAGTTTGTTCGTACAACGGCGCCCGCACGCTGGCAGCGTGTCTTGATTCGTTAGGTAAACTCAACTACCCGGAGCATGAAATCATTCTGGTCGATGACGGTTCAACGGATGACACAGCCTACGTTGCAGCGCAGTTCCCACGGGTGCGCTACATTCATCAGAGCAATCACGGACTGAGTCACGCTCGCAATACTGGGGCCGCTGCCGCCAAAGGGGAAGTGTTCGCCTACACCGATTCTGACTGCATGGCAGATGCGGATTGGCTCTATTATCTGATCAGCACACTTGTAAGCGGCGATTATGCCGGAGTGGGTGGACCGAACATCACGCCACCAGCGCAAAATTGGATTCAGGCATGCGTGGCAGCGGCGCCCGGTGGTCCTAGCCATGTCTTGCTCACTGATATAATCGCCGAGCACATCCCTGGCTGTAACATGGCATTTTATCGGTGGGCGTTTGAAGGCGTCGGCGGCTTCGATCCCGAATACCATAAAGCCGGAGATGATGTCGATTTCTGCTGGCGAATCCAGCAGGCTGGGTGGGTCGTTGGTTTCAGTCCCACCGCAATTGTGTGGCACTATCGACGCTTTACGCTTCGCGCTTTCTTGAAACAGCAAGATGGTTACGGCGAAGCAGAATCACTTCTCCGCTTTAAACATTTGATTTTTTTTGGCCCGACTGGCACTGCGAAATGGCGCGGCCAAATCTATGGAACACCGCGCTTCAGTTGGTTCGTCAACCGACCAGTGATTTATCACGGAATTTTCGGCGAGGGATTTTTTCAATCGATTTATCCTACGCCGCAATCAGACGTGGCTGCATACCTGAGCAGCATTGAATGGTTTGCCCTGACAATTTTCCTTTTTGGTTTGGGTATTTTTTTGCCTGTGCTGCGCATTGTCCCGTACCTCATGCTGGGCGGTACCTTGTGTGTCGCGCTTTCCTATATGGTGCGCGCTTCCATTGAACCCAAATTCGATACGGTGCGTGCGCGGCTGCTGGTGATGTTACTGGCATTTGCCCAGCCGCTCGTGCGGGGATTTTCTCGTTATTTCACCTGGCTGCGCTTCAAACGCACACCGGCCAACGTGATTCAGCGGCACGAGCATTTACCGGAACGCGCACGTTCTGCCGGCAGTCTGAGTAGGCGTCTTTTTTGGAGTGAGCAAGGCAGGGATCGCCACCATCTGTTAGGCGCCATGTTTCAGTTGCTGGAGGAAGAAGGCTGGCGCTACTCCACCGACAGTGGGTGGAATGAGTGGGACATTCAAATCTACGGAAACTTCTGGTGGAGCATAGCGCTTCAAACCGTCACCGAATATCATGGTGGTGCGAAATGTCTGACGCGCGTTCGGCTTCGCAACCGGCTGGTTACCACCACCGTCATTTTTAGTCTGATTGCAACCAGTCTGTTGATTTATCGCCAGCTCAACGTTTCCCACGTTGATCTTTGGTTCATTGGTTTCTATTTGCTCTTTCTGTTGTTCCTGGCGAACCGAGCGCGCGCATTGAAGTCACGAGTTGCGGAGCTTGTCGATCTCGCAGCGCACCGTGCCAATCTGCAGCGTATAACGCGCCGAGGTAAAATCACCAGCACAGACTCTACGCTGGAAATTGAGGTGCCTGTGAATGCCACGGATCCCGCCTCGCCGCAGATACCGTGAATCCCAATGCGTCCGCTGCGGCCGGCGCCCTACAGTTTCAAAACGGTTTTCCCTGATCCACGTTCGATTCGACCGATTCGCTTAGCTTGCAACATCGACATTGCCCGCCGAGCATTTTCCTCCGCGACGACCGCCACCATCCCGATGCCCATGTTGAAGACCTGATACATTTCTCGAAGATCAATATTTCCATTTCGCTGCAAAATTTGGAAGATGCGTGGAACCTTCCAGCTTTTCGCTTCAACCACTGCGTCACAATTCGGAAGCAGAATCCGCGGCAGGTTGTCAATGAGACCGCCACCTGTGATGTGGGCGAGACCTTTGATCACGTTGCTTGGAATTCTTGTCAGGAGTGGCTGATAATTTTTGTGCACTCGCAGTAATTCTTTGCCAACAATCATCGTCGAACCAGGCACGCGCGAACTTACTTTGAGATGCATTTTGCCGAACAAGATCTCTCGCGCGAGCGAGTAACCGTTGGTGTGCAACCCATTTGATTCTAGCCCGAGAATGACATCACCGGGCCGGATTTTTTTTCCGTCGATGATCTTATCGCGTTCGACGACGCCAACAATGCAACCGGCTAGATCATATTCGCCCGGGCGATACATTCCGGGCAATTGCGCTGTTTCACCACCGAGGAGCGCGCAGCCCGCGGATCGACAGGCGCGAGAAATGCCGCGAAGTAATTCTTGGAACATGCGACGCTCGAGTCTTTCGCAGCCAATGTAATCGAGAAAGAAAAGCGGGCGCGCGCCCAAGACTGCGATGTCATTTACACAGTGATTTACCAGATCGGCGCCGACGGTGTCGTGCTTGTCCAGTGTAAACGCGATCTTCAATTTGGTGCCAACGCTATCAATGCTTGCTACCAAGACCGGCTGGCGCATTCCAGGGAAGCGCGCTTGGAATAATCCGCCGAAACCGCCGACCTTGCCGAGCACCCGTGGGCCATGTGTTTCCTTCATGAGCGACTGAATTTGTCGCTTTAGCCGGTTGCCAAGATCCACATCCACGCCAGCGCGCGTGTATGCCTTTTTCTTTCTCGTCATTTTCTGTAGGGGAAGCTGTCAGCTTCCCCCGGGAAGGCAACGCGTTCCCTACAAAAAAAAGAGGCAAGCTGCTACTTCAAATCCGCGAACAAGGTTGGGTGCGCTTCCTGATCCGCGAGCGCTTTGGCACGCTGCTCGCGCCGCTCCATGATGAACTTGTCCAATGCCGGATCGACGGGCAGGGGATAATCGCCGGTAAAACAAGCCAGGCAAA
>WNGB01005977.1_pt1 | contig 18052 bp, 11 predicted proteins | sample 5400681 | NCBI WGS metagenome assembly WNGB01 (sample SAMN13153367, study PRJNA577476) | soil metagenome | isolation source: 115 cm soil or saprolite under grassland replicate 2 | place: USA:California | collected 2016-06-15 | reverse complement strand
TTGCCACTCAGTGACGAGTTGGGGGCCATGCCCGATGCAAACGACCAAGGCGCGCCTGGTATTTACCCTTTGCGTATTGCTTGGCATTAACACCATGAACTTCTTCGACCGCCAGATCATGCCGGCGGTGCAGGAGAAAATCCGCGAGCAGTGGGGCCTGTCGGACAGCGAACTCGGCTGGCTGGGGACGGCGTTCATCCTGCTGTACGCGGTGGTCGGTCTGCCGCTCGGTCGTCTGGCGGACGTGTGGCAGCGCAAATGGATCCTGGCCGGCGGCGTGACCCTGTGGAGCCTGATGACCTTCGGCGGCGGCTTCGCGTGGGGGTTCTGGTCGCTGTTCGTGCTGCGGTTAGGCGTCGGCGTCGGCGAGGCGAGCTGCGCCCCGACGTCCAGCTCACTGATCGGCGATCTGGTCCCACCCGAACGCCGGGCGCGAGCGATGGCCTTCTTCATGATCGGCCTGCCGGTGGGATTGGCGCTCGGCCTCTTCGTCGGCGGCACCGTTGCCCATTACTACGGCTGGGAGCGGGCCTTCTTCGTTGCCGGCGTGCCGGGGTTGCTGCTGGCGGTCCTGGTCCTGTTCATCGCCGACCCGGTACGCGGCGGCGCCGACACCCACGGCTCTACCTTCGCCGCCAAGCTGCCGTTCCTGGCCGTCGTGCGCCGGGTGCTCTCCCTGCCGACGATGTGGCTGATCATTCTCTCCGGGGCGCTGCACAATTTCAACATGTACGCGCTGGGCACGTTCCTGGCGTCGTTCGTACGGCGGTATCATCAGGTCAGCGTTGAGACCGCCGGGCAGATTAGCGGCCTGGTCTATGGGTGCGGCGCGCTGGGCATCTTCGCCGCCGGCTGGCTGGGGGACTGGGCGTTTCGGCGGAGCGTCAGCGGCCGACTGCACGTTGCCTGGATCGGACTGGCGGCGGTGATTCCCTGTTTCCTGCTGGCCTGGGACGCTCCGCCAGGCGACCTCTGGTGGTGCACCGTCTGGCTGCTGCCGGCCTGCACGCTGCTCTACGCCTACTACGGGACGGTCTATGCCACCATTCAGGATATTATCGAGCCGTCCTTGCGCGGCATGGCAATGGCGATTTACTTTTTCGCCATGTACTTCCTCGGGGGAGTGCTCGGGCCGGTGGGGATGGGTTGGGCAAGCGATGCCTACGCCCAGCGGGCCGCGGTGGCGTCCGGTGCTGTGGCGTCGGACGGTTCCCCACTGGTAAGCGAGTGGCACAAAGCGGTCGGTTTGCACGACGCAATGTACCTCATCCCAATCCTGAACGCGGCTTTGGTCGTGGTTTTGTTCGCCGCAGCGCGGACGGTAAAGCGCGATTACGCGCGCCGCGGGTCAGCGTGACACCAACTCGACGAGCGGCGGGGTTTATCCCCGCCGGCCGGCCGGCGGGGATAAACCCCGCCGCTCGTTCGCCACTTTCCCTTCTCCGTGGACCTATTTAGGTCGCGAGAAGGTTCGTCAGGCAGCGGACCGCGCCAGCGAGCGCGCACCACGAACGGAGGGCGACGGCAAGGGAGGTGTGTGTGCAATGCAATGCAATGAATCGCATCTCCGTCCCTATCTTCATTGTTCCACAGCCGAGCAGCCCAGACAACCCCACCTCCAAACCGTCCCCTCGCTGCCCCCAACCCCTCCCCTGCAAGGAGAGGGGGAGAAGCAGAGACATCGTCTTGCTTGCTCCCCCTCTCCGTCTCGGGGAGGGGGTTGGGGGGAGGGGTTGGGTCACTGCCGCTTACCGGGGCGGTGCTGGTCCGGGCGGCATCCGCGCCGGCAGGTCGCGCACCGAGATCGCCGGCACGGGCACGAGTTGCTCGCCCGCAGGCGGCGCCGCGGCGCCGTTGGTCCCCGGCAGCGGCTCGATGACGCGCGTGCTCTGTTCTTCCACCACCGGCCGCTCCAGCGCCTGACTGCGCAACTCCGCCCGGAACCGAGCATCGCCGGCCTTCACCCCTTCCGCCTCGATGGTGTATTCCAGCGTCTGCTGCGGCTCGATGTTGTCCAGCGGCACGAACTCGATCGCTTGGCCCTTCACCACCGCCTGCCCCGGCCCCTTGACGCCATTGGGCACAACCAGCTTCAACTCCGGCGGCAAGAAGGCCCTCACCTCGACCTGGTTCGCCGCCAGTGTACCCGTGTTCGTCACGCTGATGCGATACAGGACGCGCTTTCCTACCAGTACCGGATCGCCTTCGTCCTTGACCGAGAAGCGGAACGCCGGCGTTCCGCGAATCTCCAGGCTCGCCTGGTCGGCCACGGTCGGTCCGGCCTCGGCGGTCGCCACGGCCCGATTCACCACTTCCTGGGCCACTTTCTCACAAGTTCCGCGGACGCGCACGCGCTTTTCCTCACCCGGCCCGAGAGCGCCCAGGTTCCACACGACCCCGTTGTCCGCCGGTTGACCGCCCTCCGTCGAACTCTCGAAACGCACCTCCGGCGGGAGTTGATCGCGCAGGCTTACCCCCGTCAGCGGCACCTTGCCGGGATTGCTCACGCTCACCTCCCACTCCGCCGGGAGGCTGACGTAGCCCGTCTTCGGGCCGGTCATGCTCACCTTGAGACGCGGTTCCTCGACGACGATCTCGTGCTCGGCGACGTCGCTCAGGCCGCCGTTTGCCTTCGCCTCGAAGCGCAGTTTCAGACGGCCGTTGCGGCGCGGCGTCAGCGTGAGCGCCGGCAGGTCGCGCCGCTCCTGCGGCCCCAGGTCGGGCAAGCCCTTCAGGTTCATCGACGGCACTTTCGTCTCATGTTCCAGGCCGTCGTCGAACACGGCGTTGACAACAATGTTCGTCGCCGGCCCGCTGCCGGGATTGGACAGCGTCACCTGGAACGTCGCCGGTCTGCCGATGATGCCGCCGGTGGGTCCGCTGATGCTCACCTTCAGCCCCGGCTGCGTGACCTGAGTGACCGCGTCCTTGGTGTCTTTCAGCCCCTCCTCGGTCACCACCTCGGCGCGGCTGGTCACCGGCCCGAGTCGAGTCGTGCGGTAGGCGACGTTGATCGTGTGCGTCGCGCCGGGCGGCAGTCTGCCGAGCGTCCAGATGAGTTGCGGGCCATTGACGACGGCCGGCGGATCCGAGCGCGTGTAGACCAGGCCGTCGGGGACCACGTTCATGACGGTCATCGAGCGCGTCTCGATCTTGCCGCTGTTGGTGATGCTGATCGTGAACGGCACTTCCTGATTGACGCCGGCAAACGGAGGCGCAGTGTGGGTCATGGTGATGGCCGGGGCCAGCCACTCGACACTGGTCTCGCCGTGCGCGATGACGATGCCGGTGCCGCTGGGGGCCGTCGGGTCGGGCGGACGAATGACGTCGATGCCGATGCGGTTGACGCCAGGCCGTAGGGCGGCCTGCACGAGCCTCGCCGTCGCGTTGCCGTTCAGATCGCTGATGGCGACCGCCTCCGGCTCGGGACCGCGCGGCAGGAACAGGGCTGGGGGATCGTCGTTGAGGAGCCGATAGCGGACACGGTAGCCGGCGAGGGGTTGCTGATCGGTGTGGCGAAAGATACGCGTCGTTAGTAACTGCTCCGTCCCCGACTGAGCGACGGCCGGGTCGGGGAATTTCCACGCGGCATCGACCCAGCGACAGGTGACGACGACGCGACCCTTCTCCCAGTTATGGACGCCGGGCGCGTAGACGGTCACGTGCGTATCGCCCTCGGCGGCGGCGCTGATGACGCACCACGACTGGCCGGGACGGATGACGAAATCGTCGTTGGGATTGGCGTTGCCGCGCGTGATGCGATGCTCGCAGTAGTCGGTGTAGCTGACGGCGTACTTGTTATCGACCTTGTACCCGCGGCCGGGCCAGAGGCCGCTTTCGTCCACCTCGATGATGTTGCCGACGCCCTCGACCATCCACTCGACGCGACGATGACGACGCGGCTGGCCCTTCTCATCGAGGACGGTCGCAATCAGGACGTGCTGCGTCCGTACCGGGTTGGTGGCGGTTTCGGGCCGGACGACGAGCCCGACGGCGTGAGGGTCGAAGTTGGCGTAATAGCCGGGGCCAGGGGGCTTGGCGTGCGTCTGGATGATATCGCCGGTCGGCCAGAGATAGGGGAAATAGCTGGGGTTTTGCGAGACGCCGAAGCAACCGCACTGGAACAGAAGGAAAAAGGAAAAAGGAAAAAGGAAAAAAGAAGACAGGAAGCCACCTCCCTTCCTTTTGCCTTTTGCCTTTTTCCTTTTGCCTTCGGCTGCCATCGCCGTAGTCTCCGCACTCTCCGGCGAATACCGGCTGCGCCGGACGGCCGCGCGGATCGGTTGCGAGTCGGACTATCCCCAGGAAAAAGGCGTGTATAGCAGCCGGCGCGGAGTTTACAAGACGACTTCGCGCGCCGGTTTGCCTTTCTCCCCTCGCCCGCAAGGGGCGAGGGGAGAAAGCAATCGCCCGTCGGCCCGTCGCGGGATAAGAAGACTTCGTTCGGCATCCAACGATGGACCCTGTGGAGAATGACCATGCCTCGCCAGCGAATCGATGCACAACCAGGCCACTCGCGTCTTTGGTCGCGATGGTTCGTCGCCCTGACCGCAACCTGCGCCCTGACCATCGGCGGCAACCAACTCCCCGCCGCGGACGACGTGAAGCCGACGCCCCAGGCTGACGCGAAAGAAAAAGCGCGCCTCGACCTGAACGGCGACCCCCTGCCGCCCGGGGCGCTGGTTCGCCTGGGAACGCTCCGCTGGCGGCATGGTGCCCCTGTCACCTACGTGGCCTTCACCGCGGACGGCAAGGCGGTGCTCACCGCGAGCCAGGACAACCTCGTCCGCCTCTGGGATATGGCGACCGGCAAGGAAATCCGCCGCTTCGGGAAGCAGCAAGTCGAAGATCCGAAGATGGCGGGTAATGCGCCCGCCCAACTGCGACAGGCCCTCCTTCGCGTTCGCGGGGGCTACGGCGCTGGCCCCGGTGTCGTCCTCTCCGCGGACGGCAAGACCCTGGCAACTGTCACGCAGATCGACACGATCCAGTTGTGGGAGGTCACCACCGGCAAGGAACTCCGTCAGCTCAAGGTGACCCCGGGCAGCGCCGGTGGGCTACTGTTGTCCGCCGACGGCAAAATCCTCGTGGGGCGCGGCAACGATCAGATGATCCGCGTCTGGGAAACCAGTACCGGCAAGGAACTCCGGGCGATCCAGGGCAAGCAGAATGACCCGGTGGGCAAAGTCTTCGTGATTGGCAACGTGTTCGGCGCGGGCCTCTCCGCGGACGGCAAGACCGTGGCCGCAGTCCAGACACTCTTCGCCAACCAGAAGATCACCACGTCGGTGACGCTCTGGGACACTGGGACAGGGAAGGAACTCTACCAGATCGAGACGAACAATCAGGGTTCGGGCCCATCCGCCCTCGCCTTTTCACCCGACGGCAAGGTGCTCGCCTGTGCGGGTCGCAACGCGATTCAACTGTATGCGGCGGACACGGGGAAGGAAATTCGCCAAATCGCGGGGCAAGCGATTGGGATCACGACCCTGCTCTTTTCACCCGACGGCAAGACCCTGGCCGTGCGCGGCGCGCAAGATCGACTGATCCGGCTTTGCTCGGTGGAGACGGGCAAAACCCTCCAGCAACTCGGCGAGCCCATGGCAGGCAGGGGAGTCAACGTGGCGTTCTCGGTGGCCGCTGGCGGGTTTGGGCGGGATCTGGCATTCTCGCCGGACGGCAAACTCGTCGCTGCGGGAGACGGCCACCTCGTCCGCTTCTGGGTGGCGGAAACCGGCAAGGAGGTCGTTCAGGTCAGCGGGCACCGCGACCAGGTCACCGATCTGATGGTCACCTGGGACGGCAACCTCGTAGCCTCGAAGGGGGCCGACAACGTCGTGCGACTCTGGGAGGCTGCCACAGGCAAGGAACGGCATCAGTTCCGGGCACCAAGCGGCACCACCTGTGTCGCGTTCGCGCCCGATGCGAGCATCGTCGCCCTGGGGAACCTCGATGGCGTCGTGCGGCTGCATGAGGTCGCCACGGGCAAGGAGCTGCGCCGCGCCGTGGGGCACCGCAACGGGATCGTCGCTGTCGCATTCTCGCCGGACGGCAAGACCGTGGCTTCTCGTGGGGCCAACGATAACACCATCCGCCTGTTTGAGACCGCAACGGCTCGAGAACTACGGGTCATCACGCTGCAGGCGCCGCAAAACCCGGCCGCTGGTAAAGTCGTCGTGGTCTTTGACCGTTTTGGGTTCGGCAGCCGTGTCGGCCTCGCGTTTTCGCCCGACGGCAAGACCGTGGCCTCGACCGGCCCTGGCGGGTTCGACCCGCGGTTCGGCGGTCCCGGCCAGGCCACGCAACCGACCCTCGGCCTGTGGGACGTGACGACGGGCAAGGAAATCCGCAAGCTCCTGCTCCCAATCCAGTACAGCCTTGTCAGTTTCGCCTTCTCCCCGGACGGCCACACCCTCGCCACGGAGAACGCAGATCAGACAATTACCCTCTGGGAAAGCGCCAGCGGCAAGGAACGCGGGCGGCTCGGGAAGGCGCCACAGGCTAAGCAGCCTGCGGGGGGAATGCCGATCATGGTCGGCGGCGGCTTCGGCATGAGCAACCCCGCCTCCCTCACCCTCGCCTTCGCGTCGGACGGCCGGACGCTGGCCTGCCGCGGGCCGGACCGAGCGGTTTGTGTCTGGGACGTGGCGGCGGGTAAGGAACTCGGTCAGCTCAAGGGGCACGATGGCAACGTGACCGCCCTGGCCTTCGGCTCCGATGGCAAGACGGTGGTTTCGGGAAGCAGCGACACGACGGTCCTGATCTGGGACGCGACCCGGTTCGGTCCGGCAGCGCGACCACAGCCGGCCAAGCTCTCGCCCGCGGACGTTGAGGCGCTCTGGGCGGACCTGGCGGGCGCCGACGCGGTCCAGGCTTTCCGCGCGATCCAGACGCTCACGACCGCGCCCGAGCAGGTTGTGCCGTTCCTGCGCGAGCGCCTGCGGCCCGCAGCCCCGCTCGACGCCGCGAAGATCTGCAAACTGGTCGCCGACCTCGACAGCAGGCAGTTCTCGGCGCGGCAGCGGGCGACGAGCGAACTGGAGAAGGTGGGCGAGTTGGCCGTGCCGGCGTTGCAAGAGGCGCTCAAGGCCGAGCCGTCGCTCGAGACGCGCAAGCGCGTCGAACAGCTCCTTGAGAAACTGGCGGGGGCGATTCTGTCCGACGAACAACTGCGCCTGGTGCGTGCGCTGGAAGTGTTGGAGCAACTCCGCACCCCCGAGGCTTTCCAGGTGTTGGAAACGCTGAGCGGTGGAGCGCCCGGTGCCCTGCCGACGCGCGAAGCCCAGGCCGCCCTGAACCGACTGATCGGACACCGGCGCTTCCTCCCGCCTCCCAATCGCTGAGGCTGGAAGGACGGCGTTGCGGTGGAGGGGGGCCGTTGGTATACCCCCACCAACGGCCCCCCCTCGTTTCGGGTGGTGGGGAGGACTGGACACCTTGCGCCTGAAGCACCCCGTTCGGAGTTTCTTGTCCGAAAGGAGCAGGCCATGTCCGAGGACGTGCAGGGACGCCTTCGTCAACTCAAGCAACACAAGCGCTTCTGGAAACGGTTCGCGCTCGTGGCCGTGAGCAGCTTGGTGTTGGTGCTCGCGGCCTTCACGACAGTGAGTATCCTCCTGTACACCTCTCTGATGGCGGAAAAGGAGCGCTTCGCACAGCAGTTCCAGGACATCCGCAAGACCGCCGAGGAGGGGCTGCAGCAGGGAAAAGAACTTCTCCGCGGGCTCAAAGTGGACGGGCGGACGGTGGCACGCAGACTGCGGCAGTTCATCGAGGGCGACCCTCCGAAGGAGCCAGCGCCGGCATCACCCGGCCCGGTCGGCGGAACCGCTCCGAGCCAGTAGCAGGGTAGCATTGGCCGTCGCGCCAGGCGACCGCCTGTGCGAAGACGCACACCCGAAGGACCAATTCCGCCCGGCGTCCGCTCGGCTGACCGTTCCCGGCCGCTTTTCCAACCCAGCAGGGGCCTCTGCGGCCCGCTGGGTTGCATCCGGCACGTCGCTTGCACCATACCTCTACAAGCGGCCGTTGCGCCGTGGTCCGCCGGCCCGTCCACGACCGCTCTGCAGCGAACTCCGCGAACCCGAAGGTCGCCCCTTCATCCGAGGTGACGCCATGATTTCCCCACTGAAGACAGGTGCCCACGAGCGCCAGGTGACGGTGCTCTCGGACGGCCACAGGTTGGAAGGCACGCTCGTGGTGCCGCCGGCGGCGCGCGGCGTGGTGCTGTTCGCCCACGGCAGCGGCAGCGGCCGTTTCAGTCCCCGCAACCAGTACGTCGCCGGCGTTCTCCAGGAGGCTGGTCTGGCGACGCTGTTGCTGGACCTGCTCGAAGAGGAAGAGTCCGAAGACCGAGCGAAAGTGTTCGATATTGAACTGCTCGCCGGGCGACTGCAGGACGCGGCTGACTGGTTGACCTGGGACGACGACACGAACGGCCTCCGTTTGGGCCTGTTCGGGGCCAGTACCGGCGCCGGGGCGGCGCTGGTGGCGGCGGCCCGGCAGCCCGAGTCCGTGGCGGCGGTCGTTTCGCGCGGCGGACGGCCCGACCTCGCCCGGAATCAGCTGCCCGCGGTCAAGGCGCCGACCTTGCTCATCGTCGGCGGCGACGATGATGTCGTGGTCGAACTGAACCAACAAGCCCTGGCCCGGCTCCGCTGTCCGGCGGAACTGGTGATCATTCCCGGCGCCACTCACCTCTTCCCGGAGAAGGGCGCCCTGGAAGCAGTGGCTCGCCTGGCAAGGAAGTGGTTCCTCCGGCACCTTGCGCTGCCGGTCAATCCTGGCGCTGACTGAGGATCCCCCACGAAGGTAAGAGCCGAGTCTGGTAACGAGCCGGAAGCGTGAGCGACGGCAGCATGGAGGAAACCGTCGCTCACGCTTCCGGCTCGTTACCAGACGGGTTGCGGGAGGGACGGGCCGGAGGTTTGGCCGGAACCCCTGGCGACCCAGATCGAAAGGCTTGGCGGTAAACTTGTCGCCTCCCGAATCGTCTGCTAGGTTGAAGATAGTTCCCGGGCTTGTCCCGGGTTTTTTCTTTTCAGGACAGGGGGGCGTCATGAATTCGGTTTCGGTTCACCTTTCCGCGCGGGCGCTGCAGACTGCCGATCAACCGATCAGTTACTTCATGCAGCAAGCGATTGAGAACCCCAACCTCATCAGCCTCGCCGCCGGTCTGGTCGATCCGATTTCCCTGCCCGCCAACGAGGTCCGCGCCGCCCTCGACGAATGCCTCGCGCGGCCTGCCAGCGCCCGCGCCGCTCTGCAGTACGGCACCACCCAGGGGTACGTCCCGCTGCGTGAAAAGCTCCTCGCCCGCACTGTCGCCCTCGACGACTGCACGCCCGGCGAACTCGGACTGACGATCGACGACGTGGTCGTCACCACTGGCTCGCAGCAATTGCTGTATCTCCTCGGCGAACTGCTGCTCGACCCCGGCGACCTGGTGATCGCCGAAGCGCCGTCGTATTTCGTCTATCAGGGGACGCTCGACAGTCTCGGCGCGCGGACGCTCTCCGTGCCGACCGACGAACACGGCATGAACATCGACGCCCTCGAAGATTTGCTGAAGCGCCTGGAGCGGAGCGGCGAGCTGGCGCGGCTGCGCATGATCTACACGGTCGATTACTTCCAGAACCCCAGCGGCCTGACGTTATCGCTCCCGCGCCGCCAGCGCCTTGTCGAACTCGCCCGTCGCTACAGCCGGCATCATCGCCTCTTCATCCTCGAAGATGCCGCCTACCGCGAGCTGCGCTACGACGGCCCCGACCTGCCAAGCATCAAGAGCTTCGACACCGACAACCGCTACGTGATCCTGGCGATGACGTTTTCCAAGCCCTGCGCCCCCGGTCTGAAGACGGGCTATGGCCTCTTGCCGCGCGAGCTGATGGCGCCCTTGCTGCGGCTGAAGGGCAATCACGATTTCGGCTCGAATAACCTCACGCAACACCTGCTCGATCGGTTGCTGTCGTCGGGGGCCTACGATCGCCATGTCGCGGAGTTGTGCGACGTCTACCGCGGCAAACGCGACGCGATGCTGGCGGCGCTCGCGGAGGAGTTCCCGGCCAGTACCGGCGTGCGCTGGACACGGCCCGATGGGGGCCTTTACGTGTGGCTGTCGTTTCCGCCGGAGATCGACACAGGGCCGCAAAGCCAGCTGATGCACGCCGCGCTGCGTGAGGGCGTGCTGTACGTGCCGGGGCAATTCTGCTACGTCAGCGGCGAGGGGACGGCCATTCCGACGCATGAGGCACGGCTGAGTTTCGGGGTGGCACCGCCGGAGCAGTTGCGCGAGGGGATCCGGCGGCTGGGGCGGGCATGCTCTCTTATCGCGTCAGGCACGGCGTGCGCAAGGTAAAATTCTCGCGGTCGCGGTCGAGCTGCTGCGCCAGCAGCAGGGCGTCGCCGCTCAGCAGCGCCGTGAAGCCGAAACGCCGCCGCACCGCATCCTTGACCGCCAGCAATCGCTGCGCCCGCTCCTCTTCGGGGTCGGGGAACAGCGTCGGCTGCCGATCCACCACCGCTAATGGCGTCAATTCCACTCCGAGAAAGCGCAAGGGCAGCCGGCGCTGGTAGAGCCGGCCGAAACGGTCGAGCGCCGCCTCCTTGAGCTGGCGCTCGCTCTCGACCGACTGGCGGAACGCCATGCGCCCTGTCGCGGTCGCATAATCGCCATAACGGATCGTCAAAACCAATCCGCGCGTCGCCAGGTCGTGGAAGCGCAGCCACGAACAGGCGCGCTCCAGCAGGTAGCCCAGCATCGCGCTCAGAAAGGCACGATCGGCAACGGGCGGGTCGAAGCTGGTACGGCGGCCGACGCTGTGCTGCGGCTTGTGCGGTTCGACCGGGCGCGGGTCGATGCCGTGGGCTTGCTCGTGCAGCAGGCCACCGCGAGCGGCTCCGAACAGGCCACACAGCAGCGGCTCCGGCATCGCCGCCACCTCGCCGATATGCAGCACGTTGAGTCGTTCGAGTCGGTCGCCCAGTTTCCCACCCGCGCCGGGCAACACGCGCAACGACCAGGGCGCCAGGTAGTCGCGTTCCGTGCCGGCCCGCACGCAGACCTGCCGCCCAGGCTTGGCCGCCTTGGTCGCCACCCGCGCGACGAGCTTGTTGCTGGCGATGCCGATGGACACGCTCAGTTTGACCTCCTCGCGAATCGCGGTGCGCAGTTCACCGGCAATGCGGGCGACGGGCGCGTCCGGCGGACCGGCGCCCTGGGTCAGGTCGAGGTAGAGATCGTCGAGGGCCGCCACCTCGACGAGGGGCGTGCGCTCCTCGCAGATGGCCAGGACGCGACGAGCCGCCTGTTCGTAACGCGGATACTCGCCCGGCACCACGATTAGCTCGCGGCAAAGGCGGCGCGCCTCGGCCAGACGCATGCCGGTGCGAACGCCGTAATGGCGCGCCTCGTAACTGCAGCTGGCGACGACGCCCGTGCCGACGGCGACGGGCTTGCCGCGCAGGCGCGGATTGTCGCGCTGTTCGAGGGTGGCGAAAAAGGCGTCGGCATCGAGGTGGAGAATACAACGGTTGGGACAGAGCGAAGGCATGGACCGGCCCTCAACGGTCGGCAGACCGAGGAAGGGGCCCTGTGGCTGGGAAGCGCAGAGGCGACCCCGAAGGTGATACTATAAATTAGTATACACAAAAAGCAGAGTTGTCAAGGGGGTTGGTTTGTAGTTCCGCCTTCAGGCGGTTGTGGCCACAACCGCCTGAAGGCGGAACTACAAACCATATCAACGATCTTGTTTGTCAACACTGTTCAGGGGCGTTCTCTGGCCTTGTTGATCCGTTGGCGAAGTTCCCTCGCCGCCTCGTCGTAGAGGGCCTGGACCTGGTTGGCGGCTGCCGCGTTGCGAAATGTCCCCTCGCTACGGATGGCGGCCTTCGCTTCCTCTACCAGGCGCAGCAAAGCCAGGGCTGCGTCCACGTCCATCACCCTCCGGCCCTGGAAGTCGATGTGGACCGGAGACGTGTGGGCGAAGAGTTGTTGACCGAGTTCGTTCTTTGCGGAGCTTACGATCCGAACGGCGAACCATCCCGGCGCATCGATCCGCACGGCGTGGACCGACTCCGCTCGGAAAGGATCACGGCCCTTGGGAGCGACCTTGTGGATGACCTTGCCGTTGTGGATCAGTTCGAGGGCTTGGAAGTCGTGCCGGCCTACCGCCGTCGCCTCAATCTTGACGGTGCGCGGTTGCTCGATTGCGAGGACGTCGCCGGGATGCCGGCCGTCCACTTTCAGGGACAGGAGCGGGCTATTGGTGACCTGGCAGCGACCCGCCTTGAGAGCATCCAACCAGTCCCGAATGGTCAGCTTGCCTGGGACGTGAGCGTAGACGCGGGAGAAGTCATACAGGAACCAGTCCGTCCCGGTGCTGATCGGCAAGCGCAGGCCGACGTTCAGATAGCGATAATACCCCTCTTCATAGGTGCCACGCCGGCTGCCGTCGAAGACATTGAGGGCGTCGAGTTTGCCAGCCAGGGCACTCGGCACGTCCTCCTGGCCGAAAGTGTTGTGGCACCAGATGACCGTTGCGCCCTGACGCCGGGCGGCATCGATGCCGGTGCGCAACATCTGATCGTCGAAGCCGCCGCCCGTGATCCCCGGACCGAGACTTACTGGCTTGACCAGTTCGCGAAGGTTCAGGAACATCACATGGCCGTACCCTTCGCCGTAGGCTTTGAAATTGTGGCGGTGCTCCTCGCCGTTATTGAACAGGACGCCGGTGGCCTTGAACTGCGGCAGGTCGCCGATGGGGTAGCGATTGGTGACGTAGGTGGCGTCGTCCTTGTGACGCTCCAGATAGGAGATAAACAAGACCCGCAAACCGTCGGCGGGAGGAATCAGTTTCAGGTACTTGTCGGCCTCTTCCGGGGAGAGCTTCATCAGGTGCAGATGCGTGTTGCCCGCGACCAGGCCCTGCTCTGCGGGACGGGCGAAGACGTTCAGCTTGATCGTCACTTCTGCCGGGGGCCGCTTTTCGAGGTCGATTTCGACGCGGGCCAGTTCGGTTTCGAGGCCGGAGACGGCTTCCAAAGCCAGCGATGCCCGCGGCAGTTCGGTTTCGCCGCCCTCCGCAGGGACGACGTACCAGCCGCCGAACTCCTCCGCGACCTTCAGGCCGCGCAGCCGCGGAAACAGTGCGGGGAGTTCGAGAGGCTTGCGTTCATTCTTCCGAAAGGCCCGGACAATGCCGGGGACCGGTTTGCCCGAAGCCGCGTCGATCAGCTTGAGGCGCACCTTGACGACGCCTTGCGGTTGGGCGGTGCGCGAGCCGGAAGCGAGGCAAACACACGCGGCGAGGACGCCCGTGCAGAACAACAGCGACAGGGTACGCATAGTCTTGTCCGGGCTGTGGGCGGTTTGGGAGCGGAAGGATCGCCCTTCACCCGGACGATTGTAGCCCCTTTGTGAGGGCATCGCCAGCAGGGCGTTGTGTTCGTGGTCGCCTCAGGCGGGCAGCGGTTGCCCCTTGTGGCGGCCGTGCATCTGCAGGATCAGCGATCCGAGCGGGTGCAACCGCGAAGGCAGGAGCGTGCGCAAGCGGAAGTTGGCGAGTACGTCTTTGAGCGAGAGGAGCGGCCGTGGCAGCGGCGTGGGCGAGAAACAGCACAAGCTCTCAAAGGCATACTCAGGCAGTGGGGCGAGGTAGAACCGCAGGGGTGCGAGAAAGCCGTGCCCGGTTCCCGTGGTGCCACGAATCGTCACAGGGCGCTCACGGTGATACGGTATCCCTAATTGTTCGGCGTCTCCAATAGAAAAGGTAGTGAAGCCGGAACCAGGGTCGAACAGAAAGGTCTTTGGCACAAAGCGGTCGTCGGCTGTGCGGACCTTCAGAGGAAGAAGCCACTCATAGACGGCGTCCTGGCCGACGAGCCTTTGCCAGACGGGGAAACGAAACGATCGCTTCGGCACGGTAGCGCCTCCTTGCGGGTCAGAATCAAATCCAGATCTCCTCCATAAACGGATCTTGGATGAAGTAGAAGAAGACACGGAGTTGTTCCTCAGAGGGCAGAGCGCCCACGAAGTCGCTTAACCTCTTGACGTCTTCGGGCGGTCCGTGCGCAAGAACGCGCCGGATCAGGCGGCGCTTGCGTCCTGCCCCTTCCCAGTCATCGCGGAAGACGACGTACTCATCGGGGTAGTCGTACTGAAGCCCGTAGTTAGCTTCCAGGTTCTGCCGGGCCGCCGCCGAGAGCTTGTCGCCCGAACGAGAAATCGCATAGGCGATGAACTCCTCGCGCGACATGGGCTTTGCCTGCGGCCCGTTCTTCGTCGTGTCCTGTTGGGCTTGCTGCTTCTTCCGACTCATGGCGGTCGCCTCCGCAAATCGAAACACCAAACGCATTTTACCTCTCCATCGGCGGCTTCACCAGAGCCTGGAGATCGGTTACTCAAACTCAATGCGAAGGTCAGAGAAATCGAAAGCCTGTGAAGAAGAGGAAGATGAGAGCGGCGTAAGGAACGGCGGCATCCATGAATCCGGGGTAATCGCTGGCGAAGCGCGATAACACACTGGAGGCGCAGACTGCGAGAACAATTCCTCGACACAATACCAGGCGTGGAATGGTCGCCACTCAGGGGTGGAGGGGCCTGAGGCTTCCGGGCACCAAGAGCAAGTGGTATAGAAGGTCACGAGGGATCCCCAGCGATACCGCTGGACCTCGTAGCTCGATGCGTGGGCTTCCAGCACCAACATATCGACCGCGGTCTGCAACGCGCGCAGCTGCCTGGCCTGCTCCGCACAGCACTCTCTCAACTCAGCGACCTCGTTGCGGAGGGCCGCGGTAGGCTCTTCGCGGCCCTTGTTGGGTTTGCTCAAGCAGCAGGGGGTCAGGGCGGGCTTGCAGCACGCGGGGGTGCAGGGAGCGGCTTTGCAGGCTCCCGGTTCGCAGGGCGCAAACACGAGGAGCCAACCGGAACCATCCGGTTGCAACAGGACGGTCGGCTTGATCTTGCCGGCGCGTCGCTTCACGGTTTTTTCGCCGTACCGGGGCCTTCACAGGCATGGGATGCCGGGGGCAGCAGGGACATCGCCAGCCCGCAGAGAGCCAGCACCGCGGCGCATCGGCGGGCGCCGGCCGAAAACAAACCTCTGAACATGAGTGGGGCTCCGTGAGACTTGAGGGTCGGAACCGTCGCGCAGACGGGGCAGAGGTGATACGAAATTAGCACAGCGGTGTAAATGTGGCTTTCGCGATGTCAGTCGCCCATCGCCAGCATGGTCACGATCATCACCAGCCCATTGTTCAGCCCGTGTCCGACCATCGACCCGACCAGGCTGCCGCGCCACTCGCGCGCGATTGTGAAACCGTACGCCAGCGCCATCAGCACCGGCACCGCGATCAGCCCCTGCGGATGAATCACCGCGAACAGGAAGCTCACGACCGTCGCACTCAGGAGGAAACTCCACGCAGGTCCACAGCGGGCCGTGGCCTCGCGCAGATGGCGGTACAGCACACCGCGGAACATCGTCTCCTCGACCAGCGGCGCCACCACGCAGGCCAGGAACAGCACCTCCAGCCGCGCGAAGAGATCCCCCCGGGCGACAACCTCAACGATCGGGTGGCTCGGGCCGCCGCTCGGCCGAAAACTCACCTCGCCGTTGCCCCCCAGGGCACGCTCCACCAATAACAGCAGCAGCGTCAGCAAAAAGCCCACCCCCAGCAACGGCAGCGCCAGGCCGTAACAGCAGACGCCGCACCACGGCTCGACGGCGGGGCGCCGGCCGAGCGTCAGGCCGACGTCCGCACGCACCTCGCGCCACGAGACGCCGCGCAGCACCGGCCAGGCCAGCGCCGCCAGGCTCAGCAGCATGGCCGCGCCCCCCAGCGGCAGTCTCGGCCAGTCCGCCGGCAACAGCGCCCCGACGAAACTGAACGCGGCGAACAGCACCAACCACAGCGCGAACGTCTCCGCGTACACCCCACCGTTTCCCGTCTCAGAGTGAAGGTTGCCACTCACCTTCCCCTTCAGGACAAGTACCACAAAGACAATCAGCCCAACCACCCCCGCCAGACCGAGGAGGCAGCCGCTGCCAAAAGCGGCGAGAATCGTCGCCGTTGTTCGCTGAGCCGGCGCGAGGGCGTGTGTTCGAGCCGCCGCGTCAGGGATAGCGTCGCGCTCCAGGACGAACCCCGCCAGGCCCCCGGCGACCGCGACAGCAGGCGTTGGCGGCGCAAGGGCCAGTTCGCCGAACCAACCGAGTGACTCCAGCAAGCGCTCGCGCTCCGCGCGCGCAACGGAGGGAGCATTCCAGCGCAGCCGCTCGTAATCACGATACAGCCGTTCGAGACTGTCACGCACCGCTGCCTGTGCGGGCGTGAGTTGTTGCCCCTGTCGCGCAAGGAGTTGATCGAGGTGGTGCAGTTGCGCCAGTGCTTCGGTGGGGCCCGCCAGTTCGCCCGCCAGGACGATGAACCGCAGCCGTTGCTCGACCGTGCCGGTGTTCAGCGCTTTCGCCTGTTCGTAGATCGAACGCGGGCCGAGCAGTGCCCGCACACCGAGGAAATAGCGCGCCTGCATCCGCATCACCAGCAGCCCGACGCGGTCCTCAGCCTTGTCCCGCGCTGCGTCGGTCTGGGTGTCACGCCTCAACACGTAAAAGGTCACCAGGCCAAGGATCACTAACCAGGCGAGCAAGGTCGGGACGACCGAGCGGCGCGGCTGGGGCGCTGGCGGTGGGCTGGCGAAGGTGGTGTCGATGGCGTCGCTCATGGAGGCATTGTACGAGTCGCCGATTGCGGCGAGCGGTGGCCGGGCCGGGCGGGTGCCGATAGAACCTCCTGTGCCGCCTGCACGCCAGCGAGGGAACCTCATGTCGCCGAGTTTGCGAGCTTTGCTATCCGGAATCATCGATTACGCGGGCCTGTTCCCGCCCGCCAAACTGCCGCTGGCAGAGGCCCTTCGCAACTACGCCGGTTATCGCACCGAGCCGGACAGCTGGATGCTCGGCCGCTTCATCTGCCCCGCGGCGCGGCTGGTCGAACTCGACCCCTTCCTCAAAGAACTGTTTCCCAGTGACCCGCCGCTGGCTGTCTCGGCGTTAGGCCGCGGCGGCAACACCGGCATCGAAGCCTTGCAGGGACTTCAGGCCGATCTCGATGCCATCAATGCCTGCCGCCAACGCCACGGCGGCCGCGTGGTCATCGACGTCCTGGAAACGCGCCTGCCGGTCGATCTCGTGGCGAATCCGGCTCTGGCAAAGGTCTTTTTCGCCTCCGCAAAGGTGCCCATTCAGCAAGGCGGGCTTCCCCTGGCGGTGTACTACGAGGCAGCGTTTGGGCCGTCGTGGCGCGAGGCACTCGGGGCCTTCATCCCGGCGCTCGACGGCGGCTTCAAGTTACGCTGCGGCGGCCTCGAAGCGTCGGCGTTCCCCACGACGGAGCAGGTTGCCTTCGCGCTGACGACGTGTCTGCACGCGGGGCGGCCGTTCAAGGCCACCGCCGGCTTGCACCATCCGCTGCGCCATTTCGACAGGCAACTCGGGACGACGATGCACGGGTTCCTCAATGTCTTCGGTGCCGGCGTGCTGGCGTCCGCGCTGAACTTGACCGAGGAGCAACTGCGGCCCATCCTCGCGGACGAGGATCCGAGCCATTTCCGCTTCACCGACACAGCCTTTCAATGGCAGGAATTGAGCGCGCCTCTCGGGGCGATCACGGCGGCTCGGCGGGAGCGTTTCATCTCGTTCGGGAGTTGCAGTTTCGACGAGCCGCGCGCCGATCTGCGCAGTCTGGGGCTGCTGGAATCGCTGGAAACCCCTCGGTCGGCTTGATGCCTGGTCGCACTCATGGCAAACGCGCCGCCCACTGACGAGGCTCCGAGAACCGCTCCCACCAAGGTCGCGAGCGGATGGCGACGTTGGCTCCTCATTGGGCGCGGGGTGTCGGTTTCGACCCCTTCCCGGAACTGAGTGGCGGCTATCGACTGGCTTCGCGGTCGGCGGTCGGCTGGCGCGGGACGTTCCCGTCAGAATGTCCCCTCCTCGACATCGATCACGTCTGGCTTGGTCGCGGTTTGCCGATTCGCGACTGTGAGTTGTTC
>WNGB01007459.1_pt1 | contig 18053 bp, 18 predicted proteins | sample 5400681 | NCBI WGS metagenome assembly WNGB01 (sample SAMN13153367, study PRJNA577476) | soil metagenome | isolation source: 115 cm soil or saprolite under grassland replicate 2 | place: USA:California | collected 2016-06-15 | reverse complement strand
TCGCCGACGCCGGCTACCTCGGGCGGGACATCGACCGCGAGCGCACCGAGGTGATCATCGGCCGCGGCACCTACGTGAACCGCGGCAACACCACGGTGATCCAGCACGGGATCGTGGTCGACTCCGTCCTCCGCATCCTCAAGCACCTTCATCCGGAGCACGGCGACGAGGAGCTGGCCGCGATCAAGCGGGAGCTCAAGGCCAGCCTGCCCGCCTTCAACGCGGAGACCGCGCCGGGTCTGGTGCCCAACATCATCTCGGGCCGCATCGCCAACCGCCTCGACTGCATGGGCCCCAACTTCATCGTCGACGCGGCCTGCGCGTCGTCCCTGGTCGCGGTCGACCTCGGGATGCGAGACCTCTCGAGCGGCCGCTGCGATCTCGCGGTGGTGGGCGGCGTGCACGCCTCGACCCCCCCGCCCATCGTGATGATCTTCTGCCAGCTCAAGGCCATCTCGAAGCGGGGGGCGATCCGGCCCTTCGACGCCCGCGCCGACGGAACCCTGCTCGGCGAGGGGGTCGGCATGGTGGTGCTCAAGCGCCGGGAGGACGCCGAGCGCGACGGGGACCGGGTCTACGCGATCGTGAAGGGCGTCGGGGTGGCGAGCGACGGCAAGGCCCTGGGGCTGCTCGCGCCCCGGCTCGAAGGCGAAGAGCTGGCCCTGCGCCGCGCCTACGAGGCGGCCGGCGTCTCCCCGTCCACCGTCGGCCTCATCGAAGCGCACGGCACCGCCACCGCGGTGGGCGATGTGGTGGAGATCGACGCCCTCAACCGGGTGTTCGGCCGCCGCGGGGGCGACGCGCCGACCTGCGCGCTGGGATCGGTGAAGTCGATGATCAGCCACCTGATGCCGGCGTCGGGGATCGCGGGGCTGATCAAGGCCGTGCTGGCGCTCCACCACAAGGTGCTGCCGCCGACCATCCACTGCGAGGAGCCCAACCCGAAGCTGGGGCTGACGGACAGCGTCTTCTACCTCAACACCGAGACGCGTCCGTGGGTACACGGGTCGACCGCGGCGCCGCGCCGCGCGGGGGTCAACGCCTTCGGCTTCGGCGGCATCAACGCCCACGCGGTGCTGGAGGAGTACACGGGGCCGTCTCCGGCGCCGCCCGCCATGCAGCACGAGTGGGACAGCGAGGTCTTCATCCTCTCGGGCCCGACCCGAGCCGACCTGATCGCGGAGGGCGAGCGCCTGCTCCGCTTCCTCGAGCCACCGCCCCGGGCTCGCCTGCAGGACCTGGCCTATTCGCTGAACGTCGCGGCGGAGCCGAAGGCGACCCGCCTCGCCATAGTGGCCGGCTCGTTCGACGACTTCCGCCGGAAGCTCGGCCGCGCCCTCGCCCGGCTTCGCGACGAGACCTGCCAGCGCATCCGCGAGATCGAGGGGATCTACTTCTCCGCGGCCCCCCTCGCGCGCGAGGGCTCTGTCGGCTTCGTGTTCCCGGGCGAGGGCTCCCAGTACGCGAACATGCTCGCGGACCTGTGCGTGCACTTCCCCGAGGTGCGGGCGGTCTTCGACTTCATGGACCGCGCGTTCTGCGCCCACCCGCGCGGGTACCTGCCGAGCCAGACCATCTTCCCTCCGCCGGCCCCGGGCGCCGCCGGGCCCCCTGGCGACGGCCCGACCCGGATCTACCGGATGGACTCGGGCGCGGAGGCCGTGTTCACGGCCAATCAGGCCCTGGCCGCCCTGCTCCGCGCGCTGGGCGTGAGGCCGCACGCCATGCTCGGGCACAGCACCGGCGAGCACTCGGCTCTGCTCGTTTCGGGCATGGTGAAGACGGGGAGCGACGAGGAGCTGATCGGGCACATCCTCGCCGTCAACTCGGTCTTCGAGCAGCTCCACACCAAGGGGGAGATCCCCCGCGGCATGCTGGTGGCGGTCGGCGGCGTTGACCTGCCGACGCTCCAGGCGATGGTGGCACGGACCGGCGGCCGCGTGCACATCGCCATGGACAACTGCCCGCACCAGACCGTCCTGTGCGGCACCGAGGAGAGCCTCGGCGAGCTCGCCCGCGAGCTGCAGGCGAAGCGCGGCATCTGCCAGACCCTTCCTTTCGCCCGGGCCTATCACACCCCGTGGTTCGAGGTCTTCTGCGAGCCGATGCGCGCGTATTTCAAGGGCGTCCACCTCGTCCCGACGGAGGTAGAGCTTTACTCGTGCGTCACCGCCGAGCGTTATCCCGGCGATGCCGACGCCGTCCGCGAGCTGGTGGCCGCGCAGTGGGCGCGCACCGTGCGCTTCCGCGAGGCGATCCAGGCCATGCATCGCGACGGCGTGCGCATCTTCGTGGAGGTGGGGCCGCGGGCCAACCTCAGCGGGTTCATCGACGACATCCTGCGCGGCCAGCGCTACGTGGCCATCCCGTCCAACGTGCAGCACCGCTCGGGCCTCACCCAGCTCAACCACCTGGTGGCTCAGCTCTCCGCTCACGGCGTCGCCGTGCGCCTCGCGTATCTCTACGAGCGGCGCGCCCCGCGGGCGCTCGATCTGCAGGCCCCCTCGCCGGCGGGCGAAGCGGCCTCTCCCGCCGCGCGCCGCGTGAGGCTCGAGACGGGCCTGCAGCCTCTGCGCCTGCCGTCGGGCTTCTCGCTGCCCCGGGCGGCGAAGCCGGCCGAACCGGCGCCGCCCCCGGCGCCGACGCCGTCGCGCCCGGCGGGCGCGGGACCGGTCCTGGCCCGGCACTTCCAGACGATGGAGCAGTTCCTGAAGGTGCAGGCGCAGGTGATGGGGAGCTATCTCGCCGGCCGAGGGGCGTCGGAAGTCCCCAAGACCGTGGCCCTCCCGGCGCCCTCGGCGGGCAACGGCCACCCCCCGGCGTTGCCGTTCGTCCAGAGCGTCACCGAGCTCGTGGCCGGACAGCGGGCGACGGTGATCCGTCGCTTCGACCTTGACGAAGACCTGCTGTTTCGCGAGCACACCCTGGGCCGGGTGGCGTCGGCCGAGGACCCCGGCCTGCTGGGCCTCCCGATCGTGCCCCTCACGATCACCATGGAGATGCTGGCGGAAGCGGGAGCCCTCCTGCAGCCCGGCCGCCTTCTGGTCGGCATGCGGAACGTCCGCGCCTATCGCTGGATCACGCTCGAAGAGCCGGACACCACGATCGAGCTCTCGGCCCGCGCGGGCACGGAGGGGCCGGGCGAGGTCGAGGTCGCCGCCCGCGAGCGGCGCCCCGACGGAACCTTCGGCCCGGCGATCGCCGAAGGCACGATGCGTTTCGCCGAGGCGTACCCGGCCGCCCCTCCGCCGGCGGAGTTCACCCTGCGCGAGGAGCGGCCTTCCTCCTGGCGCCCCGAGCAGTTGTATCGGGAGGGCATGTTCCACGGACCCTGCTTCCAGGCGGTCAAGTCCGTCGAGCGCTTCGGAGGCGACGGCAACCGGGCGCGCCTCGAGGTGCTTCCCCGCGAGGGCCTGCTGCGCTCGAACCCATCGCCCGCTTTCCTGACCGATCCCGTGCTCCTGGACGCCGCGGGCCAGGTGCTGGCGTTCTGGGTGAAGGAGCGCTTCGGGATCCTCGTCGACGTGTTCCCCTATCGGCTCGAGGAGCTGCGGCTGTACGCGCCGCCGGCGGCCCCCGGCGCCGCCGTCGACTGCCGAGTCCGCGCCGAGCTCGTCGGGGAGAGCCAGACCCGCTGCGACATCGAGATCGTGGACGCGGCCGGGCGGATGCTCTGCGAGCTGAAGGGCTGGGAGGACCGGCGCTTCGAGCTGCCGGCGCCCTTCGTCCAGCTCCGCATCTCCCCCGCCGACGTGCAACTCTCGACGCCCTGGGACGGCCCGCTGGCGGGGGTCTCCGCGGGCGCCGAGGTCGTCTCCTGCCGCCTCGAAAGCCTCACCGAGGGCTTCCTCGAGGCCAGCGGTGGCATCTGGCTGAAGGTGCTCGCCCACCTCGTGCTGAGCCGGCGCGAGCGGGAGACGTGGAGAGGCATGAAGGCGGTGCCCAAGCGGCGCCGGGAGTGGCTGCTCGGCCGCGCGGTGGCCAAGGACGCCGTCCGCCAGCTTGTGGACCGGAGCTTGGGGCTGAGGCTGTGCCCCGCCGACGTCGAGATACTGTCGGACGAGCGCGGCCGCCCCGAAGTGCGGGGGGCCTGGGCGGCCCGGCTCGGCGTGGCCCCCGCCGTCTCGATCTCGCACAGCAACGGCGTGGCGGTGGCGCTGGCGTCCCTGGAGCGCGACCGCCTGCTCGGCGTCGATATCGAATCGGTGAGCCGGCGGCGCCCCGGGTTCGAGAAGGTCGCCTTCACCGCCCAGGAGCAGCAGATCGTCGCCGCGCTCGGCGAAGAACAGCAGCTCGAATGGTACCTGCGGCTCTGGTGCGCGAAGGAGGCCGCGGGCAAGGCGCTCGGCCGCGGGCTGGCGGACGGGCTGTACGCGTTCGAGGTGAAGGCCGCCGAGATCGACGCCGGCGCGGTCCGCCTCCAGCTGGGGGCCTCGCTGAGCGCCCAGATCCCCGAGCTGGGCGGCCGGGAGATCCTCACCTACACGACTCGCGAGGGGGATTTCGTCTCGTCCGCGGTGGTCCACCGCGCGGCGCCGGTGGCACGCCGGCAGCTCGGCGATTGAAGAAGCGAGGACTCGAGGAGCGAGGACCCCATGAGACCGGCGCGGGACGAGATCGAGTCGTATGTGGTCAAGCTGCTCCAGGAGCTGGCTCGCGACTGGGAACACTCCACCACCGTCGGCGCCGAGACCGGCCTCTTTTCCGACCTCGGATTCGAGTCCCTGGACGCCGTCGTCCTGGGCACCGCGATCCAGGAGCACTACGACCGCCCGATGCCCTTCGCGGAGCTGCTGGCGGACGTGGGCCAGCGGGCGGTCAGGGACCTGACCGTCGGCGAGCTGGTCGGGTTCGTCGAGTCGCACTTGGCGGCGGAGGCTCAGGAGGCGTGATGGGGGTCGAGGTTCTGCTGATCGGTCTGGACGGCGCCACCTTCTCGGTGCTCGATCCGATGGTCGCCCGCGGGGTGATGCCGTTCCTCGGCCGCTTCCTGGCCGAGGGCGTCCGGGCCGACCTCCGCACGATCGTGCCGCCGCTCACTCCGCCGGCCTGGACGTCGCTGATGACCGGGCGCTCGCCCGGTCATCACGGCGTCTTCGACTTCTTCCGGATGGATTCCGCCCAGAGCCGACACATCCGCTTCTCGAACTCCCACGACGTGAGCGTCCCCACCCTCTGGGACGCCGCCACCGCGGCCGGGCTGAGGGTCACGGCGCTGAACTTCCCCCTTATGTTCCCGCCACCGAAGGTCGCGGGGCATGTCGTGCCGGGCTGGGTGCCCTGGCGGCAGCTCCGCCTGGCCTGCCATCCGCCCGACCTCTTCGACCGGCTCAAGGCCCGGCCCGGCTTCGAGCCGCGCGAGCTGGCCATGGACATCAAGCTGGAGGAGCGCGCGACCGAGGGCTGCTCCAACGCCGAAGAGTACGCGCCGTGGATCGAGCTCCACACCCGCCGGGAGGGCCACTGGTTCGAGATCTTCCGCCACCTCTTCGAGACCGAGCCCTCCGACCTCACGGCGGTGCTGTTCGACGGGGTGGACAAGCTCCAGCACCTCTGCTGGCGCTTCATCGACTGCGATACCGACACGGCCTGGGGGGCCGAATGGGAGCGGCGCGCCCACGAGCTGTGCCTCGCATACTTCCGGCACCTGGACGGCGTCATCGAGCGCATGTGCGCGATGGTGGGGCGCGAAGCGGCGGTGGTGATCGCGTCGGATCACGGCTTCGGCCCGACCCGCCGGGTCTTCCACGTCAACGCCTGGCTGCAGCGGCAAGGGTACCTGGCCTGGTCGGAGGCGCAGCTCGCCCGGCAGACCGAAGGAACGGCCTTGCTCGGGGTGGGGCAGGTGGCGCGGCACACGTTCCTGATGGACTGGGACCGGACCCGCGCCTTCGCCACCACCCCCACGAGCAACGGGATCTTCATCGTGCGAGGGAATGGCGCCGGGCGGGGCGTGCCGGACGCCCAGTACCACGCCTTCCGCGAGCGGCTCGTTCGCGAGCTCCTGGCCGAGCGAGACCCCGCCACGGGCGAGCCCCTGATCAGCCGCGTCGACACGCGCGAAGCGGCGTTCCCGGGGCCGTTCACGTCGATGGCTCCCGACCTCACGCTCTCCCTGGCCGACGGCGGGCTCGTGTCGATCCTGCCGAGCGACCGCCTCGTCTCGCCGCGGCCCGCCGTGGCGGGCTCCCACCGCCCGCTCGGAGTATTCCTGGCCAGGGGGCCCGGGATCCGCCGGGGGGCGAACGCGGGCGAGCTCTCGATCCTGGACGTCGCCCCGATCCTGCTCTACGCTCTGGGGCTGCCGGTGCCAGAGGACCTCGAAGGACGCGTGCCGGAAGAGGTGTTCGACGGCGAGGCCTTGAGACGGAGGCCGGTCGAGCTCGGCCGGGCCACCGAGACGCCGGCGGCGCCGCCCGCGCCGGAGAAGGATCACGCCCCCGCGCCCGCCTTCGGGGAGGCCGAGGAAGCGGCGGTCATGAAGCGGCTGCAGGAACTGGGATACATCGAATAAGGGGTCACGCGCTCGGATCGGCCCAGGGAACAACCCGATGCCAAAGATCAACGTCGACGGGATCAACCTTCACTACCTCAGGGTGGGCCACGGACCGGACGTGGTCATGCTCCATGGCTTCCTGGGCAACCTCGCGGTCTGGCACTTGAACATCGTGCCCGCGTTGCGGCGCCAGTTCCGCGTCACCACCCCCGACCTCCGCGGCCACGGCTACTCCGACGTCACCCCGTCGGGGTACACGACCGAGAGCCTGGCCGAGGACCTCAAGGGCTTCCTCGACCGCTCCGGTATCGAGCGCCCGATGCTCGCTGGCCACAGCTTCGGCGCCGACATCTGCCTGCACTTCGCGTTGCTCTACCCCGACCGCGTCTCCCGGATCGTGGCCATCGAGCCCGGGCTGGCGGCCCTCGTCCACCAGCGCAAGGACCAGGAGTGGGAGGGCTGGAGCTACTGGGTGTCGAAGCTCGAGGAGGTCGGGCTGACCGTGCCCGCCGACAAGCGGACCGATCTCGACTACCTCCTCAACTTGAGCCTGCAGACGCCCAAGTTCTACGGTCCGGCCCGCGGGCTCCCGCGCAACCGCGGCCCGCTCATCAACCTGATCCGCAACACCACGCTGATCAAGGACTACGAGGAGCCGGGGAGCCTGACCCTGGACGCGGTGGGCCGCATCGCTACGCCGACGTTCCTCGTCTATGGAGAGAAATCGCACTTCCTGAAGTCCTACGAGTACCTGCGGCTCGCGCTGCCCCACTGCACGACCGCGCTGCTCCCCGGGGGTGAGCATTTCGGCCCCCTCGAGCAGCCCGAGGAGCTCACGGAGCACATCCGCCGCTTCTTCGGTGGGACGGAACCGCCGCGGCCGGCCCCTTCTTTCGCCGCCCTCGGCGCCGGCCTGGGGGCGGGCGTGCGCGAGCCGCAGGGGAACTAGCCCCGGCGACGACATCGGCGAGCTGCCCATGGGCAATCAGGGACGAGACAGCGTGCTGGTGACGGGAGGAGCGGGCAGCCTCGGCCTCGAGACCGCGCTGACCCTGGCCGCGCGTGGCTTCCGCGTCTTCGCCGGCGTCCGCGACCCCCCCAGCAGGCGGGAATCCGTGATGCCGCGCGCCAGCGCGGCGCCGCGATCGAGACCGTGGAACTCGACGTCGACGAAGAGCCGTCGATCGCCGCCGCGGTGGGGAAGCTCGTGCAGACCTCGGGCAGCCTGTACGGTGTGGTCAACAACGCGGGCATCCACCTGCGCGGGTACTTCGAGGACCTCGACGAGGCGGAGATCCGGCGCGTGTTCGAGGTCAACGTGTTCGGCGCCATGAGGGTGACGCGCCACGCCCTCCCGCACCTGCGGGGGGCGCGCCGCGGGCGGATCGTGATCATGAGCTCCATCGCGGGTCGGCTTGGATCGATGGGCCTGACCGCGTATGTCGCGAGCAAGTTCGCGCTCGAAGGGTTCGCCGAGTCCCTGGCTCTCGAGGTGGAACCGCTCGGCATCCGGGTGGCGATCATCGAGCCGGGCATCGTACGGACCGACATCTGGGTCAAGAACCGGCGGGTCGCGGCCCGCGCCCTCGACCCCGGCCCCTACCACGAGTGGTTCCAGCGCGTCGAGCGCGAGGCCGACAAGCTCGTGCGCAGCTCGAGGCTTACCCCGGCGGATGTGGCGGCGGGGGTGACGCGGGCCCTGACCGACCGCGCGCCTCGCTTGCGCTACGTGATCGGCCACCGGGCGTCGCTCGTCGTCGCCCTGCGCCGGCATCTCCCGGGCGAGCTGTTCGAGCATCTTTACTTCGGCGAGGTGTTGCGTCGGGTGACCGGGCGGCGTGGCTTGGCCGGGCGGAGTCGCTAGGCCATGGCTCCCTCCCTGGCCGGAGGCGACCGCCTGCCCCCGGCGGTGCTGCTGGCCTACGGGGTCGGTGAGATCGCGGTGACGATCAGCATGGTGCTCTTCGGGCTGTTCATCCTGTTCTTCTACACCTCGGTGATGCAGCTCCCCTCGACCCTGGCCGGGATCGGGGCCTCGGCCGGCCTGCTTTGGGACGCGGTCATCGATCCCTACATCGGCTACCGGTCCGACAACCACGTCGGCCGCCTCGGCCGCCGCCACGGCTACATGCTCGCCGGCGCGCTGTGCACGGGCGTCACGTTCTGGCTGCTGCTCCGCCCGCCTCGGGGCCTGGGCCCGGCCGCCCTGTTCGCCTGGCTCCTCGGCACGACGCTGCTCTTCCGCTTCGCGGGCGCGCTCTTCCGGATCCCGTACCTCGGCCTGGGGGCCGAGCTCAGTCGGGACTACCACGAGCGCACGACCATCGTCGGGGTGCGGTCGTTCTTCGGCCTCGGCGGCACCCTGGCCGCGGCCACGCTGTCCTTCGTCGTCTTCTTTCCGAACCAGGTCCCCGGTGTCGACCCGAAGCTCGAGTACGCGGGCTATCCCCGGATGGGGCTGGCCTTCGGCCTCGCCATGACGGTGGCCGGCCTGGTCGCTACCGCGGGAACGCTCGGACGGCGGCACGGGGCACCGAGGGCGGCGGCCAGCGAAGCGGGGGCCTTCCTGCGGGGATTCGTGTCGGCGTGGCGGAACCACGCTTTCCGGCGGGTCTGGCTCGCCTTCACGCTGTTCGCCTTCGGGGTGGTGGTGAACGCGGCCCTGGCCATCCACTACTTCACCTGGTACGTGCGGATCACCGACAGCCACGTGATCAGCCGTGTCCAGTTGTGCCTCTACGCCGGCGCGCTGGCGGGCGTGCTCCTATGGGTACGCATCGCGCGGCGGTCGGAGAAGCGGCCGCTCTGCCTCATTGCCCTCGTCGCGACCGCGGTGCTGATGTCGCTCGCCAGCCTGCTCTTCGGCGAGGGGCGCCTCCTCGGCACGGGCCACGCGCTGCCCCTCCTGCTGGGCAACCTGCTGGCGGGCGCCTTCGCCGCCGCCCTGTGGGTGCTGCCGGCCTCGATGCTGGCCGACGTGACCGACGAGGACGAGCTGCGCACCGGCCAGCGGCGCGAAGGCCTGTTCTTCGGCCTGCTCAGCTTCGGCGAGAAGATTGCGGCCGGCGCGGCGCTGCTCGTCGTGGGCGTCCTGCTGGACGTCTTCGCGGGCTTCGTGCCCGGTGAGGCGCAGGCCGCGGACACCGTCGCTCGGATCGGACTGCTTTACGGCGTGCTCCCGGCGGCGATCCTGGCCGGCGCCGCTCTCTCGTTCGCCGGCTACGGGCTCGACCGCCGGGCGGTGCTCGAGATCCAGGACCAGCTCCGGCGGGGGGAGACCCCGCCGCCGGCCCGCGCCGGCGACGAGTTGGGAGGGGTCGTCGGCGCGTCGGCCGTCGGGTGACCACGAGGCACATGGTGACCTTCAAATCCCCGCGAGGCCCCGGAGCCGAGCCGCACGCCCGCGCGGAGACCGTGCTGTTCACCGGCGCCGGCTCCGGCATGGGCCTCGAGTGCGCGCTGCACCTCGCCGCGTCGGGCTACCGCGTGTTCGCGGGCGTGCTGAACGAGGCGGAGGCGGAGGCGCTGCGCGCGGAGGGCCGGAGGCGCGGCCTCGCCCTGCGGGCCCTGCTCATGGACGTCACCCGACCGGAGGAGATCAGGGTCGCCGTCGACACCATGATGGCCGAGGCGGGCCGCATCGGCGCCCTCGTCCAGTTCGCCGGCCTGGGGCTGCGCGGCTTCTTCGAGGACCTGACGCTGGACGAGGTGCGCCGGGTCTACGACGTGAACGTGTTCGGCACCATGGCCGTCACCCAGGCGGTGCTGCCATGGATGCGGGCCGCGCGGCGGGGTCGCATCGTCATCACCACTTCGATCGCCGGCCGGATGGGATCCATGAGCATCAGCGGCTACGCCTCGTCGAAGTTCGCGGCCGAGGGTTTTGCCGAGTGCCTGGGGCAGGAGGTGGCGCCCCTGGGCATCCACGTCTCGCTGCTCGAGCCCGGCCTCATCTTCACCGATCACTTCACCCGCAACCGCAACCGGGCCGCCCGCGCCGTCGACCCCTCGAGCCCGTACTATGCCTGGTTCTGCCAGCACGAGAAGATGGTGGACGACCTGCTGGACCGCAACCGCTTCACCAAGGCGGACGTCGCCCGGGTGGTCCACCGCATCCTGACCGCGCGGCGGCCCCGGCTGCGCTACGTGGTGGGCGCGAAGGCGAAGCTGATCCTCGGCCTGCGGCGGCACTTGCCGGGGGAGCTGTTCGAGCGGTTCTATTGGGGCATCCTGCGGCGCCTCGTGACGGGGCCCCGGAGGCCGGCACGAGGCCTCAGCGGGCTCGAGGAGCCGGGGCGATGAAGGGAGCTCCTGCGGGCGATCGGGGTGATCGGACCGGCTTCCTGCTTCGATGCCTGGACGTTCGTTGATGGAACGCGAAGTGCGCCATGGCGCTCACTAGACGTGCCGTTCTCAAGCTGGGGCTCGGGGCCTCGGCCGCCGCCGTCTGGCGGCCGGGGAAGCTATCCGCCGCGGGCTATCGCGTCGGGGTCGGGCACGACCCCGATCCGTACGGCGCGACGCGACGCGCCCTCGACGCATCGGGGGAATGGCCGTCGCTCGGCGTGTCGGGCAAGACGGTCGTGATCAAACCGAACCTCGTGCCCCCGCCCCTCGAGCAGCGGCACGACCACCGATCCGGAAGTGGTGCGGGCGGTGGTGGACCAGGCGCTCGCCGACGGCGCCGCCGGCGTGCAGATCATCGAAGCGTCGCCGCAGGGGGCGTTCTTCTCGCCCTGCGGCTACGACTTCTTCAGCACGTACGACCCGCAGGGCCGCGTGCAGCTCGTCGACCTGCAGCAGATACCCCAGGTACTGGCGCCCCTCGACGGAGGAATGACGTATACGGCCATCTACACGGCCGACCTGCTCTTGGGCAGCGACGTCGTGTTCGTCAGCGTAGGCAAGCTGAAGACTCACGGCGACGCGGTGGCGAGCCTGACCATGAAGAATCTGTTCGGGTTGCCCACCGTCGATCGGTATCTGTCGTACCTGCCGATCGGCCGCTTCGCGATGCACGACCGCAGCGTGCACTAGACGGTCGTGGATCTCAACCGGCTTCGCCCGGTGGATTTCGCCGTCCTCGACGGCATCTGGGGCATGGAAGGCAACGGCCCGCTGTACGGCTCGCCCGTGCGCATGGACACGGTGCTGGCGGGGCGGAACGCGCTCGCGGTGGACCGGGTGGCGCTCTCGCTCATCCAGTTGTCGCAGCGGGCGGTGCGCCACCTCGATTACGGCGCGCGCTCCGGTCTCGGTCCTCTGGAGCTCGAAGAGATCACGCTCGCGGGCGACTCGCTCGCCCCCCGCGCGTTCGCGCTGCCGCGCCTGCCGCCCTACGTCGAGTACCCTCGGGTCTACCCGGCCTCCTTCAACCCGTCGGCGGGCCAGAGGACGACGGTCGGCGTGTATTACTGTCAGCCCTGCATCCGGACGCTCGACATCCTGCGGCTGTACGACGACCATCCCGCGGTCGATCTGATTCGCACCCTGAGCCCCTACACGGGCAAGCCGCAAGGTTATGAGTTCGTGACGTGGGATGGACGCGCCGACGACGGGTCGCTGGCGCCGGCCGGCCGGTACGCGGCGCACGTTCGCGCCTTTCAGCCCTCGGCCGATGGCCGGCCGACCGACGGCATGGCCTGGATCTCGGTCCTCGCCTCCTAGCACGGAACTCGTCGGAGGTGTTCCCTGATGCTCACCGCGTGGTGTTGATCCAGGCCGAGACATTGTCCGGAAAGTCGCGTCGCCGTTGCCGAGCGGCACCAGACACCGATGGTGTCGTCGTCCCGGGCATGCCGAAGCGTCATTGAGCTACGGCACGACCGCGACGGCTTCCACCTCGATCAAGAGGCCCTCGCGGGCCAGGGCCTGGACGCCCAGGAGAGTGCTCGCCGGGAGCGCAGCCTCGCCCAGATGGAGGGCCCGGACCTCACGGAGCACCGCGAGGTGCTGCGGCCGGTAGCCCACGACGTAGGTGTTGAGCTTGACCACGTCCGCGAACGAGGCCCCGGCGGCCTCCAGCGCCACCTGCAGGTTCTCGAAGGCCTTGTCGGCCTGGGTCTTGAGGTCGCCCTTCCCCACGAGGTTCCCCTCGGCGTCGAGCGCCACCTGACCGGAGACGAAGACGTGCTTGCCCCCGCGGGTGGTGACCACGTGCGTGTAGCCCCGTGGCCGGCTGAGCCCGGCGGGATTGATCCGCTCTCGCGGCACGGAGCCGGCCCGGCGCTTCGCCGCGGGCCCGGCTTGCGGAGCGGCCACCGCGAGGACGAGAGCGGCCGCGAGGCCAGCGTGCTTCGCCCAGACGCGTGACGTCATGATGCCCTCCTGTTTCCGTCCGTTGCCGGCCAGGGCAACGTTCAGGCCTTGGCCTTGGCCGCGCTGGCCGGCTTGGGGGCGTAGGGGTCGATGGGCCGGGCGAAGAGGTAGCCCTGGCCGAAGCGGATGCCGAGGTCGCGCAGCGCGGCCGCCTCCTCCAGGGTCTGGATCCCCTCCGCGATCACCGTCGCTCCCATGCCCACCGCCATCTCCATGATGGCCTTCACCACCTGCTGGCTGACCTTCTTCTGGTGGACGTCGCGCACCAGGGCCATGTCGATCTTCAGGTAGCTGGGCTTCAGGGTGGCCACGGTCTCGAGGCCCGAGTAGCCCGCCCCGAGGTCGTCGATCGCGAAGGAGAAACCGAGGTCGGTGAAGGCGTGCATGGCCTCCCGGTAGAGGTTCAGGTTCTCGATCACCTGCCGCTCGGTGATCTCGAGGGTGACGAAGCGCGGAGAGAGCCGGGGACCGAGGTAGTCGAGGACGCCCCGTCCGAGGAAGCTCGAGTCGCGGATGGTGGCGGGGACGGTGTTCACGAAGAGCCGCCCCGGGGAGCCGAAGACCTCCCAGTCCACGAAGGCCTGGCGGCGGCAGGAGCGCTCCAGCTCCTCGGTGAGGCCGTGGCGCGCGGCCCGTCCGAACAGCACCATGGGCAGCTCGACCTCGGAGCCGCGGGGGCCGCGGGAGAGGCCCTCCCACCCCATGGACTGGCGCGACTCGATCTCCACGATCGGCTGGAAGGCGGTCCATATCTGCCGGTTGTAGATGATCTCGACCAGGCGCTCGCGCTGATCGCGGTCGCGCAGGCGGCGGCGCAGCTCGGCGGAGGCCATCGCGTCCTCGATGAGGCGCAGGATCTGGCGGTCCTCGCTCTCCAGGGGGCTCCAGACCACGATCCCGTAGCCCACGTCGATGATCGGCCGCTCGCGCAGGTAGGGCAGGGTGAGCCGGCCCACCCGCGGGGTCAGGAACTCCTCCACCCGCTCCGCCAGCTTCCGGAGGTCGCTCACCACGAACGCGACCTCGCCGTGCCGCCGGCCGCCCAGGAAGAGCAGGAAGCGGTCCCCCTCGCGCTCGTCGCAGGCCAGGAGGTCGCCCTGGCGGAAGCGCTCCCGCATCTCCTCCAGCAGGGGATGGATCGCCGCGCGCAGGCTCTGGAAGGCGGCCCCCCCGTAGCTGCGCTCGATGTGGGCGAGGGGACCGAGGTCCACGAGGACCGCCGTCAGGCAACCCTGATCCCGGAGCAGTTTGCCCACCTGATCGTGCAGGTCCCTGAAGGTCGGGATCGTCATGACCGCAACATTCTGCGCCGCCCCCCGTCCCGGTTCAAACCGCGGACGCGGCCCCGGAAGCGGCGACGCCCCCGCGGCCGGAGGCGCGCCAGAAGATCCCGCCGACCGCCATCAGCGGGACGAGGGCGTACACGGGCACCACGGTGGTGACGCCGCGGGTCACCCCTCCGGGCTTCCCGGGTGGCATAATAAAGGCTCTTGTCTCTTCGGCTGCCGACAACCCTGTTCGCCGTGCTGACCTTCGCGAGCACCCTGCTCGCCGAGCAGAGCGGCGCCATCGTGGTCCATCTGGCGGACGGGACGAACCTCCTGCTCCGCTCGTGGTCGTTCACCTACGAGTACGCGTCCGGCCGCCGGGGCGAGCCGCCCACCCTCGCGAGCACCGCGCACCGCGAGGCCCGGGACCTCTGGGCGGGCAAGAAGGCGATCCCGTTGATAGGGCGCACCCTCGAGATCCGGTACGCGCAGGAGAATCAGGTGGTCGAGGGCACGCTCCAGAAGGTCCCGGTGGCGCGCGGCTTCGTGCTCGTGTCGCGGGAGGGCAAGCGCGAGAGCCTCAAGGCCGACCCGCCCCACCAGGACCTGCTCGCCCCCGACGCCGCGGGCCGGCTCGTCCAGGCCCGCGCCCTCGACCTCCACGGGGAGACGATCGGGGGGACGCAGCGGGAGTTCTGCCTGCTGAGCTACTCCTTGCTCGTGGAATGCCCGGTGCAGGCGGACCAGCGAGTGGTGAAGATCCAGTTCCAGCCATGAGCATGCTTCGCGGTGGCGGGCCGCGCACGCGGCGCCTCCTGGCCTACCTGAAGCGCCGGGAGCGCACGAGCGCCGCGCGCCGGGGGACCCTGGACTGCTCGACCTATCCGCGCCTCTTCCACCGCCACGCGATCGTCTACACCGACACCGCGGACTTCACGCTCCGCACGGCCCGCGACGGGATCCTGCACTTCCTGATGGTGTTCGCGCGCGCGGTGTCCCGGGTGGAGCCGGTGCTCGCTCGGCACGGGGGAAAGCTGGTCAAGGTGGAAGCGGACAGCCTGCTCATGCGCTTTCCCGACGTGGAGGCGGCCTGCCGCGGGGTGGACACGGTGGAGGCGGTGCTGCGGCGCCTGAACCGCAGGCGCTCCGAGTCCGAGCAGCTCCACTTCAGCTACGGGATCGGATACGGCGACGTGCTCGACCTCGAGGGGGACCTGTTCGGCCTCGAAGTGAACCTGGCCAGCAAGCTCGGGGAGGACCTGGCCAAGCCGGGCGAGGCCCTGCTCACCCCCACCGCCGCCGCCGCCCTCGGCCCCTCCCTCCTGCGTCGGGTCGTCCCCTACCGCATCGTCACCTTCGGCAAGAGCTCGCTGCCCGTGCAGCGGCTCAGGCTCGCGCGACGGTAGGGGGCAGGCCGATCAACGGGCGAGCCGCGGAATCCATCGCGGAACGCGGCGGCAGTATTCGTCGAAAGCCGCGCCGAAGCGCCGGCGGTGAGCGGGCTCCTCGTAGAGCACCGTGAACAGGTGGAAGCCGAGGCCGGGAGGAGCCGAAGAGAGCCGCCTCGCCCACGAGCACGCTGACGACGCCCAGGTACATCGGATTCCGCGTGCGGGCATAGAGCCCGCGGTCGACGAGGTGGCGCGGGGGGTCGATGGGCGCCGGGGTCCCCTGCCCAAAGCGGGCGAACGCGTAGGCACACCAGACGTAGAGGAGCACCCCCGTCAGGATCAGCAGCCCCCCCAAGGCGGCCGGGATCCCTTCGACCCGCCCCCCGGGGTCGCCTCGCAGCAGGAGCGCGGGCAGCAGGACCGTGACCGTGCCCGGTGCGACGAGCGTGAACAGAACGATCTTCAGGAACAGCGTGATCACTTCCGGCTCTCACTTCCCGCCGACCCGGGGCGCCCGGACGCGCGCTCCTTCGGCTCCTTCCAGCGGCCCGAACTCGATCTGCGCGTTCAGGCTGCGCAGGTCGTCGTTCGCCCAGCGTTGGAGCGCCTCCAGCACGGCGGGATCGGCGCGGAGAAGGAACGCCTTGCGCTCGGCCACCGGATCAGTGGTAGAGCGTCCCCGTGTTCACGACCGGCTGGGCCTCGCGATCCGCGCACAGCACCACCAGCAGGTTGCTGACCATGGCCGCCTTGCGCTCCTCGTCGAGCTTCACCTGGGTGCTCCTGGAGAGCAAGTCCAGGGCCATCTCCACCATCCCCACCGCGCCTTCCACGATCTTCTGTCGGGCCGCGATGATCGCCCCGGCCTGCTGTCGCCGCAGCATCGCGGACGCGATCTCCGAGGCGTAGGCCAGGTGGCTGATGCGGGCCTCGATGACCTCCACCCCCGCCTTGGCCAGACGCTCCTGGATCTCGTGCTTCAGGTCCTTCGCCACCTCGGCGGTGCTCCCCCGCAGCGAGACGTGCCCCTCCTCGTGGGCGTCGTAGGGGTAGCGGGTGGCGAGGTTGCGCACCGCGGCCTCGCTCTGCACCTTCACGTAGTTCTCGAAGTCGTCGACCTCGAAGCAGGCCTCGGCGGAGTCCACCACCCGCCAGACCACGACCGCGGCGATCTCGATGGGGTTGCCGTCGGTGTCGTTGACCTTGAGCCGCTGGCTCTCGAAGTTGCGCACCCGGAGGGAGATCCGCCGCTTGGTGTAGAAGGGGTTGGCCCAGCGCAGTCCCGGGGTCCGGGACGTGCCCCGGTAGGCTCCGAAGAGCTGCATCACGAGGCCTTCGTTCGGGTTGACCACGAGGAACCCGCGGCTCGCCACCACGGTCGCCGCAAATACGAAGGTCCAGAAGATCGCGACCATCGAGTCCTGGCCCCGGACCGCCCGGTAGAGGCCGAACCCGGACAGGGCGTAGAGGACCAGGAAGACGGTGAGCATCAGGAACCCCGAGGCGGTCGTGCGCGTCCACTCGCGAATCATCGTCGTCCCTCCCATGATGTCTATACGATATCACTTTGCAAGCTACGGGTCAAGGAGGGCAAACGCCCCGGGGGTATGCTTGGAGGTGGCGGCATGCTGGCGGTCTTCCTCTTGGTCGTCGCGGGAGCCGTGGGTCCGGAAGAGACTCCGAGCGACACGCCTGCTGCGGCCGAGGCACGTGAGAGGAAGCCGGTCCCGCGCCTGCGCCTCGGGAGCTTCGCCTACCCGTCGCTCCCCGAGCCCGCTTCCCCCACGCACGGGGCGGGGCTTCCCCGTTTCGACACCCACATCGATGTGAACGCCTGGGCCCGTCCGGACCCCAACGCGGCCATGGCCGTCTTCTGGCGGAAATGGAACCTGGACGACACCTCCATCTACGGCCGCGGCATCGCGGTGCAGGACACGAAGGGAGGCGGCTTCAACGTCCTGCCCCTCGTGCACTGGGGCCTCAAGAAATTGCGCGGGCGCAAGGAGAAGAGCCCGCCCCTGGACCTCGATAGCGCGGAAGCATCTCCGTCGCCTTGACCCTCAGGGCGCTGCGCGCCCCCTCCGGCCCAGCACGACGGCGACTGCGACCAGCGTCCAGGTCAGGAGGGCAAGGAGCACCAAGGCCGCATTCAGGTAGTGCCAGGCCGTGGCGCCGCGGCCCGGGAGCAGGCGGGCCAACGCCTCCCCGGGCCCGACCTCGAGCACGCTCACCGCGAGGGCAAGCGCGAGCAGCGTCCCCCAGAGGGCGAACGCCCAGACCACGAACAAGGCCGGACGGCCGAAGAGGCCGAGCCAGAGCTCGCGACCCCGCCGGCGGCGGCGGTCCGGACCGGCACCAGGATGAGTCACGGGGCTTGCTGGCCTGGGCCTACTTGATCGGCTCTCCGGCCTCGATCCGGGCCAGGTATTGAAGCAGCGTGGGCTCCTTGTGCCCCAGCGCGCGGGCCTTGCCCGCGGCCTTCTTGAAGTTGTCCGCGTCCTTGAGGCCGAAGTAGGCCCAGCCCAGGAACGCGTAGGCCTGGTCGCTGTTGGGGGCGATGGCGGTGGCCTTCTCGAGGGC
>WNGB01005974.1_pt1 | contig 18055 bp, 13 predicted proteins | sample 5400681 | NCBI WGS metagenome assembly WNGB01 (sample SAMN13153367, study PRJNA577476) | soil metagenome | isolation source: 115 cm soil or saprolite under grassland replicate 2 | place: USA:California | collected 2016-06-15 | reverse complement strand
CGTCCCGCAGGAGTCGGTTGCGCGCGTTCAGATACAGCACGCCGGTCCGCTCCTGCGTGCCGTCCCCGCGCGCACGCCGCAGGTAGTCCTTGACGAGGGAAGGCTCGTTCAAGAGGTCGCGCCCCGAGAGGGACTCCGCGGCCAGCCTCCGGCCGATCTCGAGGGCCGCCTCGATGACCGATCCCCGGGCCTTCTTGACGCCGCGCTCCCGGCGCAGCTCGGCTCCCGAAAGCCCCGCCAGACCCGCGAGTCCTCCATGCGCGGTCAGGATCCGCCGCGCCGAGTCGAGCGCGCTCTCCCCCCGGATCCCCGACCCGAGCAGCAGCGCCAGCAATTCCTCCCCCGACAGCGCCGGCGCCCCCAGCCGCGCGAGCCTCTCCCTCGGCCGCTCGTCCGAAGGCAGATCCGATATCCGAAACACAGCCCGACTCAATTGTTCCGTGGCCGCGAGACGGCCAGCCGCGAGGACCGCGAGGACGCACCATAATCTCACAGAATGGGCGCCTCACCGCAGTCCACTTTGCGGGCGTTTCTTGTGACCGTCGGAGTCCTGTTGCTGGCAACGGGCATCTTCTGGCCTTTCGTGTCACGGTACTTCGGGAGACTGCCGGGGGACCTCGTGGTTCGAAAGCCGGGGTTTACGTTTGTCTTTCCGATTGTCACTTGCCTGGTGCTGTCGCTCCTCTTGACGCTGCTCCTGTGGATTTCTCGGCGGTGAGGTGGGAATAGAGGGCCTCGATCCGGTCGAGCCGAACCTCCGAAGAGAAGTCTTTCTCGACGCGCTCGCGGCCTCCGCGAGCGACACGCCCCGCCAGCGAGGCGTCGGTCAGAAGAAGTCGGACGGCGGCGGCCATCGCGGCGGGATCGCGCGAGGGGACGAGAAGGCCGGAGTCGCCGTCTACGACCAGTTCCGGGTTGCCGCCGGCGGCGCTGGCGATGACAGGGACACCCAGGGCCATGGCTTCGCGGAGCGTGCCGGTGATGCCGAGACCTTCGTAGGAGAGGTCGGCGACGATATCCGCGGCGGCGAGCACGTCGGGCATGTCGGAGCGGAATCCGATCGGTAGAACGCGATCTTCGATCGCGTTCTGGCGCGCGAGCGCCGAAACTTCCGCCTTCTTTGCATCGTCCTCGCAAGCGAGAATGGCCACCTTCAACTTCGGGAAATCGGGCGCCAGAAGGGCCGCCGCGGTGATCAGGTCTCGCCAGCCCTTCCACTCGCGCGCGCCGACCTGAACGAGGAGCGTCTCTTCCGAAGCCACGTTCCACTCGCGGCGGACGCGGTCGCGGTCGGTCTTTGCCGGATCGAAGCGCGAGAGGTCCACGCCGGCGTAGATCACGTTCACTTTCTCGGGCGGCAGATTCCCCGACGCCACGATCACCTTCTTGATGTCCTCGCAAACGGTGACGACGGCGTCCATCCGCACATGGAACTTGATGCGATTGAACGCGTCGAGCGGAAAGGAGACGCCGCGGTTGACGACGATCACCGGCCTTCGGCGCGCAAAGTACGTCGCGAAGAGCGCGACGGAGTGCGCGATCCCCTTGTGAGCGTGGACGACGTCCACCGCGCGGTGGTCGAAGATCCTCGCCAGCCGGCGCGCGCTCGAAAGATCGAACTCGTGCCTGAGCGGCAGCGCAATGAAGTCGAGTCCCTCGCGCCGCGCGAGCTCGGGCACCTGTCCCGTCGGCCGCGAAACGATCGCCACCCGGTGCCCCCGCCCCGCCAGCCCCCGCGCGAGCTGGAACATTTGCACGACGCTCCCCGTCGAGAACAGTCCCTTCTCCAGGATCTGGAGAACCGACAGGATTTTAGATTTTGGACTTTGGATTTTGGATTGAGCGCCGCGGGCCTCGCCTTGGTAATCCAAAATCGGCAATCCGAAATTCAAAATTCTTCCGTCAGTCTCCGTCGGGCCAGTCGCGCGTCTGCGAGTCCGGGACCAGGATGACCTTGCCGTGGTGGTCTCCTTTTTCCAGGCGCTCGTAGGCTTCGACGGCCCGGGAGAAGGCGAAGGTGCTGTCGATGCGGGGCATAAGCTTCCCGGCTCGAACGGCCGAGAGCATCGCGCGAAACTCGCGGTCGTTGGCCATCGTGGAGCCCAGGATCGAGAGCTGGTTCCAGAAGACGAGCCGCAGCTCCTCTTTCGGATTCGGGCCGGTCGTGGCGCCGCAGGTGATGATGCGGCCACCCTTCGCGGCGCACTTCAAAGAGGTCATCCAGGTCCTGTCGCCGACGGAATCGATCACGACGTCCACGCCGCGCTTGCCGGTCAAGGTGCGGATCTCCTTGGCGACGTCCTGCTCGCGGTAGTCGATCACGACTTCGGCGCCGGCCTCCGTCAACCGTCGAGCTTTCTCCTCGCCTGAGGTCGTGGCGAAGACCCGCGCTCCGACCAGCTTCGCGACCTCGAGCGCCGCCCCTCCGGCTCCGCCTCCCGCCCCGTGGATCAAGACCGTCTGACCCGGCCGGACGTCGCCGCGCGTGATGATCATGCGCCACGCGGTCTGGTAGACGAGCGGGAAGGCCGCCGCCTGCTCGAAGGAGAGCCGCTCCGGCATCGGGAAGACGTTTCTCGCGGGAACGACGACCGCCTCCGCGAACGTGCCCGGCACGTGCTCGCCCAGAATCTGGAACCGAACGCAAAGACTCTGCTCTCCGGCGCGGCAGAACTCGCACTCGTTGCAGTAGAGACCCGGCTGGAGAATCACGCGGTCGCCCGGCGACAAGCCTCCGACCCCCGCGCCCATGGCATCCACGACTCCCGCTCCGTCCGCTCCCGGGATCTGCGGCAACGGCACTCCGGGAATCCCGTCGCGGACGAAGATGTCCAGATGGTTCATGGCCGCCGCGCGGATCGCGACGCGGACCTCTCCCTCGCGCGGCTCCGGTGTCTCCCGGTCGCCGTACTCGAGGACCTCGTTGCCGCCATGCTTTTGGAAGAAAACAGCTTTCATATCGTCGGTAGGCGGTAGGCGGCAGGCGGCAGGCGAAGCTCCCGGAACGCATTTCCTTTCATCGCGGCTGCTTCCATATCATGCCCTCGTTCGCCTTCCCCTCCCGCCTTCCGCCTTCCGGCCCGGTCAATTGAGGTAGCCCAGCGACTTCAGTTTCTCCAGGTACTCGCGATCGGTCGCGGCGGAGCGCGCGGGCTCCGGCGCGTGGCGCGGACCGTAGGTCGCGACCGTCGCCGTTTCGAGGGTCCCGGGAGGGAAGAGCGCGGCGACGGGACGGCCGGCCAGCTCCGCGGCCGCGGGCACGCCGGCCCGCGCGAGAATCGAGGCAGCGACGTCCTCGGGGCGGATGCGGAGTGTCTTGACCGGCTGGCGTCCGTCGAAAACGACCATGCGTCCCAAAGCGAACGGCGCGGCGTGGCTGTCCACTGCAAGGATCACGAGTGTTTCCTGCCCGGCGACCGCGCGCGAAACTTCGTCCTCGAGATAGCGGTGTAACTGCTCCGTCGCCCGCAGGCGCTCTTCAGAGCCGACCCTGTCCCGAAGGATGTCCAGGCCCGGAAGATAGACCGTGACGACTTGCTGGCCACCGCGCCGGCGCAGCTGGAGGGCATCGATGGCCCGCCGGTCGGCGGAGATCCCGCCGGTGGCGCCCGCCAGAATCTGCTCGTTGCCGACGACGTCGGCTCCCGGCCAGGGACCCGAAGCCCACCACCCCACCGCGACAGCCGGCAGCCCTGCCGAGGCGGCGACTTCCCAGAACGCCAGGCGATGCCGGTCGGAAGCCGACACCGGCGAGTTCACGACGAGCCGCAGGGCAGGACCGAGCCGGCGCAGATACCAGGCGGTCCCGAGAGGCGGGCGCAGGCCGGCGGGCGATCCACGCGGCCGGACTCGGGCGAGGGCCCGCACGCCATGACGGGACGATGGCTCTCCCGTTGCCAGATCGGTCCAGACTTCCGGCGGAGTCGCCGCCTTCGCCGGCCACCAGCCGGTCACTCCGGTCGCGAGAAGCTCTCGAAGACCGGACAGGCCGTCGGAGGTGGGAGCGTCCAGCGCGAGCCCGTCCACGGCGAGGACGGCGACCGCGCCGCCGCGGGGCGAGGGCAGTACCGGAGGCGCGGGCGGGCGCTTTCGCCACGAGGACGAAGAGAAGATCGCCAGGGCGATCAAGACCCCGGCGACGGCGGCCGCGAGAAAGACCCGGCGGCGCGGCCGGCCCGGCAACACGCGGGAGTGCGCATAGGCGCGTGCGAGGAAACCGGACCGCACGCTCCTGGCGAGAATCAACGCCGCGAGGGCGACCGGCGCTCCCCAGAGCAACGCCCGCGCTGCAATTTCGCGGGAGAGGCTGTAGGCCCCTCCGATCCAGAGGAAGAAAACTGCCGTCGCCGCGGCGAGGCCCAGAGCGGTCGCCCTGCCCGCCGGAGCCCGAGAGCGGTCGGCAATCGCCCCAAGAAGAATCGCCAGGATTGTCGCGATCAGGAGGTCCGCGCAAAAGAGATGGACGAGAAGCGCCGCGACCGCGGGGAGAGAATCCCCGAAGCCCGCCTCGCCGGTTTCGACCGCAGCCAGGGAGGCGACGGCCGCCGCGAAAGCGCCGAGGAGGATCGCGGGAAGGAAGAGCCCGCCGCGGCCGGCGAAGGCCCGGCGAAAGACGTAGCGCTCGACGTTGCCGTTCAAGTAGCCCAGCTCGCGCAGGCGTCGGCGGGCTTCGTCGAGGGAGAGGGAAGAGGGTGGGCCGGTATTCACCCTTGACCTCGCCCTTCACGACCCTTCATGCCGGGCGGTCCCGGACGACTCGGGCGAGATCGGCGAGCACCGCGGCCTTCTTGCCGAGGGGCGAGAGGGACGTCACGGCGGATTCGAGGAGCTCCTCGACGAGCTTGCGGGAAGAGGCCAGACCGAAGAGCGTCGCGAAGTTCGCGCGGTGCGCGTCGCGTCGTGTGTCCTTGCCCATCCGCTCCGGGTCTCCCGAAAGATCGAGCATGTCATCGGTGATCTGAAAGGCCAGGCCGAGGTTGCGCGCGAAGAGCGTCAGCGCTTCGAGAGTTTCCTCGCCCGCCCCGCCCGAGAGTGCTCCCCCCTTGACCGCTGCCACGAAGAGAGCACCGGTCTTGCGCGAGTGAATCGCCTCGAGGTCCTCGAGCGTAAGGCTTGCGGGGTCGGCCCCGAGATCCGCGGCCTGGCCAGCGCAGGAGCCTTCCGCGCCGATCGCCCGGGCCAGCTCCTCGACGACTCGCGCGCGCGTTCGCGCCGGCGTCTCCGGCGCCTGCGAGACGACTTCGAAGGCTCGCGCGATGAGCGCCACGGCTGCGAGCTCCGCCGTTGCCACGCCGTGCACGAGATGAAGCGCTGGCCTTCCCCGCCGCCGCCGCGCGTCGTCCATGGAAGGCAGGTCGTCTAAGACGAGCGAGGCCGCATGCAGGAACTCGACCGCCACGGCGACGGCCATCGGCGCGGCCGCCGGGGCGCGAACAATCTCCCCGGCCGCGAGCGCGACGAGAGGCCGCAGCCGCTTGCCGCGCGACAGGACGGCGTCTTCGATCGCGCTCGAGAGCGCGGGTGTGCGGCTCGCGGGGGGTGGCAGCGCTCGAGAAAGCTCCCGCTCGAGCACAGGCAGGCAACGCGCGGCGAAGCCGTCGAAAGCGGGCGTCCGAGTCGCCGCCGGATCCGTGTGCCGAGATTTAGGCGAAGCTCGCCACCGCCTCCGGCTCCGACTCGTAGACGTCGAACACGGTGATGAGCTGCGTGACTGTCAGCACGTCGTTGATCTTCGGGGGCAGATGGAGGAGCTTCAGTTTCCCGCCCTTGTTCGTGACCGACGTGTAGCACCCGACCAGCTCGCCGATCCCCGAGGAGTCAATGGTCGTCACGTCGTGCATGTTGATCAGGATGTTCTTCTTCCCCGCTTCCACGAGATGGTTGATCGTCTCCCGTAACTGCACGTCTCCCGCTCCGATCGTGATCTTCCCCTTCAGATCCACGATCTGAACGCCGCCGGCAGCCTCGCGCACGGTCGTCTTCATCGTCAGTTCTCCTCCTCCTTCTGCTTGCCTTCAGCCAGGTTTTTTGTCAGGACGATTTCCATACCGCCTCCATCCATCTGACGGAAACGGACCTCATCCATGAACGTCTTCATGTAGAAGATACCGCGTCCCGAGGTTTTCAACCGGTTTTCCGGAGCGAGCGGATCCAGGATCCTGTCGGGATCGAACCCGAGGCCCTCGTCCTGGATCCTGATCCGGAGGATGGAGTCAGCCACTCCCATCTCGAGGTGAACTCGCTTTTCGAGGTCCTGAGCGTTGCCATGCTTGATGGCGTTGGCCAGGGCCTCGCGCAGAGCCATCAGGATCCAGTGCGTCGTCTCCTCGCTCAAGTCCCATCCCTCCAGCAGTTTGCCGCAAAGATGCTGCGCCATTTCGATGTTCTCGAAACGGCTGGAGAGAGACATCCGGATGGGTCCGGTCTCGCTGGAGGAGAGTGACGAACTCATTCACGTTTGAAAGTCCGGGGCATATTAGCCGAAAGGACACCGTGAAGATAGCCGGGCCGACTCCCCATGCTACCCTGCCCGCCGTGAAGATCCTGCGCCGGCTGGCTGTGCTTCTTGTCCTCGCCACTCTGGGAGCCACGGCGTTGCTTCCGGCGCGGGTCGCGCAGGTCGCTCGCGAGGTCGAGAAGGTTCGGGGGCGCCGCTTCGAGAGGGCGATCCCCGCGAGCGAGATCGACGAGAGGGAGCTCAAGAAGATCCTGCGCTCGAAGGTCGCCGAGTCCTTCCCCGCTTCTCCCGACGAGACGTTGAAGACCCTCGTCGCGCTCGGCCTCATCGACGAGGCGCCCAATCTGCTCGAGCGGCTGGTGGACTTCTACGCCTCCCAGGTCATCGCGTTCTACGACCCAGAGCCGCGGCGATTCTACGTCGTCCGCGGCGCGGAGAAGACGCTGCAGAAGGAGAGAGCCAAAGAGGAGGAAGACGTCGAGGGGATCGCCGGCATTGCCGACACGGCTGGCATGTCGGAGAAGTTGATCTTCGCCCACGAGCTGACGCATGCCCTGCAGGACGAGAGCCTGAAGCTCGACCGGCGCATGAAGGACCTGAAGGAGAACGGCGACAAGGCGCTCGCGCTCCAGAGCCTGCTCGAAGGAGAGGCGACGCTCGTCATGGTCCGGGTCGTCCTGACGGGCCTCCCCGGCGCCGACGAAAGCGCGGAAGAAATGCTCGGGCCGCTTCTCTCCGCCGGCGCGCTCGAACGGTCCAGCGTCCCCAAGGACATCCCCGACTATTTCGTCGAGCAGCTCTTCTTTCCCTACACGGACGGAACGGCTTTCGTCCGGCGGGTGGTCAAGAGCAGGGGGTGGGCGGGAGTGGACCGGCTCTGGAAGAACCCGCCGATGTCCACGTCGGCGATCCTCCATGAGGGATCGAGCTTCGTCCCGACCGAGAACCTGCTGCCGGAAAAAGTGGATCGGCTTTCTCCCTCGGGCTTCCATCCTCTCTACACCGATACGCTCGGAGAATGGACGTTGCGTTTTCTCCTGCGCCGCTCGCTCGACGAGAACGAGGCGGACGCGGCGGCGTCGGGATGGCGCGGAGACCGGATTGCCTTCTTCGCCTCCGGCCGGACGATCGCCTACCTCTGGCGCACCCGCTTCGACTCGCCGGCCGCCGCCGAGCGATTCGAGGCGGCCTGGACGAAGGCGCGCCTGAAGGGGCAGAGGAAGGAAACGCTGGCGCGGCAGGGACGCGATGTCGTCGTGGCCTCTGGATTCCAGAGCCTCCCGGAGTTGCCGAATTTCAAGACCGAAGACCGAGCCGCGTCAGCCCGCCTCGTGCCCGCCCTTCCTCAGGGACGGCTTTTGCGGCGGGCGGACCCGCCGCCTGTCGCGCCCCCCGGCTGCTGAAGCGCCCGGCGACACTCGGTTCGCGGCCGCCCCGCCTTACCCCATCGGCTTTACGGCCAGCGGGATCAAGACGAACATCTGGATCGAGTCGAAGACTCCGTGGGCGATGATGCAGGGAAGGACGTTGCCATAGAGGGCGAAGGTCGCCGAGAGGACCGTCGAGATGACGAGGATGCCGACGAGCACGAGGGGCTGTCCGTAGGCCCCGTGGGCTGCGGTGAACATCAGGGTCGCGGCGAGGGCGCCCACGCGTGGCTGGAGAAAGGATCGGAAGAAGAGCTCCTCGACCACCATTGCTGACAGGACGATCAGGATCCGGACGGCCAGCGGCTGCGCCACGAGCCAGACGATCGTCGGCGAGACCTCACCGACCGGCGTGGGCGCTCCGTGCCGCCGCAGGACGTACCAGAGACCGATCACGATCAGGAGAACGACGATCGTCAGCAGCCATCCCGCAAAACCGATGAGAAAGCCCGCGCCGAGATCCGCGGCCGGACGGGCGCTCATCAGTTTCAGGAATTGCGGGAGGGAGCGCCGGCCCGAGAGCGCGTAATAGGACGTCAGAAAAAGGATCAGGATCAGGTGCACCGCAAAGAGAGAGACGAGCGTGAAGTCTTTGGTGGCGGGCTCTGCTCCCGCGAGCCCGCCCGCGAAGGGAATCGCGACCGTCAGGAGCAGCACCGCCGCCAGCAGGAAAACGGCCACGTTGCGGCGTCTCGGCTGCACGAAACCGTCCTCGAGAAAGATGGCTCGGGAGCGGGCCCTCACGAAACTGATCAGGATCCCCGCGCACCCGGCGGCGAGCAGCAGGGCAAAGACCGTACTGTTCATGTCCTTCGCGGATCCCCCAGTGCTCAGATTGTTTCGAGCGGCGAGCGGCGCAGGATACATCATTTTTCCTTCCCGGACGGCAGCCTCTGGATGGCGGGTTAAACTCCGGCGCGAAGAAGGCCGCGACACGATGCCCCAACCACTCCCTCTCGATGTCCGCGACGTGTCCAAGGCGTTCGCGGGCCGCAAGGCTCTCGACGGCGTCACGTTCGAGATTTCTCCCGGGGAGATCCTGGGCCTGCTCGGGCCAAACGGGGCCGGCAAGACGACGCTCGTGCGCGGCGTAGCGGGGCGGGTCCGGCAGGATTCGGGGAGTCTCAATCTCTTCGGACTCTCTCCCGCCGATTCCGGAGCTCGGACACTACGCGGCTGGGTGCCCCAGGAAATCGCACTTTATCCGCTGCTCTCGCCCCGCGAAAACCTGTGGACGTTCGGGCGATATCAGGGACTCGAAGGAAAGCCGCTCGAAACCGCCATCGGCGCGAATCTCGAGTGGATCGGCCTCTCCGACCGAGCCGACGAGCGCGCGGACCGGCTTTCCGGCGGCATGAAGCGGCGCTTGAACATCGCGGCGGGAACGATCCATGGCCCGAAACTGCTTCTCTTGGATGAGCCGACCGTCGGCGTGGACCCGCAGTCTCGCGAGCGCATCTACGCGATGATCGGCGAGCTCAAGTTGCAGGGCGTGTCGCTCCTCTACACGACGCACTACATGGAGGAGGCCGAGCGGCTCTGCGACCGGATCGCGATCATCGATCACGGCCGGATCATTGCCTCGGGGACCAGGGACGAGCTGGTGCGTCAGACGCTCGGGTCGGCGCAGACCGTCTCGATCGAGACGGAAGGGGCGATCCCGCCTGACGTTCGCGAATCCCTGCGGAAGTTCGGGGCGACCGTGGACGGGACGAAGGTCCAAGCTTCGGTGGAGGACCCGGCCGTGCAGATCCGGGAGTTCCTGGAGATCTTCCACGAGAAGGGAATCGGCATCCGCGACCTGGCCTTGAAGAGCGCGACACTCGAGCAGGTGTTCCTCCATTTGACCGGAAGGGAGCTGCGCGAATGATTTTCGCCGTCGTCCGGACGCATCTGGCGAGATTGCGTCGCGACCGGGCCGCCTTCGTGCTGGCGTTCGTCGTGCCAATCGTCTTCTTCTCCATCTTCGCCGGGATCTTCGGAGGCTCGCGCGGCGGCGGCACGCGGAGGATCTCTATCGCCGTGGTGGACCAGGACGGAAGCGAGAATTCCCGTCGTCTGGTCGCCGCCTTGAGGGCCGAGAGGGGGTTGAGCGTTGTGGCGGGGAAGCCGGCGGCGGGCAGATCGGAAGCCCCGTTCGACCGCGCGGCGGCCGAGGCGGCGGTCCGAGCCGGGAGCCTTCCGCTGGCCCTGATCATCCCGAAGGGCTTCGGACAGATCCCGATCCGGTTCGGGCCCTCGGCGAGCCGCCCGAAGCTCCTACTGCTGGCCGACAGCTCCGACCCGATCGGCCCGCAAGTCGTGGCGGGACTCCTCCAGGGGATCGCGGCCACTGCCATGCCCGACGTCATGGCGCAGACGGGCGTCGAGGAGCTGGAACGGTGGGGCGGAGGACTGACGCCCGAGCAGCGCACGCGGATGGACACAGGCATCCGGATATTGCGCGACAGCGCGGCCTCACCGGGAAGGCACGGCTCCGGCGCCTCGGCAGCGGGGCTCGTGGACGTGCAGGTCAAGGACATCCTCGGGGAGACGAAGAAGAACCCGACGTCGGCCCTTCTGGCCGCGGGTCTCGGGGTCATGTTTCTCTTGTTCTCGGCGGCGGGAGCCGGCGGCGCGCTCATCGAGGAAGCCGAAAGCGGGACGCTCGATCGGATCCTCTCGACGCGCGTCTCGATGGGGCGGCTGCTTCTGGGCAAGGCCGCGTATCTCTCGAGCGTGGCCGTGACGCAACTCGTCGTGATGTTCGTCTGGGGTGAGATCTTCTTCGGACTCGAGCTGCACCGCCACGTTCCCGGCTTCCTCGTCATGACGGTCGTGACCGCCGTCGCCTGTTCCTGTTTCGGGCTCGTGCTCGCCGCGCTCTCCCGGTCGCGTATGCAACTCGTGGCTCTGTCGAATCTACTGATCCTGGCGATGTCGGCGCTCGGCGGCAGCATGATTCCGCGCGCCATGCTCTCGGAGACGGTTCAGAAGATGGGGCTCGTGACGCTGAATGCCTGGGCCATCGACGGCTTCATGAAGGTCTTCTGGCGCGACGAGCCGATTGTCAACCTCTGGCCCCAGGTCGCTGTTCTGCTGGCGGCCTCCCTCCTTCTCTTCGCCGCGGCGCGCCGTCTTGCCCGCCGCTGGGATGTCGCCTAGGTTCGGTGCACCGAAACCTGGACGAGCCCGGATTATTCATGAGCACCCGGCCGAAACCTGTGCAAGTTGTTGAGAAGTCAAGCTCTCTTGAGCCTAGAACGAAGTCGTGCCGAGATACACCTTGTCCCCGCGAGAGATTTTTCGTCGGGACGAGGAAGACCGACGACGGCGACCGTCCCCGGGGGTATGGGGGACCAGAAGGTCCCCCGCCTCGTTCAGTCATCGCAGAGGAGGTCTGACGAAGTATCCGGCGAGCATCCATGCGCAGGGGGCGCGTGGCGCCCCCTGGACCCCCGGGATCCGCGAGGCGGTCGGAGTCGCTCATGGATAATGCGGGCTAGGGCATTGACCCTATGGAGTTCCCTCGCGATCCGGTTATGATTCCGCCCCTGTGAAACGCCTTTCCCTCGGGCTGATCCTCCTGGCTGCGGCGAGCGGCAGGCTCTCCGCGCAGGTCTCCGTCACTCCTCCCGCCTTCGGGACTGTCCGGGCGGGAGAGACGGCGATGATCGAATGGCGGGGACTTCCGCGGCAAGTCGCCGAGCTCGAGTTGCTCCTGACGATCGAGGGCCGGGAGCTCCCTGTCCGTGTGACACCGCAGCTCGCCGCGCGCGCCGGAGTGCTCCTGTGGCGCGTCCCGAACCTGCCCTCCCGCCGCGCGCGGTTGACGATCCGCTACGGCCTCGACGGCGAGGAGACCGAGAACGCTCCGAGCGCTCCCTTCGAGATCCTTCCGGCGGCGGGCGAGCCGCCGGCCGTGCTCGCGTTCCGCGAGGGGGAATGGTGGACGCAGGAATGCGCGGAGGACCAGTTCCCCGGAGCGCTGAACTCCTGCGAGGACGGCGACCGGATGCAGGAAAATCGCGAAGGTCCTCCGTGCGCCGGTTCTCGCGATCCCGGCCCGGCTCCCGAGCAGACCGCCTCCCGCGCCGCCAGATCCGAGACTTCCCCGACGGTGACCTCCTCCGCCCGTCCGGTTCTCCCGCGCAGACCGACCGAGGTCCCCGCCCGGATCTGAGGCTTGTTCCTTTCCTGGTTCGGTTCCCCGAAGAACCTCACAGAAAGGAACGAACATGAACCGACTCCTTCGAGCCTGCGGGCTCGCAGGTTTTCTACTTTTTTTCATCGGCCGGCAGGCGTTGGCGCAGTCTGCCGCCCCGACCCCCGCTCCGACTCCGCTCAGCACGACCGAGACCGTCATCGTCTCGGCCACGAAGAGCCCCGAAGATCCCGTCAACGTGCCGGGCGCCGTCTCGGTCGTCACCGGCGAAGAGCTGCGTCGGCGCGGCGCCCGCACCGTTGCCGACGCCCTGCAGGACGTCACCGGCCTCGACACCGCAAACGGGTCCGACAACGGCCCGCGCGTGCCCAATATCGGCCTCTGGGGCCTGAAGGAGTTTGACGCTCTCCTCGTCACGGTGGACGGCGTACCCATCGGCGGGCCGTTCAACCCGTCGCTGACGCAGATCCCCGTCGAAGACATCGAGCGCATCGAGATCGTCCGCGGCCCCCAGGGGACTCTCTACGGCGTCTCCGCCTTCGCCGGCATGATCCAGATCTTCACGCGGCAGGGGGGCGCGGGAGGCGCCCTGCGCGTCGGCGGAGGTTCCTTCTCGGACCGCTACGCCAGCGCGAACTATTCGGCGCCGGTCGCCCGCGACTTCACGCTGCGCGCCTTCGGCTCGATCGCCCGCGGCGATGGCTGGCAGGACCGCACCAAGTATGCGAGCGACCGATTCAGCCTCTCCGGCGAGAAGAAGTGGGGCCAGGCCTCTCTCGGCTTCAACCTGACGGCCTATCGGGACACGCAGCATTTCGGCTCCCCGCTCCCGGTGGACGCTGGAGAGCCGGTGCCCGGCTTCCAGATTGACCGCAACTACGCCGTGGACGGAGCCCGCCTCGATCACCGCGTCTGGGCGTTCTCCTCGACGCTCTCGCTCCCGATCTCGTCGGGCCTCCGCTTCGAGAACTCCCTCGGCGCCGCGCGCGACGACCAGATCTCCGTGCGGTCCTTCCCCGGCGTTTCCGACGGAACGATCGCCGAGGCCTCCGGGGTGTCGTTGAAGCCGCGCGAAACGACCGTCTTCGACGACGCGCGCCTTGTGGCGGAGTTCGACGCGGCCGGCAAACATCGGTTGGTCGGCGGCGCGGCCGTGACCTGGGGCCGCACGACGGCCGACGGGCACGGCTTCGACTTCGATCTGACTCTCGGACCCCGTCCCGTTGTCCCGAAGCTCGAGGACATCCCGTTCGGCGACAACCGCTCCTTCCGCGACCGCCGGACCTTCGTCGGCTTCTACGTCAACGACGAGTGGACTCCGATCCCGAGGCTGACCTTCACGGGCGGCGCCCGCTACGACAGTGTTTCCGAATCCCTGCACGTGTTCCAGCAGGAGATCGGAACCCCTACACCCGACATCGTCGACGACAGCCGCCATGACGGCCAGTTCTCCGGAGGCGTCTCGGCGCTCTTCCGGGCTGTCGAGGTCTCTTCCGGCCCCCTCAACTCGGTCAACGTCTATGTCTCGGCGAGGAGCGGCTTCAAACCGGCCGCCCCCAACCTTTCGGAGGCGGAGTCCGCGAGGATCCTCGATCCGGAACGGACCCGCTCCGGCGAGGCCGGGGTGAAAACCCGGTGGTTCGACCGGACTCTCTCCTTCGATGTCTCGCTCTTCCACATGATCTTCGAGAACCTGGTCGTCAGTGTCCCCGACGTCAGCGGCGAGCCGTCGTTGACCAATGCCGGCAGCGAGCGCTTCCAGGGGATGGAGATCGAGGCGGGTTATCTGCCCCCCTTCGCCGAGGGATTCCGGCTCTCCGCCGGTTACGCCCACCACGATGCCCGCTTCATCAAGTTCTCCTTCTTCACACCCGACGGGGACCTGCGTGTCGTGGACGGGAGAAGGCTGGAGCTCGTCCCGCGCGATCTCTGGAACGTCGGCGTCTCGTACTCGAGGGCGAGCGGGCCCGGCGCCTTCGTGTCGGTGCGCCACCAGTCGCAGCGCCCTCTGAACCGGCGCAACTCTTTCTGGACCGACCCGTTCTACGAGACCGACGCCGGCGTCTCCTGGGACTTCCCCTTCGGCCGAATCGCCATCGTCGGCCGCAACCTCGGCGACAGCCGCCACTACGTTGCCGATAGCGAGATCGGCGACAGCCAGTTCTACGTCTCCCCTCCCCGGCGCTTCTCCGCCGAGTTGACCTGGAAGTTCTAGATCTCCTGTCCCCTCTCCCCCGGGGCGCAGGGGGAGAGGATTGGAGGGGGCCCCTCTCTTCGAGCAAAATAGGGAGAGCAAGACAGCCTCCATCGAAGCCACTCTTCTTCTCGCAGCGCCTCTTTCCGCATTCGCCGCTTCCGACGTCGAGCCCCTCTCCGGCGACTTTGTCATCCACGATTGACGCCTGGGCCTCGCGAGAAATAGGCTTGATGCCTGCTCACAAACCCGATTTATCCAGGAGGCTTCCTTGCGTAAGTCCTGTTTCGTTTGGCCGCTCATACTTTGCGCTCTCGTCTTTTCCGCGCCGCTCCTCCTCGCGGACGAGAAGCCGCTCCTGACCAAAGAGCAGGAGCGACAGAAGTTCCACCCCCGGCGCCTCGGCATGGAGGCAGCGGCGAGGCAGGCGGGGTACCAGAAGCGGCTCGAGATGGAGAAGGCGTCGCTCCTCTCCGAGATCCGCTTCCGCAACGTCGGGCCAGAGGTGCAGGGAGGGCGCGTCGTGGAAATCGCCGCGCCTGCCAACCATCCCGATTCGCTCCTCGTCGGCTTCGCCTCCGGCGGCCTCTGGCGCACCGACGACCGCGGCGGCGCATGGACTCCCCTGTTCGACGGCGGGCCCACGCTGACGATCGGTTCTTTCGCGCTCGCAGACGCCGACGGCATGACGATCTACGCCGGCTCGGGCGAGTCGAATTCCAGCCGCACTTCCTATGCCGGCTCGGGGATGTTCAAGACGACCGACGGCGGAAACACCTGGCAGGCGATCGGCCTGGCCGACACGCATCACATCGGCAAGGTGCTGGTGGACCCGCGTGACCGAGAGACCGTCACCGTCGCCGCGGTCGGACATCTCTATACGGAGAATCCCGAGCGCGGCGTCTTCGTGACGCGAGACGGCGGCAAGACCTGGTCGAAGACGCTGTTCGTGGACGATCGCACGGGCGCCATCGACCTGGCCCAGGACCCGAAGAATCCCGACGTCCTGTACGCCGCGACGTGGGAACGCGCACGCACGGCCGCCAACTTCCTGGAGAGCGGACCCGGCAGCGGCATCTGGAAATCGGCCGACGCCGGAGAGTCCTGGAGGCGCCTGTCGGGCGGTCTCCCGACCGGAGCCAAGGTCGGCAGGATCGGGCTCGCGATCGCCGCTTCCCGCCCGCAGACCGTATACGCGGTCCTCGACAACCAGGCGCGGAGGCCCGAGTCCGAGGTCTTCGACGAGGAGACGCCGCCGGGAGAGCTGACACCTCGGCGCCTGAAGAAGATGACCCCGGAGGGGTTCGCGAAGCTCGAGGACGCGGTCCTCGCGCGCTTCCTGCGGCGCAACGACTTCCCAAAAGCCTTGAAGCCCGCGAGACTCAAGAAGGACGTCAAGGCCGGCCGCCTCTCGATCGCGGATCTCGTTGCGTACATGCGAGACGCCAACCGGGAGCTCTTCGAGAACGAGGTCGTCGCGACCGAGGTCTACCGTTCCGATGACGGCGGCGCCACCTGGACGCGAACACACGAGGGACGCATCGACAAGGTCTTCCACAGCTACGGCTATTACTTCGGCCGCATCGCGGTGGACCCGACCAACCCCGAGCGCGTGTACGTCCAGGGGGTCCCTATGCTCACCTCGACGGACGGCGGCAAAACGTGGAAGGGGATCGGCGGCCGCGGCGTTCACGGCGACTACCACGCGATCTTCATCGACCCGAAGGCGCCGCAGCGCCTGGCGATCGGCAATGACGGCGGGATCAACGTCTCCTACGACTACGGCGAGACCTGGACCAAGCTGAACAACCTTCCGGTCGGCCAGTTCACCATCATCGCCGTGGACAGCGCCGATCCTTACAACATCGTCGGAGGACTCCAGGACAACGGCGTGATGCGCGGTCCCTCGACTTACCGGTACGGCAAGACCGATCCGCAGGTCTGGAAGTCGATCTACGGCGGGGACGGGAGCTGCGTCGTCATCGACCCGAAGGACCCCGACGTCGTCTATGCGGCGCTGCAGTTCGGCATCGCGGCGCGGCTGAACGTCAAGACCGGAGAGCGGACGAGGATTCGCCCGCGGCCGGAGCTGTCCGCAAAGAAGAAGGAGAAGCCGCTGCGGTACAACTGGATCACTCCGTTCCTCCTTTCGCCGCACTCGCGCGACATCCTCTATTACGGCGCCAACAGGCTCTACCGCTCCTTCGATCGGGGCGACACCTGGACCGCCATCTCGGAAGACCTGACCTCCAACCCCGAGCAGGGGGATGTCCCCTTCGGGACCATCACGACGATCTCCGAATCGCCGAAGAAGTTCGGCGTGATCTACGCCGGCACCGATGAAGGGAGGGTCTGGGGCACGCGCGACGGGGGCGTGAGTTGGATGGACCTGTCCAGGGGCCTGGCGAAGGACCGCTGGGTCACGCGTGTCCTCGCCTCGGCCTTCGACGAGGGGACGGTCTACGCGACGCAGAGCGGATACCGCAACGACGAGTTCACTCCCTACGTCTTCCGCTCGACCGACTCCGGCAAGACCTGGCAGTCACTGGCGGCCGGTCTCCCGGCCGAGCCAGTCAACGTCGTCCGCGAAGACCCGAAGGCCAGACACCTGCTCTATCTCGGCACCGACACGGGTGTCTTCGTCTCGCTCAACCGCGGCGCGACATGGACGGCGATGACGGGAGGCCTTCCGCGCGTGGCCGTGCAGGATCTCGTCGTCGAACCGCGTTGGGGCGACCTCGTCGTCGGAACGCACGGCCGGAGTCTCTTCGTCGCGGAGGCGGCGCCCTTGCGCAAGTTGAAGGAGGGTGTCCCGTCGGACGCGCTCCGCGCCTTTCCCGTCAAGCCGATCAAGGAGAGCCTTCGCCGCGGATATGGGGAGAACCCGTGGACTCCCTTCTTCAGGGTCGAGCCGACCGTACGGATCGCCTACTGGACCAAGAGTGGGGCGCCGGTCAAACTGGCGATCCAAGACGAGAACGGCATGCTCTGGAAGGAGCTGGACGGGACCTCGCGTCGCGGGATGAACGTCATCGAGTACGACCTCTCGGCCGACGCGAAACTCGCCGACGCCGCCGAAGCGAAGGCGCGCCAGAAGGCGCTCGCGAAAGAGAAGGAGAAGGAAAGCGAAAAAGAGAAATCCAAGGACGGCGGCGAGATCAAAGAGGGAGACAAGGAGAAGGAGAGGGACGCCGCTCCCGCCGCTTCGAACCCCGAGAAACCCGCCGGGAAGGCCACCGCTGCCGCGAAGAAGCCCGCGTCCGATGAAGATGAGGACGAGGAGGACGACGCCGGCAAGCCGGAGGAGGAGCGTCCGGCGGCCGGACCTCTCAGACCGCTCGACCCGGCAATCTACGACTTGCTCGCCGATCCGCAGCGCGCGACGCGCAAGCGATACCTCCTGCCCGGCAAGTACACAATCGAGATCCGGTCTGGAGAGTCAGTCGAGAAGACGACTCTCAAGGTGGAGGCCGAGAAGGAGACCTTCTTCGGCGGCGAGGACGAGCCGGGAATTGACGATTGACGACGATTGCCGGTTTGCCGACTGATGACTGATCGGGGCCTTCGTCTATCGTCAATCTTCAATCGACAATCGTCAATTGCATGAGAGTCCTCGTCTTCAACTCCGGCAGCTCATCCTTGAAGTACAGCGTGATCGAGTCGGCGCCGGAGAGCGACGGGACGATCCGGACGCTCGCCTCGGGGGTCATCGAGAAGATCGGCGAGGACTCGGGCCTGCCGGACCACGCTCGCGCCGCGGCGGAGGCTCTCTCGCGTCTCTCCTCGGACGCAGCTGCCGCCCGCTTCGACGTCCTCGCCCACCGGATCGTGCA
>WNGB01005972.1_pt1 | contig 18057 bp, 20 predicted proteins | sample 5400681 | NCBI WGS metagenome assembly WNGB01 (sample SAMN13153367, study PRJNA577476) | soil metagenome | isolation source: 115 cm soil or saprolite under grassland replicate 2 | place: USA:California | collected 2016-06-15 | reverse complement strand
GGTCCACGATGGTGGTCGTGGTGCCATCGGCCTCAAAGCGCACAATGGACCGTCCCCCTGAGCAGCACCCGTACAGACGGCCTTCCGCGTCGAAGGCCAGGCCATTGGTATGGTTGGTGTGTTCACGGAACACGGTGCAGGCACCGGTCTGCGGGTCATAGCGCAGAATGCGGCTTGCCGGGATGTGGGTGAACAGCAACGCCTGGCCATCCCAGGCGGGTCCCTCGGTTAACCGCGGGTTGAAGGGGCCTGCCACCATCTCAAATGCCCACGCCATTGTATCCTCCTGGAGCTGTCTCATGAGTGACTGCGTGAGCCCAGGACCTGCCCACTGCCCACAGCTCATGCTGGAAAGTCGTCCACGCCTCGGCATAGGATACACTGGGACACACCATGAAACCACCCCTGTCCGGATTCACGCCCGAGGAGAGGGCCTCGATCACGGCGTCGGCCACTTTCGGCCACTCAGCATAACCCGACAACGTCACTGGTTGGCATATCATTTCATTGCCATGAGACATGAAGGTTTGTGTCAAGTATTTTGACAACTTTTGTCACTGTAACCCCTTGAATTCCAGTCACTTATAAACTCATTTTATTTCAATGCCTTGTAAGAAAAGGAAGAAAAATCAAATAGTTGTACAAATGTTACAGTTTGATTTAGATCTAAAATGTACTTAAAGAGGCGTCGGAGGGATAATGGCCTAAGCCCTTGAACTCATTGCTCTTTTGACCGTTAGGTGCTTTTACGTCGTACAGAAGCAGAAGGGAGTGGCCGACGCCATGATCAAGGCCCGATCATCCAACATCAAAATCCAACTTCCCAGTTTCCCGTTCGGCTGCTACACAAACCCCTATATAGGATTAATTGGACATGGTAAAGTGAATATAGGGGTTCCCGTAGTATGCGAACGGTTATCGAAAGATTTCTTCCTGTAAATTTTTCGGTGATCACCGGTTCTGCGTCCGGTCCCCTGCTCCTATGGCTTCCTTGGTCACCACGAAGTCCAGGATATCACCACCTTTTGCGTTGCACCCGAAGCAATGAAACCGGCCGGTGTCCACGTTGAGGGAGAGCGACGGTGTTTTGTCCTCGTGGAACGGACACCGGATGCGTAGCTCCATACCCCCCTTGGTCGGTTTCTCCGTAGCTCCCTGCATCAGACTGTAGTGTGCAAGCACATCTTTGATGTTTACTCGGCTTTTCAGCTCGTCAAAACTCATCCACTGTGCCATACTTGGTTTCCCTTTCGCTACATGTTGAACGCAATTAGACCTGCTTTCACCGTAGCGAAACGGGCAGAAAACACAAGACCCCTCACCCTGCTAGTGGGGGTCTTGCTGTTTGTGTGCTTATTTTCTCTTTAGCCCGTTCAGCACTCCACCTTAAACGTTTGGCTCCATATTGTTACCGGTATGTGAATACACACCGCTGCGGATAACTTTCCTGCCAGGGGCCATAATCATTGGCCTATGCCGTGGCTGAACATGGTGTCCAGCTCGTGAGTACTGCAATACCTCTGTTCTTCACTGTTCACATAAGCACTCCACTATCTGCTTGTCATTGCTTCACTATTCCATCTCGAATTAGTACCCCATGAAAATTTACTTGACGCTCCTCCAGTGACTTCATATGATGCATCCTATTCATCATTGTCCGACAGCGAACCGTACGTTCCCAAGCCGATTCTGTAGCACTCGCGGACGATCTCCTGTTCACAAGGTGGGGGGCGTGCGCGTTTTTTTGTTGAGAACCTCAAGAGAGGAGGTGAAAGCATTCAAATCGGGTGGAAATGGGAAAGGCAAAGACAAGCGGTTGGCGATTCCAGCTTCGCGGGCAGTCATCGCCAACCTCAAGGGCCACAAGGCGTCTCCTCATGGCAGATATAATCTTACCCAGTGCACGGTTGGAGGCGCAAACAGACTCTCTTCTGGAAAGAGCGAGGGTCTGTTTGCGCTTTTTTATTTGGGGTTCTTGAGAACCACCAGCGGCGCGAAGCAGGGGCCAGTGTGGTTTCCTGCCGCGAAAGCAGACACCGTAACGACCAAGGATAGGAGGTAGCCAGGCGCCCGGCAGAGCGGAGTCGGTCAGGGGAAGACGCGGGCGACTCGGTGCCGGGACACAACCCTCTTGAGGCCCGCAGTCGTGCAGCACTGTTCGACCCGTTCTTCAGCCTGCCGGTGTGTGCCGGTGGCAAGACGGCAAGCCCTAAGTGGGGTTTTTTGCCCAACTCCCTAACTCTACCACAGGAGAATGATCATGCGACGCATCCCTTGCTTCTTGGTGGCCTTGGCGCTGGCGCTGCTGCTGGCAACCACGGCCTCCGCAGCCAGTTTCTTCTTCAGCACGGGCGCCCCGGATGGCCGGATCGCCACCGCGTCCCGCCCCGAAAGCCGCGGCAAGATTGAGATCGAGTCGGCCGATGACTTTGTCCTCACGTCGCGCACGGTCATCGAGGGCGCCACCTTTACCGGGCTGCTGTTCCACGGGGGGCCCGGGGAGATACGCGAAGTGCGCGTGGAGATCTATCGCGTGTTCCCGAAAGACTCGGACGCCGGACGCACGCCCCGGGTGCCCACCCGGACGAACTCGCCCGCGGATGTCGCGCTTGAGGACCGCAGCACCGCGGACGGAAACTTGCAGTTCACGCGCACAGTCCTCAATCCCCATTTCCGGGTTGCCAACTCCGTGATCGATGGCATCCATCCGCTGCCGGATCAAACCACGGGGGGCGAGGGTCCAGTGGCTGGGCAGGAGATCCGGTTCGACGTGGTGTTCGACCCACCGTTTGACCTGCCTGCCGATCACTACTTTTTTATTCCCCAGGTGCAGCTGCAAGGGCAGGGTGGCAACTTCCTGTGGCTGTCCGCGCCCCACCCGCAGTTTGCCGGCGACCTGCAGATGTGGATCCGCAACGCGGACCTGGATCCGGACTGGCTGCGGGTCGGCACCGATATCGTCGGCGGCACGACGTTTAACGGCAGCTTTTCCTTGAGCGGCGAAACCATCCCGTAGGCATAGAGCCGTCGGTAAGGGCCTAGTCGACAGGCGTAGGGATGGTCCGAGAGGGGAAGGGCGTCAACGGCCATCAGTGGACGGGCGGGGGGCTCCATACTCCCCCGCCACGGGGCGACGCCGCGCGGCGCACCACATTCATGACGGAGATAACAGGGATAGAACCACAAGGGAGACAAGGGAGTGATGCGAGAGACTGACATGAGAGAGATCACAGCTGACCTACTCACGCCTTGCATCAGTCTCTCGCCTTCGACACTGTCCGAGTACCTGTTGCCTCTCTATCGAGTGCAATAGGTAAAAAAGCTATGAGACTTATTATGGGGGGAACATATTTACCGTTTAGCGTTGCGCTGATGGCACATATTTCTCTTTAGCCCGTTCAATACTCTACCTTAAAGGTCGGACTCTCCTCCTTCGCTCTGCTTCAATAATTCGCAAAGAAGCTTGCCGACTTCTCTGGGTTGTATCCGCGACGGTCATAGAGTTTCGTCGTTGACGGATCTGCGTGCCCGGCGGCTGACTGCACTTCCTCTAAGCTCGCCCCATTATCGAGCGCAGTGGTTATAAACGTCGCGCGCATCGAGTGGGCTGAGTATCCCCTCTCGAGTCCAATGTGCCGCGCGTACTTCCGCAGCGTGCGGTCAATCACATCGGGGTGCAGAGGCCGACGTGCCACAAGACCTTTGCGGTTGTCACGCACCGGGCGGAAGAGTGGTCCCTCCATATCATCGCCATGCCCTGCCTTCGCAAGGTAGTCGCGGAGGCGCTGTGCGGCCTGCGGGTGAATGGCGAGGCTCCCCTTCTTGCCGCCTTTGCGGACCACCTTCAGTGAATCAAAGCCGCGGTTCATGTGGAAGTCTCCGACTTTCAGTCCCGCGATCTCTGCGCGGCGAAACCCGACTTGCAGACCGACGGCTAACATTGCCCGGTCCCGGACGCCGAGCAACGTACCAGGATCTGGTTTATCAAGAATGGCCCGGGCCTGCGTCTGCGAAAACGCGAGCGTCATCCCTTCACGGCGATTTATTACCGGTCGCTCGACGTCGCGCACCGGGTTCATCTCCACCACGTCAAACTTGACCAAGTGCGCAAAGAGACTGGAAAGCGCGGCAAGACGCCGACGCACGGTCGATGCCTGACTCCCCTGCTCCTCACGCATGAGCCGCTCCCACGCCATGACCGCCCGGTGATCCACCCGGCGCAACTCGTCGGGTGATTGGATGCCGATGGTCCGCATGAAGTGCGCCACGTCGTTGCGGTATGCCCGCCGTGTCCGGGCGCTCTTGCGACTCGCCAGCCAGATCTCTTCTTCCGGAATGCCAGCGAGCTGGTCCACACTGATGCGCCCGACCGCACCCCGACTTGACGGCACGATGGCTTTCATGTTCCGATCTGTCCTCTTTTTTCTAGCCATTTTGGTAGGTGATTTAATACGTGATAATCCGGTTTATCATGTACTCATTTTAGCACGTCTGAGGCATGCAGCAACCGGGGTTATGCACACCTCTCACACGCACATAAAAAAACCGGCCACTGGTTTTGTCTGTGGTCGGCTGTTGCGAAAAGCTTGAGTTACGATTGACTAAGTAGGTAGACATAATCACATTCCATCGCTTTTAGTGGTAAAGCCCCGACGCCTGCGTGATCCCCTTGCAATTCGGCAGGCATTCCCCCATGTTGGGTCATCAGGAGCACCGACCATTTGATCTGAGGATGACCCATGCGCACCACCAACCGCCAGACCCGCGAAAACCGGACTATCACCGTGGATTTTCGAGACGAAGCGACCTACGTTCAGCTGCTGGGCGATGGCAAGGCGTTTCTCGAATGTATCCTCGCCTTCGTCATGTCCCTCGGCTTTCAGCTGAAACACAAGGCGACCTGTAGTGGTGGAGGGTGCATGACACGTCACTCGCATTACCTCCGTGTCCGTCTCGGTGGTGTCTCCATCTGGCGGATACAGTGCACGAGGTGCAAAGCCGTCTTCACGGTCCTGCCGCACTTCGTCTTGCGCTACCGCCAGATGCGACCCGAGGTGGCCCGCGATGCCCTCTTAGCCACACACGGGGGGCTCAGTTTGGAGCTGTGCGCCGTGATCCACCATATCTCCCCCATGGCCCTTTACCGTCTGCTCTGTGCGCTGGGCCACCACAGTCTGGTGACCGTGCTGACTCGGTGTGGGCTGCCGTTGCCGATGTACATCTTGGCCGATGAAAAGCACAGTCGATGCCTGACGGAAAAGGTATATCTGCCCACGATTGTCCGGGGCCGCGTGCTCTGGCACCTGGGGTACAGCGACTCCAAAAGCGCCGCCGCTTTCACGGAGTCCTATGGGGCGTATCAACGCGCTGCCCTTGAGCAGGAGCCATCATATCAGGTGCGGGGTGCCCTCACCGATGGCTTCGACAGCACCACCCGCAGTATGAAGACCCTGTTTCCGGGGGCGCGCCTGGGGAATTGTCTCCGCCACGCGCTCAACAAGCTCCCCGACAAGCTGGTTGGCCTCGCGGCCCCGGTGCGCCAGGGTTTACGCGCCAAGTTTCACACCTTGTTGCATCGCTGTCGCCAGCGCACAAGCTTACGGGTGGTGGCGTTGGGCCAAAGCCTACGCCGCTTTGCCGACCACATCAGCAACACGGTTGGAGAAGACCATGGCAAGCGCGTGCGCAACTGGTTTGAGGAGAAGAAGTCGGGCTGGTATGCGGTGCTCGAAGACCCGAAGATGCCGGCGATGAGCACAGTACTCGATCAGGCCCACAATGCCATTGACCGCAAACTGTTTATGATGAAGGGCTTCCATCATCCGGGTGGGAACCAAGCGGCGTTTCTCACGGGGCTGGCGCATCTGTACAACCTGATTCCTTATCAGCGGCGCGCCCTGCATGCGGGTCTATGTGGGGTGGAAGTAGAGGGCGGGCGAGTACCCACATCCGACTGGATGCTCAACCTGCAAATCCTGACCTCGAGAGGGTATCAGTGCGCGGCGGAAACTCCGCACCACTAAATTCGGGGGAATGTGAAAGAAACGACGTCGAGACATACAGTAGGTCTACGTGAGCGCGGTGAGCGCTATGTGCTGGGAGTGCCCTGCACCACCACGATGCGCGATCTGGAGGCGCCACTGCCCGCGTACCAAGGACGTGGACGGCGACCGAAAGCCCCGTGGCCATCGGTCACGGATTGGCGTCAATCCCTCCACCCGACGGCCTGGAGGCGGCTCACGGTGCGAGACGGCGAGAAAGGACCCGTGGCCATCGAGATGGTCAAACGCCGGGTGCAGACGCGGATTGCACACAAACGGACCGGACCCCAAGAGTGGCTCGTGGTCACCCGCCGTCCCCTGACGGACGATCGGACGTTGGAGCCCCGTGCCTCTCGCGATGCGACCGATCAGGACGAGCACCACCGCTACCATGACTACCTCACGCCGACTGGCGTGTCTGCGGCGCAACTTTCGGAGCCGTCTCTGGACGAGCTGGCGCGGGTGATCAAAGCGGGCGCCTGCATTGAAGCGAGTTTCAAACGAGGGAAGGGCGAAGTCGGCATGGATGAGTACCAGGTGCGCACCTGGCACGGTTGGCATCACCACATGGCATTGTCACTGATGGCAGTATGGTTTTTGATCGGGGAAACGCATCGGGGGCAGCAGGTGACGCCGGCCTTGACGCTGCCCCAAGTGCGCTACGGACTGAGCGTGCTCTTGCTGGAAGTCTACTGCGCACCCGGCATCGACTACATCTGTCGCCAAGTGCAGCGTCAATTACAGCGCAACGAGTCGGCGAGATTCTACCATCATCGCACCCGTAAGTGTATGCCACCACGGAAGTTACGCCGAGATATACAGTAGGTTTGCGAGCGATTGACTTTTTGCCCAGAAAGTATATATTAAACTGAGGACGAGCAACCGATTACTCTAGGCAGGTTTCATGACCGAATCTCGATCGACATTGGCCCAACAACTGGGCGCGGCGAAGGTCGAAAGCACCCTGCTCGTCTTGTTCATCCCCAGTGTGGACCGCGATTCCCAGCCCGTTGACCAAGACACGTGGGTGCACAGGGCCTTGGAAACCCTGGGCGAGCTCTTTGGCGGGGCGACCGCCTTTCCTCAGGGCCAGGGCGTCTGGCGCGACGATGCCCAGGGCGGTCGGCTGGTGTTTGACGAGCCCGTCGTGATTAATTGTTATACCGCCGAGACGCTCCTGGAGGCCCAGGCTCCCAGGCTGCGGCAGTTCCTCGTGGACATGGGAGAACAGACGCGGCAAGGCGCCATCGGGTTGGTGATTGATCGGGATTACCTGGAAATATCGTTTCCACTCCGTGAGGCAAGCGATGGCTAAAAATGTCAACAAGATCGCAGAGGCACTGGGTGCCACGGTGATTGGCGAGGTGCCCGAGACGGGCGGTGGAGCCTTTGGGATGAGTCGGCTTGCAGCCATCCTGCGCACGCGCTTAGAGCCCGGTCAAGGGCGGCGGCCGGGGCGGCCCAGCAATCCTTTATGGGTCATGCAACGCAAGGTTCCCATGAGTCAGGCAACGCTTGAGCGGCTCACGCAGCTTGCCGAGTCCATCAGCACGGCGGAGCGCAAGGTGAGCCCGATGCAGGTGGCGGCGCAACTGCTTGAAGACAGCCTCAAGCGCGTCTCGTCCTGACCATGGAAGTCTACCGCTCAGCCTCTATGGGAAAATCGGCTGTGCCAGGGTGATCATGACCGGAACAAATGTCAAGCATTTCAAATGATTCGGGTTTTCGGGACCCACAGCCTGATTGACAACTTGGGTCATGGTCGTCCCGTCGAGTGCGTCGGAGAACCATGCCGCCATTGTAACCCTTCAAGCTGAGCTTGGCAGCGGGCATCGAGCCCACTGCCAAGCTCACTCATTCCCCCCCGCCGCAAGCAGCAGGGCAGCCTGCGCGTTTTTCGCTCAGCTTGACTGCGGATAGCCTCGAGCCAGCGCTGTTCGACATCAAAGGTGACGCGCTCGGTCTTGCGGCTGGCCTCCGGGGACGGGTGGAGGGCTGCCCCGTCGGTCGCGCCACCAGTCGACGAGCTCATGTAGGTCGTTCAGTACCTTCTCAGGTATCTCTAGGTGGCCATGAGACCTCTGCTTGGTGGATCCGCGTGGGGGAGAATCAGCAGGCGCCGCCAGCCCGAGCTGTGAGAGCCGCCTGGCGACGGTGGAGGTGGAGAGATGCAGTATACGGGCCATGGTGCGCAGGGAAAACCTTTGCGCGTGGAAGTCGCGGAGCTGGGTCTCGTAGTCAATGTGACGTGCCATCAGTCGGTTCCTGGCTGCGCGGAGGCCGGGGAAGGCGGCAGCGCCCGGCCAGCGGGAGAGGGGTTGACGCTACGGTAGACGATAATGAAGCGGTCGACCTGGCTGCCGACCTCGTTCCGGATCGTTGCCAGGTGTCGATTCCCCACCGTCCCTATGCGGTGCACACTCCAGGTCGAGACATACGCCGAGGAGCCGTTGAGGTCCAGCAATGCCCGTTGATTGATCTCGACGAGGACGTTATAGACTGTCAGGCCAATCGGGTGTGGTAAGAGGTGCACATAGCGCCCTACGGGCGGACTCTTCAACATCAGTCTCTGTATCAGGGGCCGGATCGTTGGGCGCTTGAGGTATACGTACCTCGTTGGATCACCTGCCCCTCGTCATAGATGACCCCGTAGGTCGGGTGCCAGATGTGCCACACCTCCATTTTGCCCTGACAGTGCGGACAGATCAGGGGGTCCCGACCCGTGCTCTGCTCATAACGTTGTCTGTAGGTCAGCCGGGCGATGATCTGCACCGCGCCCTTGACCACGCCCTCTACCCGGGCCAGGGCTGCTTGAATGGCCACCTTCACCTTGGCAAACGTCTTCGTGGCCTGTACCCCGTAATACCGGATGCGCTTGAAGCCTTTGGGCACTGTGTGTTGCACCATCCGACCGATAAAGGTATCGACATCCACGGTTTCGCGCTCTACCCGCTCCGTTCTGTGGGACCGGTAATGATACGTGACCCGCTCGCCATCATAGTGATCGATGCGCCGGACGGCGATCGGGGGGCTCACCACATATTTGGCCACGGGGCACGATCCAAATTTCCGGTCAACATGTGAAATGAGAGGAGAGCCGGAGCTGAAGACACAACGGAGCTGACAACAGAACCCGAATCACCGAAGATGCTCCAGAGACGATGTGTCACAAAAAGGAGCATCGACATGACGAGTGACTCGGGTTTGACCGGCCAGGATACCGATTACGCCAAGCACATACAAGAAGTCCTCGATGAGCTTCAACAGATGCAGCAGATCCCGCGGCTGGTGACGAGCCCGGATGCGCTGGAGGCGTTGGAGCGGGAGATTCGTCAACGCACCGATCGGTTGGGGAGCTTATTGGTCGGACATCACCTGCAGCACGCACTTGATTCGGCGGCATGACAAGCCGAACAAGCACAGCTCGTACACCAGTGGCCCACGCCATTGAAAAACGATGGCAAGGTGGAGGTGAGGGTTCGTACCGCGCAAGGGGATACCGTGCCGGTGCGGGTGACCTATTACCGCCGGAAGGGCCAGAGGCGAGCGGGTAAGCGCTCCGCCGGGGTATATGCTGGTCTAGTAGTTTTAGGGATTTACGATCGCTGCACCCCGGCGTTGGCGGCTGAGGTGAGTCTGTTCGCGGCGATGTTGGGCTCTTTGCAAGAGGCGCAGGATGTGCTGGCCAACAGGGGCGTTGCGTTGGACACCAAAACGATACGGACGATTGCCTATCGCTACGCGGCACGGGCCAGGCTGATGCAACAGGTCGAGCACACAGCGTTTGAGGACACCGTGGCGGGACGTCGGGTGGTGATCAGCAGCGATGGCGGCCGCCTGCGGCTGCGCGAGACCAAACGGGGGCCCAAGACGAAAAAGGGGCGCAGGCGTTATACAGGAGCGTGGCGTGAACCGAAGGTGTTGTTGGTGGATGTGGTGGATGCGGAGGGCAAGCGTGATGCCACCTTTGTTCCCGTGATGGATGCCACACTCAAGGGCCCTGATGCGGTGTTCGCCTTGTTGCGCACCTACTTACAACGCCTCGAGATCACCCAGGCGGACCAGGTGCTCTTTATCGCTGATGGGGCGCCATGGATATGGAAACGCGTCCCGCTGCTGGTGCAGGCGTTAGGCTTAGCGGCGGCGCAGGTGGAGGAACTGTTGGACTTTTATCATGCGGTGCAACACCTTGGGCAGGTCGCGGCGTTACGCAAAGACTGGAGTGCGAAAGCGCGCGCCCAGTGGCGCACCCAACAGCGTCGCTCCCTGCTACAAGGCCAGGTGGAGCAGGTCATTGCGGCCGTGCAGGCGATCTGTCGAGGCCGCAACAGCAAGGCGATCCGCACGCAGCGGGACTACTTCATCAAGAATCAGAGCCGCATGGCATATGCCAAGCTCGTCGCCATGAAGCTTCCTATCGGGAGCGGAGCGATTGAAAGTGCCGTGCGGCGTGTGGTCAATCTGCGCTTGAAAGGGCCGAGTCTCTTTTGGTGTCGCGCTAGTGCAGAGGCCATACTCCTGTTGCGGTCGTACTACAAAGCGGGTCGGTGGAACATGTTGAAACGTATGGCGACTTCACCCCTTGCTCTGCTGGAAGCCTGACCGGAAAAATGGGAACATGCCCTATCCCCCCTGAGCGCTTGCTCAATCACCTGCGCCACCAGCTTGAGCGTGTTGGGAATACGCGTGATAAAGCCGAGTTGGCGGAGGTTGGCGGCATTGTCTTCATGGTACAGCTTCGAATCTGCCACCAGATACCGCGGCGTGGGGGCACGCTTCAAGGTCGCCATCAGCGCGGCGGCCCGCTCCTGGAAAATCTGCGTATCCGAGGCATTCCCATCCCAACTTTTGCTCACAAAGGGCACGCCGCCGTCTTGCGAGACCATCAGTTCCAACACGGCCTGTTTCAAGTCCGGCCGGTGGTCTTTCGCGTAGCCATGGGTGATAGTAATGGCTTGCTCGTCGCTGTCGGGCACATAGTCGCCACTGAGGGCAAAGCTGGTCGTGTCGAGATGATTGAAGCGTAGGTCGATACCTTCCTGCGTACAGACGGCCACGGCCAGTTCGCTCAACAAGAGATCACAGCCATAGGCAGAAACCTCATCGAGCGTGCGGCCAAGCTTAAAGCGGTGAAACATCTCCGCGTGGACGCCTCCACGAAACAACAGATCGAGGGGTGTATGAGCAAAAAACTGCGGCGTCAAGGACAGGGGGCGATTGGCAAACCCCAAGCCATTGAGGATCATCCCCGCCACCGCTTCGCCTGGCGTGATCGCCTCCTGCTCATCGGGCACCAGACGTGCGTCAATCATGCTAATCAGGCCTAAGTCTCTGATGGTAGAAGCAAGCAACCCCAAGTGATCCAAACGTTCGACATGGACTGATGCCATCTGTGTACCTCCCCTGAATCGCGTGGAGTAGTCCGGCGGGGTATTCAGTGGAGGGTAAAAGGTTTTTGCTCTTTTTGCACCTGCTCAATGTCGGTCATAGTGGGGAAGACCGAAGGCTTTGCGTAACGCCTCACGCTGTTCCTTCGCCGTGCGGCCGCGTTGGGGTTGCTCCTCCGCCTCGGCCAAGCGTTGACGATGCCGCGTACGAGGATCGGGGAATGGCTCTGCGCTGTCTGGTTCCGTCTCAGGACCTTGACGGGCCAACGTGTCGAGGTCGGCAGCCATCCGTGCGAGGACGCGTCGTACTCGTGCCTGATCAAACTGCACGTACTCGGTGGCGTCCTCTGTATCGGGACGCAGGTTGACGACCACCTGCTCGCCACGTTCCAGCCGCTCCAACCAGTCAAGGCACCATTGCAACACCTCAACCTCGTCTGCGAGGTGGGCCTGTATCCGAGCCGGCGTGGCAGATGGTGCTGCGTCCTGCCCGCTATTGCCGGCCTTGTCGAGTGTCCGGAGATGGCTGAGCCACGTCGGGATCTCCTGCGCCTCGGTGTCCTGGAGGAGTTGATGGATACGGCTGCGGCTCAGCCCTGTCGTGGCGGCGATCTGTCGGATGGATAGCCCGGCGTGGTGGGCTGCCACGATCGCCCAGATCCGTTCCTGTTCTGCCGCAGTCAGTCGTGTGGTCGCCAAACGGAGGCGTGCCTTGAGCTGTTGCTCGTGCCGGACGCGTTGATGTAGTTGTTCACGAGTTTCCATGGCCTTGAGAATACACGCGTATCCCATATCTGTCCAGCAAACTGGACAGGATAGCGTACATTATTTCTCCAAAGATGCCGGAAAGCCTAAGACAAAACTCAGGCTAAAGGGATGTACAATGTGCTGCGCCAGCGTCACTGCTTCCTGGCTCCGCGCCAGCCCCTGGTCAGGATAGCCCAGGCACCACAGTGCCCAAGCGGCAAGGATGTGGCAGATCACGCCAGCGTCGTCCCCAGAGAGGAACGCCGAGGCGCGGTGTTGCTGGGGGTCGTAGAGTGCCATACCCTGTACAAAGTGCGTGTATGCTAAGGTTGTCTCGCCGAGGTAGAACAATGTCGCCCCTAAGGCACGGTGCGCCGCCACAAGCATGGCTGAGTCCTGGGACTGCTGCGCCAGGTCTAAGAGCTGTTCACCCAGTGCATGCGTCGTCTGGAGATCGGCACGTACTAAATGATAATTCCACAAACCATTCAACACGGGGATAAGTCGTTGCGGGTCTTCCAGGTGTTGGCAGAGCTGCCGAGCGTAGGTGTACGTCTCTCCCACTTCTAGTGCCCCTGTCCCTTGCCTGGCACGTAGCGATGCGCCCAGTGCGATCAATAGGTCCGCTTCGCGTTTGGTACGCTCCTGGGTCTCCGGCAACGTTTGAAGCAACGCCAGCCCTTGACGGAGATGGGCAATCGCTTCTACATGGGCTGACCGCTCGCCAGCTTGTTGACCAGCTTTGTACCAGTAGACGACTGATTGTTCAATCAGTCCTCCCTCCGCATAATGATGCGCCAGCAGTTCGGGTTGTGCCTCAGCGGTCTCTGCGAACTGCGCTTCGAGCACCTGAGCAATCCGCTGATGATACTGCTGGCGCGTGCTCTTCAGCAGGAGTTGAGCGGCTGCGTCCTGTATTAATGCGTGCTTGAATATGTAGGTCGCTTGTGGTGGCAGTCCGCGCTGATAGACAATCTCTGCCTCGACTAAGCGTCCTAATTCTGGTTGTAACGTCGATGCGTTCACTTGTGAGACTGCCTGGAGCAGCTCATAGGGAAACTGCCGCCCAATGACCGCCGCCAGTTGAGCAATACCTTTCGCAGTGACTAAGCGATCAAGACGAGACATGAGCGAATCTTGGAGCGTGGCTGGAATGGCGAACGTGGACAAAGACCCTACGAGTTCGTAGTGCCCATCGAGTGCTTTGAGCTGTCCTGATTCAAGAATAGCCTTCGTGATTTCCTCGACAAACAATGGTACGCCATCCATCTTGGTCATGACTTGCTGGAGCACGGCTGCTGGGAACGTTTTGCCATCGGTCATGCGTGTGACGATCTGTTCCACTTGGGTAGGTGTTAAGCGATTGACCGTGATCTCCGTGAGATACGAACGGTGATGCCAGGCAGGTTGGAAATGCGGACGACAGGTGAGTAGCACTAAGAGGGAAGCCGTCGGTGTCTGGTCAAGGACTAGGTTCAATAATTCGAGGCTTGTCGGGTCGAGCCAGTGTAAGCAGAGCCCGCAAAGTTTGAGGCAGAACGGCCGCTTGGGGGAACAGGCATACAGTCGTTGCTGGGGCCCGAGACTCTATGCTTTTCACCTCAAATTTTAGGGTAGCTGCTTGTAAATCTTCCACGATAAAGAGCATAGGTTGGCGCTCAGCTTGTTCCAAGAGGATGGCGACAATGGTTTCCAGTGTCTTCTGGCGTTGCCGCTGTGGTGAGAGGTTGAGCGGAGGATAGTGATGTTCAGGCGGAGACAGTGAAAGTAAAGGCGCAAACAGCGGTACGGATTCCCCCAAGGGAAGTCGATACTGACTCAACATCTGTACGAGTTTCGCCAATTTCTCGTTCGGAGTATCCTCAGCTTGGAACCTCAACAGCCGTTGAAACAAGTCGATCATAGGGTAGAGCGCTGTATTTTCAAAGTAAGAGGAACTGCGGCACTCCCAACGTGTATGGGACTCGTTCGCAACATGCTCTTTCAGCATTTGGACTAACCGGGACTTTCCGATCCCGGCATCACCCGTGAGTAAGACCACCTGTCCATGACTAGCTTTCGCTTGCTCCCACCGCTCTAGCAAAAGCGCGACTTCTGATTCTCGACCAACCAGCGGTGTGAGTCCTCTGGGCTGAACCGCATCCAGGCGACCGGTAGCACCACTCTCGCTGAGCACTTGGTATATTCGCATGGACTCGGTGACGCCACGCAGCAGTTGTGCTCCCAGGTCCTGGCACTCGAAGTAGCCTTGGACTAATCGGTACGTGGCAGCACTGATGACTAGGGTGTTGGGCTCTGCCAGCCCTTGGATGCGTGAGGCAACATTTGGGACTTCACCTAAAGCCAACTGTTCCTGTCGTCCTGCTCCACCCATTTCACCCACGACGACGAGACCCGTATGTATCCCAAGTCGTACCGCCAGTGTGACCCCTTTGGCTGGCTCCAGACTGGTATTGAGGGCTTCTACCACCTCTAGAATTCCTAAACCAGTATGGACAGCTCTCAGTGCATCATCTTCATGGGCGACAGGGTAGCCAAGGTAGATCAAGAGACCATCCCCGAGCAGTTGGGCAATATGTCCTTCATAGCGTTGGATGACTTCCGTGCAGACTTTTTGGTATGCACGGACCACGTCCCGGTACTCTTCAGGATCAAGCTGGGAGGAGAGTTTGGTGGAATCGACCAGGTCACAAAACATTACGGTGAGTTGTCGGCGTTCCGCGTCGGGAGAAGGAGAGGCAGTAACACGAGGTGTGACCTCAAGGGAGGGCTGTTGCTGGGCTGCAAGCGGTTGTGTCGCTTGAGCTACTTCAGAAGTGACTGCCTGTGCATCGCCGATCCAGACCAGAATTCTGTCATTCTCATCAGCGGCAAGCCGTTTCGCCTCAATGAGGTCAATCTTCAGATCCTCGATATAGTCATCATCCACATCGAAGCGACGCTTCAGGGATCGGTAGGGGATGCGCTTCTCCCGCTGAAGCAGCTCGATGACCTTGGCGACAAGCTCATCATAGTCCATGGCAGGTGCTCCACTACGCTGGCTTCCGCTGTTTCGTCTCGCTAAGATGACATACTTTCGCCGGGAAGAAAAGGGCTGCTGGGGAAGGGAACTCACTCACAGAATTCAGTGAGAGGATGTCTTGGTAGCGTTTCCTCGTCTGGCTTCCTCTCAATCGCACGCATGCGTGTTATGAAATAATACCCGCTCTCTGAGACCGGTAGCTTGTCATGTAGACTCTCGACACGCCAAGAGCGATATTTTTCTACTAGCTCCCTGATCTATGGGCTCTGCCTGTCTGAGAGCACGACATTTTCTGCGCACTGTACAACAATTCTGTTGAACAACTTTATCTGCTGACGTTTCACAATGCCATAGCTATCCTGGGCGTGGGCATGCATGCGCTCGGTGTCTGGCAATGGCGTGATGAGCAGCGCGTGTTGTGGTGTGAGAGGGACATAGACATGGAAGCGTTGAGGCTCATTGTTGTGATAGTAGGGATTGGCTGGATAGTCACTGGTAAGGAATGGGATCTCTGCATCGTTGCGCAGGATGAGCCAAGGAGACTCCCAGTATCTCTTCTGGATAGCGATGAGGCTTGTGATGCCAAGTGCCTTGGGATATTGCGCATCGACCGAGACGTAGACCGATGGATGGAGCAGGGTCGCTACCACCTGCTCAGCATGGTCCTGTTGTGGTGTATTGGCTTGCACGTATCGCGCCACACTCGGACGTGTTGTCTCGACCAACGCTTCGAGCATGGTAGTGCCTACGCGTCGCATCGTCGGTGAGCACGCGCGGAGAAAGGCAATATAGCCAGCGACAATCCACTTGGTCTCCTCATCGGCTACACCGTGCTCGATTGTACTGATACAGCGCTTCCATCGTGGCTCTATTGCCTTGAGATATGTTCTCAGGATGAGCGGATCATCGAAGTAGGGATTTCGATCACCATCTTCTTCAAAACAAATGGTTTTTGGGGCTGCTGGATGTACTTTGAGGTCCTTCTTCCTATACACGTGAAGGAATCCTGGCTTGCGTACATCCGTAAAATGTTTCACTCGCTCCTCAAGTTTTTTTAGGTTGACATCACCGGCACGTTCCGCATGACTTCATGCGCTCGGTACTTCAAGGAAGGAGTAGGTTCGAGTCGTCCCAATTGACGCTGAATCATATGCTTTGTGGACCGGTTGAGGGCAAACACCTCGTGTAGGGCTTTGGTGAAGCGCTTGAGTTTATCCTGCGGATTGTCGGACGACACGAGGTCGTCGATGACATCGACCAGACACTCCACCTGCACGTTTGCTCGTAGACTCCCCACAGTGTATGCGGGCAGGTTGTTTTTAAGCTGGTGCTGTTGGTCGGGATGCACGAAGAGACTGTGATCAACCAGGAGGCTCAGGATCACGCTGTGGCGTGCGCCCTCTTCGCCGGGCTGCGTGGTCAATGGGCTCCATCCTTCATGCGACTTCCAGTCCTGAATAAAAACCTCCACGAGCCACCTCAGAGAGTGGCCCTGGACAATATCAAGCGTCCGCCAGCTCAGGTCGGAGGCGATCAGAGAGCGATAGGTCTCTTCCTCTGCATATTTGATCGCCACGATGAACCGCTTGGTTTTGTGGGAACAGACGTATAAACGCGCGCTGCTGACCCATACCACTACCTCCTCACCCCCCCGGATGCGGATGGTGTGGGGCGTCCCGGGATGGGTGGCAAAATAGTCGGCCACGTGCTGTGCGCGGTTCCCGGCTCGAATGTTCTGATTGCTGCGGATTTGGGAGAGGACTTGCACGCCACCGAACATGGCCGAGGCTTCATTGACAAAGGACACCGTGCCATAGAGGGCATCCGCCGCGATACAGTGCACCCGGATGTCGGGATGGTGGGCCTTGAACGCCTCAAGCAAGCGCAGGGCGAGTTGCTGTTTGGTGGGATACTGGGCATTGGGCGCCGGTTTCGGGGGCCGCTGTTTTGGGGGGACGCCTTGCTTCTTGCGCACCTTTTCCTGCTTATACCACGCACTGAGCTCAGGGGCTGGCCGATAGAAGACAAAGCCCACGGGAATGGAGATTTTGGGGGTCACCAAGACGAGAAAGATCAGGCTTTGTCCCCAAATATAGCCCCCACTTTCCTTGTCGCGCAGTTTATAGAGATGGGCGAGCGCCTTGGCCGATTTGGAGCGCTGGTTGTCGGTGTCATCGATGACGAGGCTCCCCGAGGTGATGCCATGGTACCGGAGAATGACTCGCACACTCGCCACCAGGAGTTGGTCCCAGGGAATCTTGCTGTGCCGGAACATCCACGACAGCGCAGCCAGCGAATACGTGCCGAGGCTGGCGCGTTCAAAGCGTGCCCAGCAAATAGAGTTCGTCACCAAAACGGCCGTGACACAAAAGGCCAGCCAGGTCCGCTGCATGGCGGACATGCCGCGGCTTGGTTGATGCACGCGAATCGCTTCGTCTACGGCTGCAACGAAGGCGCTCACAAAGGGTGCAGGTTTCCCAATAATCATCGGCGTCTCCAGGCCATCGGTGCTCTCTACAAGCCCATCGGGCTTGAGGACAATTTTAGCCTGACGAGACCCAGAAGACGTCGTACAATCGGATCACGGTAGCTGGCCGGTTGGTCGAGTGAAGAAGGATGGGGCAACGCGCTATCCCGAGCTGGATCAGTCGACACAGCTACCTCTCAGCGGCGCAAACCGTCAAGAACAAAAAACTTGATCATCGAGTCACAGGTATTGAAGATTTCGACTGGGAAGAGTATTACGTCATCGGACCGGGCAGCAAGGCAGAACATGAGCGCTTGCGTAAAACCAGACCGTCGTATATGGACACGTATGACCTCCTGGGCTTTGAGGAGGACGTTGACCCGGACGAGGGTA